>Ga0209487_1002804_pt1 | contig 13966 bp, 10 predicted proteins | sample Poulit2012_FD_187524 | JGI IMG/M metagenome (GOLD analysis project Ga0209487, IMG submission 187524) | Agricultural soil microbial communities from Georgia to study Nitrogen management - Poultry litter 2012 (SPAdes) (version 2) | ecosystem: Environmental > Terrestrial > Soil > Agricultural land... | reverse complement strand
TTTTTCTTCCTTGATAATGTAGTTTTCGGTCAATAATCTCAATCAACATGGCAGGAGCCCGGTTGGCTATTACCTTACCGTAGCGCTTTTTCTTGTTGATTTTGCCATTCTTCTTGTTGCGAGTTGTCTTCCTGCCTCGCCTTTTAAGTCCTTGTACACTTATTGTTTCTACACGAATGTCTGAACCTAGCGAGTGTACATGGTTAGCGAGGATTTCATGCGACTGTTTTCGTTTAACCGCAATCTTTCGATGCAGATCCTTGCGGATAGTCTTTAACCGAAGATAGCGTTTCGAGAAGTGCCATTCTAACTTCACGCCACACTTGATCGTACCGTCTTCGTTGTAGTTGTCAGGATTGGTTGCTCGTTTGCTTCTGTCCATTGCTCGCTCAACCTTACGGAGTTCCTTGTGATCTGCCACGCATTCAGGCGCTAATTCATGAAGCTCGACTGTTTTCTCACTAGAAATAGCGAGCGTACTTGTTCCTTGATCAAGCCCGACACGTTTTGTTTCATCTCGGGAAATTTCATGATCTTCCTTCCATGATTTATCTGGCGGAAAACCTTCTTGTACGAGTTGAGCAAAGTAACGAATCTCACCACGAATTTCCCTAGCGATAACACGTACATATTTGGTTCTATCACATAAGGATTCATGTGCGTAGCAGTCGTTGCCCTTGATCATAAGCGGTACTTTAATTGCGCCTTTCTTTGGCTGGGAAATAGGATTATTCCTTGAAACTCGTGTCTGTTTCCCCCAGAAGATATAACCATCTTTATAGCGCAAACCAGTCGTATTTGATTTGTTTTCGATTGAGAAATCATCCGACCAGCGTTTAAAGTTTACTTTATTTGCTTGGTGATAATGGACTTTTTCAACCGCATTGAAAGCTCTCGTTGCGAGATTTTGCGCTTCAAGCGAGCCAATATTCTTGGCGAACTTTGCTTGGATTGGTGCGACAAAAGCATGAAGTTGATATTCTGAATAACCGTAGCTTTGTTCAATCGCATGTATTTCATCGATCAGCCGTTTAAATTCACGCATGATTTCTTTTTCTTCCACTGTCCGCTTATTCGCCTTCTTAGCTTTAGCAGTGTGATATTTGGCTGAAATTGCTTGTTTTGTTTTTACGGTCATTCGGTAGGTCCTGTCCGCAAGGACAGCCCTCAATCGTTTCAGAGCTTCCCCAAGGCAAGAATTGTAGATATTCTTCCCGATACGTGTCTTCTTTCCTAAAACTTTTCGGTCATAGGCAGTTGTTTTCATTTCCAGTTCAAGCACATAGCTTGGAGTCGTATCTTTTCTTACCATGAGGTTCACTCCTTTCTAACGTTTTCCCTGCATCTCAACGTATCGCTTCATCGTTTGACTTGATACATTTCCTGCGGTGGATACGAAATAACTACGAGCCCACAAGCTAAGCATACGTTTCAAGTGAGGAAACTCCTCACGTAGTATTTTTGATGTCCCACCTTTCACTTTCGCCATTACATCCGCTGGACTTTATGTTGGAGGAACATTCAAGAAAAGATGACAATGGTCTTTGTCGGTTTCCATAGCCACAATCTTGACATCTTCTTTCACACAAATTTGTTGAACCAGCTCTTTGAAGCACAAGTCTACTTGTTCATTAAGGAATATCTTTCTACGGTATCGAGGACAAAATACAAAGTGATAGTTGAGAAGACTTACAGTTGTCTTGGTTCTACGAAATTCTTCCATACCCATATTATATCATAGAGAACGCACGTTCGCAATACCTGCATGCACAATTAGAAAAAAAAGAACGAGAAACTGATAGATGTCGGCTTACGACACCCCCAAGGGGATGCCCCACGCCGAACTCACTATCATCCCACCCCTAAAGGAGTGGGCTTTCTCGTTCGTAAATTCTGTAAATGAATAGAATGAATTTCATAATACCGTCAACAGCTATACCGATGCAATATAGCTATAAATAGGGATTATGAAATTCATTAGAATCGTGTTAAAATATAAAGGATATACGATTGAAAGAATACAGTCTTTCAAATTACCAACAGGGATTTTTACATAAAAAAGGAGGTAATATTTTGTTTAAAGTTTTAGTGTCAGATCCGATTAGTGATTTTGGATTACAACAGTTGATGAATGCCGATGATGTAGAAGTTATCAAACAAACGGGATTGAGTGAAGATGAACTGATTTCCATGATTGGTGAATTTGATGCCCTACTTGTCCGTTCACAGACAACAGTAACCGAACGCATCATGGAAGCTGGTGTAAAATTGAAAGTGATCGGTCGTGCAGGGGTTGGCGTTGATAATATTGATTTAGAAGCTGCAACGAATCATGGGGTTATTGTTATTAACGCACCTGATGGGAACACGATTACGACGTGTGAGCATACTTTTGCAATGATGATGGCATTGGCGCGTCATATCCCCCAAGCCTATGTGAAGACAGTGGATGGGCAGTGGGATCGTAAATCATTCCTTGGTGTTGAATTACGAAACAAGACACTTGGCGTGTTCGGCCTCGGTCGCATTGGAATTGAAGTCGCTAAACGAGCAACTGCATTTGGTATGACCATTCTTGGTTATGATCCTTTTATGTCGGGGGAACGTGCCGAACAATTGGGCATCAAGTTGGCTGACCGAGATGAAATTATCCGTACAGCGGATTTTATGACCGTACATACTCCACTGACAGATGAAACGCATCATATGATTAGTAAACCACAATTCGCCGTGATGAAACCAGGCATGCGCATCATTAACTGCGCTCGAGGTGGTATTATTGATGAACAAGCCCTCGTTGATGCACTCGATGAAGGCATTGTCGCAGGTGCTGCTTTTGATGTCTTTGAAAATGAACCACCAGCAGCTGATCATCCTTTCTTGGCACATCCGAAAATCATTGTAACCCCACATTTGGGTGCGTCCACTTTAGAGGCGCAAGAGAATGTGGCGATTGATGTTTCCGAGCAAGTCATCCACATTTTACGCCAGGAGCCATTTAAAAATGCGGTTAATATGCCGGCGATTTCGCCCGAGTTATTGAATAAATTACAGCCCTACTTTAAGTTGTGTGAACATCTTGGTAAATCGCTTGCTCAGATGACTGACGGCGCCGTTCGTGAAATTACCGTCGAGTGCTCAGGTGAATTAGCTGATTTAGACACTTCAGCATTAAGTGCCTATGTCCTCAAGGGTGTTCTTTCACATCATCTTGGTGCAGGACAAGTCAATATTATCAATGCGCTTCATTTGGCGAATCAACGCGACATTCAACTTGTTTTCCAGAAATCGCTTTTCGCACAAGATACTGCTAGCGAAATTACGCTACGCTTAAAAACAACGGAAGAAGAACGTTGGGTAACCGGATCAGCGGTTCCTGGTATTGGTGAGCGTCTCATTCGAGTGGGACCTTATCCCGTTGACATTGCTCCAGAAGGTCACTTATTGTTCATTTCACACATGGACAAGCCAGGGATCATTGGCCATGTTGGTGCAGTATTCGGCGAAAACAATATTAACATTGCCAGCATGCAAGTCGGACGCCAAGATATTGGTGGTTCAGCGGTTATGATTTTAAAGAATGATAAACAAGCGAGCGAAAAGGTCATCCATGAACTATATGACATTCCTAATATTAAAAGAATTCGCGAAATCAATTTCGATTAAGAATGATTTTCATCATTCCCAAAATCAGCAACATCGATACGGATGTGGCACGAAACCGGTATGATGAAACTCATTAGCTAAACGTAAAGGTATAAAAAACATGCCATCTACTCTGATGGCATGTTTTCATGCAATATGTTTGTCCTCCCCCCAAGTAACCTCTGGTTGATCCTCGCTATGTTTATAAGACGATCCGAAAATGATACTCTATTACCGTTACATTCGTATAAACTTGGCTAAGCTGTTTATACTACTAGAAACATCAAAATTCCGATCCCACCAGGTGCATAATTACTAGTTTAATTGGGAATAAACTATGTTAATTGATAATTTTTAGTCCCGATATAAATACACCCCTTATCCTTAGCTGAAGGATAAAGGTTGGTTTTTCAACATTTATTCACTACATAACTATCCATTAAGACATAGTTTTGACACACATAGACAGCCATTCGACTAAATGGTGCAATATCCTTGACAAATAATCATGATCTTGTGATAATGATTATAGTTAAGCGGTAGAATTGAATACATCATTACTACTGTCGTTTAGATTTTACGATAACAGTCTAAACGTAACAATGCACACAACATACTAGGAGGAAGATTTATAATGTCTATCATTGGAAAAGAAGTACTACCTTTTTATTCAACAGCCTATAATAGCGGTAGCGGTGAGTTCATCGAGGTTTCTGATCAAGATCTAAAGGGAAAGTGGAGTATCGTTTGCTTTTATCCAGCTGACTTTTCATTTGTTTGCCCTACGGAACTTGAAGATCTTCAGAACCAATATGCAACACTACAAGAACTTGGTGTTGAAGTATATTCCGTTTCAACGGACACCCACTTCGTACACAAAGCGTGGCATGATCATTCAGATGCGATCAGCTCACTCGAATATATTATGATTGGTGATCCTTCACAAACCATTACACGTAACTTTGATGTGCTAGACGAAGAAGCAGGTCTTGCACAACGTGGTACATTTATTATCGATCCAGAAGGTACCATTCAAGCAGCTGAAATCAATGCGGACGGAATCGGTCGTGACGCGAGTACACTCATTGGTAAAGTTAAAGCAGCCCAATATGTTCGTGAAAATCCAGGCGAAGTTTGCCCTGCGAACTGGGAAGAAGGATCGGAAACACTTAAACCAAGCTTAGACCTAGTAGGTAAAATTTAAGGAGTAGGATGTAATGATGCTAGACGCAGATATAAAAGCACAGTTGGCCCAATATCTTGAAATGATGGAGGGCGATGTGCTTCTTAAAATAAGCGCGGGATCTGATGAGGTTTCGCTTGATATGGTGGCGTTAGTCGATGAATTAGCCACGATGTCATCCCATATAAAAGTAGAAAAAGCAGAGTTAGAAAGAACACCTAGTTTTAGTGTTAATCGTGTCGACGAAGATACGGGTATTGTTTTTGCAGGTATCCCACTCGGACACGAGTTCACTTCATTAGTGCTTGCTTTATTACAAGTAAGTGGTAGAGCACCTAAAGTAGACGAAAAAGTGAGTCAGCAAGTGAAAGACTTAGAAGGTACGTACCATTTCGAATCATTTATTAGTTTAAGTTGCCAAAACTGTCCAGAAGTTGTCCAGGCACTTAACCTGATGAGTCTGCTCAATCCGAATATAACACATTCGATGGTTGATGGAGCTGCCTTTAAAGAGGAAGTAGAAAGCAAGAAGATTATGGCTGTTCCAACGGTACACCTTAATGGAGAACCTTTCTCAAGTGGTCGTATGTCACTGGAAGAAATCCTAGCTCAAATGGGAAGCGGTCCAGATGCATCCGAATTTGAAGATAAAGATCCATATGATGTACTTATTGTTGGTGGTGGATCAGCTGGTGCAAGTGCGGCCATTTATGCCTCACGTAAAGGTGTACGCACGGGCATTGTTGCCGATCGTTTCGGTGGTCAAATTTTAGATACCGCTACGATTGAAAACTTTATCAGTGTACCTCATACAGAGGGTCCTAAACTTGCCGCAAGTCTTGAAGAACACGTAAAAGAATATGACATTGATGTCATGAACCTACAACGTGCGAAGGACTTGGAAAAGAAAGAGCTCTTTGAAGTCGAACTTGAAAATGGTGCCGTTCTAAAAAGTAAGTCCATCATCCTTTCAACAGGAGCAGAATGGCGTAAAGTTGGCGTACCTGGCGAAGCTGAATTTAGAAATAAAGGTGTCGCCTACTGTCCACACTGTGATGGTCCCTTGTTTGAAGACAAAGATATTGCTGTTATTGGCGGCGGTAATTCTGGGGTCGAGGCAGCGATTGACCTTGCAGGAGTAGTCAGTCATGTTACGCTTCTAGAGTTTATGCCAGAGTTAAAAGCTGACTCTGTTCTACAAGATCGCTTGAATAGCTTATCAAATGTTACGGTTCTTAAAAATGCTCAATTGAAAGAAATTACGGGTACAGAGAGTGTAAATGGTCTGACTTATATCGACCGTAACACGGAAGAAGAAAAACAGCTTGAACTAGCTGGCGTATTTGTTCAAATCGGTCTCGTACCAAATACAAATTGGTTAGGTGACACCGTTGAGCGCAATAAGTTCGGTGAAATTGTTGTGGATAATAGCGGTGCAACGAACGTACCTGGCGTGTATGCTGCTGGTGATTGCACAGATATTCCATTCAAACAGATCATTATTTCAATGGGATCTGGTGCGGGTGCTGCTTTAAGTGCATTCGACTATCTCGTTCGAAATTAATATCGATTCCCATTTAAAGGAACAGGTCCATTACACGGACCTGTTCCTTTTTTGTCTTTTAATGAAAAATGGAACCTCATATTTTCATTGCTAGACTCTCCATCAATCAGCTGGGTAAACGTGCTGTTTATCAGCATCTGATCTCTTTTTGGACATCTACTTCCCTCCTATCGTTTCAATAATTTTAAACGCTGTATAAAATCCTCTATAGACCTTTTCCATAAAAACAGTCAGAAAGGCATATTTCCTCAGTTTAAGAATAGTCTGATCTATATGGTATCAATTATTTAGTCGCCCCTTTCCCCTAACACCCCCTTCTTGCAATGCCATTCCACTTAATGTAGAGTATTACTATAGGAATTAGATGCTTAAGTCGTTAGAACCTCTTAAACTCGGCTTCAGATGTGAATAAAATAAAGTTCCTCACGAATGATAGGAGAAAAAAATGATAGAGATAAACGATGTATCCAAAATATACACACGGAAAGATACGAACACACAAGCTCTCAAAGATGTAAATTTAAAAATTAATAAAGGCGATATCTTTGGTGTTATTGGCTATAGTGGTGCAGGAAAAAGCACATTAATTCGTGTCGTCAACTATTTAGAAAAACCAACCTCTGGTCAGATCCTGATTAATGGTACCGATTTAGCTTCCTATCGTACCGAGCAATTGCGAGAAGCACGAAAAGACATGGGCATGATTTTTCAACATTTTAATTTATTGAATTCAAAAACAATCTTTCAGAATGTTGCCATCCCCCTCGTCTTATCGAAAGTTAATAAAACAGTCATCAAAGAACGAGTGATGGAACTGCTCGATTTTGTTGGACTCGCTGATAAAGTTGATCGTTATCCAAATGAGTTATCTGGTGGTCAAAAACAACGGATTGGTATTGCCCGTGCACTGGCATCAAATCCTTCTATTCTACTTTGTGATGAGGCGACATCGGCACTTGATCCCCAGACTACCGATTCGATCTTAACGTTACTGCAACGCATTAATGAAGAATATAATATTACCATCATGATCATTACCCATGAAATGAGCATTATTCAAAAAGTATGTAATAAGGTCGCGGTTATGGAAAATGGGAAGATCGTTGAGCAAGGTGAGGTTTTAAGTGTGTTTGGAAATCCTCAACAAAAATCAACACAAGAATTTGTTCGCACGATTATTCACGATCAAGTTCCTACGAGCGTAAAAAACAGCTTGAAAATTGACTCGAGAAGTAGATTATTTAAATTAACTGTTGCTGATAATATCACAAATCCAATTATGAACCACCTGATCCGCACGTTTAATCTGACGGTTAATCTTGTTTATGCCAACATGAATGAGATTCAAAATAGCACGGTTGGTTATATTATTCTTCAATTAATTGGCGAGGAAGCTGCTTTACAGGATGCTACAACTTACTTAGAAATGGAACCAATCCATGCTAGGGAGTTGACTCATTTATGACCGAGACATCCGTTACATTAAGTTTGTTTATCCAATCAATGGTCGAAACATTTTATATGATTGGTTTTTCATTATTGATCGGATCCATCATTGGTATTCCACTGGGTATTTTACTCGTCGTCACGCGCCCAGGAGGTATCATCGAACATAAATTATTTTATAAAATAATGAATCCAATCGTTAATGTGCTTCGATCACTGCCATTTATTATTTTATTGGTTGCCATTATTCCTTTTACTCGCTTAATTGTGCAAACTTCAATCGGAACAGCAGCGGCGATTGTCCCACTTATCGTCTATATTTCACCTTATATCGCACGATTAGTTGAAAACTCAATCTTAGAAGTGGAAGAAGGTATTATTGAAGCTGCTGAATCAATGGGAGCAACACCATTTCAAACGATAAGGCATTTCCTTATCCCAGAAGCACTCGGCTCACTTATCCTTAGCTTAACAACGGCTACAATTGGATTACTTGGCGCTACTGCGATGGCTGGCGCAGTTGGCGGTGGCGGTGTTGGTAATCTAGCGATTAGCTATGGTTATCAGAGATTTGATTCATTTATTATGATTGTAACGGTTATCGTATTAATAATCTTCGTCCAGATCATGCAATCGTTTGGGAACTGGCTGGCTGCGAGAGTAAGAAGAGAAGATTAGTCAAAGTATGGATGCCCAAAAAGTCGCCACAACTTCATGTTGTGGCGACTTTTTTATTTTAGATGTAGGTACATTTATTTGAGCTCTTCTGGAATAAACCAATAATCATCTTGATTATGTTCTTCCATATAGGCTTTAAATTCATCTGATTCATAGGCGGCTTTTATATCTTGTGCCCATTCCGTATCTTTGTTTTCTTCATCAACGACGGCAACCAATTCTAAATCTTTGAGAATATCTTCAGCAAGTAAGCTTGTGGCAGGATCAAGTCCGGAAGAATCAACAATACTTCCAGGTATAACCCCATAATCTAAATCTTCCAATGCCCGCGGAATTTGATAGGAATCCATTTCCTTCATTTCTAAATCATATGGATTCTCATCTATATCTTTACTAGTTGCTTTGACAAGGTCTACGTCTTCGTTTAACGTGATTAATTCAGCTTTTTGTAATACCGCATACGCTCTTGCCGCATTTGAAGGATCTTGCGGAATACCAACAACATCCCCCTCTTCGATATCATCTAGAGAATTCTTTCTACCAGGAAAAATCCCCGCCGGAACAGTTGGAACAGGTGTTATCTTAGTGAGGCTGGCTCCTTTTTCTTCGTTATAATTTTCCATATATGCCGTATGCTGATCGACGTTAACATCTACAGAACCTTCCGTCAGGGCAACATCAGCTAGAAGTAACTCCGTAAAATCAATATCTTCAATGGTATACCCTTCATCTTCTAAAATAGGTTTAATAGCTTCTAAAAACAATTCACTATATGGCCCAGGCGATGTTCCAACTGTAATTGTCTCCTTTTCCTCCACAGCTGAATCATCATTACCCCCACAGGCCGCTAGGATCACTAAAAGTATCGCTGAAGCTGCTATAAATAATATCTTTCGTTTATTCAATTTTACTCCCCCTTTTTCCACCTCGACTTATCCATACCTAACAACTAGGTTTAATCAGGTTTCATCATTATACTATACATTATCCGTATTGTTGTCAATAACCTTGTATCAGTCATTCATAAGCAATAAAATGTGCACAAGTAGAAAGGTGTAGTTAACTTCAGTATATTCAGACTAACTGTACATATGGATCAATATACGGGGTCAATTATAATTTGTGACGCTAAAGTACGTAACGTAGTGATAAACCTATACTCCCACCTGGAATGGCAGTAAATTCAGTATGATCACGGACATCCCTGCGTTAAGCTAACGGTACTTCTGTCTTCACAGATCAGGACTTCACCTACAGATTATGCCCATCCCGGTCACAATGAAAAATACTGACTCAGGGAGCGGTCCTGAGTCAGTATTTTTTGAACTTCATTTAAACTTGTGGATAGGTTAACGATAGCAAAATGGCTAAACTAAATTGTAACCATCTTCTCATGTCCATAAACCGGCTTTCCATCTATAAAAGTAGCAACGACCTTAATATCTTTAATTTCTTTCGGATCAACCGATACAGGATCCGCTTCGAGAACTGCGAAATCAGCCTGTTTTCCAATTTCAATGCTTCCCGAACGATGTTCATCAAAATTTAGCTTCGCTCCATAAATCGTCATTGATTTAAGCGCGGTTTCCACGTCAATACGCTGTTCCGGCCCTAAAACTTTTCCTTCCCTAGTTATCCGGTTAACTGCAGCCCAGATAGAAAATAATGGTGAAATAGGAGTGATCGGACAATCAGAGTGCAGCGTAAATAATAAATCATTTTCTATGGCTTCGGCGAGAGGATTTATGCGTCTTGCTCGATCCGGTCCTAGAAAAATTTTCTCATGTCTGTCCCCCCAATAATAAACATGATTAATAAAAAAGGATCCTGCAACTTGTGATTTATTCATTCGAGTCAAATCTTCTGGCGTCGCGGTCTGAACATGTTCAATTCTATGTTGATGATTAGTACGTGGGCTTTTTTCTAAAGCATAGTTATATGCATCAAGAATCGATCCGATTGCACGATCACCATTTCCATGAGTTGTGATTCGAAACCCGCGCCTGTGCAAATCGTGTACTTCTTTTTGAAATTCTTCTTGATCATGTATTAAATCCCCATAAACACCTGGTGCGTTATGATAGGGTTTTCTCAGTCCTCCCGTTAACCCTTGAATAGAACCATCCTGAAACATTTTGGCACTGTCTAATTTAGCTAGTCCATTTGAACGCTCCTTGATTTCTATATTTAATTGTGCAGGGGAATAATTGCCAAAAACCTCTCCCTTGCGAAGAAGAAAGTGCATAATCATTAATTGGGTTCGCATTGGATTTATTCGTTGCTCAGCTGCCTTTACATGTACTTCGAATTCTTCTTGACCAATAAAAAGTCCAATTCCTGCTTCCGTGTTTGTCGTAATGCCTTGTGCAACATATTCTTTCGATGCTTCACCTAATTCATCAACCATTTGGTCTATTGTCCTATTTGGAATTTGATTAGTAATAGGATTTATCGCTCCAGGCTCATATAAAACACCATTAAGACAACCTGTATCATCACGTCCAAAATGCCCTCCTTGAGGATCAGATATCCCGTCATGTAATCCCGCATACTTTAATGCCAGTGAGTTGACTGCTGCCAAATGACGAGAAATATGTTTAATCACCACGGGGTGATTAGGAGATACTTGATCTAAATCATATCGCGTCGGATGCCGTTTCTCATATAGAAGTGTATCATCATAGCCATATCCCTCTACCCATTCTCCTTTTGGTGTTACCTTTGCCCTTGAACCTATTAACTCTAATATATCTTTTATGGTTTTATTTGGTGGTGTGCTACAATTCACTTGTTTACTTGAAAGTGCATACATCAATATATGGTTATGCGTATCAATAAAACCCGGAAGTAATGTAGCTCCTTGTAAATCTACTACATTAGTCTGATCGGTAACATTAATGGCCCCTTGTGGTGGTTCCAACTCATCCCAAATACCACATATTTCACCATTTGATACAGCAACAGAACCGGCACGTTTATTTTGATGATCTAATGTTAATACGTTAGCATTTTTAAATAAAAGATCTATATCCTTCATATTAATCACCTTTTCATTAGAGTTTACTAATCCCTTACAGACTCAGAATATATGTTAAATTAAATTTATCTTATACAATTTTGGGTTCCTCGCTATTGAATGCGGTAATAGCTGGATCTTTAACTTTTTCCATTTCATAATAGTAGGCGACAACTTCCTCATCATGCGAATGCTTTGTAAAAAGACTCACAACTACTAATAGAAGGAAAGATATTACTAATCCTGGAACAATTTCATGTAGTCCAAAAGGTCGTCCAGCAAAATTCCAAATTAGGGAGAAAATAAATGAGCCTATAACACTTGTCATAATACCTTTTTTAGTAGCCCTTTTCCAAAACATAGCAGCCATAACAGGCATAACCAATGTCACCGCAGTTAAAGATAATGCATAAGTGTAGATAACAATGATATCCGTAATAAATAATGCAACCCCTAAACCTAAAACTGCCAATCCTGCTACGGAAAGTCGTGAAGCTCTTAATACTTGTTTATCACTAGCATTTGGTGCTATCCATTCATGATAAATATCTTTAGATATATTGGTTGCGCCACTTAATAAAAAAGATGTGGCTCCTGTTAATACAGCAGCAAAAAGAGAAACCATAAACAATCCACCTAAAGCTGGAGGGAAAACTGCTGTTAAAAATTCAGTATAAACTAAGTCTGGATTGGTTCCTAAAGGCAACGATTGTCGGGCAATAATCCCAAGAACGATAGCAACAAGTCCAACCAAACCAGATAATGCGAACCCTACCGAAACAGCACTAACTGCAATTTTCTCGGTTTTAGCCGCTGCCATTCTTTGCCATGTCGTTTGCCAAACTAAGTAAAATGGCCCATAGATAACCATAAAGTTAAACATTTCGGTCATATTTAAACTTGTAAAACTTAAAATCTCTTTTGGTGTATTTTCAATAACCACTTTTACTCCTCCAACATACTGTACCCCTACAATTAACATAAAGATTAGCCCGCCAAGAATTAAGACAGCTTGTACAGCATCTGTCCAAGCAACACTTGGCAATCCACCCATCAATGTAAAAGATACACAAACTACAAATCCTAGTAACATAGCTGAAAGAAGTGAAATATCAACAATGGACGTTAAAATAGCCCCCATTCCTACAATCTGCATTCCAAATGTTGGTGCCATGAATAACACTCCTATTACTAAGGCTGGAATTAGACCCGCGGATTTACCAAACCGACGAACAAATAAATCCGGAATAGTATACAATTTTAACTTACGAATAGTGGCTCCAAGTACGATTGCGAATATTATCGAAGTAATCACATAAGGGATTGTAGCTGTAAACCATGAATTCCCTAACGTAAACCCCCTACCTGCTCCACCTATAATTGCAGCAGATCCCAAAGCAGTTGCTATGATACTTCCACAAATAGGGAAAAACCCCAAACTGAAATCAGCCATTACATAATCATCCGCGGTTTTTATTTTGGTAGAATAGAATATACCGACTCCCGTAATCGCAACTAAAAAAACGACTAACCATCCAATATACCAAAACATAAGTATTCACACCCTTTTCTATGTAGATATAATTATCCGAGGTCTTCCGACTAAAACCTTAACCAAGAAGGTATAAATAATCTTGAGTCATTCTCCACTTAAATGAATATGCATACAACGTTGTTAACAAACACCGCCCTCCATCCCCTTTATAAACACCTAATCAGATCAAGCGCTTACATTCATGACCTCTAAATTAATGCCAGCACAAGTATTGCTAATATTCACAACCTTACACATACCAAAAAAGGTTGTCAATACACTTCGTGGTCATTGATAATAGCTATTATAGATACACCTTCACAAACACAGAACATACAAGGCTTTACACCCCATATACCAATTAATTATCAAAGCCATTACAAACTATTATATGCTTATAAAGTCAATTCTGGGTTTTGTTTAAGTCCCCTATTACTATTCGCTTAATTAGTTTCTTTATCTTTGTTAGTTATACTGTTTTAACCAACGTAGCAGAGATTCCTCTCCCGGAACTTATCACCATAAAACTATATAACACTTCTGGTGAACCCATTAAATATAAAAAAAAAATTAAATAAACTACATGTATTATGCAGTTGAATACTATACGGGGTAGATAAATACGATCCATAAACAATTCTATCCGCTGCCGTATATACATTGGCAGCGGACAGAATACTACAATCCTTATTCCGGTTCTAAGCACTCTTAATGATCAATTTCAATCCGCTTTATCCCCTTTCTCTTTGTCTGTTTGTAACTTAAGGAGATCCAGGAAATGATTGTCTCGTGTATGAATTGCTTTTTCACCATGATCATCGTAGTTATAAAAACCTTGATTCGTTCGAATACCTAGGTGATCATTTTCTACCATATCCGATAAGAAAGCAGGAACATCCC
>Ga0209487_1002803_pt1 | contig 13967 bp, 8 predicted proteins | sample Poulit2012_FD_187524 | JGI IMG/M metagenome (GOLD analysis project Ga0209487, IMG submission 187524) | Agricultural soil microbial communities from Georgia to study Nitrogen management - Poultry litter 2012 (SPAdes) (version 2) | ecosystem: Environmental > Terrestrial > Soil > Agricultural land... | reverse complement strand
ATGGGAGATAAATTCAATAGTAAATTAGGGACCTTATCAGGTGGAGAACAGCAACGGGTTGCCATTGCAATTTCACTGGCAAATGATCCAAGTTTACTTCTCGCAGATGAGCCTACTGGAAGTGTTGATTCACAGACCGCTGATCTGATTTTAGATATACTGCGTAATTTAAACCGTGAGTTAGGTATTACCATTGTAATTGTTACACATGATACAGAACTAACAGAAAAAATGGATCGGGTTGTTGCGATCAGGGACGGAAAGACATCTAGTGAATTTTTACGTCGTTCTCATTATTTACAAGAGCTAGCTGATTTAGAAGAACAACAAGAAGATGTACATGTTGAATTGGCGGTTCTTGACAGTGCGAGGCGGATTCAGGTGCCAGAGGATTACCTAGAGGCAATTGGTGTCACAGACTCTAATAAAGTCAGGATGGAAGTTGAAGAGGATAGGATTATTATTGTGAATCCGAAAGACGTGGCAAAATAACCTCGCAAGGGTAGATTTATAATAAATGAATATGGTAGCTGAAGAGGGAAAAGCATAAAACTGAACTTTGATAAAGGATGGAGTTCAGTTTTATGTTTGGTATGTTAAAATTTCATTTGGTTATAGTTTATTTTATAATTATATTTTTGAAAATTCTCTTTGTACATAGAATACTGAAATTTTAATTCTATTGAAAACCTTTTAATTAATAGAAATGTTATTTATATATGGAGGTATTTAAAAATGTTTAAAACAGGTTTATGTTCAGTAACATTTAGGAATTTATCTGTAGAGGAAGTCATTGAATTAACATCCAAGGCTGAACTAAATGGAATTGAATGGGGGGGAGATGTTCATGTACCGTCTGGAAATTTAAAACATGCCGCTGAAGTAGTTAGATTAACTGAAGAAAGCAATTTGGAAGTTTCTTCTTACGGGTCTTATTATCGAGTAGGAGATATTAAGAGTAACCCTGTATCTTTTGAACAAATTCTCGAAACTGCAGTACACCTAAATGCACCAGCTATTCGTGTATGGGCTGGAACTTTAGGATCTAAAGATGCTGATCAAGATTATAGAGATCAAGTAGCAGCAGATGCTAGAAGAATCGCAACGCTAGCTGAAAAAAAGAATGTCACAATAAATTTTGAGTATCATGGTGATACATTAACAGACACAAAAGAAAGTGCTGCACTACTTATGAAAGAAGTAGACCATCCAAATGTAAATATTTATTGGCAACCAGCAGTTGGATTAAGTGTGGACGAGCGTATAGAAAGTATTAATGAAGTACAACCATGGCTTTCACATGTACATGTATTCCACTGGGATATCATTGATAGACTTAGACTTGTGGAAGGTAAAGAAGAATGGAGTACTTATTTAAATTTGCTAAAGACTGATGAGCAAACGAGATATTTATTGCTTGAATTTGTAATAGAAGATAGCAAGCAACAATTTTTCGAAGATGCCAAAACATTGAAGGAGCTTGGGTCGAAGTATTCATAGTTTAAATTACGAACCCTCTTTTAAAACACAAGATTTAAAAATCGATTATTACCCTTAACTTTCTACCAAATGCTGGTCATTTTTTGAGTATAGAATTTCCAGAAGGAATTTTAAAAAAACTATTCAAACAACTATGAATAGAGGTTGAGTAGAAAGATTATAATGATTAAGATTTATAGTCTTTCATATTCCTCTACTTCACCTTCCTTTCCTGATACATCTTCGGCGAGCAACCAACACTACGTTTAAATTGCCGGGAAAAATGACTTGCGCTCCTAAAACCGGAATTTTCGGCAACTTCTTGAATTACAGCAATTTCATTGGTAAGTAGTTGCTTAGCTCTGTTAATTCGAGCATTTAATAGATCAGCTTTTGGAGAAATGTTAAAAAATTGTTTGTAATAGAAATAAAACTGACTTTTTTCTAAATGGAGCATTTGATATAAATCGGAAATTTGCCAATCCTTTTCACATTGAGAAAGTAACTGTAAACGCAGGCTACGGAATTCTTCGTACATTGAATCAAGTTCAACTGTGTTATGGCTATGATCAAGTTGGCGTACACTCGTAATTAACAGCTGCTTGATTAGAGTATCCATCATTTCATATTTCAATTGTTCATTGCTTAAAAATTCCGCCTGTAACTTTTGAAATAAATGATCGATTTCTGTTAATGATTGAGGATAAAAAACTTGATTGATGGGTAGATTGCTACCGGAAAGAAGATCATTTTTCATACTAAAATGGACATAGCTATTTTGAAATTTATCTACAGCTGTATAATCTTGGGGAAAATCAGGTGTATATAATAGACAAGCCCCAGGGTTTGAAATAATTGTTTCATGATTGATTACAACACGCATAGGGGAATAAAATCGCAAAAACAAATAAAAACCTAAACCTTTCGGACGATAAATACGTTCGCCATCACTGTTATAACAAGAATAATCACAATAATCGATCTGTAACATGAATATTTACACCCTCTCTTTTATTGAGCATAACGAAAACGGAAGAAATGTCAAGAAATTCGGAAAAAGTGTAATTCACTATTGAATAGATATTTGTTATTCTTAAAGCAGAATTAAATAAAGGGGAAGAAAAATGTCTGCATATTTATTTGTACACTTTAAAGAAAAAAGAACTCCTGATGGTGAACAAGTTTATTTTGGTATAAAGGGAAGACAGCGGTGTCATTGATTCGGCGATGTATGAAGAGGATGGAATGTACTATCTTTTTGTCAAGAGTGAAAGAAATCCTGAGACAATAATTTTACTGTCCTCAGAATATACAACAGGTCCTTTTAGACGTGTAGAGGCTTTTGATGATCATATGAAGTTAATAGAGCAAGGCATGTATGAAGCGCCAACAGCAGTAAAAACAGCTAATGGCCATTGGTGTTTATTTTTAGATTATTATGGGGCAACTGATGCAGAAGGTCATGGGTATGTACCTTTTGTTGCTGAAACACTTGCTAGCGGACATTTCATTCGTAGTGATGAATCATTTTCATTTCCATATGGTTATAAACATGGCACAATTTTATCAATTACAGATGAAGAATATAAGCGCTTAAAGCAATTTAAAAAGTCGTCATCAGAATATTAAAAAATAAAAATAAGGGACTGATGAATATGGCAAAACAAATAACAAAATCAAAAATGATTATTGATAAAGATTTCGTTATCTCTGAAATTGATCCAAGAATTTATGGCTCATTTATTGAACATCTAGGTAGAGCTGTTTATGGAGGAATGTATGAGCCGGGGCATCCTACTGCAGATGAAGATGGATTTAGGCAGGATGTAATCGATTTAGTTAAAGAACTCCAGGTGCCAATTGTCCGCTATCCTGGAGGTAATATGGTTTCAGCTTATAACTGGGAGGATGGTGTTGGTCCCAAAGAAGAGCGTCCACATCGTTTAGAGTTAGCGTGGCGTGTAACTGAAACAAATGAAGTAGGTACAAATGAATTTGTCGATTGGGCGAAGAAAGTTGGCTCTGAGGTGATGATGGCAGTTAACCTAGGAACGAGAGGTGTTGATGCCGCGAGAAATTTATTAGAATACTCAAATCACCCGGGTGGCACATATTGGAGTAAGTTAAGAAAAGAACATGGCTATGAAGAACCGCATAATATAAAAACTTGGTGTCTTGGAAATGAAATGGATGGACCATGGCAGCTTGGACAAAAAACAGCCTATGAATATGGAAGACTTGCTGCAGAAACTGCTAAAGCAATGAAGTTAGTTGATCCGACGATTGAGTTGGTTAGTTGTGGAAGTTCAAGTTCTATTATGCCTACTTTCCCTGAGTGGGAGGCAACAACATTAGAACATACATATGAATTTGCAGACTATGTATCACTTCATCAATATTACGGAAATCGGGATAATGATACAGCGAATTATCTGGCAAATTCACTAGATATGGATCATTTTATTAAAACAGTTATCGCCACATGTGACTATATTAAAGCGAAAAAACGTAGCAAGAAGAAGATGATGTTAAGTTTTGATGAATGGAATGTCTGGTTTCACTCAAATGAACAAGACCGAAAAATTGAACCATGGTCAATCGCTCCACCTCAATTAGAAGATGTGTACACATTTGAAGATGCGCTTTTAGTAGGAAGTATGTTAAATACGCTGCTTAAACATTCTGATCGTGTAAAAATTGCTTGTATGGCACAACTTGTGAATGTCATTGCACCCATTATGACTGAAACAGGGGGCGGTGCATGGAAACAAACGATTTTTTATCCGTACTATTACACGTCTGTGTATGGTAGGGGTGTAGCACTAAACCCGATCGTCCATTCACCTAAATATGATAGTAAAGACTTTACAGATGTACCTTATTTAGATCCATCTGTTGTCTACAATGAAGAAAATGAAGAACTCGTTATTTTTTCAACAAATCGACATTTAGAAGATACATTACGTGTTGATATTGATATTCGTTCATTTGAAGACTTTGAAGTAGTCGAGCATGTCGTACTCGAAAACGATGATCCGAAAGCAGTGAATACATTAACAAATGAACAAGTCAAACCACATCGTAATGGTCAGTCATTTATTGAAGATGATATGCTAGTAGGTATTTTACCCAAAATGTCATGGAATATGATTAGACTCGGAAAGAGAAAAGTATAAATATGGGGAAAAATAAAGTCATTATTAATGCAGATTTATCAATCCAACTAACACAATTGAAGCATAAATAAAATGAAAGAGGCTGGGACATGAGGGACTGACTCCCACGTTTAACTACTATAAATTGTAAATTGTTCAAGAACAAATACTAAAATATAGTAGTTGAGGAGTCTGACACTTTGGTTTTGTCCCGGCCGCTTTAAACAATAGCATATATAAATTAGTGTATTTCATTCAAAAAAGGAGTTTATATACATGAGTGAACAGGTAAAAATCATTGATGGTATTTTCAAACACTCGGAAACAAAAGGAAAAGAGTACCTATTATATTTAGATATTGATCGATTGATAGCGCCATGCTATGAAGCTGCTTCGCAATCACCTAAAAAGAAGAGATATGGTGGTTGGGAATCGATGGAGATTGCTGGACATTCAATTGGTCACTGGTTATCAGCAGCGGCAGCAATGTATGATGTGACGAAAGATGAGCAATTGAAACAAAAAATCCTATATGCACTTGATGAATTGGAATATGTTCAAAGTTTTGATTCAGAAGGGTATGTAAGTGGCTTCTCTAGAAAATGCTTTGATCAAGTTTTCAGTGGAGAATTTGAGGTCGGTAATTTTAGTCTCGGTGGTTCATGGGTTCCTTGGTATAGTATAGATAAAATCTATGCAGGTCTTATTGATGTTTATAATCTTCTAGGCAATGAAAAAGCACTGAAAATTGTTGTGAAATTAGCTGATTGGGCGAAAAAAGGCCTAGATCATCTTACGGAAGAACAGTTTGATAGAATGCTAATTTGTGAGCATGGTGGAATGAATGAAGTCATGGCTGACCTCTACATCATTACTGGAAATGACGATTATTTAGAATTGGCTAAAAGGTTTTGCCATAAAGAAATTCTCGACCCATTATCAAAGTCTATTGATGATCTCGAAGGAAAGCATGCGAATACACAAATACCAAAAGTAATTGGTGCTGCAAAAATATATGACATTACTGGTGAAAAGAAATATCAAGACATGGCTATATACTTTTGGAACCAAGTAACGAAACATCGTTCTTATGTAACTGGTGGAAATAGTATTAATGAACATTTTGGTCCAGAAAATGAAGAGAAGTTAGGGATTCAAACAACAGAAACATGTAATACGTATAATATGATGAAATTAACAGAGTTTTTATATACGTGGTCGCCTAAAGCTGAGTATATGGATTACTATGAAAGAGCGTTATATAATCACATTCTAGCCTCACAAGATCCCGATTCAGGTATGGCGATGTATTTTGTTGCCACACAACCTGGGCATTTTAAAGTATATGGTTCCCCTGATGACTCATTTTGGTGCTGTACAGGGACTGGAATGGAAAACCCAGCACGACATACGAGAAATATCTATGTCCAAAATCAAGATGAACTATATGTGAATTTATTCATATCTTCAGAACTAACATTAGAGAATGAGTCAGTGAAAATTCAACAGGAAACAACTTTTCCAGTATCTGACAGATCAAGGTTGTTATTCAAACAAGCAGAGAATGAAAATTTAACACTTCATATTCGGGTGCCTTATTGGATAAAGGGCGAAATGAAAGTGACCGTTAATGACAAGGAAATTTCCTCGGAAATTAAAGATGGTTATGTAACAGTAACTAGAGCGTGGTCAACGGGCGATATTGTGGAGATAGAACTTCCTATGGGGCTTTATACATACACGGCAAAAGATGATGCTAAAAAACAAGTAATTATGTATGGACCTATTGTATTGGCAGGTGCACTCGGAACGGAAAATTTCCCTGAAACTGACATATTAGCTGATCATATGAAGTTAGATCATCACCCATTAATAGAAGTTCCTACACTCGTAACAGATGATGCAGATGTTAATAAGTGGGTTAAACCTATTGAAGGTTCACCATTAACCTTTATTACAGAGGCGATTGGACAACCAGGAAATGAGAGAATCACACTTGTTCCTTTTTATCAATTACATCATCAAAGATACACAATCTATTGGAATGTTTTGAATCAGGAAGAATATGATAATTTCCAAGATAAAGAACAAGAGGAATTTAGAAGAAGAAGGGAAATTACAGTTGATGAAGTTACTCCAAGTGAACAACAACCTGAAATTGAACACCAGATAAAAACGAAGAATTCCAATGTTGGATATTTAAATCTAGTGAAAAAGGGTTGGCGTGATTGTCGTGATGAAGGATTTTTTAGCTATGAAATGAAAGTACAAGCTGATCGGCAAATGTATTTGGTTGTCACGTACTTTGGAAGTGATGTAAGTCTTCATATAGATGGAACATTATTTGAGCGGGATTTTTCAATATTAGTTGATGGAACGGAAATTGTAAGACAGAAATTAGATGCTGATCACCCTGGAAAGTTTTTTGAAAAAAGTTATGATATTCCACTTGCCTTAACAACTGGAAAAGAAAAAGTTGAAGTTAAATTCGTATCTGAACGAAGTAAGATAGCTGGTGGAATTTATGGGGTTCGAATTGTGAATGAAAAAGAGATTTAAAAAATATGGAAAATGGAGACGATCTGATTTTGAAAATCTTCGTATGATTTAAATCTATGGGAGGCTTTTAATTGAAAAACAATCGGACAAGTAAAGATCAGTCAACATCTATTATGCGCGACTTTGAAGCTTTGAGAATTAATAATATTGATGATGTTCGGGGAAATTTAACACTACAAACCAAAGGGCAAAATGGTTCTACTATATCATGGATTTCTGAGAATGTGGATGTAATCACACCGTCTGGAGAAGTAATACGTCCTGCTCATAATGAGAATGATGTTACTGTAAAGCTTATTGCTACAATTACATTAAATGATCAAACAGTGAATAAAGAATTCCAAGCCTATGTCAAAAAAATGCCAAAACCAGAAGCATATCAAGGATATTTATTTAGTTATTTTATAGGTGAAGGTGATCAGAACGGGGAACAAATTTATTTTGCATTGAGTGAAGGAAATGATCCTTTAAATTGGCAAGAGTTAAATCATGGTGATGTCGTTTTTCCCTCTAAGTTTGGTGAAAAAGGCTTGAGAGATCCATTTATTATTCGCTCGCCAGAAGGAGATAAATTCTATTTAATCGCTACAGATTTAAAAATTCATGGAAATGGGGACTGGGGTGCAGCTCAATCTTTTGGAAGTAGATCGATCATCGTGTGGGAATCAAATGACTTAGTGAATTGGTCAGAACAAAGAATGGTTGAAATTGCCCCACCTGAAGCTGGAAATACTTGGGCACCAGAAGTATTTTATGATCAAACAACAGGCGAATATATAGTATTTTGGGCTTCTAAAATCTATGAAAATGAAGCTCAGAGAAAAAGTGGTGCAAGTCACCAAAGAATGATGTTCGCGAAAACAAGAGATTTTTATACATTTACCGCACCTCAAACATATATGGATTATGGGTATTCTATTATTGATACGACAATGATTGAGCATGATGGAAAAATTTATAGATTTACGAAGGATGAAAGAGGTCATACAGAATCTTCACCAAATGGTAAATTTGTTTTCCAAGAGGTCGGTCATTCTATTCTTGACCCCCATTTTAAAATGATTAAGGAAGGTGTAGGCAAAGGGCAAATTCGCCAAGGAGAAGGCCCAATTGTTTTTAAATCGAATATAGAAGAAAAATGGTATATGTTTATTGACGAGTTCGGTGGCAGGGGATATGTTCCCTTTGAAACAACTGACTTAAATTCTGGAGAATGGACAATTGTTGATGGTTATCACTTGCCATCACATCCACGACATGGATCAATATTGCCAATTACGCAGACAGAATATGAAGCATTGCGGAAAAATATACCAACTGAAAATGCATAAGCATGAACATTAGGAATAAATAATAAAAATAGTAGGAGAGAATAAAGTGAGTATACCAGAAATAAAAATTAATTATGACAACAAAGGAACTAACTTGAATGACCTGTATGGTTTGTTTTTTGAAGATATAAACCATGCAGCAGATGGTGGTTTATATGCAGAAATGATTCAAAATCGCTCTTTTGAATTTAATCGCATCGATAATCACACATACCACAGCTTATATGCCTGGGAAAATGAAGATGGAACAGATTTAGAAGAAAGAGGGATTGCATTACGTGTTTTAACCGATGACCCTATCCATCCAAATAATGTGAATTACTTGAAAGTGAATACAAGTGAGAAACTTGTTATTCGTAACCGTGGCTTTAATCAAGGTTTATATTTAAAGAAGGGAGAAATCTATCGGATCTCATTTTTTGCTAAGCCGGATCTATTGAATCAAAAAATTGGTTTAGAATTGCAGAATGCATCAGGAGAAGTCCTTACTCATGAAGAAGTAAAGGTTACTGAAACAAATTGGCATCAATATGAAGTTGAGGTCGTGGCACCTAAAACCATTACAGATGGGCGTTTGGCAGTGACTTTTCCAGCATACACAGATATAGCCATTGATATGATCTCTGTCTTTCCAAAAGATACATTTAAAGGACGAAAAAATGGTTGTCGTCGTGATATTGCTGAACGATTAGCTGCTATGAAGCCAAAGTTTTTGCGATTTCCCGGAGGATGTTTGGTTCATGATGGGAGCTTGAATGCGAATGATAGAGACTCCATGTATCGTTGGAAAAATACGATCGGTCCAATCGAACATCGTCCATCCAAACGAAACAATTGGGGCTATAATCAATCATTAGGATTAGGTTATTTTGAGTATTTTCAGCTTTGTGAAGATCTAAATACAAAACCATTACCGGTATTGCCTGCAGGTTGGGATCCACATCATCAACGTGCTGTCCCTATAGATGAATTAGGACCATGGATTCAAGATGCTCTTGATTTAATTGAATTTGCAAATGGTTCCGCCGATTCAACTTGGGGGAAAATTCGCGCTGAAATGGGACATCCTGAACCTTTCAACTTGGAGTATTTAGGAATTGGAAATGAGGAAGTAGGAAAGCCGTTCTTTGATAGATATGCATATTTCCATAAAGCAATTCGTGAGAAGTATCCTGAAATTAAGCTCATCAACACAGCAGGTCCTTTTGCGGCAGGAAGTGAATTTGAGCGGGGATGGGAAAGTGCCAAAGAACATGGTTCAGATTTAGTTGACGAGCATTACTATCAGGCACCTGACTGGTTCCTAGCCAACCATCATCGTTATGATTCTTATGATCCAAATGGTCCTAAAGTTTTCCTAGGGGAATATGCATCTCAAGAAAACAAATGGTGGAACGCACTTGTAGAAGCAAGTTTTATGATTGGTCTTGAACGAAACGCCGATAAAGTAGATTTGGCTTGTTATGCTCCAATGCTTTGTAACGTAGATTATATCAATTGGACTCCTGATCTCATTTGGTTTAATCAAGAAGAATCTTATGGAAGTACAAACTATGATGTTCAAAAATTATTTATGACACGCCAAGGGACGCAAAATGTTGACTGGGAAGCGGTAGACTTTCCAGAATCTGAATGTATTGCTGATGAAGGAATAAGTGGTGAATTTGGAATTGGAGGTGATCATGCGGATATTGAAGTATCTAACATCAAAGTCTATGACAAGACTACTTCGGAAACGACTGAGATACCAAACGCCTCCATATCAGATCATGATTATCTTGCATTAGGATCTGTAGACAATGATCAATATACGATTTCATTCCAGTTTACGAAAGTAGGTGGGCGATGGGATAAAGGTTTCCATTTTATATTTGGTAAAGAAGATGACAAAAATCGATACACATGGGTATTAGGTGGTTGGCAAAACCAAGATTGTTTGGTTGACAGTGTAAGAAATGGTTCACCTAGTGTGCTGACACAATCGATTTGGAAAGTTGAAAAAGATAGAACGTACAACTGTCGCCTAGAAGTGGATGGGCGTAAGATTACGACTTATATTGATGATGTTGAATTTAACCACATCGAGGATTTGCCTATTGTTATAAAACCAATTTATACAAACGTAACTTTTAATGAAGTGACTGGAGAATACGATCTAAAATTGGTTAATGTTAAAGATGAGGACTTTATATTCAAACTAGACGTCAGTGAAATTAAACAGTTAAGTGTTATTGAATTATCAGCAGACCCGACTGTAGAAAATACTTTGGACAATCCAAATCAAGTAGAGACGAAAGAATATCAACTAGACCTAGCAAATGATCAAATCAAAGTACCCGCTCATTCAGTCATGTTCTTACAAATCAAAAGATAATCAGGATTTACGAAGATTGTTCATGTAACCAAGGTATCATTTATAGGACTTCCATTTATGATATGCCAAGGTGATTATGTTGATCATAGGTGGAAGTTTCCTATTGATATAGTATCTAGATTTTAACAACGACTTTTAAGGAGATAAAAGTTTATGAAAACGACAGTAACAAATCCTATTTTTTGGTCAGATGTACCAGATGTTGATGTCATAAGAGTTGGCTCTGCTTATTATATGATCAGTACGAGTATGCATACGATGCCAGGATGTCCGATTATGAAATCAGAGAACTTAGCAGACTGGGAAATTATTGGCTATGTGTATGATCAATTAGAGGATAATGATGAACATAATCTAATCGACGGGAAAAACATTTATGGGCAAGGGCAATGGGCTACAAGCTTACGTTACCATAACGAGACTTTCTATTTATGTTTTTCAAGCAATGACACACAAAAGTTTTATATTTTCCAGACAAAAGATATTGAAGGTGGACAATGGCAGCGTTCTACGATAGATGGAATCTATCACGATCCCGCGTTATTATTTGATGATGGAAGGGTATTTGTCATTTATGGATGTGGTGATATTCGTATTACAGAACTAACAGAGGATTTATCAGCAGTCAAGCCAGATGGTCTCAATCAATTATTATTAGAAACAAAAAGAGAAGGTGTTGGGCTCCGTTGTGAAGGTTGTCATGCTTATAAGGTTGATGGGTATTATTATTTAATTTTTATTGAATGGCCAACAGAAGGAAAGCAACGTAGAAGACAAATTGCCTATCGATCGAAGGAACTTTTAGGTGAATATGAGAGAAAGATTATCTTTGATGATGACATGGGTTATCAAAATCAGGGTATTGCTCAAGGTGCTATTTTCGATACACCCGACCAAGAATGGTATGCAATGTTATTCCAAGATCATGGAGCTGTTGGAAGGATTCCATATGTCTTACCGGTCCATTGGGAAGAGGGCTGGCCAATGATTGGAATTGATGGAAAAGCACCCGAGACGTTTGAAGTAAATCTGCCACCATCCACACCAAAGCCCTTAGTAGCGAGTGATGAGTTTAATCATGAGAAAAATGAACTTGGTTTCAACTGGCAATGGAACCATAATCCAGATCATCATCTTTGGTCATTTACAGAACGCCCTGGTCACTTGCGTCTAAAAACAGGTGATCTAACAGACCAAGTTTTACAAGCGCGTAACACATTGACACAACGAACTGAAGGTCCAACTTGTACTGGTATAACATTTATCGATACAACTCATATGAAACCAGGGGACTATGCTGGATTAATAGCATTGCAAAGTAACTTTGGAACAGTCGGTGTTCAAGTTGACTCTTCAGGTGATCGGTATATTTCAATGACAACAAATGGGGATCATGGTGATGACATCGTTGAACAAAAGTTGCTGGAGGGCAATCTTGTTCATTTGAAGATAGAATTTAATTTTAAAGACAGTATTGATATCGCTAGATTCTATTATTCAGTAGATGGAAATGAATGGATTGAAATTGGTAAACCGCTACAAATGAAGTACACTTTAGATCATTTTATGGGTTACCGGATTGGTCTATTTAATTATGCAACGAAAGAAATTGGTGGATATGTTGATTTTAATCATTTTCACTATTTAAGGGACAATAAAGCAGTCTATAAAAAATGAATACTTTAATTGAGAGAATTTCATAATGACCCATAATAGCTCCTCGATACTGCATGTACATGTTGTATAGAGGAGCTATAAATCTGTATTAACTAAATAAAATAAAAGTATGGTAGATTGTTTAATTCGTATAATCCTTTATATTAAATTGGCGGAAGTAGCCAATTTTAATGTAAAGGATTTTTTAGTACGTGTACAACCACGGGGATAGAAGATGCCGAAACAGCGAGGCACTGTCACTTAGAATTTATATAAGTTACCGCGAGTTGGCCGCTGTCGGTGAAATTAGCTGAGTAATTTTCAACTGATTTCTTGAATAAGCTCTTTATTAAACATATTGAGAAAATGTTCTCATATATTAATAGTATATGAGTAACTGACATGTACGGTTATTCTTATGTTTATCATGGAAAAAGTGAAAGAAGGGGGAATGAACTTGAAGAAATTGAGTTGGTTCATATTCATTTTAGTCGCGATATTTTTACTAGCATCTTGTGGCAGTAAAACAGACGAAGAGGGTACGAGCACAGTTGGTATCGCTATGCCAACAAAATCTTCCGAAAGATGGGTTGTAGATGGAGATAATATGAAAAAGGAGTTTGAAGCGCTTGGCTATCAAGTTGATATGCAATATGCAGAAGATGTTGTAGAAAATCAAATTTCTCAAATTGAAAACATGATTACTAAGGGCGTAGATATCCTAGTGATTGCTTCAATTGATGGTGAGGCACTTACAGAAGTATTAGATCAAGCAGAAAATCAAAACATTCCAGTCATCGCATATGATCGCCTCATTATGAATAGTGACAATGTCAGTTATTATGCAACATTTGATAATTTTCAAGTGGGGGTCTTGCAAGCTAAGTATGTTGAAGAGAAATTAGGATTAGATGATGGTGAGGGTCCTTTTAATATTGAATTATTTGGAGGCTCCCCTGACGATAATAATGCCTATTTCTTCTGGGATGGTGCAATGTCAGTCTTTCAACCATATATTGATAGTGGGAAACTAGTCGTACAAAGTGGTCAAACTAATTTTGAACAGGGTGCAACTTTGCGTTGGGACGGCTCTAAAGCGCAAGAGCGAATGGATAACTTATTAAGCGCACATTATTCAAGTGAAAAAGTTGATGTTGTTTACTCACCATTTGATGGAATAAGTCGAGGTGTAATTTCTTCGTTAAGAGCGGTAGGATACGGATCGGATGATCAACCACTACCAATTGTTACTGGACAAGATGCAGAACTGGCCTCGGTTAAATCAATTATCGCTGGAGAGCAAACACAAACAGTATTTAAAGACACACGTGAATTAGCTAAACAGGCTGTCAATATGGCTGATTCCATTCTTAAAGGGGAAGAACCAGAAGTAAATGATACAGAAACATATGA
>Ga0209487_1002802_pt1 | contig 13968 bp, 13 predicted proteins | sample Poulit2012_FD_187524 | JGI IMG/M metagenome (GOLD analysis project Ga0209487, IMG submission 187524) | Agricultural soil microbial communities from Georgia to study Nitrogen management - Poultry litter 2012 (SPAdes) (version 2) | ecosystem: Environmental > Terrestrial > Soil > Agricultural land... | reverse complement strand
GCCATTTCCGATTGCTCATAAAAATCCTGAAAAGCGCTTTCTTTCTTTTTAGGCTCCGTTTGCTGGCAGCTTAATAAAAGGAATGCTGCACCGAGGTAGAGGTATAAGTTAAAGTATCGCTTCATTATTTTTTAAGAAAAATCCCTTCTGCAAGGAAAGTATATTCAAGCTTTGGCTCGGTGATAGCCGCTATTTCCTCTTCCGATTTTCCTGCATCTTCTGCATAATGTCGGAGCTCTGCAACAGAAGTTTCAGCTTTGTAGGCTACTCCTTTTATTATGGCATCGGCTTCGGCAGCGTCTTTAGGTACAAAAAACTCGTAATCTTTAAACTTTACAAAAGCTTCGGTACTATTATCTCCTAAATCCAATTTTATCCAACATCCTTTTTTCTGACAAACCTCATTTACCTTCGTCTTAAAACTAACTTCTACAGAGTCGCCTGCCTTCATACTTTCGTACTTCAGCCTCATTTCTTCTGTAGATAGTAGATTCTCAGTAGTAAAACTTGCACCAAAGTTTTCATACTTACTTAAATCTATTGCTTTTGAAGTTTCGGTAGAATCGATCCTCTCCTTGTTTGTTTGATTACAAGAAAAAAATATAAGAGCCGAAAGAAGGCTTATGGTAAATAGAAATTTCTTAGTCATGATGCTTTATATGTGATATATTAAGAGTCAAATATAATTAAAACTTCTAATTAATCTAATAATTAAACTTTGTTGTTGCAAAATGTTAATGGTTGTCGGAAAAGAAATAAGTAACGATAAACCTGTTGTGGGGTTTATTTAATGAAATTAAGCGAAAAAACAGCAAAAAATTATTAATTTAGCAACGCAAAAAAATAATTGATTCTTTACATAGATATGGCAAGATTTGAATTGAAATTACCCAAAATGGGGGAGAGTGTAGCCGAAGCAACGGTTACTGCTTGGCTTAAAGAAGTGGGCGACACCATAGAGATGGATGAAGCCGTACTGGAAATAGCAACAGATAAAGTAGATAGTGAAGTTCCTAGCGAAGTAGAAGGTACGCTTGTAGAAAAGCTTTTTGATGTAGACGATGTGGTACAAGTAGGCCAAACTTTAGCTATAATAGAAACAGATGCAGAGATAGAGGATGCTCCAGCTGTCTCCATCGAACCAACCGAGCAAGAGGCTGAAGCTGTAGAAGAAGTTGAAAAGCAAATAGCTCAGGCTAAAGAGGTTACACAAACTACTATTGCCAATACAGGAGATAGGTTTTACTCTCCACTAGTTCGAAATATTGCTGAAACCGAAGGGATTTCACAAGAAGAGTTAGACGCTATCAGTGGAACTGGGAAAGAAGGCAGAGTTACCAAAAACGATATTCTTTCGTATGTAGAGAATCGCGGCGCACAGCCTGCTAAACCTGCTGCAGCAAAACCAGCAGCTTCCAAGCCAGCACCATCACCTGTTGTAGCATCGGGTGGAGATGAGATTATAGAAATGACACGAATGGGGAAACTCATTTCCAAGCATATGACCGATAGTATTCAAACGTCGGCACACGTACAATCCTTTGTGGAGTGTGACGTAACTAATATCTGGAACTGGAGAAATAAAGTGAAAGATGCTTTTGCAGAACGTGAAGGGGAGCGATTGACCTTTACCCCGATATTTATGGAGGCGGTAGCAAAAGCACTGAAGGATTTCCCTATGATGAATATCTCGGTAGATGGAGATAATATCATTAAACACAAAAATGTAAATTTAGGTATGGCAGCAGCCTTGCCAGATGGGAATTTAATTGTACCAGTTATTAAAAATGCCGATCAACTAAACTTAGTTGGTATGGCAACTGCAGTTAACGATTTAGCAAATAGAGCTAGAAATAACAAGCTTAAGCCAGACGAAATACAAGGCGGAACTTATACCGTTACAAACGTAGGAACTTTTGGCAGCGTTATGGGAACTCCTATTATCAATCAACCACAAGTAGGTATTCTAGCATTAGGAGCCATCCGTAAAGTGCCTGCAGTTGTAGAAACACCAGAAGGAGACTTTATTGGAATTCGCTATAGAATGTTCTTGTCGCACTCTTACGACCACCGCGTGGTAAATGGAGCGTTAGGCGGACAGTTTGTAAAGCGCGTAGCAGATTACTTAGAAGCTTGGGATGTAGACCGATACTTTTAGTAAAATAAATTAAAATTAAATCAGAATTAAAACTTGCCTACTCCTAAAGTTTATAACAAGCTGGAATAGGCAAGTTTTTTCGTATAAAACAAACCTAAGATGAAACTTAAATTAAGCAAACCACTCTGCTTTTTCGACCTAGAAACAACTGGTATACAGGTAGCAAGCGATAGAATTGTAGAAATATCTATATTAAAGGTGTTTCCGAATGGCAATAAAGAGAGCTTAACGCTTCGTGTAAACCCCGAAATGCCTATTCCACCAGAGTCAACTGCCATTCATGGAATTTCCGACGAGATGGTAGCTAACGAACCTACGTTCAAAGAACTGGCACCGCGTATCTACGAAATGATTAAGGATTCTGATTTAGCAGGATTTAATTCCAATCGATTTGATATACCACTTTTAGCTGAAGAACTTTTACGAGCAGATATAGATTTCGACCTAAAAAGAGCCTCTGCAGTAGACGTACAAACTATTTTCCATAAGAAGGAGAAACGAACTTTGGAAGCTGCTTATAAGTTTTATTGCGATAAAGAACTAGAGAATGCGCATAGTGCCGAAGCCGATACTATGGCTACGTATGAGGTGTTGAAAGCTCAATTAGAGCGATATGATGATTTAGAGAATGACGTCAACTTCTTGGCAGAATATAGTAAGCATAAAGAATTTGTTGATTTCGCTGGATATATTGCTTATAATGAGGATGGCGATGAGGTGTTTTCTTTTGGAAAACATAGAGGAAAACGAGTGGTGGATATTTTAGAAAGCGAACCCGGATATTTTGGATGGCTATTAAATGCTGACTTTCCGTTGTATACTAAACGCGTTTTAACCCGTATTCGCTTACAAGAATTAAATACAAAGAAGTAATTATGAAAATTGTTTGTGTAGGTCGGAATTATGCTGCACATATCGAAGAGCTAGAAAACGAACGGCCAGAAAACCCTGTGTTGTTTTTAAAGCCTAGTACCGCAGTATTACCAACTGATCAGGATTTTCAAATACCTGACTTTACAAACAACCTGCATTACGAAGTTGAGGTGTTGGTAAAAATAAATAACGAAGGTAAAAACATTGATCCAAAATCAGCACACCAGTATTATGATCAAATAGGTTTGGGAATAGACTTTACCGCCAGAGATGTTCAACAAAAAATGAAAGAAAAAGGCTTGCCATGGGAAGTTGCAAAAGCTTTTGATAATGCTGCAGTAATAGGCGATTTCATAAGCAAAAACCAGTTCAAGTCTATGGAGGACATCCCATTCAGTCTAAAGAAAAACGGTGAAATAGTTCAAGATGGTAATACTTCGCATATGCTGTGGAAAGTCGATGAACTAATTGCTTATATATCCACCTATTTTACCCTGCATCCTGGCGATATTATATTTACTGGAACACCTGCAGGAGTTGGTCAAGTGTTTAATGGAGATAAGTTAGAGGGGTTTATTGAGGAACGTTCCATGTTTACAGTAGCTATTCGATAATTAATTTTAATCATGAGTAAAGTACAAGCACAGATAATTAGTATAGGCGATGAGTTGTTGTTAGGGGAGACCATAAATACCAATGCTTCGTTCATAGCAAAGTCTCTACAACGAATTGGGATAGAGGTGAGTAAGATATGGACCATTGCCGATGTAGAGGAGCAAATGATCGATACAATAAAGTCTGCAGCTAGAGAAACTTCTTTGGTTTTAATGACCGGAGGACTAGGTCCCACCAATGATGATAAAACTCAAAAAGTGCTTTGTACACTAACAGAAGATAGCTTGGTTCAAAACAAAGATGTATTGGCCGAACTAAAAGCACGTTATATATCTCGTGGTAAACGCGATAATTGGGAAGTAAATAAAAATCAATCCCTTGTTCCTGCCAATGCTAGAATATTTGTGAACGAAAATGGCACAGCCCCGGCTTTATGGATGACGTATAACGATACTACCTGTATTGCTATGCCTGGAGTGCCATTTGAAATGAAAGCCCTGCTTACCAAGCAAATATTACCAGCAATCCAAGAGGTGTTTTCAACTGAGCATATCTATTACCGCACCTTGCTCACCTACGGACTGGGAGAAAGCGTTTTGTTGCACAGACTAAAAGAATGGGAAGAAGCCTTACCATCAGACGTAAAGCTAGCATATTTACCTTCGGATAGCCAGGTGCGTTTACGACTTTTAGGCTCTAACAAGAGTAGACAGGTTGTTGAACAGAAGATTAATCAATATATTGATGAATTAACTTCCTTGTTACCAGATGTTGCAGTAGGTGTAGAAGAGGAGACCAATCTGGTAGAACAAATAATGAATAAACTAAATCATACTAAAAGCACTTTAAGTATAGCAGAAAGCATCACTGGCGGTTCCTTGTCCAAAAGCATAACACAAGAGTCTGGAGTTTCTAGCTTTTATGCAGGAAGTATTACAGCCTATGCTACAGAATCTAAAGTGAATGTTCTAGGAGTCGATTCTCATTTAATAGAGAAACATAGCGTAGTAAGTGCTGAGGTGGCAAAGGCGATGGCCGAGGGAGTGAGCCGACTTTATAAAACGGACTATGCATTGGCAACCACTGGCGAAGCGGGTCCAACAAAAGGGGATAGTGACGCAGAAATAGGTACAGTTTTTATTGCACTTAAAACGCCAACAGAAATAAAAGTAGTCAAACATCAATTTGGCAAAATAAGACAAACGGTTATTAAGAGAGCTACAAATGCTGCATTAACCATGTTATGGAAAGAAATTTAAAAAACTATTTGTCTTTTATTGTCAGTAAAGAATTAAATTCTTAAGTTTGCACTCTGATTTTGAATAACACATAAAGTAAAAGGAAATGTCTAGAGTTTGTGAATTAACCGGTAAGCGTGCTATGGTTGGGAACAACGTATCCCACGCTAAGAATAGAACTAAGCGTAAGTTTAATGTAAACTTGATGAAGAAGCGTTTTTATATTCCAGAAGAAGATGAATGGATTACCTTAAACGTATCTACATCGGCGATTAAAAACATTAATAAGCGAGGGATTTACGCAGTTGTTAAGGAAGCTAGAGAAAAAGGTTTCTTGAAGAAGTAAATTATCTTTATTAAAAACGAATAGCAATGGCGAAAAAAGGAAATAGAATTCAAGTGATTTTAGAATGTACAGAGCATAAAGATTCTGGAAAACCGGGAATGTCTCGATATATCACTACTAAGAATAGAAGAAATACTCCAGATAGATTGGAGCTAAAAAAGTTTAACCCAATCCTTAAGAGGATGACTATCCATAAGGAAATAAAATAAATAATCATGGCAAAGAAACCAATATCTAAATTAAGATCAGGGTCGAAAAGATTGACCAAAGCAATTAAGATGGTTAAATCAGAGGAGACTGGAGCATACGTTTTTGTTGAGGCAATGATGTCGCCAGACTTTGTAGACGATTGGTTTAAAGATCAAGAATAAGCATTCCTGCTACTTAATAATATATAGATAAAGCCACTTTTGTAATAAAAGGTGGCTTGTCTTGTTGTAGCTGCATCCTCCGTCATTTTTACTTCCAGAGGATAGTTAGTAAGAATACAAAACTTACAATAAATAGTCTGCCAAGTTAATACAGTATATCAATTTACTTAAACGTAAACGAGGAGATGGGACTCAATCCAATCGATTTGTTTGTTTACTCAAGAAAGAAACGAAAAAGCAGCTAGTCAGAAAAAGAACAGAATTTCGCTTTCTCATCGTAATTAATCTAGCTTTAACGTATCTTTGTTTGAATGGTGGTTATTATGTAAATAATATCACCTAAAAATATTATTTTAAATAATTCAGCCTATGAGCTTCTTTAAAAAATTATTCTCGAGAGAGAAAAAGGAAACTTTAGACAAAGGACTAGAGAAAACAAAGTCAAGCTTTTTTGATAAGCTAAGTAAAGCAGTAGCGGGAAAAAGCAAAGTAGACGATGATGTACTAGACGATTTAGAAGAAGTCCTTGTAACTAGTGATGTTGGGGTAGATACTACGCTTAAGATTATCGACAGAATCGAAGCACGCGTTGCCAGAGATAAATATGTTGGCACTGCAGAGTTAAACAAAATTCTACGTGAGGAAATAGCAGGTCTTCTTACCGAAACCCATGGTGAAGAATCACCTACCGAATTTTCTATACCTAAACAAGATGCACCATACGTAATTATGGTGGTCGGGGTAAATGGTGTAGGAAAAACAACTACTATAGGAAAGTTAGCTCACGAGTTTACTAAGAAGGGTAAAAAAGTCATATTAGGTGCAGGCGATACTTTCCGTGCTGCAGCAATCGATCAGCTACAGATATGGGCCGATCGAACCGAGACGGAAATGGTAAAGCAAAAGATGGGAAGCGATCCTGCCAGTGTAGCTTTCGATACCTTAGAAAGAGCTGTAAGTCAGAATGCCGATGTGGTGCTAATAGATACCGCTGGTCGATTGCACAATAAAGTGAACTTGATGAACGAGCTTTCTAAGATAAAACGTGTTATGGATAGAGTAATTCCAGGTGCACCTCACGATGTACTACTTGTTTTAGATGGCTCTACTGGGCAAAATGCTTTCGAACAAGCAAAGCACTTCACGGCAGCTACAGAAGTCACTTCACTCGCTGTAACAAAACTTGATGGTACAGCAAAAGGTGGTGTAGTAATTGGAATAAGCGATCAATTCAAAATTCCAGTAAAATACATTGGAGTAGGCGAAGGAATAGACGATCTGCAAGTTTTTAATAAATATGAGTTTGTAGATTCTTTCTTCTCAGATTAGAATTAGTATTACAGTATAATATGAAACCCATAAGCCAGAAATTGACTTATGGGTTTTTTAATGTTTGATTTCGTGAAATCTGAATCCGATAAAGATACATGGTCAACATGAAAGGTATGTATCTCATATGGTATTATTCAATATAGCTACATTTGTTTTATCGAAGGCCAATGTTTAAAAATAAAAATCCCCACTTCATAATTTTGAAATGGGGATTTTCTATTAATAAAAAGCTCTTATGTTATAGAGTTTCTTCCAACCAATTAAAGAATTCACGCTGCCAAACTAAGGCATTTTGTGGGTTCAACACCCAGTGGTTTTCTTCAGGGAATAGAACAAACTTACTCTTTATACCAAGTAGTTGTGCTGCTTGGAAAGCTTGCTGCCCTTGTTCAATAGGCACCCTATAATCCTTTGCTCCTTGTATGATAAGAATCGGAGTGTCCCAATTAGTAACATAATTTATAGGGTTGAATTCATTGTATGTGCGCTGTGCCACTTCGTTATCTTTTTCCCAGTAAGGCCCGCCCATGTCTTTGTTTACAAAAAACAATTCTTCGGTGGTACCATACATGCTTCGATTATCGAAAAGTCCACAGTGAGAAATAAAACTCTTAAATCGGCCATCGTGATTTCCAGCTAAGTAAAATACAGAATAGCCACCAAAGCTAGCACCTACAGCGCCAAGTCTATCATTGTCTACATAAGGCTCTTTGGCTACCTCGTCTATTGCATCTAGATAATCGTTCATAGCATGACCACCCCAATCTCCACTAATAGCTTCGTTCCACTCTACACCATGACCTGGCATTCCTCTACGGTTAGGCGCTACAATAATATAGCCTTGCGACGCCATAAGCTGGAAGTTCCAACGGAAAGAATAGAACTGTGAAAGAGGAGACTGTGGTCCACCTTGTGCGTATAATAACGTAGGGTATTTCTTATTAGAGTCAAAGTTTGGTGGTAGTATTACCCAAACCAACATATCTTTTCCATCTCTAGTTTTTACCATACGCTTTTCTACTGTTGGTAGATCTAAACTGTTATAGAAAGCATCGTTTTCATGTGTAAGTTGTTCTAGCTTCTTAGTCTTAAAGTCATATCGGTATAACTCGGTAGCTTGATTCATGGAAGTTCTTGTAACTATAAGACCACCGTTATATTCACCTACTATACCATTTACATCAAACTGCCCATCGGTTAATTGCTCTATCGATGGCATTTTTCTAGTTCTTCTTGGATAGTCTACTTTAAAAAGTTGAACAGTTCCGTTTTTTGGAGCTATAAAGTAAATGTCTTTAGCATTTTTAGCCCACATGAACGAGCTAACTGTTTCATCCCAATGTGCCGTAAGATTTTGCTTTACTCCATTTTCTAATACCACAATATCATTCTTATCCGCTTCGTAGCCTTCGGTTTTCATTTGTAACCAAGCCATGGCTCCTTTACTACTAAATGCTGGATTGGTGTCGTAACCCTTATTGTCCTCTGTTATATTGGTAGTGGTTTTCGAAGCTAAATCATATTTATAAATATCGGTGTTGGTACTTGTGGCATATTCGGTGCCTTCGAGTTTCTTAGAAACATAATAAACCGATTTTCCATTTGGTCCCCATACATAATCTTCTCCACCTCCAAATGGTTCTTGTGGTGTGTAGTAAGGCTTACCTTCTAATAAGTCTATTTCCTCTCCAGTTGCAACATCTTTTACAAAAACATGCTTATAACTTCCATCATTCCAAGTATCCCAATGACGGTAATCTAATGCTTCGTATATATATACTTCCGACTTTTCTAAGTCTTTGTATAGATCTTTTCCTAAAACATCGTTTACGTGAACACTTTTATGAAATAACTCGTGCTTTCCATCTGGTGATAGTTTGCTGTTGCGAATTAGCTGATCGTAATCCTCAATTTTCTTTGGAGTACCTCCTTTAATTGGTATAACAAAAAGTTCACTGTCAAAGCTGTTTTCTTCGATATTCGGTGTGGTTACTTTATACACCACTTCATCGCCTTTGTCTGTTATCCCGATTGGACTCACTCTTTTTATTTGCCATAAATCCTCTGGCGTGAGTGTTTTCTGAGCATACACAAGTCCTGTTCCTATAAGAGCAAGTGCAGCGAAAAGATATTTTCTCATTTTTAATAGATTTTTGTTGCCGTAAAGTTAAGGATTATTACACCATTCTGCACGTAGATTGGTAATCTAAGAGCTTAATGTAAAGAATGAATAGAAAGGAAAATAAATAGCCATTAATTTTAAATGAAAAATGCAATATTATTTAATCGTCTAGAATTTTATTAATTTTTAAACTATCTTAACCTGTCAAACTCTAGAAATTGTTGAAGTAAATGGCAAGACGAATACCTAGATCTATTACCGATAAAAAAGAGCGAACCTCTATTAAAGACTCCTTCTTGGCTATGAAAGCAGTGCCACGCTTCTTTCGAGAAATTTACCATAGCAGTCCTAAGCTTTTTATAGTAAATGTCTTAGCTAGGCTTTTAAATGCATTTACTCCTGTAGTTATTCTTTGGGTAGGTAAGCTAATTATCGATGAGATTATTCTTCAAGTATCCATAGCCGATAAAGATTTGAGCCTATTGTGGAAGTATGTAATAATAGAATTTTCTATAGTTATCTTATCCGATTTATTAGGTCGTTTAATTAATCTGACCGATGGATTAATAGGTGACTTGTATAATAATTCTTCTTCCGAGAAAATTATCCGAAAATCTAGTCAGCTCAGTATGGCACAATTAGAAGATCCAGTTTTTTACGATAAATTGGAACGAGCGCGAACACAAACTAGTCAGAGAGTTGGGCTGATGAGCAATGTGTTGGGACAAGCAGAAAATCTTATTTCTATGATTTCCCTTATCGCAGGTCTAATTTACTTAGCCCCAATTCTCATAATTATTTTAATCTTAAGTATTATCCCATCTTTTATCAACGAAGCGAGATTTAGTTCTACTCGCTATTCTATAGCAAGAAGTTGGACCAGTGAACGTAGAGAGTTGGACTATCTCCGTTTTATTGGGGCAAACAACCAAACAGCAAAAGAGGTGAAACTATTTGGACTTACCGACTTTATTGCCGAACGCTTTAAAAGATTATCCGATGACTATTATCAGATAAGTAAAAACCTTTCTATAAAACAGAGTTTGTATGGCTCTTTGTTCAATATTCTTGGCGTACTTTCTTATTATGGCGCTTACATTTATATCATTTTACGTGTTATAGCAGGAGTTATTAGTATTGGGGAACTTACCTTCTTATCGGGTTCTTTTAACCGATTACGCAATAACCTACAAGGATTTTTTTCACGATTTACTCGTATTTCTGAAAGTGCTCTTTATTTGCAGGACTATTTTGATTTTTTAGATTTAAAAATTGAACAGACAACGGAAGAGAAAACACCATTGCCAGATAAAATACAAGTAGGTTTTGAATTAAGTAATGTACATTTTACCTATCCTGGAAGTAAAGAGAAGGTTTTGAAAGGCGTGAGTTTTAAAATGAAAGCTGGAGAGAAAATGGCGTTTGTTGGTCAGAATGGAGCAGGGAAAACCACTTTGATCAAACTCATTCTTCGATTTTATGAACCCACGGAGGGGGAAATATTATTGGATGGCATAAATATTAACCAGTTTGATGTAGATGCCTATCGCAAACGCTTTGGTGTAATTTTCCAAGACTTTTTTAGATATGAATTTACGGTACGTGAAAATATTGCTGTAGGCAATATAGAGAAAGTGGATGAGGATGAGACAATTCATGATGCTGCATCTAAAAGCCTTGCTGACGAAGTTATCGAAGAGATGTACCATGGCTTGGAGCAACAATTAGGAAGACGTTTTACTAACGGACAGGAATTAAGCGGTGGACAATGGCAGAAAATTGCACTAGCTAGAGCTTATATGAAAGACGCCGATATTATGATACTGGACGAACCAACTAGTGCGTTAGATGCCCAAGCAGAATACGATGTATTTGAAAGATTCATCGGTTTGACCGAAGGGAAAACTAGTATAATCATCAGCCATAGATTTAGTACCGTTCGCATGGCAGATAGAATTCTTGTATTAGAAGATGGAAAAGTATTGGAATTAGGAACACATCATGAGTTAATGGACCATCCAAATCTCTATGCGAAGCTCTTTAAATTACAAGCAGCTGGATATCAGTAGTTCTTATTTGAATCTTAGATTAATTGCAAAAAAAGAGGTATTAAAATAAATAAACACTAGTATAAGATTCTACTGATAGATATTTCATAATTGAAAAGGAGAGGTTAGAACCAAACTTTATGAATTATAGCCTGTTTTCAGAGCCAAAAAACAGCTATTATTTTGTAATTTGCGCACTAAAATAATAAGACAAATGGTTTTAACAGTAGAAAATATTATCTTAATAGGATCTATTCTATTAATAGCTAGTGTTTTAGCTAAGAAAATATCTGTTAGACTATCGGTTCCCGCCCTGATTATTTTCTTGGGAGTAGGTATGCTTGCAGGTTCGGATGGAATATTAGGTATTCAATTTGAAAATTATAACACGGCACAATTTATAGGAGTAGTCGCATTAAACTTTATTTTGTTTAATGGAGGGCTCTCTACTAGTTGGAAAAGTGTTAAGCCTATATTGTGGCAAGGTGCCATTCTTTCTACTCTTGGTGTTTTTCTTACCGCGATTACTCTAGGGGCATTTATTTGGTGGCTTTCTGCTTTTTATATCGACGGAGGTTTGAGTATTTACGAAGCCTTATTATTAGGAGCAATTGTCTCCTCTACCGACGCAGCTGCAGTTTTCTCCATCTTACGCGCCAAAGGCCTTTCGCTAAAATACCATATCAAACCTACTTTAGAGTTAGAAAGTGGTAGTAACGACCCGATGGCTTATTTTTTAACCATTGCTTTTATAGGTTTTGTGCAAAATCCAGATCAGAGTCTATGGACTATCATTCCATTTTTCTTTCAACAAATTGGAGTAGGTGCAGTATGTGGGCTTTTATTTGCTTGGTTAGCCAAAAAACTCATCAATGTTTTAAACCTTGGGTTTGGAGGTATTTATCCAGTTCTCACCATTGGCGTCATGTTTTTTGTATTCTCAGGAACAGAGGCTATTGGAGGTAATGGCTTCTTGGCGGTTTACCTTGCTGGATTATATTTAGGAAATCAAAACTTGGTAAACAAACGAACCATTACCAGTATGTTCGATGGTTTAGCTTGGCTCATGCAGATTGTACTGTTTATAACCTTAGGCCTATTGGTAAATCCATCGGGATTAATTCCAATTGCTGTTTTCGGATTGTTGATTTCAGCTTTCTTAATTATCGCCGCTCGACCTATCAGTGTTTTTATCAGCTTAATTCCGTTTAAAATGCCTATCCAAAAAAGAATTTATGTTTCGTGGGTGGGATTACGTGGGGCTGTACCTATTGTATTTGCAACCTATCCGTTAATGGCAGGTTTAGATCACGCACTAGTGTTTTTTAATGTGGTGTTTTTCGTTTCCCTAACTTCAGTTTTATTGCAAGGAAGTACAATTCCTGTTGTTGCTAGATGGTTGGGTATGTCTATTCCAGTAGAAGACAAAACTAAATCTCCTGTGGATATTCTTTTGTCTGATGGAGCTAACTCTTTTTTACGAGAAATCGTAGTTCCTGAAGGAAATATAGCGGTCGGAAAACAAATAATGGAACTTGGATTTCCAGAGAAAGGAATTATTGCCATGATTTCGAGAGACAATGTTTTTATAACCCCAAAAGGAACAACAAAAATCCAGCCTGACGATATGTTGATAGTGTTGTATGAAAACGATGTTATTCTTGATGAGATATATAATTTACTGAAATTAGATAGGCAATTAGAAGAAGAGAAAGAGCATATGTAAATGCTCATAATATTTCGAAATTAATAGTAGCTGAAAAATGAGATTTTTATGAGAGAATAATATGTTTAACATTTTTTCACTACATTTAACAAGTGTGTTTGTGGAGTGTTATGAATTATTAAAGGATTTTTTAGGGAAGTGACTTGTATGTTGACATTTATTTACGATATTAAATCAGATCTTATAGTTTATGTTTATAAAGCTGCTTAAAAATATCATTTCCAGGATTTACAACAATAGGGTTCTTGTTATTTTTATTGTACTTTTATCGTACTTAGGTATTCTTTTATTTGACTTTAGATTACCAATAGCAGTGTTATTTGGCCCGATCTTATTGTTTGTTATCTCAAGTAGAAGAATAAATTTCTCTAGGTTTCTACTTCATTTTACTCCATTCCTCATTTTCTTATTCTATAAACTGTACTTGGTTTACCTAATAGCCTCTTTTAAAGAATATGAGAACATTTATTACATTCTTTATGACAGTGTCTCGGTCCTGTCTATTTTTGCATACATGTACTATATTATTGGTACTAAACGCACACAAGGTTTTTCTTGGTTCAAAAAGTTCTATATTCGTCAGTTATATTTTTCTTACATAATTATGATGGGTATTTTCATAGTGTTGTTGTATAGGCGAATAGTTACACCAGAAGAAAGTATAACGGGGGTACTTAGTACCATTTTGGCAGTATTGGTTTTAATGCTCATAGTTTCTTTGATATATGTGGTGATAAATAATCTAGAGAGAAATAAATTGCGTTTACATAAGAATGATCTGTTAGCTAATAGGCAAGCTCGCTATGGTTTAGAAACTCAAGATTTAGAAAAATATGCACAAAAGATCAAAGAGTTTTTTTCCACTTCAGATATTTATTTGGATGTAAATTTTAATTTAGACAGGTTGTCTATAATACTCCCCGAAATTCGATCCAGAGGTTAAGTTTAAAATAAACATGTAAATTTAACCCTATGAAAAGAACAAGAAGAAAATTCACCGCAAAATTTAAAGCTCAAGTAGTTCTTGAAGCTATCAAAGAACGTCAAACATTATCTGAATTAGCAGAACGTTTTAAACTTCATCCCAATCAAGTTACAACTTGGAAGAAGGAGTTTTTGAATAATGCTGAAGAAGCTTT
>Ga0209487_1002801_pt1 | contig 13970 bp, 15 predicted proteins | sample Poulit2012_FD_187524 | JGI IMG/M metagenome (GOLD analysis project Ga0209487, IMG submission 187524) | Agricultural soil microbial communities from Georgia to study Nitrogen management - Poultry litter 2012 (SPAdes) (version 2) | ecosystem: Environmental > Terrestrial > Soil > Agricultural land... | reverse complement strand
ATATATAAATAGATTAAAGATTTCACTCCAGTTGATGGCTCTGATAAAGACTCCCTTACACCGAAGGAAGTTACTAAAATTCAACAGGAAAATCTAAAGCGATAATTGAGCTCGAAATCTTAAAAAAAGCTATGGCCATATTCGCAAAGAAGTAAATGATGCTAAAATAACTGAGTTTATTGAACAACATAGAGAAATCTATCCAGCTCAAACAATGTGTAATGTGCTTGACGTACCAAGAAGTACGCACTATAAGTCATTGAATAAAACAGTTTCAAACCGTGAGCGAGAAAATAACGAATTAACACAAAGGATTATTGAAATTCATAATGACAGTAACAAACGTTATGGTGCACCCAAGATCCACCATCTATTGGTTCCATGTTAGTATCAAGCGCGTTCAGCGATTAATGAAAAAAGCTAACATCCGATCAATCACTGTGAAAAAGTTCCGTCCAACGCCTAGTAAAGAAAAGATTGTCGAACGTGAAAACATTCTAGACAGAGACTTTTCTACGAAAACAATTAATGAGAAGTGGGGTGGCGGGCATGATAGCCTTTCATGGCAGAGCCAGAATATTTTTAAATAAGCTGGTTTCCTGGCAGAGAAATCATGCCCGTAGAGGCTCCATGTCAAGCCCCAACAAATTACATTCAAAGAACAACTATTAAGCTTAACTTTTTTGTGTCCAAGATATTGACTTAGATCCACATCCTATTGAAAGATTGAAGTAATACTTCCTTAAAACTTAGTGAACAAACACTACTTATAAATGTTTAGATTATATAAAACATATTAGGGTTCCAATTGGATGATAAGATCATCAATATTTGGAACTTCATCAATTAATCCGTATTCTTTTAGCCAATGAGCTGTTGCTTCCCATGATTCTTTTTCTTGGGTGGCAAATCCATCCTCAGATTTCATCTTTGGTAGTAAGATATTCATGCTTTCTGTTTCGACTTCTTTGTCAAGTGGGAAGTTTGCTTCATCTTGATTATTTAATAATATATCCAATGCATCTTCTGGATCTTCTACCATATCGTCGAATCCTCTACGAGCAGCTCTCCAAAAAGCTTCGATTGCGTCTTGATTGTTTTCCCAAGTTTCGTCACTTGTGACTGCAACAACTTCATAGTAGCTAGGAACACCGTAGTCAACTGGATTAATGTAATCGACTTCGTATCCTTGACTACGCAGTAATGGTACTTCGTGGTTGACGAACATACCACTTACAGCATCAACTTGTTCGGAAATTAAGGAAGCACCTAACTCGAATTCAACGTTGATCATTTCAAGTTCATCATAGTTACCTCCATCATGTTCAACGATTGTTTTAACTAATGCTTCATTAATTGGAATACCAGGATAACCTACTTTTTTATCGACTAATTCTTTTGGCGATTTAATTGGATGATCTTCCCGATAGACGACGTGGTTCAATGGTTCACGTACGACAGCTGCAACGGCTTTCACTGGAATATCTTCATTCGCTTTTGCCATAATAACATCTGGTTGATAGTAAAGCCCCATCGTTATTTTTCCAGAGGCAGCCAAGGTTAAAGGATCTGTCGGATTCGCTGGGAATTGAAATTCAACATCAATGTTTTCGTCCTCAAAATATCCTTTTTCCTGGGCAACGTATAGATAGCTATGTACAGCATTTGGGTACCAATCTAACATAATTGACACGGTTTCTTTTTCATCGTTTGTTGTTGATTCCTTAGCATCTTCGCTTTCGGTTTCATCTCCACCACAGGCAGCGAGCGATAGAATAGTTATTAACATAAAGGCAAATAATATCAATTTATTTCTCATCGTAAGCTCTCCATTTCATAAGAAATTTTTCTAAAAAGACAACTATCATAAATAGTAAAATACCAATCAATGATAAGACGACGATCGGAGCGAACACACCAGCCCCATCAAATTGAGTCATCATTCGGCGACTAAAATAACCTAATCCTGCTTGGGCACCAAGCCATTCGCCAATAGCAGCTCCAATGACACTCATCGGTACGGCGACTTTCATACCTGAGAAAAATGAAGGTAAGGCAGAAGGTACTTCAAGCTTATAAAATATTTGCCGCTTTGTTGCTCCTATCGATTGTAAGAGTTCTTTTAATTCATGGTTTGTTGAACGGAATCCATCAAACGTACTAACAGTAATCGGAAAAAAGGTAATGATCGTCGTAACAACGACTTTACTCCAAATCGAATATCCGAACCATAAAACGAATATAGGTGCTAGCGCGATAATTGGAATCGTTTGGGATGTAATCAAGATCGGATAAAACACTTTTTCTAAAGTTTTAAATAAATTCATACTGATCGCTAGCGTTATGCCTAATACGATTGAAATTGAAAGTCCAATCATTACGACGCTTAATGTAATCGGTAGGTGGTGCAACAACAATGTTTCTTTCAGTTCCCACAAGGTCCATAGGATATCTGTTGGTGTAGGCAAGATAAAACTTTTATCAACGATTCTTGCGCCAATTTCCCAAAGCGTCAGTAATATTAATATAAATATGAATGAATAGATAGAATTTCGCATCATGACATCCTCATTCTGAACTGTTCGATTAGTTGATTTTTTAACGATATGACCTCTTTTTTATCTAAATCCTTTCGAGTGCGGGGTCTGGCTAAGGGTACTTCAATCGATCGTAATGAAGTGATTGGCGTTTCTTGGACGATATATATTCGATCAGATAAAAATAATGCTTCAGATATATCATGTGTAATGAATAAAATCGTTGATTGCTGTTTTTCCCATTGTTCTAATAGCCATTCTTGCATGTGCAACTTCGTCATCGCATCTAGTGCAGAGAAGGGTTCATCGAGTAAAAGAATATCAGAACCGGATAATGTCGCTCGTAAAAAAGAAACGCGCTGTCTCATCCCACCAGATAATTCATGGGGAAATTTACCCTCATAACCTTCTAACCCAAATTGTTTTAGAAGTTTTTGAACGTGCTCATCACCACGCTCACCTTTAATTTCTGGAACAAGTTGAGCATTTTGTCGAATCGTTCGCCAAGGCATTAACAAGTCTTGTTGTGGCATATAGCCAACCTTTCCTAGGCGGTATTTTTCAATCTGTTCATTTAAATAAATATCCCCTTGATTAGGTTGTTCAAGACCGACGATTAAACGAAAGATGGTAGATTTTCCTGAGCCACTCGCTCCAACGATACTGACAAATTCTCCCTTTGGAACTGAAAAGGTCAGGTTCTTTAGTATTGATGTTGGATCGTTTTGTTGACCATATTGGAAAGACACATGTTCAAACGTCAGTGCATTCTGAATATGTTGTGACATATTGTTGCTCCTTATATAATGGCGGAGATGTACCCATGCCATCTCCGCAGCAATCTAATAATGAATTAAACGTTAGCTAATTTTGATACGGGCCACATTGAAACATTTTCTGCCATATCCCAGAACATATATTCAAAGTAGCTCGTCTTAATGAATATGTCCTCTAGTTTTTCTAATTCGTGCTCCGGTTTACCTTCAGCAATTTCGTTAATTAAATTGATACAATCATCAGCAATCTTTGTAAAGCCTTCTGATGAGTACATTTTTACCCAGTTGCCATAAAGCTCATGATCTAATGCGCCAGGCCACTTAGCTAATTGTTTCCCGATCCAATTGTAGCTCCAAGCACATGCCAGAACTGCTGCAACGGCGTTTTCAACTCCACCGAGTTGAGCTTGACTAATCATATAGCTTGTATAAGCAGTCATCGTTGCTGATGGTTTAGTTGCTTCTAACGCTTCATGGGAAATACCAAATTTTTCAGCATATTCACGGTGTAGGTCCATTTCAAAATTCATTGTCCCGTGGAGTAAATTAGCGAAAATCGTCATTGTTTTCAAATCGTTTGCCTTCGTAGCTCCTATGGCAAAAACCCGTGAATATTCGATTAAATAAACATAGTCCTGCTTCATATAGTGAATAAACTTCTCTTTATCTAATGTACCTTCCCCAATACCTTTAACGAAGGGATGTTCTAAGTAGCTATCCCAAACTGGTTTTACGTTTTCAAATAAACGATCAGTAAACTTCATGCATATTCTCTCCCTATTTTAATTATTTGAATGAAGAATCAAAAAAACCATTCCTAGATGCGTAAGGAATGGTTTACAATAGACAACGGAAAATAAGAACGTTGTTACGTTGTTTGTGTACCATCACTTCCCTACGCTAGTATGACCTAGATCAGGTTCAAAGGGTCAAGACATGTCTTTCTCAGCAAAATTGCTCCCCTAGTGATTCATATATTCAATTACTTACTAGATAACCATAAAAACATAGTCTTGTCAAGTTTCTGTGATATAGTGGATGTATATTATAATTTCAAATTAAATTACTTATATAATAAAAAGATAAGTAAATTATTCTTAGAATGCCAAGAAGGTATACCACGAATCAAGCTGATCTAAAGTCATGTATATTCTGATAAGTATGCTTGAAGCAAAAATTTGATGGAATACTAATAAAGATAATTAAGAAGTTGATAACTATCATATAAAATAATAATCTCTATTTTTATGATAGTTGATAAGGTTTTATGAGTTACTAAAAATAATAGAAGCTAAGGCAGGTGGTAATCAATATGTGTGAAAAAAAAGGTCGGGTAAAATCATTATTTGAAATTTTAATTGTTTCCACAAGACTTGGATTAACTTCATTTGGTGGTCCAATCGCACATCTAGGTTATTTTCATGAAGAATATATACGAAGAAGAAAGTGGGTCGATGAAAAAAGTTATGCAGATTTAGTGGCTCTATGTCAATTTTTACCTGGCCCTGCAAGTAGTCAAGTAGGGATTGGTTTAGGTGTTATGCGTGCAGGAGTCATAGGAGGAATTGTTTCATTTATTGGTTTTACTCTTCCTTCAGTAATTGCTCTGATAGCTTTTGCTTCAGTGATTCAAACATATGATGTGAAAAGTGCTGGTTGGATTCATGGATTAAAGATAGTTGCCGTCGTTGTAGTAGCTCATGCCATTTTAGGGATGGCCAAAAGATTAACACCGGACTTAAAACGAAAAACAATTGCTTTATTTTCCTTGGTTATTACATTACAATGGCAAAATTCTTTCACACAAGTAGGGGTTATCTTACTAGCAGGATTAATCGGTTATTTTATTTTTAGGCAACAAATTACATCAGATGAAGCAACTGCAAGCCTTCAACTCCCACTTTCACGTCGTTTGGGGTATCTATGCCTAGCCTTGTTTTTTGGACTACTCATTTTTCTACCAATATTAAGGGAGATTACTTCATTAGATTGGATTGCTTTTTTTGATAGTTTTTATCGTTCAGGTTCACTTGTATTTGGGGGCGGACATGTTGTTTTACCCTTACTAGAACAGGAGTTTGTTTCAACTGGACGGCTAAGTGAGCAGGATTTTCTAGCTGGCTATGGAGCTACCCAAGCTGTGCCAGGACCACTTTTTACTTTTGCAGCCTATCTTGGCATGGTCATCAATGGATGGCCAGGTGGATTATTAGCAACTTTTGCAATCTTTTTACCTGCTTTTCTGCTTATTCTAGGTACATTGCCTTTTTGGAATGCTTTACGCAATAACCCTAACATAGCAAGTGCTCTAATGGGAATTAATGCTTCAGTTGTAGGTATCCTTATTTCAGCCTTTTATCAACCAATTTGGACAAGTACTATATTAGCACCTATTGACTTTGCATTCGCAGCAATTTTATATAGCATGTTAGTATTTTGGAAATTACCACCATGGGTTATCGTTTTAACAGGGGCTGTTGGGGGGTTATTGATATAACAAGATAAATCAAAAAGCTACTTGTTTTACATATGCTAGCGAGTTAAGCTTGAAAGATCTCGCATCGCTATGCCTGCTGAATGGGCAAAGTGTAACCATCAAATTATATTTTTATGTGATTACTTACTCAATTCTCTCTTGACTACCTTGATAAGAAAACTAGAATATTCCAAAATAGCTTTTTAGGGGGAATTTGTTCAAGGTTACTCAGCTACATTAAATAAAGCTCCCAAATAAAGCAGGTGAAATGGATAAGTCAATTTGTCTAGCGGCTAACATAGTTACGCAAGAGATCTGTTTTTAAAATTGGAAAAGAAATCTAACCCTAGGCTCTGCTATATAATGGATCAATAGCTCGTTTATGGGTTAAACCTATGGAATAATTCATATTTTATTAAAGCTTATGGTTTTGTTAACTTATAAATTTTCGTAAAAAAATTATACAGATCTGGATTAGGATAGTTACCGTCATCATGAAGTAGGAATCAAGTCAGGGAATTTTTGCTGTAAAATTTCTATTAAAGATTGAATGACTTCAATAACTCCATTAGCAATGTATATACATTCTAAGGGTATAATTTAGCTTTAAGAAAATCACCAGTCATCTATCAGAGACAATCAGTCGATAAAATCCAATCTTTATATAATGGGCATTATAAGCCATCGATCCCTGATTATCATGAGTGACAGCATCGGTTGAATCAAGATTGAAAACGATTGTATGATTAGCTCTGTTTTTGGTTATAAACAAAATTATCATTATGGCATTGTATCAATGAAGTAAGTTATCATTTACATCCTCTACTTTTACTTGTTTTTATATTTCTTAATGTCCTTTAACAGTTCCTCAACATAAGATTCATCGATATAATTATATTCATTTAATATGTAGCCTTGATCATCTACTAAATAAAAATCTGTACTATGAATAACTTGTGTGGATGTTTTAGGCTTTTGAACGATTGTTTCAAATTGTTCCCTAGCAAAAATCTCAATCTCTTCTTGAGAAAATCCTGTAAGCACGTGCCAATTTGCTTCATCATCAGTAAATTGTTGGATGTAACTTTTCAATGTTTCAGGTGTGTCTACTGTAGGATCGACAGTAAATGATACAAATTCAACATGGATGTCTTCTTCCGCAAATTTTTTTTGTAAAGTAGCTATTTCAAACATCATTGGTGGACATACGGTTTCACAATTCGTAAAAATGAAGCTTGCGATCCAAAATGATCCGAGTAGTTTGTCTGTACCAAATGGTTGATTGTTTTGATCGATAAATGAAAAGGAGTTAACCTTGTTATTTTCTTGTTCATAGGCAGAGTTACAAGATGTTAGAACAAACAGACATATAACGAATACATAGATGATATTTCTTTTATATAGCAAGTTTAATCCACTCCTTCCGTGTTTAAGCATGGCAATTTAATTGTGACAGTAGTACCCTTCCCTTGATGACTTGTAATTGTAAAAGTCCCTTGATGTAATCTAACGATTTCTTTTACAATCGATAACCCTAAACCTGTCCCACCAGTCTTGCGATTTCTTGCTTTATCTGTCCTGAAAAAGCGCTCTCCTATTCTTTCAATGTCCTCGTCTTTAATTACCATTCCACCATTGTTTATTCGATAAACAGCTGATTGATTTATTTTCTTTAAACGAATGGAGATAGTGTCTGCAAATCGTGAATATTTAATAGCATTATCAATCGTATTAAAGAATATTTGGTAAATACGTTTTGCATCTCCCATAACGATTAAATCTTCTGCTACATCTAGCTTAAGTTGTAACTTTTTTTCTGTCATATGAATATTAAAAAAATCAATCGCATCAAATAACAATTGAGAAATGGCTGTTGGTTGTTGTTCTATAGAATATAAATTTTCTTGAAGATAATTCAAATCAACCAAATCTTGAATCAACTTGTTTAAACGATCCGTTTCTTTTTCAATAGTGATTAAATAGTTTTTTGCTTCGTCAGGTGATTTGTATATTTTTTGTTTTAAGGCTTCGGTATATCCACCTATATATGTAAGTGGTGTCCGAAGCTCATGGACAATACTTGAGGTGAATTCTCTTTGGCGTCTTTCTTGTTGTGCTAAGGATAAATTCATTTGATTAAAGGCCTTGGTTAATTGACCGATCTCATCATAGCGCTCTATCTCAATTTGATTTCTGTAATTTCCCTGTGATACTTCTAAAGCTATTTTTTGTAAACGTTTCAAAGGACGTAACATCGATCGCCATATACGATTGACAACTAAAAAAAGGATAATAAAAAATAAGGTCCCGACCATTATTAATATTGGAATACTTCCCTGAAATACATCTTTTATTGCTGCTAAAGGTACATAAATGTAAATAAAGCCGATCAACTTTTTTTCGTCCTTAATTGGAAAAATTGCTCCGATAATTTCGCGATTTAATTCTTCAACAAATCCTTTTTTCATGACATATTTTCCATGCTCCAAGGTTGATTGATCATCTGCATCAATTAATGTTTCGTAATTTATTTTATAAGGAAAGTAAGAGGATAGCTCTTCCAGGTTATCGACGACGATGACTTCATACTCTGAAACGATATTATACCACTGGATTTTTCGAATGATTTCATCGTTCAATTCACCATAATGGTAATGAGAGGCTGTTCGTTTGCCTTGATAGATAATCGATTCTTCCACACTAGATAAATATAATTCTGAATACAAATAGTGAATAAAGAAAAAAGCAAATAAAATCGTAAATCCAACACTAAAGGCTAATACAATTAATATTTTTTTATATAAGGAAATATTTTTCATCTTACACCTCAAATTTATAACCAATACCCCATACCGTTTTAATCAAATGACCGTTAGACCCCATTTTAAGCCTCAATGTTTTAATATGGGTATCAATTGTCCTCTCACTACTCTGGTGGTCTTCTCCCCAAACGATATGCAAAAGCTGTTCCCTAGTAAATACACGCCCATTATTTTCCATAAGCGTAAGAAGTAAACCGTATTCTTTTTTTGTTAAAGAAACAGGTTCATTATTTACTTTTACTTGATAAGAGTCATTATTAATTGTAATGGGACCAAGCTCTAATATATCTGGTTGAATCTGTTGATTGTAGACTCTTCTTAAAACTGTTTCGATTCTAGCTAGTAGCTCTCTCGATTTAAAAGGTTTCACAATGTAATCATCTCCACCTAACTTTAAGCCACGTACAGTATCCCACTCATCTCCTTTAGCTGTTAAAAATATAAAGGGGATTGAATATTCTAATTTCACTTGTTGGGCAAGGGTGAAACCATCCATAAAGGGCATCATAACATCTATGAGTAATAAATGTGGTGTTTCCTTATGTAATAACTTAAGGGCGTGGGTGCCATTTTTCGCCTCAATAATTTGATACCCATCACTTTCTAGGAAAGTTCGGATCATTTTTCTCATTTGTTCTTCATCATCGATTATCATTATTGTAAACTGTTTCATGTAATACCTCCTATCAATATAGAGAATAAGACTTTCATATTAATTATCTATAAAAAATGTGAAATTGTTGTGAAGTTGTGTGATTGTTATTTCCATTATATATTTTTGATATAAATATGAACATGATATAAAGGAACAAACGGGATGTTGTAACAATGTTTTCAAACTAACCTCACAAATACTTCATATTTATCATGTAATCTCTTAATAGCATGACAAAGGAGGAGAGACAGTTTGTTTAGTAGAAATTTTTAGACCTATATGTATGTAGGTTAGTTCAAAGGAGATTATTTTAGGGGTGTATAACTTGATGAATTTAATTGATATAACAAGGAGGAACAATTCATTGATAAAAAAATAATAATCTTGATATCGAGTATTTTACTATTTGCTTTCGCCTTTCCAAGTCTTGTACCTGCTCAGGAGAAATTTATTCAAGATATCATAGATGATGCAGCACCTGGTGATACAATTCAACTAGATGAGGGCCGGTACGAAGAAGAAATTGTGATTGATCAGCCTATTCATCTCATTGGTGGGGAAAAGACTACATTTATACAAAAGAATAACAATTCTGTCATTACTATCAATGCTGATCATGTAACACTTGAAAACATAACGATTATACACGAAGATGATCAGAATCATTCAGCAGCTATTTTAATTAATAGTGACAACAATATTTTGCAACAAATTACTATTCACACAAATAGTTATGGCATTCAATTAGATGCAGCAAACAAAAATAAAATCTATGACGTGACGATTACAGGAGATCAAGATCAACCGATGAATGAACGTAAGCATGGTATTGACATTTGGAAGTCCAATAACAATGAAATCTCTCATTCATCTATTAATCATGTACAAGATAGTATCTATATTGAAAAAAGCAATAGTACAAAATTATTCAACAATCAAACATTTAATTCACGATATGGAGCTCATTTAATGTTTACTAAAAATACTGTACTCGAACAAAATAAATCCTATGAAAATATTAGTGGTCTTTATGTCATGGGGGCTCACAAACCTATGATAAAAAATAACACCTTTATAAATAACCGAAAAAATGTTCAGTCGATTGGTTTATTCGTATTTGACACGAGAGATGCGACGATAGCTAACAACCATATTGAAAATAATCGGATTGGATTGTTCATAGAAGATGCGGAAGATAATAGATTTATCTTCAATAATGTGCAAAACAATTATATTGGTATGCAATTTAAAGGGGCAGAAAATAATGTAATTAAAAATAATGCATTTGTAGCAAATGTTGTACAAGGCCAAGCATTAGAGAGCAATCATAACACAACTAATGAAAATTATTGGGGAGATCACCTGGGTTTAGATATGCACGGACAAAATATTAGTTCATTGCCTTATAAAGTTGACCCGTTTTTTATGAGTGTTATCAATGAATATCCCGTTTTTCAATTATTATTTCAATCTCCAGGGATGGTTTTCCTTGAAGATCTTATGCAAATACCAGCCGATGTACAACTAGTTGATGCCTCTCCTTTAATGACTCATCCGTTAGCTGTCACAGAAAATAAATCTGGTCTTCGGTTACCTATTTTAATTTTTAGTTTTTCATTATTAATGATTAGTATAATTATCATTTACTTGGGGGTAAGGAAACAATGAAAAGATTTAGTTATTTATTTGTCATTTTATTAGCATTCACTTTGATTCTAGCGGCCTGTGGTGATAGTAATGATAACGGTGACAGTGAAAATGCAACCGAATCAGCGGAGAACGATGTGAGTGAATTAGCCTATGAGCCAGAAGAAATTGACCCTGATACAGATGTTTGCGATATATGCGCTATGGCAGTTGCAGATGATCGATATGCAACTCAAATCGTATTAGAAAACGACCGTACATTAAAATTTGATGATCTTGGTTGTCTCTATGAATGGTTAGAAGAGAATGGAACAGATGAAGTTGGTGCTAAATTTGTTCGAGATTTTCATACGGAGGAATGGATTCAACTAGAAGAAGCAACTTACGTTTTTGATGAGGAAATTGAAACGCCTATGGCTTATGGAGTTATTTCATTTAAAAATAATGAAGATGCAGAACAATATGTAGAAGATAATGGGTTTGGTGAGATACTAAAAGAATCAGATTTAGCTGATCATAAATGGGAAATGATGGATCACGATCATGACCACCACAATCAAGAATGATTAAGATAAAGGAGAAAAAATGTTGCGCATTCTAACAGTAGCTATAAGAGAAATTAAATTAGGTTTTAGAAATTTTTGGACCTATTCATTTCTAATCCTTTTAACGATATTTACACTTGCCATATTACTGTTACAATCAAGTGTCGCAACTGTCCAAGGTTATACAGATATGACTGGAACGGTAATAAATATAACTTTATATTTATTACCGTTAATTACCTTGCTACTAGGTGGTTTTTCAGTCGCAGTCGAAAAAGAGGATGGACAGTGGAGATTACTATCTACCTATCCAATAACAGTATACACTTTTTTATGGGGAAAATGGCTTGGTCTGGCGACAATCCTTATTACGATGATCTTTTTTAGCTTTGGATTCACTGGCCTAATTATGGTCATATTTGGTCAAGCCATAAGTATACAAACATTAATTTTCTTTTGGTTATTTTCCACTATTCTAGCAATCGTATATTTAAGTATCGCTTTACTTATAGGTTCGATTGTAAAAGACCGTTGGCAATCATTAATTGGTGGAATTACTGTTTGGTTTATAACGATTGTTATTTGGCCATTGTTAATGATCAGCATCTTAGGTCATTTGCCATCATATAAATTCATTCAACCAACACTACAAGGTTTAACCTTGCTAAATCCGGCTGAGTTTGTTCGTGTCTTTTCCATTATGAGACTAGGAGCCGGGACGACTTTTGGCGCAGAATATGATCAATGGATTACATGGGCGACGAGTCATTATGGATTGCTCATATTTTTTGGAATACTAATTAGTTGGATCCTTATATCAATATTTGCTGGCGGGCTTTTTTGGAATTGGAGCGATAGAAATGGATCAAAATAATATTTCTCTAGAGATTTCTCAACTTTCAAAAAAACTTAAGCATAAGCAGTTACTGGAACCACTTGACTATCAACTTTCAAAAGGAAAAACACTTGCCTTATGTGGTGGTAATGGTGCTGGTAAAAGCACGCTTATTCGTCTGATCATTGGATTGACGAAGGAAACAACTGGAAGTGTAATGATCAATGGGTTGAACAAAAGGAAAAATAGAAAACAGTTTTTAAGGCAAATCGGTTATATGCCTGATGACTTTCACTTTCAAAAGTCAATGACTACAAAAGAGACGATTAATTTTTATGCAAGGATTAAAAATGTAAATGAGGCTAGCTATAAAGAAACATTAAGAACAGTAGGACTACTCGATCGATTGAACGAAAAGGTTGGTAATTTCTCAAAAGGGATGGCTCAACGATTACTCCTAGCTCAAGCTTTACTAAGTGAACCAAATTTACTCGTTTTAGATGAACCGACCAATGGACTGGATCCTTACTGGATCCAGCAGTTTTGTAAACTATTAATAAAAGCGAACAAAAATGGGCAGACGGTTATCTTTTCAACCCATGATTTACATATTGCTGAAAAAATTGCCGATGAAGTAATTTTTCTTCATAATGGAAAGGTCATGAGTAAAGGACCTATTAGTAACTATCAGAAAACAGGTTTATACGAGACGTTTCAGCAAATATACTTTGATTCGTTTCAGAAAGAAGAGCAAACTTAATAATTAAAGTTTTTTAATGAATAAATGACTTTTATTTATGGCCTGAATTTCAAGTTTAAGTTAGCCACTTTGGCTTTTGTGATTTTGCTATATTTGTAAGTGCTTGATTTTCTTTAGTCTGTGAGTATTTGCAGTTCTTTTTAAAATTCTTCCTGAGCTGTGCGGTAATCTAATATTATACGCGGTATATTGTTGATCCATTGTTGAATTCGGTAAATGGTTTGGGTTGATATTTCTGCTAAACGCTTTCTTTTCGGAATAAATCGACGAGTGAGCTTATGTTGATTTTCCTTTGTTCCACGTTCATAAGGTGCATAAGGATGCGTGAAGAAAACATCTGTTGTTCCATTGAGCAATTCATAGATTCCAGCGAACTCTGAGCCATTATCAGACGTAATTTTTTTGAAGATGTTTTCTGCCTGATCACCTAGTTCTTCATAAAGGTGATTCATTGCTTGATCGACATTTTCAAGGTCTTGTTGGTTAATTTTCAACATGATTTCAAAGCGTGTTTTCCGTTCAACTAGCGTAGTAATTCAGGGTCATCTTTAGCTCTAGCACCAAGTAAGGTATCAATTTCACAATGTCCAAAGTGTTCACGAGACTCTACCTCTTCTGAGTGCTCTTTAATTGAAGGACCGAGTATTTGGCGACTTTCACGATGTGTGGGTGAATCGTTTCTCGGCTTTCGAGATACTTTTTCGAGTAAATCGATGTTTTTTGTTTGCATAATCTTGCGATCAATCCAATGGTAAAGAGTTGATGTGCAAGGGATGAGATCGCTTGAAAATACCTTTTCTTTCATTGCGCGTCCAACAACCATATCTGGCGACCACCTAAAACAAAGCCATCACACGGCGACAAAGAAAATTAGAGCGATAAGATGCAGCAAAAAGTAACCAAATAGAAGGAAAGTT
>Ga0209487_1002800_pt1 | contig 13972 bp, 12 predicted proteins | sample Poulit2012_FD_187524 | JGI IMG/M metagenome (GOLD analysis project Ga0209487, IMG submission 187524) | Agricultural soil microbial communities from Georgia to study Nitrogen management - Poultry litter 2012 (SPAdes) (version 2) | ecosystem: Environmental > Terrestrial > Soil > Agricultural land... | reverse complement strand
GACTATCGCCTGCCCTACCGCTCGGTTGGCGAAGGCGTGAAGGTTGAAATGTTCCACGTCAATGCGGCCTGCCGCACCTGCGACCAGGATGGCATGGATCATCACCCGGCCGGCCACATTGAGCTTCGCATCAACGAACAGGCCACCGAGGCGCATCATGGCAACCACATCATTCGTCTCGATCTGACGGATCAGGATGTCGGCGGGCAGTGGCTGCGCGAGGATGTCGGCATCCGCCTGCTCTCAAGCCCGCATCCCGACATGTACCAGTAAGTCACCAGTCCACCCAACAGACAACCTTGCCCGGCCCCGCACTGCGGGGCCTTTTTTGTCGTGCCTGAACAGGAGAAGCGTTCAAAATGGCTGGCCAGCTGGATCGTTACCCGCTTTGCAGCTTGATGACGTTTCTGTGCAACTGCAGATCAGGAGGGCTGGCGTTTGCCCGACCCAACGGCTTCGAAGCTGGTTTCAAGCTTCTCGGCTTGCTCGGCGAACTTTTTTGCGTTGGTTTTCTTCAGCTGTGTCAGATTACGAAGCTTCCAGCGGATGCCTGGCATTTGTTCAAGGTGCGGTATGTCGAGCAATGGCCAATCAGGTTTGCCGGCGACCAGCGAAAGAAGGAATTCCCGCTCATTGCCGTCCAGTCCCTGCTGAAGCTTGCGAATCATGCGTTCACGGGCCGCAAGCAATGTATCAAGCGGGACCGGCTTGGCCGTCATGCCTGCGAAGCTGTGCGTGTAGTCATGCCGGATGTCGCGAAGCGGCGGAAAGAGCACTTCATGCACCGGGCGATTGTGACTGGCCAGATAAACGACAAATGCGCGTCGAATGTCGGGCGTAATACCCTCATGCGCCAGAAGTTGCATTACGTCAAACAGATCACGCGGGTGCTGGCGATCAAGCGCAGCCACCAGTTTACCGCCATAGACATCTTCCATTGAGACAATGGGGATATCCACATCGGCCATCAGCAGCTCGCGGGCGCCGGGTGTGAGTGAAGCGCGGTGAATCGGTCGCACCGTGCCCCGCAATACAGGATTGGCCTCAATCTTGACTTCAATACGGCCACGCCGCGCCATCAGCTTGGTCTCGCCGTCCCGAGTGGCGGGTATATGGACCTGGAGTCCCCGCTCATTCAGCCTTTTGGCCATTTGCCGAATGGCGTCATTGATACAGGCCAGCGCCTGGTCACGCCCCAGCGTGTAATCGGGAAACACCAGATCAATGTCAACAGACAAGCGGGGCATGTCCCGGAAGAAGAGGTTGATCGCGGTGCCGCCCTTCAGCGCAAAAGTATCGTCCACGAACACCAGTGGGGCGACCTGCACCAGCAGGCGTGCAGTTTCAAGATAGGCTGAATTCATGGCTTGAGCACCAGCAGGCCGTCGGCCGATTGGGATACCCAGGGACGATCACTGCCTGTTGGTAAGTTGTCCGGGTCGAGCTTGTCCGCCCAGGGCAGCGCCAGTTCGTGGCCCAGCTGAAGACACAGCCGCACCGTCTTGACGCTTTTGCAGTGGTGCAGAAGCTCACACAACACGTCTGCACGCAAGTTGTAGGTGCTCTCAACAAGCTCACGAGCCTCCTGCAGCGGCTGGCGCACACCCACCTCGCTCAACATCTCCAGCAAGGCGCGCTCCGGTGCTGAAACCTGTGGCGCACCATCGCGACCCTCGAAAGGGCCAACGTGCAGCAAAACGTCCGACCGCTCATCAAACAAACGCTTGCGATGGTAGTCTGCCGGAAAGCGCTTGGTAAACCATTCTGGCAGCTGGCGGGAATCCCAGCCATAAAGGCGCAGCACAGGCTGCTGCGGTACATATTGACGCAAGCCGTGCCATTCCAGCGCCGACTTGCCCCCCACGTGCAGGCCATTGATTCTGCGCTGCAGCAACAGCAGGCTGGGGTGCAGGGCCAGACTATCGTTGGGGCGGCAGTACACACCGCGCGCAAGGCGCGTGAGCCAGCCGGCCCGAACGTAGTGAACGGCCAGATCGGCAGAGATGCCCAACACCGCCAAGTCCCTGGAGGTCAGCGGTGCGCCAGGCGCAAGCCGGGTATACAGCTTTTTTAGCTTGTTTGGGGTTGTCGTAGTCACACTACGATATATAGTATTTTTTCAAACCAAAGTCAATTTGATTTAGTGTGGGTTATCGTAATCATGCTATGACAATCAAGGTTTAACCAAAGAAAGAGACCGCCTGGCAACTCTGCAATTCCCTTCTGGACTGGATATCCGATAAGTCATCAAAAAAAGTTTTACAAGCTGGAAGACACGGACTTGAAGAGTTTGGAATTCCGGGCTGTCCGCTTTCATTTGATGAGGCGCGCGATGCCATTGAAAACGTTTATATCAGCGACTCGCTACGCCCGGTGACAGTGCGCTGACACTGTGCGTCGGACCTGAAAGAGGGACGATCTATTTGCGAGATAAAAAACCTGGAAAAGCTGCTTGAAGATCTGGGCAGATCTCAAAGGCGTAAAGAGTCACCTCCATGAAGTTGATGTTCGGCGATTCCACCGCGTATGCGAGAACAGCAACACTGTTTAGTTAAGGGGAGCGGCCCACGTTGAGGGAGCGCCACGGCCACTATTCACAAACCATTTGTGGTGAACTAGGATAGGTTTGCGGAAAATTCAAGCTGAGTGGAAAAAAACAGGCTTGGACGGGATGTCGACAAATGTCGATAGCAAGGGGGAAAGGCTAACAATAGGTAGTACGGGGAGCAGGTAGTACGCGTCCAACAGTCTGTTGAAACTGGCTCTGCTTAAAATGTTGCAGCGGAGTTGCCATGAAAAAAAATCAAAACCGTCTGTTAGATCTGCTAAAAAACCCACCAGTGGATAACCCAAACTGGCCGCTGTTTATGGCCAGCTTGTCAGAACTGAAAAAACCTCTCAAGAAGCTCATACCGTACAACCCTGATCAGCAATGGGTCATCGATTGTATCGGGCGTATAGTTGATGAATTGGAAATCATCAAGCCCGAGTACGGGAAGATGCCGTACAGGGGTGAAATTAAGGATTATCCGGCATTCAGCGCTCTGGCAGCACAGCCTGCCTCAGAAGAGCACGAGGCTGTGTATCGGAGATTTCAGGCACTGTATCTATTGGGACTGGCGAAACAAGCGCACCACATAATTGATAAAAAGGTGCGCTCTTCAATGCTGTCAGCAGGACTGGCATGCCGGAGAATGTCCGCAATGGAGCATGAAGGGGAGCCACTGTGGGAAATTGTCAGAAATGTAGATACACCTGAAAGGCTGTGTGATCAGTTCGAGCAGCTGGCGAGCCGCGAAGAACAGGAAGGCATGAACAGGTATGTGTTGAACCTGGTGCTACCGATTCTGCGCGATGTGCGCGATCAGAGAAACCCTCATCAACGAAGATTGAAACGAGCGAGTGGCGGTAGCCGGTTAGAGCAAAAAAGCAGGAGGGATAAAGGCCCTGAAGCTTCACAGGAGATGCCGAACTACGGGTGGATCAGTCCGCAGCCATCCAAAAATGAAAAAAACAAGTTGAAGAAAGAGGGGCTCGCTGCATCAGAGATGACCAGAAGCGCTCTGGCCGTTATGAACTTGTCCAATCGAGGCGGAAAGTTTAGCGACAAAACAGACCGAATGACGACAAGTCAGGCAAATGTTCGTATGAGCCTGATGGCAAGAAACATCAAGGCGTCGCGACAAATGCCAATGGGAAGGATGGAGCTGCTAAACGAGGTGGCAACATCGATTCTCGCGCAACTGGATGTGTATTGCACCAAGGTTGCGGAGAAAAGGTACGGGGAAAAGAATAAAGAGGCAAATCGTCCATTGGCTGCAATGTTCCTGTTGGGCTGCTCAAAGGACGAGCTTGGAACCATTCAGGTATGGCGGCGGGTTAAGGATGTACCAAAAAGGCCAAGGTGCGCCGGTATTGTGCTTGAAACGGAGGAAGCTGTGATACCAGTGCTTCCCGTTGATGGAGGCTGGCGACCGAAAAAGTCAAGGAGAGAATATCAAAGAGAAACACAGCGGTTAATTTATTTATATATCCCGACCCAACTGGTAATAGGTAAAAGCCTGTTGGAATGGGCTCGTACAAGGGCCGGTAAAAAATTATATGGAGAAAAAAGCAAAAGAGAATGGGAAGAGCTGGCCGAAATTAGCATCAACTGGATAAACAAGAACTACAACACTTCGCTTACTGCGGACAGAATCACCAACTTTGTGCGACAGGCAGTTTATCACCAGACCGGGGATGTAGCTGAATCACTGACAGTTAGCTACGCTCACCGCAAAGTCAGTGATCCAAGGCTGTATTACTACGCGCCATACAGGATCGATTTAGCTACAGAATATGAAAGGGTGTGGGAACAAATGCCAAGAATGCCTGACGCAATAGGGCGGACCGCCCTATTGAGCTTTGACAGCCGATATGAAGTATGTGTTGGTTCTGAGGCGGTACCGAGAACAAAAGCGGTACAAGAGATGGTGGAGGGCATGAAAGTAAATTTGCAGAGGATACTCGGCAAACCGGGGCGAAGGAGCCTGAAACAATGGTTGGAGATACATAATAAGCTGACCATATATACAATAATGCAGGTTCTATGGGTCACTGGTATCAGAGCCGTTCATGACCCGATCGAGCTGGAAAACTATGATAGAGAGATGGGGTTTTTGTGCGTCACGGATAAGGACAGCAATGACCAGTATGGTGCCAGAATAGTCAGTTTTCCAACCTGCGTTAATGACCAGGTAAAGGGGTATCTCAAATATGTGAAATCAACAAGTCGGGCTATTTTAGGAAAAGAATCAAGAACATTGGCCTTTAGACTGGTTGACTACAAAACCGGAAAAATTAGGCATTTTGATCAGAGATCAATAACTGAGCACGTGCCTTGCTATCCATTCGCCCCAAACGGGCACCGGCACTACATAAGGAGCTCGCTGCGGAAATCTGAGGTCGATGCAGTATACATAGATGCCCTGTTGGGGCACGGCGGTATAGGGCGCGAACCTTACGCAAGGTTCAGTGCAATAACTCCCTATGAAATGGCTAAAAGGATATTGGGTGCGCAGGTGGAGCTATGGTTAAATGCGAAATGGGGGATCATACCTTTCAACAAAGAATATGCTTTTCTTGATGCCCTCTTGGCGGACCCACCAAAGCGATATGAGGAGTGGGAAGAAAGGCATTATTACTATGTTAATCACTGGGTCGTATAAAAGAAGAGAAGCGCGGCAAAGCGCACGTTCACAAGCCGTTGCGCATGCCGAACAAATTTTTCAACAGATGCTGCCCGATTTTGCCAACCGAAAGGTTGGGGCAAGTGTCTCTCAAAAGGAATGTATGGCGCTGATGGAAAAGCTGCGCGAGGAAATTGATCCGAGCCAGTTGAAAAGCGTCCGCATCTTCATTCGTAGACGTATCGAAAAAATTTCAGAACAGGCTGAGCTAGAAGCCTTCCTGCCTCCAAGAGAGATATACATAAGACGGGACGCCTCCCCTTTTGCCAATGATGCATTCCATCTGGTGAAAAGGTTGTCACGCCTGAGAAATGCGTTTAAAAATGATGTGTGTAATGACCTCCCGCAAAGCCATGGTCAATATAAGAGAGGTCCAGATGAAAAAGCTTTGGAAATTGCGCTTGGACGGGTGATGTTCTCGGCAATTGTCTACGGGGGGCTGCTCATCCGGGCGCATACCAGGCAACTGTTAATGGAGGTGTTCGGGGATGGGCTGAGTGGGCACGATGACTGCGTCTGGGTCAGCTTTGCAGATCCGGGCCTTGATTACCAGCAAATGGACTTGCTGGATGCGCCGGTCAGAAGGTGGTTTTTGGATCCGGTCACGCTGGGACTTGTGGTGCACATTAAAACCGGTCCACTGGCTGAGAGAATCACAACAAAGCACCTGGGAAGGCCATATCAGTACTTGTCCAAATATCTGAGGCTTCTGGATAAATCGACGAAAACATACCCGGAGGAGAAGCAGCTGAACTGGTCTGTCAGTCTGTTGATAAAAGCGTCAAGAGCCAATTTATCCTTAAGCATGCCGCAGCCTCTCGTGCGGTTTCTCGGATCAAAGGCTGAAGGGCAGTCAATGAGCGAAAGAACCTGGTGGCGCTACAAATATGATCGAGTGCTGCCGAAACAGCAGGAGGAAGAGGAAGACGGTTCCTTGACCAATCTGGTGGCCGCGAGTACGGAACGTGTTGATTACAAGTACAAGGGAAATAAAAAAACCTTTTTCAAACGACAGGAACAACTGCTCAGAGCCCTGAGACAGTGTCTGTTCATATCCGGGAAGTCTGATTCAACAGCCACAAATGCCGCAGCGGCAAGGGCCATCGATGAGCTTGTGGAGACTCACAAGGAAGAAATGGCGCCAATGCTGATGGCTTACAGCTTGTGGCTCAAGTGGAAGTTGACCCTCACATCAACCCATGAAGGTCGAATCAGGACAGTATCTGCCAGGCGCTATACAAGCCGGCTTGGTCATGCGCTGATATCTTTGGGCGCCGAAATGGACATTGATGAGGCGAACTCTGATGATTGGTCCGAGTTTTATGTCGAAGTCATAGAAAGCCTGTCAACTAACAGGGAGCGAAACAAGGCAGTTGGGAATTTGAAGCAGTTTCACGACTTCCTCATGATGGTGTTTGACTGCCCGCCAGCGTCCATTGGTGGCCAAAACAGAGAGCTTTCCAGTTGCCGTGCGACACTGGTGACCGAAAAGGATTATCAGAGTGTTCTGGCTTCGCTCGATCGAGAGGGCGGTCACAAGCTGGAGATGCTGCGTTGCATACTGATTCTGGCATACAGAACGGGGATGAGGCCCAAAGAGATCGTGAGCCTTGAGTTCCAGCATATCCAGGGGTTCGAGTATTTTGAGCAGTATCGGCGGATATCAGATGTCATTATCGGCTTGAAGTCAACATCCAGAAAAACGCTGAAGACGCCGTCTGCTGTAAGACAGATACCGCTTCGCTGGTTCCTGACAAAAGAGGAACTCGAGGAGGTGCACACCTATTTGGGCAAGCGGCTGAAGTCACACAAGGAAGGCAGTCCTGGCAGGCTTGTCGTGTTCCCTAAATTTCCTGGTGAACTGGAAAGAGTGTCACAAACAGAAGTGTTCAGGCTCATTGGAGAACTGCTGAGACAAACAACCTCCGACAAGCTGGTCGTTCCCTATTCATTGCGGCACGGTTTTTTGAGCAACCTCTTCTTGGAGTTGATGCGGCCTTTTGGAGAGAAATTCCCGGAGCTTAGGCGAGGTGAGAATAACGTGTATGAAGCCGTGTACTCGATCAGCACGCTCGCAGGTCAGCTGGACCCTGAAATCTCACTGACAACCTATATCCACACTCAGGACTATACGGCCCATCTGAATATATGTAGAACACTGCATTGCGATCATCCCCCGAAGCTGTGGGCAGCGCTTGAGAACATAAGCGTGGCGTCTGTTGAGCGCAGAATAGACAGACAAGATAAAAAGCACAGAGAGGAGCACGGCTGGGACAACCAGGAGTGTAAATATCAGAAATACAGGTTTTGCATGAGAAATTATGCGCGATTGGCAAAGAGATTGGAGTTGAAGCGGCCGAGGTCCAAAAGGCGTGAAAAAATAACCCTGCCCTCGGTGATCCTTGAAGAGCGCAGTATCATCGATCTGGACATAGCGGCCCTGTACGCCATGTTTTGTTCGATGCAGCGCCGGCACACCAACAAGGCGCGGGCGGAATTGTTTGGTGTGCCGGAAGAGGAAGTCGTCAACCTGGGCAAGTGGGGTCTGAAACTTGGAGCATTCAAAACATCGCCGCCTACCGGCAGCGAAAGCTCAAGAATGCTACGAAAGCATCCGAAGGGTAGAAAATTGCCACCGGTTTACCAGTTTGCTCAGCCTGGATCGCTTGCGCCTGCCCCGCCAAACTACTCCAGAACGGAATTCAATGAGGCGAATCGGGTATATCAGCTCATTGTTAGAAGAGCCAGGAATGCAAAAGATGGCAAGGGAGAAATAAGAGAAAAAATAATTAATCCGGTGATCGGGATCCTGAAATCGTTTTCCCGAACGGAGGCTGCGGCCAGAATTACCAGCAAGGAGCAGCTGTGGAACGCAGTGCAGACCTTGCGTGACCTTCGAATTGATCAAACAAAAATCCAGCTCGAAATAGAATCCCTGCCGGCTGATGAAGGCATTGGCTACAAGGCCTGGGAGCTTGAGCTGCGGAAGGTGAGCGGAAGCCGCAAGCTGCAAATGCACAGCAACAACAGGAAGGTTGACGCACGCTCAAGAAAATATCCGGATTTTGGCATTGTCAGGCTACAGGTGCTTGAGGCACCCAAACCCCGAGCGGGCGAGTCGATCAGCGATGCCCGCAAACGCATAGGCAGCAAGGGCGGGTCAGGATGGCGAGTGGGCTGCTATTACGCGCTGGTCGCGGTTAGTGCGCATTATTGGGCAGCCTAAATGGCAATGAGGGGTGTGCCGCGGCCAAAATTGGATATTCTTACATTATGCATATCGATAGCAATGCAGTATGAAAATGAGCGCAGTAACCACCCTGTCCAGCAAGTACCAAATATCCATCCCCAAGGCGGTGCGTGAACAGCAGCGCTGGCAGGCGGGGCAGAAGTTTGTGTTTATATCTCAAGGGCAAAGGCGTTTTGCTAATGCCGGTGCCTGAACGTGATGCGCTTTTCGGTATCGCAGAAGGCGCCAATCCTGATGATTATCGCGACCGCAAAGACCGTTACTGATTCCGCGCGCCGCAACTGCCATCGATACCTCCGGCTGAATTGAGTGGCTGATGGCCACAGCGGTCGGAAAAAATAGAAAACGTATTCCCGGAACAGGAAGAGTGCTTTGTCCTCAACATTGTGCAGCTTGAATTGTCCAAATGGCTGGCGCGTGAAATTGGCGAAAATAAAGCGGATCAAGTAATTGCCACACTAAAAAATGCCAAGCTGTGGCGCTTGATACCAACATGGCGCTGCACCCCGCTGATTTGCACCGGGCGCACAGACTAGCCACGGCAGAAGCCGTCACCTATGCCACAGCGCAGGCCCAACAGGCCCAGCTGCTAACCTGTGGTGCACACTTCGAGTCCTTGCCTGCAGCCGATTACTTTTCCGAGGAGCATCGTGAAAGAGTGCAATGAACCGTCCCAGGGCCCACGAAGGCTCCAACCACTGAAAGAGTGGAGCCATGAAAACAACCAACAAGAAGACACCGACATATTAGCCTGAGGCCAAGAAACAAGCGGACAGGATGATGCTGGCTCATCAGCATCAGTACAGTTCGCGGTGGTCAGTAATCCTGCCTGCGTGCATCTGAAGCCCTTGTTCTCAGAGGGTTAATGGGGTCAGATTTATTGTCAATGTACAAGCTGATTGCCTTCGACCGTCCAATGTATGATCCTAACTAAGGACTCGTGGCACTCAGGATTAAGAACTGATGCCGGGTCATGGATTACTTTGCAGGTTGGATTATCACTGGCGACGTTGAACACAACGACAAGATAGTAATTCCGCCCCTTGCGGTGCGCTTCCCGCCACTGCCGGTCGCCAATCACTATCGGTCCGATCGAGCCACGTACGCCCTTGACCTCCACAAAAAGTCGTTCAGGTCCAGACCCCAGCGCAAAGTCGTAACCTTCAAGCGTTTCGCGGCAGTCGAGAATTTTAAGACCAGCAAATTCGGGAGTCAGGGATTGATAGTGTTTCATCACCCATTGCTCTGCTGTCCGCCCTGTTTGCAATCTTCTTCTGGCGCTCTTTTTTGCAACTTTTCGAGAACCGGGTCGAACGTCGTCCAGATCATCAATTGAGGGCAGTTTGATCTCGTTGTCAAAGCTGTACTCAGGCGTCATGACAACATCCAGCCGAATCCAGACGCTTTCCAGTTCAGGGTCTCTTTTTGGGGCTTTGGGAAGGTACTGTCGGATCTGATCGCCATGGGCGTGCCATAACTTAACCGCATTAAGCAGCCGGTTGAACAGGCGAGCTGCTGAATGAACCGTGCTCTTGCTTCTGTTGACACTGATGATTGAGTCTTGCATCCGGGTGGCTGTGTCCTTGAGCGAGCCGTAACTTTCAGCTGGCAGGCGATAGCTTTGACCTGACAGCGCTCGTTTCCAAAGTGGCCAGCACGAGTCGTTCTGCGCCATCGTCACCATGGCGGCCGCCAAGGCTGCCGGGTGTCTGAATTCGGAAGGTGAGCTATGTTTGGCAAGTTTGTTCCGATAATAGTCCAGCGCTGCTGGCTTCAGGGACCATCCTTTAACCATTGCGGCCGCTTGTGCGAGCGCCCGTGCATGCTCCATCGATGCGGTATGGGCAATCTCCGGTGCCCGAGGTGTAACCCACCACTTGCGCAAAATTCCTGTCGGTCGAAATCCTGCCATCATATGCCTTTGACCCTTTAATTCCCGAACCCGATCAAGCAGTTCGACAATGTCAGGAACCGGAGGTAATTGCCTCATCTGACGGGCATAATCCTTTTGGCGGGCGCATACTTCGGCAACTGCCAGTGATTGCTGAAAGAGATAGAATTGGAATTTTGGCAGCCGCGTCAAGTTTTCAATTTCCTGATGCCGCTGAACCATTTCCACGATCAGGCAAGCAGCATCTGCGCCATTTTGATCGTGCCTGATGTGGTGATTTCTGACACGCCTCCACAATTCGAGGCTGCCAGGCCACAAAGCAAGGCTGACCAGGGCTGCACCTGCAACTCCTGAACTAAACCATTTTGGATGTATGCCCAGACCATCAAGCTGTTGTAGCTCGGGCCAGTACACTTCAATTGCCCACGAGCGGTCTATGCGTTGCTCGCCTGGCATGTGGTGCGTGGGAATTCCGCGGACGGCGAAATCAAGCAGGCGCAGCATTCCACCTGACCGCAGCGCCTTTGAGGTCAGCTTTTCAGGGTTAGGCTGGTTCATGTGTATCTGCCTTTTGGATCTGGGCTGTGGAGGCGTTTTTGCTTTCAGTAGATTTTCTACTGCAAGGTTGAGGACCACTTTCTCCGCCGGAAAGGCGAGGCGGCTCCCATAGCTTGCTGATCACGGCAACAGGGATGGGAGAACAATCGCGCGGGTTGCCTAAAAGCCCGGTTTCAGCCAGACACCACCAAAGATCAGACTCGATATGCTCGATTCGGGCTACAAGTCCCAGCGACTGATGGCGGGTTAGTGCTTTTGAAGACCATTCAATTAACGCTTGGTGGCGGTCCTTGGTTCCTGGCTCACCAAGAGCCGCTCGAAAGCCCGCTCCAAGGAGAATGTCAAACCGATGCCGGAGATAGTCAGCCATGGCTTTAGGATGAGGGATTAAGGAGGATTGGTTCATTGCAGGCTCCTGTCTTCATTCAGGTTCTTGCTTCCAAAAGAGCCTTTGGAATCAAGCAGGCGGGCTATAGCGGAGCCGTCATTTCTTGTTAAATTGGGGATATAGCGCGAATACACTGTGAAAAGCATTTGCGTATTGCTGTGGCCGAGCACCCTGGCCACCCATTCTGGTGACTCCCCTGCAGCGAGCATCAGCGTGGCTGCCGTATGACGGGTTTGGTAAAGGCGTCGGTATTTGAAGCCAAGGTTGGCCAGCAGGGGCTTCCAGACCCGGTCCGTAAAATTGTCGTTGTTAATGTAAGAGCCGTTGGGGGAGCAAAATACCCACTGTGTGTTTTTTTGGGTGTTTTTTCGCTGAGCTTTCAATGCTCTGAAAACATGGGGGAGCATGGGAACGTCACGGATTGATCCCAGGGTTTTTGCACCTTCCATCAGCTTGTTTCGGACCAGGGTTTCACGCACCAGAATCAGTTGGTTGTCAAAATCAACGTTTTCCCAGCGAAGCCCATGCAATTCGCCAGTGCGCATGCCGGTGTAAAATCTGACAATCATGTAATAGCGGTAATCCGGACGGATCCTTTCGATAATCTGATTCACCTCCTGTAAAGAAAACGGGTGAACATCCGGTGCGCTGGAGCGCAATGACTTGATGTTTCGGTATGGGCTTCTGAAGTCATACCTGTCGGCGGCTTCATTCATGATTTGCCGGGCAAACCCCATGATTTTGTTAATTCGACAGTTGCTCAGCTGCTTGCCGTTGGTCAGCCTGGTGCTGACCAGTTCAGAACGGAAAGAGAGCAGATCAGCCTTGGTGATCAATCCAACCTGCTCGTGACCAAATGCCGGGAACAGATACCTTTCCAGGACAGTGCTGACCGTTTGAAAGTAGCTGGGACGCCATTCAGGGGTTTTTTCATAGAGCCAGGTTTTTGCGAACTCGCCGAATCGTGGTGTGTTGATCAGGCTGCTCTGAATGCCAGGCTGGGGATTGGTTAGGTGTGGCTGTATTCCCTGAGCAGCTGCAAAATTGGAAAGCATGCGTGCTGCCTTGCTGCCAGGAAAGGTTTTTGCATAGTCAAAAGCACCCGTGCGAATTTCCTGCTCAACCCGATTGGCCAGTCTTTGAACAAGTTGACGATTGGCAGGGGTATCTGACAGGGCTGTTTGTTCATGACAGCGAACACCCATGTAGGAAAACTCCAGAAAAAGCTTTCCTGTCTCTTTATGCGCATGAATATCAGCCACGGGTAGTCGTTCCATCTGCCATTGGCACCAAAGGGGCGTTTTCCATGGAGAAGCTGCTCATGTCCTCTTCTATGGCCTCCCAGATAAACAGCAGCTTGCGACCTCCGAATGGCCTGATGTAGTGCACGCCTTCCAGCAGGACGGAGTCCTTGAGCCTGGTCCGGATGGTGCGCGGACAGTAGTGGATGCGCTCGGCCAGCTGCTCGGTTGTTAGGTAGGTTTTCTTCATAGCGGAGCCTCGTTTGTGATCTAAATAGCTCACATATGAGCCATCAGCTACAAATATAGTCATTAATTTGACGATGTCAAGAGGTGATGCGAAAATCTCACTTGCGAGTTATAGAGGGCATGAAGTGCTCAGATTCAAGCTAAAGGAATTGATAGCTGAGAAAGAGTTTCAGGAACAGCGGCGGGTATCAATTGGGGAAATCGCCGAAGCAACAGGGATTGCTCGAAGCACTTTGTCGAGATTGCTCAACGAGCCTGGCTGGAATGCCAGAACAAGACAGCTAGACAAGCTGTGCGCGTATTTTGACTGCAGGATTGAAGACCTCGTTGAGTATGTGCCTGATAATCCAGAAGATCCCTCGCCCAGTTAAAACGGCTCACCTCATAGGCCTGCATAGTGGGCGCTGACTGGATATATGCACCATCAAGCTGGCAGACAGCGCCGGCGGGAAAGAATTTTTGGTCGCGAGCCCAGCATGAAAGCCTGGATTTCCCGAGCAGCGCTGCAGGGCACCAGGGTAGGCTTCAAGACTCCCTTTCAGCAACGCTGGCTGTCATTGGCGCAACAGCAGGACGTTGGCATTCTTGAGCTGGCGGGATTCAAGCCAAGCTTGGGATCAGGGGGATTTGAGGTTACAATTGCCTCCCACGCGCTCGTAGCTCAGCTGGATAGAGCATCGCCCTCCGAAGGCGAAGGTCACAGGTTCGAATCCTGTCGGGCGCGCCACCCTCTTTCTCAAAACCATGTTTTCTTCCAAACGCCCCTACAGCAGGGGTCAGGCGCATTTTTGCTGCTGATTTTTGAGCCTCTAAAGTTGAAGCCAGCCTTGCTTCAAATGGGGCTTAAGGTGGCGCAGTGACAAAATAGTGACATTTTAGTGCGTCACAGCGTTTCTGAAACCTGGGGATTGACCCCCGCCTTCCGGTGACAACCGCCCTTCAATGCGGAAAGCTGCACCTTCGTATCGATCCAGTAGTAGCTGATTCAAACAACTGGTTTTGGCACGGATCGCTCAGCTGTCGCTAGGGCGAAACCAGGGCTGTTTAACCATCAGACCATTTGCTATTCTTACGTTGTGCATATCGATAGCAAAGTGGTATGAAAATGAACGCAGTAACTACCCTCTCCAGCAAATACCAAATATCCATTCCCAAGGCGGTGCGTGA
>Ga0209487_1002799_pt1 | contig 13974 bp, 12 predicted proteins | sample Poulit2012_FD_187524 | JGI IMG/M metagenome (GOLD analysis project Ga0209487, IMG submission 187524) | Agricultural soil microbial communities from Georgia to study Nitrogen management - Poultry litter 2012 (SPAdes) (version 2) | ecosystem: Environmental > Terrestrial > Soil > Agricultural land... | reverse complement strand
GGAAATCCAGGAGTTATGGAATATCAAGGAGTACACACAAGGACTGGAAAACAAATTTTCCATTATGGCCCTGTCCCGAAAGGAACGAACAATATCGGAGAGTTTTTAGCAATTGTCCATGCGTTAGCATATCTAAAGCAACAAAATAGCTCACTTCCGATTTATTCGGATTCGGAAATTGCAATACGTTGGGTCAACCAAAAACGTGCGAATACAAACTTACCAGAAGATGAAGAGACAAAAGCGTTATGGGATGTTATTCGCCGGGCAGAAAAATGGCTACAAAACAATGAATATGATAATGAGATATTAAAGTGGAATACAAGAAAATGGGGAGAAAGCAAGGCAGATTTTGGGAGAAAATAAAGGAGGATACGGAGAACATGAGAACAATTTTTACGAATGGACAGTTTTATACCTTCGATGAAACGATTCCGAGGGCGGAAGCGGTTGTCGTTGAAAATGGGAAGTTTATTGCCGTTGGTTCAAAGAAAGAAATTAAAGCAGCGTGGAAACATGAGGATACTAAAGTAATTGACCTGAAAGGAAAGACAGTTACTCCCGGATTAACAGATAGCCATTTACATGTTGGTGGTATTGCTAGTCAATTTTTAAATTTAGATGTTACTGATGTGACATCTAAAGAAGAAATGTTAACAGAAATCGTTAACTGGCGAAAAAAATTGCAACCAGGTGAATGGTTAGTTGGACGGGGTTGGGATGAAAATAATTTCCCAGATCGCGCGATTCCAACCATTGAAGAACTTGATGAAGTTGCACCAAATAACCCGTTATATATCCCACGAATTTGTGGACATGCATCCTTAGTAAACAGCTTAGCGTTAGAAAAGAGCAACTATCATAAAGATATTGAAGTTCCTGAAGGAGGAACGATCGTTTTAGATGAAGCGGGTGAACCGACGGGACTTTTGCTTGAGCAAGCTTCAAAGCTCATTACCAAGCATATTCCAGAGCCGACCTATGAAGAGTGGAAAGATGCCTTACGCAAGGCGATTCACTTTGTTATTCAAAAAGGAATTACGTCTGTACATACAAATGATCCACGAATTTTAGGTGGTCTCGAGCAAACATGGAATTTGTTCGATGAATTAATCAATGAAGAGCAATTAGGTTTAAGATGTAACTTATTAATCGACCATGAATTTTTACAAGACCTTGAAACAAAAGGAATGTTTACAGGCTATGGAAATGACTTCTTACAAATTGGAGCCGTAAAAATTTTTGCAGACGGTGCCTTTGGTCGTCGAACAGCCCTGTTGTCAGAACCATATGCAGATGCTCCTAATGAGTATGGCGATGCGATGTATACTCAGGATGAACTTCGGGACATTGTCCAAAAGGCTCGCCAATTAAATATGCCAGTAGCTGTTCATACAATTGGGGATCAAGCTTTAGAAAATATGCTCGACGTTTTAGATGAATTCCCGGAAGTGTTTTATCGGGACCGATTGATTCACATTCAAGTCGTTCGGGAAGATTTAATCGAACGTCTAGCATCGAAAAATAGAATTGCTGACATTCAACCGCGATTTTTAGCTGGTGATTTCCCCTGGGTTCTTGAACGATTAGGGGAGGAACGTGCAAAACTATCCTACGCTTGGAAAACCTTAATCGAAGCAGGCATTACGTGTGCTGGAGGTTCTGATTGCCCGGTGGAGCCAGTTGATCCGCTGTTAGGAATACACGCTGCTGTAACGCGTAAGTTACCCGCAGAAAAGCATGATGGTTATTATCCAGAAGAAAAGTTAACGATGGAAGAGGCTTTTGCATTGTTTACGAAAATGGGGGCCTATCCGACAAATGAAGAAACAAAAAAAGGAACGATATCAATCGGTAAACTTGCGGATATGACGGTGTTTGATGAAAATCCTTTTGAATTAGACGACCCAGACAAGCTTTTAGAAATGAATGTTTCTATGACGATTATTCATGGAGAAGTAAAATATCAAAAATAAAATTAGTTAGATAGCGAGATATAAAAGCTGTAAAACAAATCTTTATGTAATGCTTTTATGTCTCGTTTATTTTTATGAAAAATATTAAATTTACTCCTTGCCAACTTTCGTTAATGGAGCATAAATGGTATATTATTGATAATAAAGTCGGAATTTTTAGAATAAATTAAGGTATGGAGGTGAAAGAAATGGAGTCAACGTACGACACCTTTAGAAAAGCATTAGAAAACGTGCAGAAGCCTTGTGCTTTCTTAGATTTGGAGGCTCTTACAAATAACGCGGATAAAATTATTCAAAAAGCCGGAGACAAAAATGTGCGTATCGCGAGCAAGTCGATTCGAAGTGTCGATGTATTAAAAAAGTTATTTTCTATGTCCGATCAGTTTCAAGGTATTATGAATTTTACTGCAGAGGAAGCGTTATTTTTATATGAACAAGGTTTTGATGATTTGCTCGTCGCCTATCCGACTTGGGATAAGCAGTTATTACAATCTGTCTGTCAAGCAATTAAAGAAGGTGCAACAATTACGCTTATGATCGATAGCATCGAACATATCGAACGTTTAGAAAAAATAGCAGAGGAAATGGATGGTAAGTTTTTCGTCTGTATTGACATTGATTTAACGATGGAAATTCCTGGGCTTAACTTCGGTGTTTATCGTTCACCAATAAAAACGGCCGAACAAGTGATAGAGTTCATGAAAACAGTCAAACATTCTAAAAGACTCGTCCTCGATGGCTTGATGGGTTATGAAGCACAAATTGCTGGTGTTGTTGATGCAGCCCCGAAACAGTTTTTTAAAAACCTCATCGTTCGTCTGTTAAAAAATATATCGTTAAAACAAATTAAGGAAAAGCGGATTCAAATTTTCGCCAAAATGAAAGAAGAAAATATAGATGTTCGTTTTATTAATGGTGGGGGAACAGGTAGCTTACACCATACATCAAAGGAAGCTAGTGTGACAGAAGTAACTGTTGGTTCCGGGTTTTTTAACTCACACTTATTTGATAAATATAAAGATTTCTCATTAGAGCCAGCCGTAGGTTTTGCGGTAGAAATTACACGTATTCCAAAACAATCTATTTATACTTGTCATGGTGGAGGATACGTAGCATCAGGAGCAATGGCTAAAGATAAACTACCAGAAATATACTTACCAGAAGGAGCAAAGTTAACCGGAACAGAAGGCGTTGGCGAAGTACAGACACCGGTCATTTATGATGGATCGATTCAATTATTTCATGGGGATCCGATTATCTTTCGTCATAGTAAAGCAGGTGAATTATGTGAGCGCTTTCAACACTTGCACGTAATAAAGGATGGAAAAGTAGTGGAAAAAATAACAACTTATCGGGGGGATGGGAAATGCTTTCTGTAAAGGAAGGTAAAGTATGGAAAAACTGGTCTGAATCTGTTATTAGTGAACCGGCCCAATTTTATGAGCCAAAGTCGTTAGAACAATTAATAGATATTGTTATTCAAAGTGCGGAAAAAGATTTGTCCATTCGAGTTGTAGGAGCAGGTCACTCTTTTACACCACTTGTTGCTACTTCTCACGTTTTAATATCCCTTGACCAATTGACCGGAATCAATACAATTGATCATGAAAGTAAGTTGGCAACCGTTTGGGCAGGTACTCGCTTAAAGGATTTAGGACCTGAATTATTTGAACGGGGCTATGCTATGGAAAACTTAGGAGATATTAATGAGCAAACTGTTGCCGGGGCTATTAGTACAGGAACTCACGGTACAGGCATTGAATTTGGGGGCATATCTACCCAAGTAGAAGGTGTTACCTTACTTACTGCCTCTGGGGATCTCTTAGAAATATCTTCAACAAAAAACTCTAAGTACTTTGAGGCTGTCCGATTATCCTTAGGTATGCTCGGCATTATTGTAAAAGTAACGTTACGAGTTGAAAAAGCCTACCAACTCGTCGGTGAAAGTTATCGCCTCAACCTTGATGAATGTTTAGTTAACTTAGATAAGTTGCAAACAGATAACCGAAACTTCGAATTTTTTTGGTTTCCTTATACAGAAACTGTTCAAGTAAAAACGTTAAACTATGTCCAGGATGAAACGATGAAAAAAACAGGCAAACAAACCTTTAAAAATGTCGTCGTTGAAAATGGACTGTTTTGGAGCTTGTCCCAAGTGAGTCGAATGATTCCAAGAACCGCCAAATATGTGAGTGCAATATCAGCCTTAGGCGTCCCTGTTGGTAAAAAAATGAATGATAGCTACATTACTTATGCTACACCACGCCTTGTTAAGTTTAATGAAATGGAATATTGTGTTCCGGCTGAAGCGATGGGAAGTGTCGTTAAGGATATTCACCATTTGCTAGAAAAAGAAAAATACAATGTCCATTTTCCTATTGAATGTCGGTATGTGAAAAGCGATTCAATTTGGCTAAGTCCATCCTATCAAAGAGAATCAGCATATATTGCGATACATATGTACAAAGGAATGGAGTATAGTGACTATTTTCAAGCTGTAGAAAAACTGTTTCAAGTCTACGATGGACGTCCTCATTGGGGGAAAATGCACAACATGGAATATGATAAACTTAAAGAACATTATCCAAAGTTAAAGGACTTTTTACAAATACGAGAAGAGCTAGATCCGAAGGGGTTGTTTTTAAATAGCTACTTAAAAAAATTATTCCAATTATAGATAGATAAAGGAGAGCTTTTGTTATGAAGTTCTATTATAGACTCTTTCAAATGATCTTTCGCATGGCTAGTTATCTATTTAATTATCGAAGACCAAAACTACTTACAGGGAAAAATAGTTTGCTAAACGTCCCCGTCTTGTTGCAAGAAATACGTGTGAAACAAGTACTTATCGTAACAGATGAGGCCATTTATTCCCTTGGACTTATTGACGAACTTTTACGTCGATTAAAGCAAGATAAAATCCAAGTTTCTTTATACAGTAAAACAGTACCTAATCCAACAATTACAAACGTTGAAGAGGCACTACATATGTATAAACAAAATCATTGTCAAGCTGTTATCGCAATTGGCGGAGGGTCTCCTATCGATTGTGCAAAAGCGATTTGTGCCAGGGTAGCGAGGCCAAATAAAACAATTGAAGATATGAAAGGTGTTTTAAAGGTACGAAAAGAAATTCCTCCATTAATTGCTATTCCAACAACGGCTGGAACCGGGAGTGAAGCTACTCTTGCGTCGGTTATTTCTAATGAAGAAACGAAGGAAAAATATGCATTAATGGATCACGCTTTAATTCCTCAATATGCTGTCCATGATCCGATGCTTTTAGTGAACTTACCACCATACATAACAGCAATTACAGGAATAGATACATTAACCCATGCTATCGAAGCATATATTGGAAAGAGCAATACGAAGGAAACGAAACAGTTGAGTGAGGAAGTTGTCAAACTCGTATTTAAATATTTATACGTTTCTTATCAAGACGGTGAAAATATCGAAGCTAGGGAAAGAATGCTAGAAGCGGCTTATAAAGGAGGAGTCGCCTTTTCCCGGGCTTATGTCGGAAATATTCATGCAATCGCCCATACGTTAAGCGGCTTTTATGACACACCCCATGGTTTAGCCAATGCCGTCATCTTACCCTATGTTTTAGAGTATTATGGGGATGTTGTTCATCAACAACTAGCCAGGCTTGCCGACATCATTGAAATAACTGATTCGCAGGATACAACAGTTGAAAAAGCAAACAAATTTATTCAAGCGATTAGGCAATTAAATGATTCGATGGATATACCTCGTAAAATAACTGATATTCAAGAAGAAGACATTCCAACAATGATTAAGCGGGCTCTTGATGAGGCAAATCCATTATATCCTGTTCCAAAAATATTTACTGAAGAAGATATGAAAAACATTTATAAGAAAATTCAAACTTAAAATGAGACAACTCTTCCTTTTATGGTAAACTAAAAAAAAGCAAAGAGGAGTGTATATACATGACTTTTTCAATTATCGGTTACGATCCTGAAACAGAAGAGTTAGGAATTGCCGTACAATCAAAATTTCTTGGCGTTGGCGCGGTAGTTCCTTGGGCAAAAGCAGGTGTAGGAGCAGTTGCTACTCAATCCTATGCCAACCCGGCTTATGGTCCCGATGGATTAGCCTTAATGGAACAAGGAAAAACGGCGGAAGAAGCGTTAAAGACACTCGTTGAAGCTGATGAAGGAAGGTCCCTACGTCAGGCGGGAATGATGGATGCTAAAGGTGGTGCAGCTACATATACGGGGGAGGATTGTTACGACTGGGCAGGAGGTAGGATCGGAGAAAACTGTGTTGCCCAAGGAAATATTCTTGTCAGTGGAGCGACAGTCGATGCAATGGTTGACACCTTTGAGCAAACCGAAGGAGATTTAGCAGACCGATTATTAGTCGCCCTTGATGCCGGCCAGGGTGCAGGAGGAGATAAACGTGGCATGCAATCGGCCGCTATTTATGTAGTTAAAGAAAAAGGTGGATATCTTGAAGCAAATGACCGTTATGTTGACTTAAGAGTTGATGAACATCCCGATCCAATAAAGGAACTTATCCGTATTTATAAATTACAACAATTATATTTTGCCGGTCCGAAAGAAGAAGATGTCTTAACGGTTGAAGGGGAAGTGAAGCAACAAATTGCATCACAATTACAAGCCCTTGGACAGTTAGAAACAACAGAAGAAGATGATGACACTTTTTATGAAGCGTTAACATCCTTTATTCGAACCGAAAACTTCGAACGAAGGGAATTAGAACGAGGTAAAATTGATCGTGCTATTTTAGAGTATATGACTGAAAAGGCAACAAGCAACACGTAACGTTTTCAATTGACATACAATCTTAATTTATGATAATTAATAAGGTAGCGATTATCACTCTTGACGTTTGAGTGATAGTCGCTTTTATATGGAAGAAATGAAAGGGAGCGAAGAATTATGGAGAAAAAGGAATTTCAAGCCGAATCAAAACGATTACTTGAATTAATGATCAACTCGATTTATTCCCAAAAAGAAATCTTTTTACGAGAGTTAATTTCAAACTCGAGTGACGCTATTGATAAAATTTATTACCGGACGTTAACAGATGATTCACTAACTTTTAACCGTGATGATTATTATATCCAAGTTATTCCAAATAAAGAAGACCGAACATTAACTGTCAAGGATACTGGTATTGGAATGACGAGGGACGAGCTTGAAGAAAATCTTGGAACGATTGCTCGAAGTGGTTCCTTATCTTTTAAAGAAGAAACGGAAATTGAAGAAGACCATGAAATTATTGGACAGTTCGGAGTTGGGTTTTACTCAGCCTTTATGGTTGCTGATAAAGTAACTGTTGTCAGTCGCTCATTAGATAGTGAACAAGCTTACAAATGGGAATCTTCTGGAGCAGACGGATATACAATTGAAGAGATCGAAAAAGAAGATGTCGGAACGGAAATTACGTTAACACTAAAAGAGGACACAGAAGAGGAAAGTTACAGTGAATACCTAGAAGAATTCCGCTTACAGGAAATTATTAAAAAACATTCCGATTTTATTCGTTATCCGATTAAAATGGAGGTAACAAAAAGTAAGCCAAAAGATGATGATAGTGACGAATATATCGATTATACAGAAGAAGAAACAATCAACAGTATGATCCCGATTTGGCGGAAGAACCGTAGTGAATTAACAGAAGAAGATTATACGAATTTTTATCAGGAAAAACAATTTGGTTTTGATAAGCCACTTACACACATTCATACGAGTGTTGACGGGATGATTCGTTATCACGCCATTTTATACATTCCAGAAACAGTTCCCTTCAATTACTATTCAGAGGACTATGAAAAAGGATTAGAACTATATTCAAACGGTGTTTTAATTATGGAAAATGCACCAGAACTTATCCCAGATCACTTTAGCTTTGTGAAAGGAATGGTCGATTCTGATGACTTATCCTTAAACATATCTAGAGAGATGTTACAACAAGATCGGCAAGTACAACGGATTGCCTCGAACCTAAGCCGCCGGATTAAAAATGAACTAGAACGATTACAGAAAAACGACCGAGAAAAGTATGAAAAGTTTTATGATGCCTTTGGTCGACAGCTAAAGTTTGGTGTATACAATGATTTTGGTGCGAATAAGGATGACTTACAAGATTTACTCATGTTTTACTCTTCTACAGAAGGAAAGCTCGTCACCTTAAAAGAATATGTCGAAAGAATGCCCGAAGAACAAGAGTATATTTATTATGCGACAGGAGATTCAACAGACCAAATCGATAAACTCCCTCAAACAGAGCGAGTATCTGAAGCAGGTTATGAAATTTTATATTTTACAGAAGACGTTGATGAATTTGCGATTCAAATGATGAGAGAATATGACGAGATTGAATTTAAATCTGTTTCAAGTGGAGATCTTGGTTTAGATGATGAAGCGAAAGAAGAAGCTAAACAGGAAGCGGAAGAACATAAAGAGCTATTCGACTTTATGAAAGAAAAATTATCCGGAAAAGTGACGGATGTTCGTATATCAACCCGTCTCAAATCACACCCAGTTTGTTTAACAGCTGATGGGGAAATATCTATCGAAATGGAAAAAGTTTTGCAGGCAATGCCTGATAATCAGCAAATAAAAGCAGATAAAGTTTTAGAGTTAAACATTGAGCATGATATGTTTGAACAATTAGCAGATACATTTGAAAATGACAAGGATAAAGCAGAACTATTAACAAACATATTATACAACCAAGCTTTATTAATCGAAGGATTACCTGTAGAAGATCCAGTTGAATATGCTAATGCAGTTTGGAAAGTGATTCGATAAAAAGTGGAGTTTATTAATCCCTCTTACATTTAAAAATGTATAGAGGGATTTTCTGTTATATATGTAAACATTATTTTAAAACAAGGAGAAATGAAACTTGTTATCGACCAACCATCTTGTTCGTTTCTCGTGAAATTTATCAATACATTTTCACCATGTTGAAGAGAGAACAAAATGGCTTCTTCCTTATTATTATCTAATCTTAAGAGAAACTTGTCATTCATTGTTAAAAATTCATAAAGCTTTTGTTGAAGGTTATGTTCAGAAACGAATAGATTTGACAGAACTTCTTGATTATCTTCAAGATAAGCATGAATATAAAGTTTTAAGAGATCAAAGGGCTCAAAATTTATTAATAAAAGGGGTTCTTCTTCATTTGCGAACTTGTCATATATATTTAATTGTTCTTCATTCATGGTGAAGTCTGCTTCATAAAGCTTTGTGTCATACTCATCGTCTACGTGAATTATAATTTTGTTTGTATCGTCAGAAATAACATAAAAAACTTCTTTCGTTTGGATGTATTGATTGGGGAAAATATTTTCATCTTTTACATGATGATACCGATATTCAAGGGCTGGTTCATTCGTTAATGTCAATTGTACGTTTTGATTAACATCGTTTTCCTCTATCGGAATATTTAAACTACCGTCTCTACCTTCCTTAAGCATAAAATACCACTTTTCATCTCGGATGATCGTTCCTTTAATCTTTGATTTCTCATTTTCCAACTTCGTAAATGATCTTTACTTTTATTTACTGAAATCGAATAAATCCAACTTTTTAAGGAGGATCTCTTTTGAAACGTATGAAGATTTTTGTAAACAGTAACAAATACTTCTTGTGCGACATCATCAGTATCAGCTTTGTTTTTGACATACGTAAAAATAAGCCGCCTAATTTCATTTCCATAACGATTCATAATAACTTCAATGGCTTGGTTTTTGTCTAGGTTGGTAATGACTTTATCTTGTTTAGATAATCGATATGATTCAGTCATTGTCTACCTCCTTTTGTGTACAAATAGGATAAGGCAACTGGCTATCACTTGATAGACGTTCAATATTCATCAAATGTTTCATAAAGTAAATTTTGTTAACGTATATCTTTCAATAAAGTGTTTTTATAAAAATAACCGTGTTAATCACTTGTTCAATAGGAAAAAGCGTTATATAATAACATAGCAGAAAGAGGTGGTATGATGTTTAAAAGAATCTCTTATTTTATACTAACAAACATTTTAGTGTTATTAACTATTAGTATTGTTTATCAATTTGTAGGCGGCTATATTACAGCAGATCAAGAAATTCTCTTTGGTCCACTACTTATTATAAGTGCGGTTATCGGGTTTTCAGGTGCACTTATATCTCTTGCGATGTCTCGAATAGTCGCTAAGCGAATCATGGGTGTACAAGTTATCGATCCAAACAATCCAAGACATCCTTATGAGGAACTAGTCGTTGAAAAAGTTCATCGATTAGCTCGAGCAGCTGGATTAGTCCATATGCCAGAAGTTGGTATTTATCATTCAAAGGAAGTTAATGCTTTTGCGACAGGACCGACAAAGAAACGATCATTAGTAGCTGTTTCTTCCGGATTATTAGAAGAAATGGATGATGATGCGATTGAAGGTGTCATTGCCCATGAAGTCGCTCATATTGATAACGGTGATATGGTAACGATGACATTGCTACAAGGTGTTGTAAACACCTTTGTCGTATTTTTAGCTCGTATCATAGCTTACGTCGCATCCTTGTTTGTTCGTGACGACATTGCACCAATAGTTCATTTTATCGCGGTTATCATTTTCCAGCTTGTGTTTTCTGTGCTAGGAAGCCTGGTTGTATTTGCGTACTCGCGGCATAGAGAGTTCCATGCTGATCGTGGTGGAGCTGATTTAGCTGGACGGGATAAGATGAGACATGCCCTTGAAATGTTAAAAGCTTATTCCGAACGAGCTGTTATTAATGCGGATTCACAAACAGCCGTTGCGACAATGAAGATTAGTGGTAAGAGAAAAGCGATGCAACTTTTTTCAACACACCCAGACATTGATGAGCGAATAAGACGTCTTTCATAAATATATAAAAACAGTGGAGATGATAAATCTTCACTGTTTTTTATTTATAAAGGATTGATCAATATTTCACAATTTGTCCACAGACAAAGTTTGTGAAACAATGTACAATTGAATTAGATAGAAAAGAGAAATAAAAAATTTTATAAAATAAAAAAAGAAAGGAGTTTTAAAAATGGCTGAAACAGTATTTAAAGCCTCTGCTCATTTACAAGAAGGAGTGCAAGTGAAGGTAAGATCAAGAGATTTTGAAATTATTGTCGATGAACCTGAAAGTTTAGGTGGAACAGATACAGGAATGAACCCTGTAGAAATGGTTCTCTGTGCTCTTGGAGCTTGTCAAGCAATTGTCGCATCAGTTTTTGCTAAACAACATGATATGACCTTTAGTGATTTTAGAGTTGAGCTTGAAGGAGATCTTGATCCTGATGGATTTTTAGGAAAATCTGACGTTCGTAAAGGATATAGTGAAATTCGGTATAATATTCATATTGAAACCGATGAACCTCGAGAAAAGGTTGAAAAATTTGTTGAGTTTATTGAAGCGACCTGTCCTGTAGGAGATACAATCGCTAATCCTGTAAAAACAAAATTAAACGATATTATTATTGAAAAAGAAAAAGTGCCTAGCCTGTAAAGCTAGACACATAAGTAAAAGGAAATGTAAGTTTTAGGAAGTTCTAAATAGTCATTTCAATGATTAATGACGTTTACTTAACCATAAAACACCAGACTTTGCTAGTCTAGGTAGTAATCCAGTGATTGACCATTGGAACATGCTACCAAAACCATCTGATCTCCCTAATGAGCCGAGAGTTCCTTTTAACCGAATGGGTGCGGGAACTTTCGGTTTTTTATTTGCAGTAACAGCAGCTAAAACTTCTGCTACGCGCTCACCTTGTAATCCCGCAAGTTGACCACTCGGTGAAAATTCAGAAGAGGCACAATCTCCGATGACATAAACATTGGGACGATCTGGCACCTGGAAAAATTCATTGACGATGATTTTATCCTGTTGATCTTTTTTAAAGGGAAGCGTTCTAGCGAGCCAATGGGGCTTGACACCGGCTGTCCAAATAGTTACATCATTCACATAACAAATTCCATTATTACAAACCCCATCTTTTTCGACGTATTCAACATTTGCATGATGCAATACTTCGACATCATTTTCTTTAAACCATTTATGAACATGTTCTTGAATTTTCGGATCAAAGGCTGATAATACGGCAGAGCCTCGATCAAGTAGGCGGATATTTAAGTCAGGCCGACTTTCTCGAATTTCTGAAGCGACCTCGATGCCACTTAATCCAGCACCGACGATGGATACATTTCCGTATGCCTTTAAATTACCGACAGCAAGCCCAGTCTGCCTTGCTTTTGAAAAAGATTGTACACTTTCGGTAAATTCATCCGCACCTCGAACACCGTGATAATTATCTTCACAGCCAAGGGCAATAACTAGATAGTCATATGGAATGACTTCATCTCTTTTTTCAATGGTTACTTCTTCATTATCAACATCAATCTTCGTTACTTTTGAAAATATATAACGTACACTATCATCTTTTGGAAATTGCAGTCGAACGTCTTTGTCAGCACATGTACCGGCCGCAATTGTGTAAAATTCTGTCTTTAAAGAGTGATATGGGTTTTTATCAATTAAAGTTATTTCGATATCATCTGGTAATTTTTGATTAATGACATTTTGTAATACTTTTAAACCACCATATCCTCCACCTAAAATAATTAATCTTCTCATCTTTAGTTCCTCATCCCTGCTCCTTAAATTGTGTCTAATTAAAGACTATCAAAAATAGTTCTAAAAAACTAGAGAAATGGGCGTTATGTATACCATTTACGGATCTTTTCATCAGAAGGGAGTAAAAAGGTAAACATCCCTAACAATGGTAATGTACTTGTTGCGATCATTGTTACTTCAATGCCAACTAGATCGATTAACCAACCGAGGACAACAGAACCGACTGCTCCCATTCCGAAAGCGAGTCCGACAATTAATCCTGACATCGTACCAATTTTATCTGGAACAAGTTCCTGAGCGTAAACGACAGCGACCGAGAAACTTGATAATAGTAAAAAACCGATAAGAGCTAATAAAGTAATGGCAAAAATGGGCCCAACATGTGGTAAGGCGAGGGTCAATGGAGCAGGAACTAATAACGAAAGTACGATGACATTTTTTTTGCCGAATCTATCTGCTAAAGGACCACCGAGAAACGTACCTATAGCACCCATGAACAGAAAGGTAAATGTATATATTTGAGATGTTTTAATATTGATATCGTAACTTTCAATGGCAAAAAATGCATAGTAATTTGTAATTGCATTTTGATACCAGGAACGGGCAAAAACTAAAAAGATTAAAATAAATAAAGCAAAACGAATCGCGTTTTTCACGTTAGGATTTTGTTCTTTGTTTTTCCGTTCTTCATCGACAATTTCATAATTATTGATTCGATTTCCATACCATCGAGCAATATAAAGTAAAAAAACTACCGCAATTCCAGCGATAAGCGTAAACCAAATCGCACCAAATTGACCAAGAGGTACAAGGATGACAGCTGTTATAATTGGTGCTAATGCTTGTCCACCATTGCCACCAACTTGATAAATCGATTGAGCGAGTCCCCTTCTAGGCCCTGCTGCTAAATAAGCGACTCGTGAACCTTCCGGATGAAAAACCGCTGAACCAATACCAATAAAAAAGACACTTAATAAAATGGTCCAAAAATTAGGTGCTACTGCTAAAATAAATACTCCAATCATACTACTTATTAATCCTAGGGGTAAGGCATAAGGCATTGGACGTCTATCTGAAATCATCCCAACAGCAGGTTGCATAACCGAGGCAACCATATTTAATGTGAAGGCAACGTATCCAAGTTGTGTAAAGGTAAGTCCTAAGGATTCTTCTAAAATGGGAAACATCGCAGGAATAACAGCTTGGATGGAATCATTTAATAAATGTGTTAGCCCCATAATAATTAATATTGAATAAAGGGTATGATTTCTCATATTTTTCGTCATTTGCTTTCCTCTTTCGTATGTCGAAATACATTCAGCTCTATGAACATATCACACGCCTTTTGAA
>Ga0209487_1002798_pt1 | contig 13985 bp, 18 predicted proteins | sample Poulit2012_FD_187524 | JGI IMG/M metagenome (GOLD analysis project Ga0209487, IMG submission 187524) | Agricultural soil microbial communities from Georgia to study Nitrogen management - Poultry litter 2012 (SPAdes) (version 2) | ecosystem: Environmental > Terrestrial > Soil > Agricultural land... | reverse complement strand
ACTTCTTAAAAAGTAAATAAATTTAAAAATCCCGTTATTCCATAGAGAGTAGCGGGATTTTTTATTATGAAAAAGACATGTTTACTTATATAATGCATCAAGAAAACTAATTAGATCATATTTGTCTTTCAATTGGTATTTTTTCTTAATCATTTCTATAGGAATAGTAGTGGAAAGACTAAAAATAATTAACGAAATAGGTATCCAAATATAGTCTAAGTAGGTTTTAGAGAAGTAGAAATAGCTGGTAAAAAGTATCCCAATCCATAAAAAAATAAGCCTCATACGTAAAAGATTATTTAAGACTACCCGGTATTTATTTTTTTGAATTGTATTTTGTTCTTGCTTTAGACTATTTCTTTTCATATGTTTTATTTCTTCGTTTTTTTCATTTTTTGAAATTTCTAAATCTTCTTTGATTAAAATATCAATCGGAACATTAAAAACTTCGCTGATTGAAAAAATGAAATCCATACTTGGATACGATTTGTTGTTTTCCCAGTTAGATATTGTTTGTCGACTTACATATATTTTATCCGCTAATTCGTCTTGTGTGATTTTTTGATTTTTCCTTAATTGTTTAATTTTATCGCCAAGTAACATCATTTATCCCTCATTTTAAAATTAGTCTTTAATTTAATGTAAAATATAACAAAACCCTTTGACATATGCGTATGTAAAAGGGTTTTTACACACAATATGTACATTCTGAGTTAAGCTTCTATGCAAGAAGAAAGGAGTTTGATTTCAAATGTTTAAGTTCAATAATAAGTCTATCATACAGAAAGAAGGTTTACTGATTGTATTTATCATTTCTGTAATAGTTATCCTTTTAATTACTCCAGAGGGTTCAGATTTGCAAAGATTTACGACTTTTTTTATAGGTGGTTTAATGGGTTTCTCTCCTAGAAGATTTATATCAAAGCTTGATGTCTTTTTTCATTATTTATTAATGCTGGTGTTTTTTACTTCTTGGTTTTTTATTGTACCAGATAAAATTCAAAGCATTCTTTTTCTTCTAGGCGTACTTACGGCTTACAATTTAAAAAGAGATCTTAAAATTTTTGATATATTATGAGATCTATACAATAATTTAACATCAATAAATTTAAAAAATCGTGACAAAATAGGATAAATAATATATACTAATATTAATCATTTAGCTATTCGGCTAAATGATTGTGCTTTTATGCCATACTATTTTTATGGTAGAATTTGAAAGTATTATGAAAATATTTTGTTGACGAGGTGAATTTGTGTATACTCAAGAGGAAAAAGAGGCATTCATGAAAGAGGCTTTAAAAGAAGCTGAAAAAGCGAAAGATATTGATGAAGTGCCAATCGGTGCAGTCATTGTGAAAGATGGCGAAGTGATCGCGCGTGGATATAATCAGCGAGAAACGACCAATCGAGCAATCACTCACGCTGAAATTTTGGCGATTGATGAAGCCAATCGAACTATCGATAATTGGCGTTTGGAAGATTGCGCATTATTTGTCACAGTTGAACCTTGTGTGATGTGTAGTGGCGCGATTGTACTGTCACGGATTCCTTATGTGTACTATGGAGCCTCTGATTATAAAGGTGGAACAGCAGGAACACTTATGAATTTATTGGAAGAACCACGTTTCAACCATCAGTCACATGTTGAAGCAGGTATTTTAAAAGAAGAATGTAGTGAAATGTTGTCGTCATTTTTTAGAGAGCTTCGGAAAAAAAGAAAGGATATTAAATAAATGAGCCATTTATTTCAGTTCGATATTAAGACAAATAATAAGCAAGAATTTGTGAATATTGATTCTTTTATTGAAGAAGCTTTGACCGAAAGTCAAGTAGAGGACGGTATTTTAGTTGTCTATTGTCCCCACACAACGGCCGGAATTACGATTAACGAAAATGCCGATCCAGATGTTCAAAAAGATTTAGGACTAGGATTAAACAAAGCTTTTCCAAATGACTCGGATTATGTCCATTTCGAAGGAAATTCAGATGGTCATATGAAATCATCTGTTGTAGGGGCAAGCGAAACTTTAATTATAAAAGATGGTTCTCCAATTTTTGGTACATGGCAGAGTGTTTACTTCACAGAGTTTGATGGACCTCGCTCTCGAAACTTTTATGTAAAAATTATAGAAGGTTAATTTAATAGGATGGAAGTGAATGAAGATGTTAGAAGTTAAAGGCTTAAAGAAATCCTTTGGTTCAGTAACAGCAGTAGATGACGTAAATTTTACGATTGAAACAGGTCAAATCATGGGATTAATTGGGCAAAACGGTTCTGGAAAAACAACCACTTTCCGTATGATCTTGAAGTTGTTGAATGCGGATGAAGGAACTGTCACTTGGAAGGGGAGACCTTTTTCGAGTGAGTTTTTTGATCATGTAGGGTACTTACCAGAAGAACGTGGATTAAATCAAAAAATGACGATTGAACACCAAATATTATATTTTGCTCGTCTTCGAGGAAAGAAGAATAGTGAAATCGAACCTTTAATTGATGATTGGTTAGACGAATTTGAAGTAGTGGGTAAACGAAAAGACAAGATAAAGTCTTTATCAAAAGGAAATCAACAAAAAGTACAATTAATCTGTACTTTGATTCATGAACCTGATTTGATCATTTTAGACGAGCCTTTTAGTGGTTTGGATCCGGTGAATGCAGGTTTATTAGAAGATGGTATTCGTCGAGCAAGAGATCGTGGGGCTAGTATTATTTTCTCAAGTCATAACATGAATAACGTAGAAGAATTGTGTGATAATTTAGTGATGTTAAAAAATGGACGTCAGGTGCTCTATGGAACAATTCGTGAAATTCGTGAAAGTTTTGGACGTACACGCTTGTTTTTAGAATCTTCTTTAACAAAAGCAGAGTTAGAGCAAATTGACGGGGTTGAAAGTGTGTCAGGTGTAGAAGAGGGGATTTACCATATTCAGCTAAGAGATGCTGAAGTGGGTCGTCAAATCTTTGATTTGGCTACACAAGATGGGTATATTCCAACTTTCAGCCAACAACCACCAACCGTTGAGGAAATCTTCAAACAGATTGCAGGTGAAGAAAATGAATAAGTTAGGCGTTTTTATAAAAGATACATTTATTAAAAATGTGAAGTCTGTTAGTTTTATAACGATGTTATTAAGTCCGATTATTTTATTGGCTATTATTGCAGGGATTGTTTATTTTGCAACACAAAGTGACTCTGAAGCACCAGAAGTTGAAATTGCTGTCATTTCAGAAGATCCTTCGATTGCACAAATGTTAGTAGAAAGTGATGAAACATTAGCGATTGCAGATGAAGTTACAACTGTTGAAGAAGCACGTGATGCATTAGGAAATGATGAAATTTCTGGCTATTTAGAAGTAAATTGGGAAGATGACCAATTAAATGGTTCGCTAACGCATGACGGTTTGGACAATCATATTCCAATCATCGAACAAGTTTTGACCAATACACAAGTTTTAGTTAGGGCAAGCGAATTGAATGTTACGCCCGAGCAACTGCAATCGCTAAATGAGCCAGTTGTTTTAGATACACAAGTTGTCTCCGTCGATGAAGGTGAAGTGGTGGAGGAAGATAGCTTAGAGCGAGGCATTCAAATCGGAAGTGCTTATGTGATTAACATTGTTATTTTAATGTTTATTATGTTTTATGCTTCCACGGTCATTGAAGAAGTGGCTGGAGAAAAAGGCACACGAATGATGGAAGTGATCTTATCCAGTACGACAGCAACTACTCACTTTTTCGGAAAATTAATTGGTGTTTTCTTAGTGATGTTAGTGCATATTCTTTTCTACGTTATTGTAGGATTTGGTGCTTATACGTACTTTAAAGATCATGAGTTAGTCGTGTCATTGATTGGAGATATGGACATAGGTGCAATTCTGGTTGACTTCTTAGAGTTCTCCTCCGTCTTCTTAATTATTGGGGTGATCATGTACATGTTTATTGCAGCCTTCTTAGGATCTTTGATCACAAAAACAGAAGATATCAATCGTGCAGCTACACCTCTTAGTTTACTAGTTGTCCTTGGTTTTTACATTGGATTATTTGCGATGACACAACCTGAAAATAGTATTGTAGTCATCTCATCTTTTGTTCCTTTAATGACACCATTTGTCATGCCTTTTAGGATTGCGACAGGCACTGTTTCCGATTTACATGTCTGGTTGTCGCTTGGTGGCACAGTATTATTTGTTGGGCTTTTAGCTTATATTTCTCTTATTTTCTACCGCGCAAATGTACTGATTTATTCAGATACAAACTTTATCAATACAATCAAACAATCATGGACATTGGTTCGAAGTGAAAATTCAAAATAAACATTTTAAAAGCTTGCTAGGTGGATGAAAATCTATCTGGCAAGTTTTTTAATTTTATAAGGGATTATAAGACAAACGCTGATATGATACGATTAGTTAATGTTTTGTTTTTAATGTAGATAGAAGCTCATCATTGGAGGAAAATCATCAACCCTTTCTTGTTTTAGGAAAAATATTAGAATATCTGAAATTTCTATGCCTATAGTTTTGACGCATTTTATTAAAAAAAGTGTCTATGTTAAACATCTGGGTATTTTATTTAACATAGAACCATTCTATGTTAAACATCAGGCTATTTCATTTAACATAGAAACGCTTTATGTTAACAATTTCCACAGTAGTAAGAGATTACAAATTAATCCATTAACGTATGTAGAAAAACTTACACTTCTGTATTTTCTGCTATGCCGAACTTGTAATTAGCGATTTTTCGTATTTTTCATTTTGAAAGATCAACTAGAACTATCTTTTGTGAGAGATCCGTATTTTGTGTTAAGTTGACTATAGAGAACAGGCTTTATAAAAGTTAGGAGAAAATGGATTGCTTAAAATACTTAAGAATAAATACAATGAGATATTATTAATGACAACCGTTTATTTAATTACTCATTTACTATTTAGTTATTTTGGAAACGGGCAAATTGTGGGAACTAATGTCATTAGGAATACAATTATTTTTATCGTGGCTTACTCCTTAGGAATCCTTTTTTGGAATAGGAAAAAGATTGAAGAAACGGAATCATATGAATGCAATAAAAATAAGTAATCATTATTTTGGGTGCTTGCTGAGGTTTTTCGAGAATGAGGAGGGTAATTCTTGAACAAGGTATTGTTTCAACATAGTACAATTGGTGCATTGATGGCTGGAATGTTTGAAGGGACTTATCGATTGGATGACTTGTTAGAAAAAGGGAATTTAGGGATTGGCACTTTGCATGGCTTGCATGGCGAGTTGGTGATTGTGGATGGTTCGGCTTATCAGGTGACGGTTGAAGGCGAGGTTGTAGAATTATCTAACGACGAAATGACACCATATGTAGCCATTACAGAATTTAATGCGGAAGAGCAGCTTGTTATTCGAGAAAGTGAAACGTCAGAGTCCTTACAAGGAAAAATGCTTGAGCACTTTTCTAGCGAAAATACTTTTCAAGCAGTAAAAATTAGTGGAACTTTTAATTTTATGCATTGTCGCTCAGTTGAAAAACAGGAAGAACCGCATCCAAGACTTGTGGAAGTAGCTGAAGATCAAGCAGAATTTAAAGATGGACCAATTGCAGGAACGTTGGTTGGCTTTTACACACCGGAGATCTTTGGTACGGTCTCGGTGCCAGGATTTCATTTGCATTTTTTAAGTGCCGAGAAAGATTTTGGAGGTCACGTGCTTGATTTTTCAATCGAAGAAGGAAATGTAGAGTGGCAGAGTATCACAACGCTGGAGCAACATTTCCCAGTAGAAAATAAGTCATTTATGACGGAAGAGATTGACTATAGCAACTTGAAAGAGGATATTGAGCGGTCTGAGTAGTGGGACAGAGTGCTAAAGTCTTCAAAAATAGAAAACAAAGACTGTGGACATCATCTATAATCTTCAACAGGCATAAACGCAGAATATAGAGATAACTTAGAGCATGTATGAAAAAGCTTTGGAAGGATATAGAGCATGACGGTCAAAATTAAACGAAATACAGATTTTGTAGGCACAATGGCAAAATTTAAGGTAATTGTTAATGGAGAAAAGGTTGGAACAATTGGGCATGAAGAATTTTTAGAGGTAGAGATCCCTGATGACGAAGCGGTCATTCAATTGTCACAGATGGGAGTAAGAACGAATGAAATGAATGTGAAGGATGGCGATAGACTTGAAGTTTCTACCTCAAATTGGGGGAAATATGGAGTTTTCGCAGTTATATTTTTATTTTTGATTTCGAGATTATTTGCTCCTAATGTGATCAGATACGGCCTCTTTCTATTGTATTTTATCAGTGCATTTGTAGTAAATGGTTTTATGTATAAAATAATAAAAGTTCCCAGTCAACCAATATTTGAAAATGAAGAATAAGTAAAAAAAGCTTGGGCAAATACCCAAGCTTTTAAAATTCTTATTTTGTGTAGTCATCGAAGTAGCCTTGAATATAAACGAAAGGCGTTCCTTTGTCGCCACTGCCTGAAGTGAGGTCAGCGAGTGAACCAATTAAATCAGTCAGCTGACGAGGGGTTGTTCCAAGCGAAGCTTTTGCATCTTTTGCTTGGTCATCTTTTTGGCCAATGGATTCGCGGATGGCTTCTTGTAGCTCTTCACCGCTTAAATCTGCGTGGTCATTATCCGCAAGATATTTTAATTTGACTTCGTTTGGTGTTCCTTCAAGTCCAGAGGTAAAGCCGGGAGAAACGACGGGATCCGCCAATTCCCAAATCTCACCAACAGGATCTTTAAAGGCACCGTCACCATAGACCATCGCTTCAATGGTTTTCCCTGTTTCTTCTTTTACACGATTTTGAATCGCTTCGACGACTTCATTTGAGTGGGATGGGAACAACTTGACGCTTTCATCAGTCGCATTATTTGCGCCTAAGAGGCCGAATTCTTCGTTATATCCGCCATTTTCACTGACTGCTTTGGTTAAAATATCTCCTAAATCTAATACAAGATTTGCGCCTGCTTCGTCTAAAATGCGTTTCGTACGCTTGCGACTATGCACATCACAAACAATGACAGAATCGGTATGATATAAAATCGCTTTTGGATCATTCGAGAATATAATTTCACAAGGAGTGTCTTCTTCGGCTACGATATCTTTGTAGAGTTGGACGTAATCAACACCGGTAAATGGATGGGCAGTTTTTCCAAAATAACCTTCAAAATCCTCTTCGGTTAATGTGTCGCTCCAAGGATTGACACCAGATTCATCCAATTGGTCTAAAGAAATTAAATGATTTCCGACTTCGTCAGCAGGGTAACTTAATTGAATAACTACTTTTTTAGCCCCACGAGCAAAACCTTTTAATAAATTCATGAATCGATTTCGACTTAAAATAGGGAAAAGCACACCAACTGTTTGATCTTCAAAATGACTTTTCACATCTGTCGCAATGTCATCAATGGAAGCATAATTTCCTTGTGCTCTTGCAACGATAGATTCTGTTAGTGCAATAATATCGCGATCGCTTACTTCAAAGCCTTCTTCTTTTGAAGCGTCTAAAATTGTATCAACAACGATTTCAACAATATCATCGCCTTCTTTAATAATTGGTGCTCGTAATCCCCGGACAACCGTACCCACGGTTCTTTTCATAGATAACCACTCCTAATTTACTATTGATGTATCTATTATACTATTAATGGCAGGACGTATAAAGTTTGTGCAGAAAAAAAGTTATTTATAAAAGGTAATGATAATCGTTCTCAATTGTAGTAAAATGATAGTGCAATCTTTAACAAGGCGGTGTAGTATGAAAATTATAGATGGAAATCGCACGGTATATGATTTAATTCAAGAATACCCAGAATTGAAACCGATTTTAGTAGAGATGGGTTTCAAACCTTTGAATAATGATAAAATGTTAAATACGGTGGGACGAATGATGCCTTTAAATAGTGGCGCAAAACAAATTAAATTGAGCGATGAAGACTTAAAAGAAGGCCTAAAAAAAGAAGGTTTTGAATTACAAGATTAACTTTAAAAGAATCTCGGGAGAGGAGAAGATGAAATGCAGGATCGCTCTGTTCAAACCAGTGAACGACAGGAAAAATTAAAAGACTTAATTCTTCGCTTGCATGCGGGAGAAGATGAAGAAGTGATTAAAGAAGCCTTTGCGAAAGATTTTCAGACAGTGAGTCCTTTAGAAATTTCAGTGATGGAAAGAAAACTGATGAAAGATGAAGGCTTGAGCGCAGAAGAAATTATGCGATTGTGTAATGTGCACGTTTCAGTCATGGTGGATTATGTAGAAGATCCAGATAATATTCCAGATGATTTTGAAAAACCTGGACATCCAGTACATGTCTTGAAAGAAGAAAACTTAGCCTTAGAGGCAGCTTTGATGCGTGTGCGTAATTTATTGGAAGTTTATTTAGAAGAACCAGATGCTGAACTTGAAAAAGGTTTAAACCATCAGTTAGATATTTTGTGGGATTTTGATAAACACTATACACGTAAGGAAAACTCGTTTTTTCCAATTATGGAAAAATATGGGAACACGGCACCACCCCAAGTGATGTGGGGAGTGGATGATGAAATCCGTGATTTATTCAAAGCATTTAGAGCAGCTTTTCAAGCAGGAAAAATGGAAGAAATGATGCCTATTTTTTCTGAATTTGAGTATGAAATGCAAGAAATGATTGTTAAAGAAGAAAACATCTTAATACCGATGGTTACAGATGCTTTTACCGACGAAGATTGGATTAAAATTGCGGATGAGATGGATCAAATCGGTTATTGTATCGTTAAACCGATGGCGAAATGGGAACCGAAAGCTAAAGCCAAAGAAGAAGAAAAAGAGTCGGAAATTAAGACAGATCGCATACCTTTAGGTGCAGGGTCGCTAAGTCATAAAGAATTAGATCTTATATTAAATAGTCTTTCTTTAGAAATAACATTTGTGGATAAAGATGATATTGTTCAATACTACAACAATCATTTAGGAGAAAGAATAAGTCTACGAAATCCTTTAGCTATTGGTCGCGAATTAATGTATTGTCATCCTCCTAGAGTCTATGATACGGTCAAGCAGTTAGTTGATGATCTCCGCGCAGGCAAAAAGGACCAACAAGTCTCTTGGTTTCGTCAAAAAGACGGCCGGTTAATCCATACGACTCATAAAGCTATTCGAGATGAAGCTGGCGAATTTTTAGGAATTTTAGAGTATAAACAAGATATTACAGAAATCGTTGAAATTGAAGGCGAGAATCGCGACGTGAATGCATAAATAAATATTAAAGACGCAGGAGCTGATATCTATGGACAATTATAAACTTTTTTTAGCACAAAATCGAGAGATTGAAACAGAGCGTCTATTGTTACGACCGGTAACTTTAGCGGATGCCGAGGATTTGTATGAGTATGCTTCGGATGAAGAAAATGTTTATTATGTAACATTTGACACTTATCAATCACTTGATGATGCCTATTTTTCTATTGCAAATTATTTCATGGATCAGCCTTTAGGAAAATATGGGATTGAGTTGAAAGAAGAAGGAAAGTTTATTGGCACGATTGACTTATTTAATATTAGCCCTGAGAAAATGTGTGCAGAGATTGGTTATATTTTGAATCCAAAATATCATCGAAAAGGTTATATGTCAGAAGCAGGACGAGCTTTGTTGGCGTTAGGCTTTGAAACGTTAGAGCTTGAGAAAATATACGCAATGTGTGATAGTCGAAATCTTGCTTCCGCAGGTGTGATGAAGAAACTAGGAATGCAACAAGAAGCAAAACGCCGTCATCATTCTTTAGCGAAAAACGGTGAATGGATTGATATGCTGGAATTTGCAATTTTAAAAGATGAGTATTTTGCAAAGTAATTAGAAGAATGAATGACTGAAGAAGCCTGAAATTTCTGAAAAAGACTGGATTTATAAATTAAGCTATGGTACAATATGTATTGCCGAAAGGCCACATGACAATGGTGGACATGCGAACCGTGTCAGGTCTGGAAGGAAGCAGCACTAAGTATTGCTCCGCCATGTGTTATGTGTTACATAAATATTAACAAACCCCTTGAAGTTGAGTCTTTGAACTCGGATGCCTTCAAGGGGTTTTTTGTATTTAAAAGAGCTTTTAGGGTTTTTGTAAAATTGTGAGGATTCATTTTTTAAGTAAGAATGTCAGAAAATTTCGAAAAACTACCCAAGTGAGCTTGAAAATCCTGTTCACTTGGTCCGATTGCTTATGAAACTACCCAAGTGAGTTCAAAAAATGCACTCACTTGGTCCAATTGCCTATGTAACCTAACAAGTGAGCTCGAAAAATCTGTTCACTTGTTAGGATAGGCCATATACCCTAACAAGTGAGTCAAAAAAACAAGCTCACTTGTTAGGGTAATCCATAAAACGTAACAAGTGAGCCTGAAAATCGTATGTGTTTAGGTCAATAATCTATTTTAATGATCTAAAAATTTTAAATTTCTTATTAAAACTGAAAAATTACTTCATATCAAATAGCTGGGCTTGCTTAACATCTTCAATTGTTTGTGTTCCGGCTAATTGCATGACTCGTTTGAAATCTTCATCAAAGTAATCTAATACGGAACGGACACCTTTCCAACCACCAAGAGCAAGCCCGTATAAAACTGGACGTCCTAAAGCAACGATATCAGCACCGCTTGCTAAAGCTTTAAAGATATGTTCACCACGACGAACTCCACTATCAAATATAATTGGTACGCGACCGGCAACGACTTTAGAAATGCCTTCTAATGTTTCAAAAGATCCAGGCGCACCATCTAATTGACGACCTCCATGGTTTGAAACCCAAATTCCATCAGCTCCAGCACCAATTGCAAGTAAAGCATCATCTGCCGATTGAATTCCTTTAACTAAAACAGGTAATTCTGAGTAGTCTTTCAAGAATTTAACATCTTCACGTGTTATTTTTTGTTTTGATTGCCCATAGATATTATTTAGTGACATATTTGCACCGGAACCTGTTAAATAACGAGAAACGATTGGCATACCAAATGGATAGACGAATTTATTTGCGATATCTTTTTCACGGTTACCACTTAAAGTAGCATCCGCTGTAAGAATAATAGCTGTTGCTCCATCCGCTTTTGCTTCGTCAATAATGTTTTTGTTTAATTCATCATCTTTACTCATGTAAATTTGGAACCAGCGTGGTGATCCATTTAATCCTTCTTCAATCTCTTCAAATTTTGCTCCCGAATAGGCGCTAATGGACATGATTGTTCCAAAGTCGGCCACACCTTTTGCTGTTCCAGCTTCTTTTGTTTCATGTGCCAAACCATGAGCGGCAATAGGTGCCATAATAAAAGGCGCTGGAATATCGTGACCCAAAATGGAAGTAGAAGGGTCGGGATGCTCTACATCTGCTAATACTCGTGGTAGAACTCCCTTTGTTTGCCAAGAAGTTGTATTCCGTTGTAATGTGAATTCATCTCCTGAACCACCTGATATATAATCAAAACCACCTTTTGGCACAACTTCTCGTGCTAAATCTTCTAACTGATAAGTATTTAACACATCGATTTCTTGTATTGCTGTTGGTGCATCATAAACTTTTACTTCTTTCTTTGTCATCAATAAAACCTCCGTATGTAATTCATTTCTACTATTTTAAAATTTAACCAAATAATAACTCAATTAAGGGTTGGGCAAAGGGTGTTAAAATAACTACGACAATACCCGTAACGACAATCGATAAACCTGACATGGCACCTTGTACTTCTCCAAGCTCAATGGCTTTAGATGTTCCCATTGCATGAGCGGAGGATCCAAGAGCAACGCCTTGTGCGACAGGATCATGTATTCCTGTGACTTTAAATAAAGTAGGAGCGACTACTGCTCCAACAATTCCAGTAAAGACTACCACAGCTACTGTTAAAGAAACAATACCGCCGAGGGACTCGGAAACACCAACCGCAATAGCGGTAGTAATGGATTTAGGAAATAAAGTTGAAACCATTTGAATGTCATATTTAAATAAAAAGCCAAAACCGAAAATCATGACCGTGTGTAAAATGACTCCAGTTATAATCCCCATCAAAATGGCACTATAATGTTTTTGCAAATAAACATAATTTTTTTCCAATTTAATTGCTAAAGCAACCGTCGCTGGTGTGACAAAAGTACTAATAAGTTTACCGCCTGTTTCATAAGTTTCGTATGGAATATCTAAAACAAGCAGTAAAAGAATCAGCATCACAATTGAAAAAAGTAAGGGCGTGAATAATGGAATAGGCCATTTCTTTTGCAAGCGAGCTGCGAATAAATATAAGCCAACGGTAATTGTAATCCAGAGAAAGGGACTAGAGATAAAAGCATCAATCATTGTTATCCGTCCTTTCTACTAGGGTATGGTTTGCTTTTGGATCTGAAGTTTTCATAATCTTTTGCACGATTGTACCGACAAACCACATCATAATAATTACTGTAACTACCATAATAATTAACAAATGAAGCCAAACATTCGCTAATAAATCAAAATTTGTCATCAAGCCAACGCCCGCTGGCACAAAAAGAATAGCCATATTGTCCGTCAGCCATGTTCCCACTTCTTCCACTTGACTCAGCTTTAGCCAATTAAAATGTAAAGTAATAAATAATAAGACCATTCCAATAACACTTCCAGGAATTGCTACAAAATTAGAAATCAAAATAGATACCGCATCCCCTAAAAGTGAAAATAAGAAAATCCAAAATAACTGTTTAATAATGTTCACTAAAACCCTCCCCAATGTTTTAATATTGCAAACGTTTTCCTTAGATGAAAACATTTTATCATAGAAAATGACTTCTGTCCTATATCGCTTCTTTATGATATTATAAATATAATTTATGAGATGAACATACATCATTTATAATATTTATGTTAAAAACATCACAAAAGAAATTATTGGAGGAGTATAAAAGTGAACTTACAAGATTTAATTTATTTTCATCATGTGGCACAAAGCCTAAGTTTTACAGATACAGCTATGCATTTCTATGTTTCTCAGCCCTCCATCTCTACTGCTATAAAAAGATTAGAGACAGAATTTAATGCGAGTTTAATTGATCGTCGGAAAACACTTAAAAAGATAAAATTAACACCTGCAGGCGACATTTTATATAAAACGACCGATGAAATAATTAATAAATTACAAAAAACAAAGCAACAAATCGAAGATATTGAGTTAGAATCCGTATACTTCGGCTTTTTACCAACAATTGGTGGCTATTTTTTACCGGAGATCCTTCCTAAAATGACCCAGTTTTCTCAATCTTTAAAGTTAGTAGAAGAAGAAAGTTCGGACATTATGCTCAATCTTATTTTAAATGAAGAAGTGCCGCTTGCTATTGTTGGACATGAAGAATCCTATATTAGACAAAATAAAATTAAACAGATTTTATTATTGGAAGAAGAAATGGCACTATGGGTTTCAAAAAATCATCCATTAGCAGGAAAAAAAATAGTCAAGCCAATGGATGTTCAAAATGAAGTATTTATCTCACTATCAGAAGGTTACACTCACCATCGAATTTTTGAAAAATGGGCAGCTACTCATGGGATTGTTGAACCAAATATTGTGTATGCGAAGGAAATAAAAACAGTCAAATCCATTGCAGCTTCAACACATATGGTGGGCTTCATGTCGAATATCTTAATGAGTGAAGATACAGAGTTGGTTAAAGTGAGTTTAGACGGAGCGCCTAAATTTTATATTAGTTTAGTCCTCAACACAGAAGCAGAAAACTCTTATATCCAACAACAATTTAATGAAGCTTTCATTGAAATTGTTAAGGAGATTAGATAATAAACTTTATACTGAATACTAAAAATAAATATTTATAAGTAGATAAAGTCCATATAATTGTGTAAAAGTAAAAAGGCCATATAAACGTCCTTTTACGGTACAATGTTTTTAACGCAAAAAACATACCTAGGAGGACTTCATATGACCCAAGTACATTTTACACTGAATAACGAAGAGGTTCAAAGCATTATTGAAC
>Ga0209487_1002797_pt1 | contig 13987 bp, 14 predicted proteins | sample Poulit2012_FD_187524 | JGI IMG/M metagenome (GOLD analysis project Ga0209487, IMG submission 187524) | Agricultural soil microbial communities from Georgia to study Nitrogen management - Poultry litter 2012 (SPAdes) (version 2) | ecosystem: Environmental > Terrestrial > Soil > Agricultural land... | reverse complement strand
CATACAGGTTGTTCTGTTCAGTTTTCAAGGAGCAAATTTCTTGTCTAAAATCGTCGCATAATAATATTACCATAACCGAAGAAGATTGTCAACATTCAGTCCATCTTCTTGTTTTATTACATTCGCTGTCAATTTAATAATCTGGACAGCAAAATACATACTACAGGAGAACAAATCAAAAGTCAATTTATAAAAAATGGGAATAACATACAAACTTTTACACAACATAAGTAAGCAAGCTCATATTACGTAAATGGGATTTGGAGGGTTACCATGAGTGATAATCTAAAAGCGGCCTTTATCATTTTAATGTTTTTACTGTTTAATAACCATTCATTTATCATTAATGCTGAACAAACACCTAGCCCAATCACGATCTCTATCTTCGAGGACGACTTAACTGGGGATAAGCAACACGAAACAATTCAATTAAAAGGAAGTTTGTTACATGATAATAGCAGCTTTTATCAAAATATTTGGATAGAAATCAAAAGTATACACTCAGAAAAATGGAAAATTCCCTTTACAGGTGGGTATGACCCTCACATTCAACTGCTTGATTTAACTCAAGATCAAGTCAATGATTTATTTTATCAAAGCGCTCAAAATAAAAATGATCATTTTTATACCCATCATTTATACTCACTAAAAAATGGGGTAATTAAAGAAGTTCCTTTACCAAAACAGTCTCATATTAAAGGACACTTTAGGAATGATTTTCAGATTGAGATTCAAACTTCCATCAGAAATGAAAATCCAATCATGATCGAAGTAAACGAGTTCAAAAACAAATATGTCGAGCATGGGATCTACGACACAAAAGGAAATTTATTAGAACAAGCTCCCATTATGATTGCTCCCGTTTCAAAGTACGAGCCCTTACTAATCAATAAAAGTAAAGGTTATGGTTTAAAAAGTTATCAAAAAATAAGTGGAGGTCACACAAAAGATCCACTTGGTGTTATTGAAATAGATTGGTACTATGAAAATGGAGCATGGGTGATATTGCAAACTGATTGGGTGCCTAATAGAACATCAAATTAAACTTTTTTTAAAAAAGGCAAGAACATCAAAGGATCAAACCCTAGTGTTCTTGCCTTTATTCACAACATCAGTTAGCCACAATATTTACTAATTTTCCTGGTACTACAATCACTTTTCGAATCGTCTTACCTTCTATCCACTCTTGAATTTTTGCATCATTGATTGCTAACTTTTCTAGTTCATCTTTTGAAATATCTTTAGCCACACTCACCTTTGAACGAACCCTACCCATCACTTGGATCACGATTTCTACCTCATCATCAACTAAAAATGTTTCGTCATATGTTGGCCACTGTTCATAACTAATTGAAGTTGTATGACCTAATCGATTCCATAACTCTTCCGCCAAATGTGGGGCGATCGGTGAAAGTATTTTAATAAATCCCTCACCATATTTCTTAGGTAATGTATCAACTTTATAAGCCTCATTTACGAATACCATCATCTGGGATATTGCTGTATTAAAATGAAGTTGATCAATATCTTGCCCTACTTTTTTAATTGTTTCATGATAAATTCGATCTAATGCTGGTTCATTGCTTTCAACAATTTTTTTCGAAAGTTTACCATCTTCATTGACAAATAATCTCCAAACACGATCAAGAAAGCGTCTTGAACCGTCTAAACCATTTGTCGACCATGCCGCATCAGCATCTAGGGGCCCCATAAACATTTCATATAAACGAAGTGTATCAGCACCATGTGAAGCAACAATGTCATCAGGATTTACAACGTTCCCTTTAGATTTACTCATTTTCTCGTTGTTACTTCCCAAAATCATTCCTTGGTTGAATAGCTTTGTGAATGGTTCCTTCGTTGGGACTACACCAATATCATATAAGAATTTATGCCAAAAACGAGCATATAAGAGATGTAGCACAGCGTGTTCTGCTCCACCGATATAGATATCGACAGGAAGCCATTCTTTTAATGCATCAGGATCGGCTAATTGTTCTGTATTATGTGGATCAATAAAGCGCAAGTAATACCAACAGCTTCCTGCCCACTGTGGCATTGTGTTCGTTTCACGGCGACCCTTCATTCCTGTTTCAGGGTCAACAACATTTACCCAGTCACTATTAGCAAGAGGCGATTCACCTGTTCCAGAAGGTTTAATCTCAGTCATTTCTGGTAAAGTTAAAGGAAGTTCTTCTTCGGGAACAGTTGTCATTGTACCATCTTCCCAGTGAATGACAGGAATTGGCTCACCCCAATACCTTTGTCTTGAGAATAGCCAATCACGTAAACGATACGTAATTTCCTTTTTACCTTTTTCATTCGTTTCTAACCAATCAATCATTTTAGTGATGGCTTCCTCTTTATTCAACCCATCTAAAAATCCGGAATTTACATGCTTACCATCACCGAGATATGCTTCATTAGAAATATCTCCACCTGCCACAACTTCAATGATGGGCAACTTAAATTTTGTCGCAAATTCATAGTCTCTCTCATCATGTGCTGGTACTGCCATAATTGCTCCAGTTCCATAACTCATTAACACATAATCAGCAACCCATACAGGAACCTTCTCATTATTTGCTGGATTAATAGCATATGCCCCTGTAAATACACCTGTTTTATCTTTCGTTTGATCTGTTCGTTCAATTTCGGTTTTATTGGCTATTTCTTCTACATACGATTCAACCGCTTCTTTTTGTTCGTCACTCACAATTTCTTTCACAAAAGGATGCTCAGGTGCTAACACTGCATAAGTCGCACCAAAGAGTGTGTCAGGCCTTGTTGTAAAAACAGTAAATTCTTTATCATGTCCCTCAATTGTAAATTGAACTTCTGCACCTTCAGAACGGCCAATCCAATTACGTTGCATATCTTTAATACTCTCTGGCCAATCAAGCTCCTCTAAATCCTTTAGCAGACGGTCAGCATATTTGGTAATTTTCAACATCCACTGTTTCATCGGTTTTTTAACGACTGGATGGCCACCACGTTCACTTAACCCATCGATAACTTCTTCATTTGCAAGTACTGTACCTAATGCAGGACACCAATTGACATCTACTTCATCAATATATGCCAAACCTTTTTCATAAAGTTTCGTAAAAATCCATTGTGTCCATTTATAATAACTAGGATCTGTCGTATTCACTTCTCGCTCCCAATCATATGAGAAACCAAGATCCTGGATTTGTCTACGATACGTATCAATGTTTTTTAATGTGAATTCTGCTGGACTGTTCCCAGTATCCAGTGCGTATTGTTCAGCTGGTAAACCAAAAGCGTCCCACCCCATCGGATGAAGTACCTCATAGCCACGCATTCTTTTCATCCTAGAATAAACATCTGTTGCTGTATACCCTACTGGATGTCCTACATGTAATCCAGACCCAGATGGGTACGGAAACATATCAAGTGCATAAACCTTCTCTTTTTTTGAATATGTATCAGTTTTAAATGTGTTATTTTCTAGCCAATACTTTTGCCACTTTTTCTCTATTTCTAAATGATCAAAACCCATTTAATTTCCTCCTTCATTTAATAGAACTCAGTTATCACTCATGATTAATAAACAGTAAAAAAAGCCACTCATCCCTATAAAAAGGGACGAGAAGCTTTATTCTCCCGCGGTACCACCCAAATTAACGTTTTATGATTATAATCATCACGTTCACTTCGTTTCCTTAACGCGGAAGTCACGGCAAGAACTACTATTCGTTCATTCTCACAACTAAAAAGGCGAGTTCATATCTTTATTAGGAACAGTTTTCACCAACCACTGTCTCGCTATACCTAGAAAAAAATATTACTAATCCTTCATAACGTCTTTACTTATTTATATCGAATTGTAATGAATAGGTGCACTAATGTCAAGATACAGGGATTAATTTTTATATCGTAGCTTCAGAATGGTTTTCCATCCACTGCAAGACATCCATCTCATATTCTTCCCGAATATGATCAACAGATTTGTGGGCAACCACTTTTCCCTTACTCATCAGTAATACTTCATCAAGGATCGGTTCAACCTCGTTTACTTCATGTGTTGCCATAATTACTGTTTGTTTTTCTAAATCGACAAATTTTATAATACTATTCATGATCGCTTTTCTAACCATTGGATCTAGACCAGTAAATGGTTCGTCTAACACTATATATGGAGCGGTTCGTCCAAGTGTCACAGCTATTTTTAAGCGATTTTTGTTTCCTTTTGACAAGTGTTTTATTTTTTGATTGTGATCTAGCTTCATAAAAGAAATAATCTCAAGGGCTTTTCCTTGATCAAAATCAGCAAATTGACTTTTATAATAATGAACCAACTCAATAACTGTGAAATATGGATAATAATAATCCATATCGGTTAAATATGCTAACTTTTTGCTAATTCTCCGATCAACTTGTTGATTGTCAATCATGACTGAGCCAGATGAAGGCCGTAGTAAACCAGCTAGCAATTTTAATAAAGTTGTCTTACCACTACCATTCTCTCCAATTACACCAATTATTTTACCTGGTTGAATTGTTATATCTACAGATTTGACTGCTGGATACATTAAATACTTTTTAGTTACATGACTGATCTCAATCATTTCCTATCCCGCTCCTCAACCCTTATTCCTTCTATCATATCGTTCAAACTGTAACCCATATTTTTCATTTCTTCGACAAATTGTTTGATTATTTTTTGTTTCATATCTTCTCTTAATTGCTGAAGAAGTGGTTCATTTTCAGTAACAAAAGTACCTTGTCCACGACGAGTTGTAACGATTTCTAAATATTCTAATTCACGATAAACTCTCTGGATCGTGTTAACATTGACACCAACTTCGACTGCATATTCTCTCACCGAAGTCAGTTTGTCTCCAACTTTAATATCACCACGAACAATTTCACTGATAATCCGATCCATCAATTGTTGATAAATGGGCTTATTTGCATCAAAATCCGCAGCCATCATTATACCTCCATTTTACGATCAATTAAATATGTTGAAAAGAAATATAATATAGCCGAAATGCCCCCGTAAAAAATAATGTTCCCTAAATAGATCGTATTTCTTTTTAAAATAACCCCAGAAGATTCACGATAATGTGGGAGTTCTATGGCACCCCACTTAGTAAATAGTTGATAAAAATCAAAATGACTTACTTGCACAATAAGTTGAGTTCCTACAACTAAAACAGCGATCACGATAACAAGACTAAACAGCGTCCCTAAATATTTGCGAAAAACTTGATGCAACGTCCATAAAAACAACAGTAAAGCGATAAAAGGGATCGATGAAATCATTAACCGCATTGTAAAGCTCAACAAATATAGTGATGTTGCAAAACTATTCAAGTCAAAAACTGGCCATAATAAGTCAATAAAAAAGAATGAAATCATCACTACGAATACAAAACTTAGTGCAAATACAAGCCCATTTACAAATTTCACAAAAATTAATTTGTGAATGGATTGTGGGTTATGCAAAAATAACTCCATTTGATTCACTTCCGTATTCAAACTAAACATGATTGCCGCAGGTACGATAATCGGAGCTAAAGTTAGTAATTCTAGGAACTTATCCGTTAAGTTTGATCCTATTGGAATAAATAACATCACAACCAGAACGACGAATTGTCCGATAAAAAAGCCCCTCATCATTTTCCATTCTCTAAAATATAATCCTTTAAACGCATCACTCATTATAAACACCTCAGTATTAGTGTGATAGTTACATAGTACACTAGCCCAATAATTTTTGCAATAAATTTATGATCTTATACCTAACTATAATTCTGTATGATGAAATTGCATACCTTGTTAACTATATTTATTATCAGAATTATTCTGTTCATGTTACTATATAAGCAGCAGTATCATATTTTATAAGAAAGAAAGTGTTAAGAGCATGCTTAAAGGAATTTTAAATTATGCACATCATTTATTAGAAGAATCAATCAATGAAGGTGAACTAGTGATTGATGCAACTTGTGGAAATGGGAATGACACCATGTTTTTAAGTAAGATTGTCGGAAATGAAGGACATGTTCTTGCGTTTGATATACAAGATCAAGCGATTAAAAACACAAAACAGCTTATCCACGAAAATGGAGCGAATAATATCTCTGTTATTCATGATAGTCATGCACGAATAGACAAATATTTATCAGGAAAAGCAAACAATATAATCGGCGGGGCTGTTTTCAATCTTGGTTATTTACCAAGAAGTGATAAAACCATTATTACCGAAGGACAATCAACAATAACTGCCATCGATACGATCCTCCAATTTCTAAAAAAAGATGGCCTGATTGTCACTGTCGTTTATCATGGACATGAAGGTGGGAAAGACGAAAAGGAAATGATCCTCAGACATGTGATCAATCTTGATCAAAAAAAATATAATGTCTTAAAGTATGGATTTATAAACCAGAGAAATAACCCACCTTTTATTATTGCGATTCAAAAAAAGTAATCTAAAAAACATGTAAAGGCGGATGCAAATGATTCATCATTATAAAAATGTTGAACCAACCATTCATGAGACAACGTTTATTGCAAAAGATGCAATTGTTGTAGGCGATGTGACCATTGATGAACAATCAAGCGTTTGGTTTAAAACCGTGATTCGGGGTGACGTTGCACCAACTAGAATCGGAAAAAGAGTGAATATCCAAGACCTTTCTTTGATTCATCAAACACCTGGTCTTCCAGTCATTATTGAAGACGATGTGACAGTTGGTCATCAAGTAACCATTCATGCCGCAACAATTAGAAGTAAGGCACTCATTGGTATGGGATCCATTATTTTAGATGGAGCTGAAATCGGTGAAAATGCGTATATTGGGGCTGGAAGTCTCGTTACTCCTGGAAAAGTAATCCCACCACATACATTAGCATTTGGCAGGCCTGCACGAGTTGTTCGGGAATTAACGAAAGAAGATTATGAAGAAATGAAGCGCATTAATGAATCATATGTTGATAAAGGTCAATATTATAAAACAAACACAACGTTAGGTCTAGATGACTGAACTGAATATCATCATTACAGAAATAGTAGGGTATCGTGGGAAAAAATAATGAAAGAGGATGCCACAGACAGTGTGCAACATCCTCTTTTTGTAATCATTTAATTAATCAGTGTTTTTAGTTCATCTATCTTGTCCGTTTTTTCCCATGGGAACAAAATATCAGTTCTTCCAAAATGTCCATAAGCAGCAGTCTCTTTATAGATTGGCGTTTGCAAATCAAGCATTTGAATAATGCCCGCTGGTCGCAAGTCAAAAATTTCGCGCACGGCTCCAGATAAAACCTCTTCACTTACTGTACCTGTCCCAAATGTATTAATCGAAATCGAAACTGGTTCAGCCACACCAATGGCATAGGCAAGTTGAACTTCACAGGAATCAGCCAACCCCGCAGCCACAATATTTTTAGCAACATATCGCGCCGCATAAGCACCTGATCTGTCCACTTTAGTCGCATCTTTACCACTAAAAGCTCCACCACCATGACGTGCATAGCCTCCATACGTATCAACAATAATCTTTCGCCCTGTTAAGCCAACATCACCTTGCGGGCCACCAATAACGAAGCGCCCTGTTGGGTTGATTAAGTATTTTGTAGACTCATCAATTAATTGTTCTGGAACAATAGGTTGAACAACATGCTCAATCATATCCGACTCAATCTGGTCAGTTGAAACATCATCACGATGCTGTGTTGAAATCACAATTGTATCTACACGTATAGGTTGGTTGTATTCATCATATTCAATCGTTACTTGCGTCTTCCCATCAGGGCGTAAGTAATCAAGTGTTTGGTCCTTTCTCACATCTGATAAACGTTTCGCTAGCTTGTGAGCAAGTGAGATCGGTAAGGGCATAAGTTCCTCTGTTTCATTACAAGCATAACCAAACATTAACCCTTGGTCCCCTGCTCCAATTGTAGCAATTTCATCATCACTCATACGTGACTCCAACGCATTGTTGACACCTCCAGCAATATCTGGAGATTGTTCATCGATTGCCGTAAGAACGGCACATGTTTCAGCATCAAATCCATATTTTGCCCTCGTATAGCCTATGTCTTTAATTGTTTTCCTCACAATTGCCGGAATATCGACATAAGTTTTTGTTGAAATTTCTCCAGCGACTAACACCATCCCTGTTGTCACAGTTGTTTCACAAGCAACCCTCGCTGCTGGATCCCTTGTTAATATTTCATCTAATATAGCATCAGATATTTGGTCACTCATTTTATCAGGATGTCCTTCTGTAACAGATTCCGATGTAAATAAACGTCGGTTTGTAGACATGATTTGTAATCCCCCTTATGTTTATCAAACTAAGTTATCGACATTGATGAAATTCATCTTATAGAAGTTGTTCAAAAAGTCCGATAAAAATGACACGTCGAATTTCTGACGTTATGCTTTTTAAGTTCCTCACGTATTAAATGCATACGTTCCGGTACGGAGAGCTACGCTTCCTCGAACTTCTCGGTCCTTTTTATCCTCCTTTTTGAACACGCACTTATATGTTTATATTTCTCTTATTAAAAGTTCGTGAATAGCGGTAAAAATAAAAATAACCCTTCCTACAATCAATGAGGAAAGGAAATTGCCCTTCACTCTTATTGTTCAAGGAAATATCCTTGCATCAGGTTAGCACCTTTTCACAGTCGTGATGGTTGCCGGGCTTCATCGGGTCTGTCCCTCTGCCTACTCCAAATAAGAGATTATATACTTAAAACTTATCCTAGCGAAGTAAGTATCTGATGTCAAATTATTTTATTTATAAATATATACTTCATTACGCTTATTTAAGTTTTGATCTGGTGTGGATCATTTCCTTGTGTGACAGCCGTATTCCAAATTGCATTACGATTAAATACATCATCAGCCATATCTAAGGCATTTCATTTTCTAGGTTTTCTATCACCCGCCATGATTGCCCTACCTCTATTCCTTTTATTTAAAATTGACATGTTTTTCTTCCTCCTTGTGAGATATTTTGTTCGGTAGAGTGAATTTCATCATTACCAAAATCAGACGATTCAGTACTGTCTGTAGTTAAGGACGGTTCAACGAAACTACATATCGTATCGGATTGGGTATAAATCCGTATGATGAAATTCACTAGATAACGTAAAACAGGAAGTTTAACTGCCTTCATCCATAGCCCTATTATTGCTTGGGATGAGTATGCTAGGATAGCGGTGGAATTATCTATTAAAGTAATAAATGCCCTTACAAGTCATCTATTTCAACATACAATAAATTGAATCAAAAAATAGAAAGGATGGATATAGTTGGCACTCTCAAAGAAACAGTCGACACTTATAGGGTTATTAAACCAAATATCCCAAAGTCTAGCTAATCATGATACTTCAACTAGTGTAGCTGGTATAGATATAGACCTTGGTGGAAATAGATTTCCTTCGATATCATTTCCATCTTGTCCACCGACTCCAGATACACCTACAACTTTACAAGAGGTATTATTAAGCATGGTTAATGAACAAGTTCAAATCACGACTCCTTTTGGCGCAGTTACAGGAACAATATTATCGGTTAATCAAGATTATGTCATATTATTTGAAAATTCAGGAGATCAAGTATTGATCCGCATTGATAAAATTGAATTTATCAGTGAATCATAAGGAGGGAAATGAATGTTTGATAAAACATTTGCTGCCGAACTTTCAACACGTATAGGTTCAATGGTAGAGGTAGCAACAGACAATAATTTGATAGATGGAGTTCTTTCATCAGTTACTGAGGAATTGGTTCTCGTCATTGACGTAACTAGTGGGTATGGACAAAATACAAAACTATTTATTTCGCTAGATGCTATTAATTTTATACGTTTCCCTGTTGCAGCATAGTACAAGTTTAATGGAATTGTGCACATCTGAAAAGAATATGCTGTAAAGAAGAGCTGCTATTAAGAACTAAAAAGACATCATTTCCATTTGGAGATCATGTCTTTTTAGTTGTAATAACAGTCTGTTACTGTCAACAGATGATAAATTCATTTCAAGCATAATATATCTTTTTCCTACATATTATTACTGTACAGCTATTTGTACAGTTTCAGCATGAATAGAACAACGAGATAATGAATCAATACCATCATAAAAACATGAATAAAGATTCTCGGGTGCAAAGAATGGGCACTTGAGAATCTATTCATATCACCTATATTCTAAACCCATTTATACTTAGTCAAACTCTTAAAAAACGTTTAAGCTTTATGACTGTTGATTGTTTCAATAATTTTGTTTGTGATTAATAACGTCCTTATTCCATCCTTTCCCGATACATAAGGTTCTTTCTCTTGTTGAATACAATTTATAAAATCTAACAACTGAATGCTTAGAGGATTTGTATCATGAACCATATGAATGGTTTGAATGTCTTTATCTCTTGTAATCTTTATTTCATTTCTTAATATATCAATCTCATATAATGCCTCTTCCGTAAGAACTTGTATCGTTCTAAGTTTTCTTTTTGATTTGAAACTGGCCGTCAGTTGAGCTATAACACCTTCTGGTAATTCAATCATCACTGCAGCATGTTTAGATGTATTCTCAATCATTTTTCCTAATGCATAGAATTCTAGCAATTTTTCACTAAAAATTTTTTGCAAAATATAAAGATCATGAATCATTAAATCTTTTACTACATCAACACGTTTAATCCTATCTGAATAGGGACTCATTCTATGGAATTCAATTCCAATTATATCACTATGTTCTAATTCCTTGATCAGAAAAGTAATTAATGGATTATAGAGTTCAATATGTCCGACTTGCAGTTTCACTCCAGCATTAATCGCTTTTTGATTTAAGTCTTTCGCTTGGACAATTGTACTCGTAATTGGCTTTTCCATTAACATATGAACATTATATTTTATACAAGTTAAACCAATATCATAATGGAACTCAGTAGGTACAGCCACACTTACAGCATCCACTTTCTGAAGTAAAGCTTCCAACGATTGAAACTGGCTTACATTATATTTTTCTGCGATTTGACAGCTTCTCTTTTCATCATGATCGTATATACCAACAAATTGACAATGATCCTGTAAAGACAAATATGTTCGCACATGGTTTTCTCCCATATGACCTGTTCCAATTACTCCGACTTTCATAAAATTATCTCCCCACTCTTATTCCTGTTTATTGATATCCTATGCATAAACTTTTAGATGAACTAGACTATCTTAACAGAAGAGAGAAATTGGCTTTTGTACGATTTTTTTAAAAAATTAAATAGGGAGGCAAAAGACTTGCTCAATATATTGTTTATTGCTGTTGACACTTCTCAGCAGTTACATAGAATCTATTATTATTTGGAGAAAGAACTTGCTAGATCAGTTAACTTAATGATATGGCGAAAGCCGGGTCATATAGACTATATTTTAAGTAAACTACCTATAAAACCTGATTTTATATTATATTTAAACGATATTGGCAATCAAATGGAACCGAGCATACATGGTTTATCAAACACTGATATTCCAGTCGGTCTCTTTGTGAATGACGTACACCGCTTTATACAACTTAGGAAAAATTATATCACCAAACATAAAATCAATTATTTATTCACCGTATCGCGAGATCAATTTATAAAAATTTATCCCGAGTTTATAAATAAAATGGAATGGTTTCCCCACTTCGTTCAAACAGAAATCTATCATGATTATGATATGAAGAGGAATATCAATTTACTTATGATCGGAGCGGTCAATGATCTATATCCATTACGCCAAAAAATAGTAAAAGCATATGAAGGAGATCCTTCTTTTGTTTATCGTAAACATCCAGGCTACCGGACATTTAGCAAGTACGAAGAAGATCAGTATTATATTGGTGATAGCTACGTAAAAGAGTTAAATCGGGCTAAGATTGTGTTCACTAGTCCATCCGTATTTCATTATCCTGTCATAAAATACTTTGAAGTACTTTCCTGTAAAACATTACTGCTCGCCCCAACATTTCCCGAATTAGAGGATCTAGGTTTTATTCCAGACTATCATTTTGTAGCGATTCATGAAGACAACTTCATGGAAAAAGCAGCCTATTTTATGGACCATGAAGTAGAACGAAAACAAATCGCAGAACAGGGGTACCAATTTATCCGCAAGAATCATTCTGTTCAAACACGAGCAGAACAACTTGTTAAAAAGATTAAGCACATGATTCATGATTAAGGAGGGATTTTACTTGTCTCACATACCTGACGATACACACCTTGGAAAATATGTTGTCATTGAAGACAATGTCACTATTGGAAAAAACGTTTCGATCGGTCATCATACGACCATTTTGAAGGGTACGCAGATTGGTGATAACGTTACGATTGGATGTCATTGCGTGCTAGGAATAAAACCCGCAACCAACGCACGAATGAGAAAATCTTCTACTGGACATCCCCATTTGAATATTCAACCTCATACTCGAATCGGCCATGTCGTGTCAGTTTATTCTGGCACTCAAATCAATAAAGGAGTTTTTATTGGTGACCATGCGAGTATTAGAGAAAATGTTTTAATTGGTGAAGAATCAGTAATCGGGAGAGCTGCAATTGTCGAATTAAATACGATCATTGGAAAATCTTGTACGATTCAAACACTAGCATATATAACAGGTGATACCATTTTGGAAGATCATGTTTTCATTGGCCCTTGTGTATCCATGTCAAACGATAAGTACATGGGAGCAAAGGAGTATTCTTTAAAAGGCCCTTATATTAAAACCGGTGCTAAAGTTGGTAATAACGCCTCTCTATTACCTGGTGTTGTGATAGGTACCGATACAATTATTGGTGCAGGTGCTGTTGTTACTAGAGATATAGATGATGGTATTGTTGCAGCTGGCATTCCAGCAAAGAAACTTAATCGTTAAAACAATCGTCTGCAATCTAGTTTGATAAAGAAAGGTTTGATCATTGTATGATACCCAAAAAAATTTGCATGGTTGTAGCCTATCATCCATTTATGGACGCAAGAATTTTTAAAAAGGAGGCAAAAAGTCTACAGAAAAAAGGATATAACGTAACAATGATTGTTCCACGTATGAATGGTCATTTGTTTGATATTGATGGTACGCCCTTTACAAAGAGTTTCAGAAATAAGGTTTTTACACATGATGGAATAAAAATGGTTACCTATCATTGGGAAAGCAGCAAAAATCATCTAAATAAAGTATTAAGCGATGAAAAGGTTTGGGAGTCGCAAGGTTTTAATAACCCTTTAACTCAACTAGCTATCCAGCAAGATGCCGATATCTATCATACCCATGAGTACCTTTCACTTTTTGCTGGAATTGGAATCAAAAGATTGTTAAAGAAACAAAAAGGGAAAAATGTAAAATTAATTTATGATAGTCACGAATTAACCCCCGACCCTTTAGATAATAAGTATTCTATAGAAACTAGGAAGAATCTGACTCAAAAACTTCTTTATATGCTTCAAGAAACAGATTATGTGATTACTGTTTCTGACTCAATTAAATCATGGTATGAAGCACATATGCCTAACCTACCTGTCGAAGTTCTCTATAACGCTCCACCCCTTACTGCTAATTTACCCCCAAAAGAATATAAAGGAAATCATTTGACAATTGGTTATGAAGGCAATGTTGATGACAAAAAGGGAATGAAAGAAAAGATTATAGATATTACAGAATTATGTTCCCAAAAACATCCTATCCACTTTAAAATTATTGGGGGAAGTCGTTTTGGTCATTCATTTCCCATCCCTGAGCATCTTCAAAATAATATACAGCTAACTGGTTGGGTTGATTATCAAGATCTCCCTACTCATTTAGAAAATGTAGACATTGGTTGGATTGACTTAGAGAATGTACAAAACTCTCTTAATAAAAATTACGCATTACCCAATAAGTTTTTTAGTTATCTGAATAATGGTATCCCAATTTTAGTAAATAAATGTCATCAAATGGAAGACTTCATTCGAAAACATCAATG
>Ga0209487_1002796_pt1 | contig 14006 bp, 16 predicted proteins | sample Poulit2012_FD_187524 | JGI IMG/M metagenome (GOLD analysis project Ga0209487, IMG submission 187524) | Agricultural soil microbial communities from Georgia to study Nitrogen management - Poultry litter 2012 (SPAdes) (version 2) | ecosystem: Environmental > Terrestrial > Soil > Agricultural land... | reverse complement strand
CGGGGACCGGCGCTCCTGTGGAAGAGACTGGTGGTGCTACCGCCAGCGCAGAGTCATGAGGAAGCCTGCGAGCAGGACGACGAAGCCGACGCCGAGGTTGAGGTTGCCGATGCCCGGCACCGGTCCCTTCGCCTCGACGATGTAGGTCACCACGACCCACAGCATCCCCACCACCATGAGGACGACGGCGGTGGGCACCCACCAGCGCGGGCTCTCCTTGGGCTGGGCAGGGGCAGGCGGGGGCGTGTACGTCGCCTTCTTCTTGCGGCGCTTGGACTCCGGCACTGTCAGCTCTCCTTCGGCGTTCCACCCGGGCGGGCGGTACCTCGGTACGGTTGTGGCGTCGCTGCGAGGCGCACGGCACCTCCCATAGCGTAGTGGGCGGAAGACACCCGGGGGCCACGGGTGCACGAGAGGGAGGAGGTGTCATGATGGAGCAGTACAGGCGGCGCGGCTTCGGGTCGGTCGCCGTCGGGCTCGTCGCCGCGCTCGCCGGGGTGCTCTTCGCGACCAACGCCAGCCTCTTCGCCGACGACACCTCCCGCACCCCCACCGACCTCGTCGACCTGGCCCGGGTGGAGACCGCACGCCTGGAGGAGAACGAGGCCGAGGTGGCCGAGCTGCGCCGCCGCCGCGACGAGCTCGTCGCCGCCCGGCAGCCCATGCCGGAGGTCGACCCCGAGGAGTCCGAGCTCACCGCGCTCGCCGCCGGCCGCACCCCGGTGACCGGGCCGGGCGTCGTCGTCGAGCTGTGGGACGCGCCGGCACCTCCCGACCTCGCCGCCAGCGGGCTGCACCCGGACGACCTCGTCGTCCACCAGCAGGACCTCGAGGCGGTGATCAACGCGCTGTGGGCCGGCGGCGCCGAGGCGCTCATGGTCCAGGACCAGCGGATCACCTCGCTGTCCTCGGTGCGCTGTGTCGGCAACGTCCTGCTGCTGCACGGGCGCCACTACTCCCCGCCGTACCGCATCTCGGCGATCGGGGACCCGGCGGCGCTGCGCGCTGCCGTGGAGAGCGCACCCGGGGTGCAGATCTACCTCCAGTACGTCGAGACGGTCGGGCTGGGCTGGTCGCTGCGCGAGGAGAGTGGCATCGACATGCCCGCCTACACGGGCTCGCTGCGGCTGGACCACGTGCAGGCCGGGTGAACTACGCTCGTCCTGACACTCCCACGGACCGAAGGACACCGATGGCGACCAGAGTCGACCACCTCGACGGGCTGCCCTGGCAGCAGGAGGAGCCGGACCGCCCACGCCGCCCGCGGCAGCGGCGCCGCGGGTTCGTCTCCACCCTCGTCGGTATCGTCGGTGAGCTGATGATCACCGCGGGTGTGCTGCTCGGGCTCTTCGTCGTGTGGCAGGTGTGGTGGACGGACGTGGAGGCGCACGGCCACCAGGCCGAGGTGCTGGCGGAGTGGGACGGGCGGGAGGACGTCGTCGCCGCGCCCGACCAGGAGGCCGAGCGGCGCACCGACCCGCCACCCGTGCCCGAGGTGAGCGCCGAGGGCGACATCATCGGCACGATGTGGATCCCGCGCCTCGGCCAGGACTACCGGTTCTCCATCGCCCACGGGGTGGGGATGCACGACGTCCTCAACCGGGGCTACATCGGCCACTACCCCGACACCCAGCTGCCCGGCGAGGTGGGCAACTTCGCCACCGCGGCGCACCGTCTCTCCTACGGCGCCCCCTACCGTGAGATCGAGCAGGTCGTGGTGGGGGACTCCCTCATCGTCGAGACGGCCGACGCCTACATCGTCTACGAGGTGGTCGACACCGAGGTCGTGCTGCCCAGCCAAGTGGAGGTCATCGCACCGGTGCCGAACGAGCCGGGGGTGGCGCCGACCGAGCGGATGATCACGCTGACCACGTGCCACCCGCTGTTCTCCGCCGCCGAGCGGTGGATCACCTACGGCACCTTCCAGTACTGGATCGACAAGAACGAGGGCAAGCCGGCCGAGCTGCTCGAGGAGGGACGCTGATGTACGGCGCACTGTGGCGGATCCTGCCCGGGCCCGCGTGGTTCAAGGTCATCCTCCTGCTCATCCTGGCGGCGGTGGTCGTCTACGTCTGCTTCACCTGGCTCTTCCCCCAGATCGCACCGCACATGCCCTTCAACGAGATGACCATCGAGGACGGCGCATGACCCGGCTCCTTGTCGTCGACAACTACGACAGCTTCGTCTGGACCATCGTCGGGTACCTCGAACAGCTCGGTGCCCAGCCCGTGGTCCAGCGCAACGACGAGGTGACCGCCGACCCCGGCGACTTCGCCGGCGTGCTGGTCTCCCCTGGCCCGGGAACCCCGAAGGAGGCCGGGGCGAGCCTCGCCGTCATCGAGCGGTGCGCCGAGCTGCGCGTCCCGCTGCTCGGGGTGTGCCTCGGCCACCAGGCGCTGGGTGAGCTCTTCGGGGCGACGGTCACCCACGCCCCCGAGCTCATGCACGGCAAGACGTCCCCGGTGGAGCACGACGGCACCGGCGTGTTCGCCGGGCTGCCCTCCCCGTTCACGGCCACCCGCTACCACTCCCTCGCCGTGGACAGCGCGACGGTGCCGGAGGAGCTGCGGGTCACCGCCCGCACGCCGTCCGGGATCGTCATGGGCCTGGCCCACCGCGAGCTGCCGCTGCACGGCGTCCAGTTCCACCCCGAGGCGGTCCTCACCGAGCACGGCCACCGGTTGCTGGCCAACTGGCTCGCCGTGGCGGGCGACACCGAGGCCCCGGCCCGCAGCGCCGGCATGGCCCCGCTCGTCCACCGCTGAGGCCAGATCCCGGCGCAGTCGCCGCGGCCGGGACGCAGCAGGGCCGACCGGACCTCTCGGCCCGGCCGGCCCTCGTGCCTCCGCCTAGTCCCCGTCGCCGTCGCCGGGGGGCTCGTCGCTCGGCTCGTCGGACGGCGTCTCGTCCGGCGGCGTGGGCTCCTCGTCGGTCGGCTCCTCGGTGGTCGGGTCGGGCGTGGGAGCCTCGACGGCGACCGTCAGCTCGATGGTGCTGAACCGCGGCACCGGTCCGGTGCGGTCCTGGTCGAGCACGGTCCCCGGCTCGAAGTCGCCCGAGGGCTGCTCGACGGTGCGGACGTTGAGCGTGAGCTCACCGAGCGTCTCGGTCGCGGCGTCGATGTGCTGGTCGCGCAGGTCGGGCACGTCGACCATGCCGGTGGCGATGTGCAGCACCACCTCGGCTCCGGGCTCGAGCGCCGCGCCGGCCTCCGGCTCGGTGCGGGCCACGCGGTCCTGCTCGTAGCCGGGGTCGTTGATCGGCTGGTAGGTGATCCGCACGCTGATGCCCAGCTCGTCCTGGGAGAGCTGGTCCTGTGCCTGGCGTTGGCTCAGGCCCACGACGTCGGGCATCTCCACCGCCTCCGGGCCGGCCGAGAAGCGCACCGTGACGGTCTGGCCCTCCTCGACCTCGGCGCCGACCGGTGGGTCGGAGCTGACGAACAGCCCCTCGTCGACCTCGGCGGAGAACTCCGGGTCGCCGATGGCGAAGACGAGACCTGCCGCCTCGATCGCCTCCCGGGCCTGGGTCTGGTCCATCCCCGCGAGCTCGGGCACGGTGACCGTGGTCGGCGTCGGCGGCTCCTCCTCACGGTCGTTGGTGAGCAGGAGGTAGACCGCCCCGATCGCGGCGACCAGCCCGACGAGGACGAGCACCCACACCCACCACGGGGAGCGCTTCTTCGGCTCCTCGTCCTCCTCCGCCGCGACGGGCGCGGGGGTGCGGGTGGTCGGTGGGATGGCCCGGGTGGGGGTCGCGGGGGTGCCGAGCACCGAGGTCTTCTCCCCGGCGGCCGCGGCGGCGGCCCAGGAGCTGACGGCCGGCGCGCTCACCGCGCCACCGCGCATGGCGGCCTCGAGGTCCGAGCGCATCGCGGCCGCGTCCGGGTAGCGCTCCTCGCGGTCCTTGGCCAGGGCCTTGAGCACGATCCTGTCGAGCGCCTCGGGGATGTCCGCGGCCACCTCGCTCGGCGGCTTCGGGGTCTCCCGCACGTGCTGGTAGGCCACAGCCACTGCGGAGTCGCCACTGAACGGCGGCTGTCCGGTGAGCAGCTCGTACAGCAGGCAGCCGGTGGAGTAGATGTCCGAGCGGGCGTCGACCACCTCGCCGCGCGCCTGCTCCGGCGACAGGTACTGCGCGGTGCCCACGACGGCGTGTGTCTGGGTCATCGTCGCGGCAGAGTCCGCCATCGCCCGGGCGATGCCGAAGTCCATGACCTTGACCTGCCCGGTGGGCGTGAGCATGACGTTGCCCGGCTTGATGTCCCGGTGGACGATCCCCTCGCGGTGGGAGTAGGCCAGCGCGGAGAGCACACCGATGACGATCTCGACGGCCTCGTCGATGGGCACCGCGGTGCCGTCGCTGAGCAGCGAGCGCACCGTGTGGCCCTCGACGTACTCCATGACGATGTACGGCACGTGGGCGGGCTGGCCGCTCGCCGTGACGACGTCGTCCTCCCCGGTGTCGTAGACGGAGACGATCGCCGGGTGGTTGAGCGAGGCGGCGGACTGCGCCTCCCGCCGGAAGCGGGCCTGGAACGTGGGGTCCCGGGCGAGGTCGGAGCGCAGCACCTTGATCGCCACGGTGCGGGAGAGCCGGTTGTCGTAGCCGATGTAGACCTCGGCCATGCCGCCTCGACCGATGAGCTCGCGGACCTCGTAGCGCCCTGCGAGCACCTTGGGTACTTCGTCCACCACTAGGGGTTCCTCACTGTCAGTCGATCGGCTGGAAGCGTCCCGGGGGCACCGCCTGCCGGCCGGTCCCCGCCCAGGGCCAGGGTACCGAGGGTGAGCACGAGCACGACGATCAGGGCCACGCCCACGCCGACGGCGGTGAGCCAACGCCGGTCCGTGGCGAGCTCGGCCAGGGTGGGCAACCTCCAGCGTCCCGGTGCGCGACGGCGCACCGCCCGACGCGCGGCCCGTGCCGGTGGCGGCGACCCGACGGACGCGGCTGCGGGCCGTGGCGGCGCTGCTGCGTCGTGCACGACCCGCTCCATCCGCTCGGCGACGTCGGCGGCGGTGGCCGGCCGGTCGGCCGGGTCCTTGGCGAGCATCGCGGTGACGAGGTCGCGCACGGCCGCGGGGACGGCGTCGGGGAGCGGCGGCAGCGGGGTGTCGACATGCGCCATGGCGATGTCGACCTGGGTCCGCCCCGTGAAGGGGCGGCGCCCGACGAGCGCCTCGTAGGCGACCACACCCAGGGCGTAGATGTCGCAGGCGGGCGACGCCGGGCGGCCCAGGGCGAGCTCGGGCGCCAGGTACTGGGCGGTGCCCATGACCATGCCGGCCGCGGTGAGCGCGGGCTGGCCGGTGCCCAGCGAGACGCCGAAGTCGGTGAGCTTGACCGTGCCGTCGGGGGTGATGAGCACGTTGGAGGGCTTGACGTCCCGGTGGACGACCCCGGCCTCGTGCACGGCGTGCAGCCCGCGCGCGCACTGCGCGAGGAGCGGCAGCAGCCGGTGCGCGGGCACGGTTCCCTCACGGCCCAGCAGCCGCGACAGCGGCTCGCCCGGCACGTACTCCAGGACGAGGAAGCCGGTGCCGTCCCGCTCGCCGTGGTCGAGGACGACGGCGACGTTCGGGTGGATCACCCGGCTCGCGTTGCGCGCCTCGGCCCGCAGCCGGGCCAGCGACGCAGTGTCGCCGACGAGGTCGGGCCGCAGCACCTTGGCGGCCACCGTGCGGTCGAGCTGTCGGTCGTGGGCGCGCCACACCTCACCCATCCCCCCGACGGCGATGCGGGAGATGAGCTCGTAACGCTCCCGCAGGACGTGTCCGGCCGCGACCGCCATACCTACTCCTGGAGCAGCGCGGCGAGGACCTCGCGCGCGATCGGGGCCGCCGTCGTGCCGCCGGAGGCGACGTCGCCCTCGACGCCGCCGTGCTCGACGACGACGGCGACAGCCACCCGCGGGTCGTCCGCCGGGGCGAAGGAGGTGAACCAGGCGTGCGGCGGGGCGTCGGTGCCGGACTGCGCGGTGCCGGTCTTGCCGGCCACCGCGATACCCGGCAGCTGGGCGTGGCGGCCGGTGCCGTTCTCCACCACGCTCGTCATGAGGTCGGTGAGCACCTCGGCAGTGCGCGGGGAGATGGACCGGCGCAGCTCGGTCGGCTCGGTGGTCGCCACCACCTCGAGGTCGGCGTTGCGCTCGGTGGCCACGAGGTAGGGCTGCATCTGGCGCCCGCCGTTGGCGATCGCCTGGGAGACCATCGCCATCTGCAGCGGGGTGACCCGGACGTCGAACTGGCCGATGGACGACATCGCGGTCTGGGCGGCGTCCATCCCTTCCGGGAAGCGGGACGGGGTGACGCGCAGCGGGATGGCCAGCTCCTGCCCGAAGCCGAAGGCCTCGGCCTGCTCGCGCAGGACGTCCTCACCCAGGTCCATGCCGAGCTGGGCGAAGGTGGTGTTGCAGGACTGCTCCATGGTGTAGCGGAAGGGGGCGGTGTCGTTGCCGGTGCACTGGATACCGCCCGGGTTGCCGACCACCCGGTTGGACAGCGGCAGCTGGAGCTGGGCGGGGGAGGGCACCGGGTCGTCGGCCTCCAGGCCGAGCTCCTCGATCGCGGCCGCGGCGACGACCACCTTGAAGGAGGACCCCGGGGCGTACAGGTCCCCGGCGATCGCGCGGTTGACCAGCGGGTCGGCGGGGTCGGCGAGCAGGGCGTCGTAGGCCTCACCGGCCGCGGTGCCGGAGTGCACGGCGAGGGTGTTGGGGTCGAAGCTCGGCTTGGACACCATGGCGAGGATGGCACCGGTGCGCGTGTCGAGGGCGACGACGGCGCCGCGGGCGTCCCCGAGGGCGTCCCACGCGGCTCGCTGGGCGTCGGGGTCGATGGTGAGCTCGACCGAGCCGCCCTGCGGCTGCCTCCCGGTCACGAGGTCCTGGAGGCGCTGGACGACGAGGGAGTCCGCCGTCCCACCGAGCACGTCGTTGGCGGCCTGCTCCATCCCCGTCATCGAGCTGAGCGCCGCCGCGAAGTACCCGGTGACGTGGGCGTAGAGCTCCGGCTCGGCGTAGCTGCGCTGGTAGCCGTAGGGGCTGTCGACGGGGGCGGAGGACGCGATCGCCTCCCCGGCGACGATGATCGGGCCGCGGTCCTGCCCGTACTCCCGGTAGATCGTGCGGACGTTGCGGCCGTCGGCGTTGAGCGAGGGCGCCTGGAAGAACTGGACCGACGTGGCGGCGACCATGAGCGCGAGGAACATCAGCGCGACGATCGTGGCGAGGTGGCGCACCGGGGTGTTCACGGCAGCCTCACCACCTCGGTGGGGTTGGCGTCGTCACCGGCGGGGCGGAGGCTCACCGCGTCGGCGCCCTCGGTCGGGGCGATGGGCCCGATCGGCAGGTCGCCGGTCATCGCGGCCGGGCGGCGGGCGGCGTCGGAGATGCGCAGCAGGAGGGCGACGATCATCCAGTTGACGACGAGCGAGGAGCCGCCCTGGGCGAGGAACGGCATCGTCAGCCCGGTGAGGGGGATGAGCCGGGTGACGCCGCCGACGACGACGAAGCACTGGAAGGCGACGACGAAGGACAGGCCCGAGGCGAGCAGCGTGCCGAACCCGTCGCGCACACCGATCGCGGCCCGCATGCCGCGCTGCACCAGGACGAGGTACATGAGGAGGATGGCGAGCAGGCCGGTGAGGCCGAGCTCCTCCCCGAGCGAGGCGATGATGAAGTCGGAGTTGGCGTAGGGGACGATGTCCGGTCGGCCCTGCCCCCAGCCGGTCCCCATGAGCCCGCCCGAGGCGAGCCCGAAGAGGCCCTGGACCACCTGGTAGGAGCCGGCTGCGCGCGAGTACACCTCGGGGTCGAGCGCGTTGAGCCACACGTCGAAGCGGGCGGCGACGTGCCCGAAGGCGCTCGCGGCCAGCGCGGCCCCACCCCCGAAGAGCAGCAGCCCGATGAGGATCCAGCTGAGCCGCTCGGTCGCGACGTAGAGCATGGCGACGAAGAGTGCGAAGAACAGCAGCGCGGTGCCCAGGTCGCGCTGGAAGACCAGGACGAGCAGTGCGACACCCCAGGCGAGCAGGATCGGACCCAGGTCGCGGATCCGGGGCAGCTGCAGGCCCAGGAGCTTCGGGCCGGCCAGCGCCAGGGTGTCGCGGTTGGTCACGAGGTAGCCGGCGAAGAACACCGCGAGCAGCACCTTGGCCAGCTCGGCGGGCTGGAAGGAGAGCGGGCCGAGGGTGATCCAGATGCGGGCGCCGTTGATCTCCTGGCCGAGCACCGGCATGAGCGGCAGGAGCAGCATGGCCAGGCCCCCGACCATCGACAGGTAGGTGTAGCGCCGCAGCCGCCGGTGGTCGCGCAGGGCGATGACGACGGCGACGGCGGCGGCCATCCCGAGCATCGTCCACAGCACCTGGCGGGAGGCGAAGGCCGTCTCCTCGGCGTGGTCGATGCGGTGGATCATCGCCAGGCCCAGCCCGTTGAGGGCGACGGCGATGGGCAGGATGACGGGGTCGGCGTACGGCGCGCGCCAGCGCAGCACGACGTGCACGCCGAGCGCGAGGACGACGAGCACGCCGAGCTGGGAGACCATGCCGCTGGGTGGGGAGCCCGTCGTCGCCAGCCCGACCTGGAGGTAGGCGTACAGGCCGATGGCGAGGGCCAGGACCATCAGCCCGAGCTCCACCCAGCGTGCGGGGCGGCCGGCCTGCGGGTCGATGATGGCCATCAGGCGCCGTCCGTCGTCGGCTCGGTGGTGGGTGACGCCGGTGGGGTGGTGGTCGGCGTCGGTGACGGTGTCGGTGACGGGCTGGGGGAAGGGTCCGGGCCACGAGCCTCGGAACGCAGCTCCCCGACCCGTGCCTCGGCCTGCTCGAGGGAGGCGACGGTGATCGTCGCCTCGAGGCGGTCGCGGACGTACCCGGGCAGCTCGTCGAGCCGCAGGTCGGTGCGGGTGTGGACGGTGGAGAGGGTGACCGGGCCGACCTCCTGGGGGATGCCCCGGTAGATGGCCACGACGTCGCCGTCCGGGGCGAGGTAGTACTGCGTCTGCGTCCAGCGGTAGCCGAGCCACCCCCCGACGCCGAGGACGGCGAGCAGGAGGAGGACGAGCAGCACGCCTCCGACGCGGCGGCGCCGGGCCGGCGGGTCGTGGTCCTCCTCGTCGGTCGGCGGCGGCGCGGGGGCGAGGGCGGCGGCCCGCCCGGCGGCGCTGTCGGTGCCGCGGGTGCCCCGGAGCCGGTCGGCGGCGGCCGCGGCGCCCACCACCTGCGGGGTGGTGGCCGGCACGACGTCGTCAGGCAGGTTGTCCCCGTCGAGGAAGTCGGCGATGACGCAGGTGACGTTGTCCGGTCCCCCGGCGCGCAGGGCGAGGTCGATGAGCTCCTCGGCGCAGCGGCCCGGGTCGGCCACGCGCATGAGCGTGTCGGCGATGGTCTCGGCGCTGACCACTCCGGACAGGCCGTCCGAGCAGAGCAGCCAACGGTCCCCGGCACGGGCCTCGCGCACCGACTCGTCGAGGATGACGTCGCCGTCGGTGTCGCCGAGGACCCGCAGCAGCACCGACCGCTGGGGGTGGCGCTCGGCCTGCTCGGCGCTCAGCCGACCGATGTCGACGAGGTGCTGGACGAAGGTGTGGTCCGTCGTCACCTGGATGAGGACGCCGTCGCGCAGCAGATAGGCGCGGGAGTCGCCGATGTGGACCATGGCGACCTTGTTCTCCGAGCGCAGCACCGCGATGCACGTGGTGCCCAGGCCGGCGAGCTCGGGGTCGGCCTCGGCCCGCTCCTCCAGGTCGGCGTGCGCGGCGGTCACCGCCTCGCGCAGGCTGGGGAGCAGGTCGTCCGCGGCGGGCTGCTCCTCGTCAAGATGGACGAGGTGGGCGACGGCCACGGAGGAGGCGATGTCGCCGCCGGCGGGGCCGCCCATGCCATCGGCGAGCACGAGGAGGTGGGGTCCGGCGTACCCGGAGTCCTGGTTGCTCGACCGGACGAGACCGACGTCGGAGCGGGCGGCGAAGTTGACGATCAGGGACATGGGCGGCTCAGCGCTGCAGCTCGATGACGGTCTGGCCCACGCGGACCGGGGTGCCGGGGGCGACCTGCGTGGGCTGGGTCAGGCGCCGGTCCCCGATATAGGTGCCGTTGGTCGAGCCCAGGTCCTCGACCCACCACGCGCCGTCCTGCGGGAAGAAGCGGGCGTGCCGGCCGGAGGCGTAGTCGTCCTCCAGCACGAGGGTGGCCGACGGCGAGCGGCCGACGATGACGGCGGAGGGGCCGAGCGGCAGCGTGGTGCCGGTCAGCGGACCCTGCGTGACGACGAGCCGAGTGGGGGCCTTGCGGCTGGGGCGGTGCTGGACCTGGGCGGCGGGGCGGCGCGCGGACCGCTCGCGGCGGGGCCGGCGGCGGACGATCCTGGTGCCGAAGATGTCCCGGCGCAGCACGTTGAGCGCCGCCAGGACGAAGATCCACAGCAGCAGGAGGTAGCTCAGCCGGAGGAGGGTGACGGCCAGCTCGGTCATCGGCCGCTCACCCGCCCGCCGCGTCGTCGGCGTTCCAGAACAGGATCCGGGTGCGGCCGATGGTGATGGTGTTGCCGTCGAGCAGGGTGGCGGCCTGGACGCGGTGGCCCTCGACGTAGGTGCCGTTGGTGGAGCCGAGGTCCGTCGCCACCGTCCCGTTCGGAGTGACGCGCAGCTCGAGATGGCGGCGGGAGACGCCGGAGTCCTCCACGACGATGTCCGCCTCGGTGCCGCGGCCGATGACGGTGACCGGGCCGGTGAGGAGGTAGCGCTGGCCGTCGATGTCGATCATCGGGTGGCGGGCGGAGGTGGCGGCCGAGGTTGCCGGGGCGGCGCTGCCGCGGCGGGTGGCGGAGTCGACGTCGAGCCGGCCGGTGGCGATGGACTCGTCGGTCTCGAACCGGACGACGACCGGGCCGACGAAGGCGTAGTGCTGGCTCTCGGCGTGCTCGGTGGCCGCCGCGACCATCTCCTCCGCCAGCGCGTCGGCGCCCCAGGACGTCACGCGCTCGTGGTCGGAGGGGCTGAGCCGCACGGTGAACTCGTTGGGCACGACGGTGCGGCCGCGGGAGACCGCGGCGGCGCGGTCGTCCATGGCGCGGCGGATCGCGCTGGCGATCTCCACCGGCTTGACCTCACTGCGGAACGCCTTGGCGAAGACGTTGTTGACCGCGTTCTCGACCTTCTTCTCGAAGCGTTCGAGCGCTCCCATCGTGCACCTCCTCCCCACAGCCCCCCTGATCGTAACGATCTTGCATCGTCGCCGACGCATCCGCGGCTCGCCCGGGCGCGGTGCGGGCCGCGTGTGACACCGCTCTCGATGCCGGCCCGGGCGTCGTCGTCCCGGTCCGACGCGTGCTAATCTCGTTCCCGCTGTACACACAGCATGCGCGAGTGGCGGAATAGGCAGACGCGCACGGTTCAGGTCCGTGTGCCCGAGAGGGCGTGGGGGTTCAACTCCCCCCTCGCGCACAGCAGGAGCGGCGGGACCCGCACGGGGCCCGCCGCTTCGTCGTCCCCGCCGCCGAGGTCGCCCGGGGAAGCCTTGGCGGCCAGGTCACGAGCCCGATGCCGAGGAGCTCGCGCCACCGGTGGCGTGGCACGGCGAGCTCGACGTCCGTGCGACACGACATCCCGGTGAGCGGTCAACCCGACTCGCCTGGTGAAACGTGTCCCGCCGGCCCTCAGCTCCTGTCATCATCTGCCGATATCCATTGATGACGCGGATCCGGGGGGTGACGCGCCAGAACGACCACGTCGGTGGGGGGACCGACACCGCCGTCCGGAGAGCACGATGACGCACACCGACCACGCCCCCACCATCGCCGTCATGGAGCCGGAGGACGCGCCCCACGACACCACCGACGTCGCGGCCCGACCCGCCGCGGCTGCGGCGCCCGACCCCGCGCTCCTGGACAACGTCGCCCGGCACCTGCGACTCCACCCACAGGCCCAGGTCCACGACGACCGCGGCAGGCTGCGGAACCTCACCCGGCACGAGGCCGAGCAGATCGCCCACGTGGCGCTCCGTGCCGCCCGGGCCTGGCTGAAGGCGGCCGACGGCGCCGGCGACGCGCGCTGACACGACACCCGCTCGCTGGGCCCTTCACAGGCCGCACGTCCTGAGGCACCATGACCAGTGACGGCCGGCAGCCGAGGACGATACCGGCCCGAGAAGGTGACGGAGGTGAATGCCATGCCTGCGAAGCCCGGAGACCGGATCACCGTGTACTCCACCGTCGTCGGTGGGAAGGAACGGGACGGCGAGGTGGTCGCCGCGCGCGGACCGGACGGGGGCCCGCCCTACCTCGTGCGGTGGGACGACACCGGTGCCGAGTCGCTCCTCTTCCCCGGGTCCGACACGGTGGTACGCAGCAGCGGCTCGACCGACCGCGTGGCCTCGGAGGCCTGAGCGGTCCGAGGTCGGGTGGCTAGCATCGGCGGCGTGCACGTCGCCATCGCCACCATCTCCGCCCTGCCCCACGACCTCGACGACGACCGCTGGCTCGTCGAGGCCCTCGCCCGCCGCGGGTGCACTGCCGCGCGCATCGCGTGGGACGCGCGGGACGTGGAGTGGCACGAGTTCGACGCCGTCGTGATCCGCTCGACCTGGGACTACTCCGACCGGCACGCCGAGTTCGTCGCGTGGGTCGACCGGGTGGGCCACCGGCTCCACAACGCTCCCGCGCTCGTCCGGTGGAACAGCGAGAAGACCTACCTGCGCGACCTGGCCGAGGCGGGCGTGCCGGTCGTCCCGACGACGTACGTCGCCCCGGGCGACATGCTCCCGCAGCTGCGCGGGGAGGTGGTCGTCAAGCCGACCGTCTCCGCCGGTGCCAAGGACACCGGCCGGTTCGGGCAGACCACCCACGACCTTGCCCGGGAGCTCGTCGGGCGGATCAACGCCTCCGGCCGCACCGCGATGGTCCAGCCCTACCAGGCGTCGGTCGACAGGGCGGGCGAGACCGCCGTGGTCGTGATCGACGGCGCGGTCAGCCACGTCCTGCACAAGCGTGCCGTGCTCCGTCCGGACGAGGTGGCGCCGGTCCGCGACGACGGCGTGGGCGCCGCCGAGGCGATGTACGACCCGGGACTCGTGACCGAGGGTGAGGCGGACGACGCAGAGCTGCGGCTGGCGACGGACGTCGTCGCCGCGGTGCGCGACCGGTTCGGCTACCTCCCGCTGTACGCGCGGGTCGACATGGTGCCCGGGCCGGAGGGAGCGCCCGTGCTCATGGAGCTCGAGGCGGTCGAGCCGCGCCTCTACCCCGAGCTCGCCCCCGGCTCGGTGGAGCGGCTGGCCGACGCCGTGGTCGCCCGGGTGACCGGGAACAGCTGACAGGGAGACCCGGTACCCGCTCCACCGGAGCCGGGGACGACGGACGGGGGGCACTCGGTCAGCGTGGGACCGGGTGCCCCCCGTCAGCGGCAGGTCAGGCGTCGGCGCCGACCGTCTGCGGCGCGCGCACCGTCTCCATCGCCTTCGTCCACGCGACGAGCTGGTCGAGCATCGGCTCGACGGAGGCCGCGGCCGGCTCGGTCGGGGTGAAGGTGGAGAAGTTCTCGAAGTCGGTGAAGAGGGACATGGTCACCGCGTTGCGGACGTGGGCGACCTGCATCTCCGACAGGATGCCGCGCAGGTGCTCGACCGCGCGGGCGCCACCGGCGGAGCCGTAGCTGACGAAGCCGGCGGCCTTGTTGTTCAGCTCGGTGTAGAGGTAGTCCAGGGCGTTCTTCAGCGCGCCGGTGATGGAGTGGTTGTACTCCGAGACGACGAAGACGTAGCCGTCGAACTCCGCCATCTTGGCCGACCAGGCCTTGGAGTGGGCCTTCTCGGCCTGGCCCATGGACGGCGGCATGGCCTCGTCCCAGACGGGCAGGTGGAAGTCGGCGATGTCGACGACCTCGAACTCGGCGTCCGGACGCTGGTCGGCGATGGACTTCACCCAGTTCGCGACGTTGAGGCTCTGCCGGCCGGGGCGGACGCTTCCGGTCACGATGGCGATCTTCGTCATGGTTCTCCTTGGTTGG
>Ga0209487_1002795_pt1 | contig 14007 bp, 12 predicted proteins | sample Poulit2012_FD_187524 | JGI IMG/M metagenome (GOLD analysis project Ga0209487, IMG submission 187524) | Agricultural soil microbial communities from Georgia to study Nitrogen management - Poultry litter 2012 (SPAdes) (version 2) | ecosystem: Environmental > Terrestrial > Soil > Agricultural land... | reverse complement strand
CTCCGACCCCGCCGTGCTCCCCTCCGGCATGCGCCTGGGGGACAACGACACCCGCATCCTCGCCGTCGCCGCCAGTTTGGCCGCCGAGGGGCATGAGGTGGCCGTCGTGTCGAAGGACCTGCCGATGCGGGTCAAGGCCTCCGCGGTCGGCCTGGCCGCCCAGGAGTACCGGGCCCAGCAGGTGGTCTCCTCCGGCTGGACCGGGATGACGACGGCGGATCTCACCGATGCGGAGATGGCCACCTTCTTCGGTGACGAGCGCATCGAGATCGCCGGTCTCGAGATGGCCGGCCACCTCACCGAGGAGCTGTGCCACACCGGGGTGGTCCTGCACTCCGGGCGCGGCTCGGCGCTCGGCCGGGTTGGACCCGACGGCTGGCTCACCCTGGTGCGCGGGGACCGGGACGTGTTCGGCGTGCACGGCCGCAGTGCCGAGCAACGCATCGCCATCGACCTGCTCACCGACTCCGGCGTGGGGATCGTGTCCCTCGGCGGCCGGGCCGGTACCGGCAAGTCGGCGCTAGCGCTGTGCGCCGGCCTCGAAGCGGTCCTGGAGCGCCGCGAGCACCGCAAGGTCGTGGTGTTCCGTCCGCTGTACGCGGTCGGCGGTCAGGAGCTGGGCTACCTGCCGGGCACCGAGGCGGAGAAGATGGGCCCGTGGGCCGAGGCGGTCTTCGACACGCTCGGTGCGCTGGTGGACCGCAACGTGCTGGACGAGGTGCTCAACCGCGGCATGCTCGAGGTGCTCCCGCTGACCCACATCCGCGGGCGCTCACTGCACGACGCGTTCGTCATCGTCGACGAGGCCCAGTCCCTGGAGCGCAACGTCCTGCTCACGGTGCTCTCCCGGATCGGGCAGAACTCCAAGGTGGTACTCACCCACGACGTCGCCCAGCGCGACAACCTGCGCGTGGGGCGCCACGACGGCGTCGCGGCGGTGGTCGAGATGCTCAAGGGCAACCCGCTGTTCGCCCACGTCACGCTCACCCGCTCGGAGCGCTCGGCCATCGCGGCGCTGGTCACCGACGTCCTGGAGCAGGGCGCCCCGGTGATCTGAGCGGCCGGGGCGGCCCATCCCGCCGGATCGGGCCGCCCCCCACACCGCGGGATCCGGGCCCGCCCCTGTACCGCCGGATCCGGGCTGCCCCCGCAGCCTCGGGTCACCACCCTCACGTTTCGGTGCGGACGTCCCCCGAGATTTCGGTACGGACCTACTGACACCAGGGCGCACCGACGGTCATGGCGTGGAGTGCACTTTGTGCGGCTTCAACGGCGAGGGGCCGGGATCGGGCCCGGCCGCTCCGCGCTGACGCCCGCGCAATGTGGGTCAGCGTGCGTGGAGTGGCTCAGTTGGCGAGCTCGGCGGCGGTCGGGGGGTTGGCGCCCGCGCGCGAGACGGTGATGGCGGCGATCGTGCCGGCGCGCTCGAGCACCTCGCGCAGGGTGGGGGCGTCGATGCGGCGCAGCCGGTCGCGCTGGGCGGCGCCCACCAGGCCCGCCCGGGCGAGGCCGTCGATAACCCCGGCCATGAAGGAGTCCCCGGCACCGACCGTGTCCACCACCGTGGTGGCTGGGGCCGGCACGCTGACCGCCACCCCGTCGCCGGCGTAACCCTCCGAGCCGGAGCCGCCCCGCGTGACCACCACCACCGCGGCGCCCCGGCCCAGCCACGCGCGCGCGACATCGGCGATCGCCTCACCGGGTGCCAGCCAGGCGATGTCCTCGTCGGAGACCTTGACGACGTCCGAGCGCGCCACCAGCGCCTCGACACGTTCCCGCGCGCCCGCGGGATCGCCCATGATGGCCGGTCGGGCGTTGGGGTCGTAGCTCACCGTGGCCGTGGCGGCGACCGCGTCGAGCAGCGCGGCGGTCTTGGCCGCGGCCGGCTCCAGGACCGCGCTGATCGACCCGACGTGCACGAGCGGCGGGGCAGCGACGTCGTCGAGCTCGGGCAGGTCGCAGGTGATGTCGAAGACGTAGTCGGCCGCGCCGTTAGCGTCGAGGCGCGCCAGGGCGGTGGAGGTGCGCTGCGCGGCGTCGGAGCCGGGGACGAGCGCGACCCCGTCCTGCTCCAGGTGCGCGCGGATCCGCTGGCCACGGTCGTCGGGGCCGAACCAGGTGGCCAGCTGGACGCGATGGCCGAGCCGGGCCAGACCGACCGCAACGTTGGCGGGGCTGCCGCCCACGTACTCCACCGGGTCCTGCCCGGCGCGCTCGACGATGTCGATGAGGCTCTCGCCCACGACGAGCATCGCGGCACGGCTCACGACTTGCGCCCCTCGGCCTGCTCGTCCTCGTGGGCCTCTTGCACTTTGGCGAGGCGCTCGCGGGCGCCGTCGAGCCACTCCTGGCAGCGGGTGGCCAGCGCCTCCCCGCGCTCCCACAGCTGCATCGACTCCTCGAGGGTGGCGGCCCCGGTCTCCAGGCGGCGCACCACTTCTTGCAGCTCCTCGCGGGCCTGTTCATAGGTCAGCGACGCGACATCGTTCATGGCGTCCAGTCTGGCAGAGGCGGGCGACGCCAGAACGCGCCCACCGTGGCGCGAAACTGCTCAGCTGAGCGTCCGGCTGCCGGGTAACCGCGGTGCGCGGGTGTGCAGGCCCCCGGCCGCCCGGTCCGACGAGCGAGCCGGGCGTCGTGGCGGTCCAACCAGCGGGCCGGGCGTCGCGGCGGTTCGACCAGTGGGCCAGGCGCCGGCGCTCAGCTCCCGTCGTCGCCCTTGGTCGCCGTGACATGGAGGCTGACCCGGCCACGGGCTACGCGCGCCTCGAGCTCGTCACCGACGCTCACTTCGCCTGCGTCACTGACGACGGCGCCGCTCGGCGTCCGCAGGACCGCATACCCGCGTTCGAGGGTCGCCAGCGGAGACAGCGCGCGCAGGTGACCACGCAGCGAGTCGAGCGCCGCCGTCTCCCGGGCGAGGGCCGCCGTCGTCGTCTGCCGCAAGCTGCCCCGCAGCCGGGCGATGTCCTCGGCGCGGGTGGTGACCATTGTCGTCGGGTCGGCCAGGACGGGACGGGAGCGGATCGCGTTGAGGGCGACCTGCTCGCTGTGCAGGCGGCCGCCGATGCTGGCGCGCAGGCGCTGGCAGGCGATGAGCAGGCCGCGGCGCTCCTCGGCGACGTCCGGCACGATCCGCTTCGCGGCGGCGGTGGGGGTGGAGGCGCGGTAGTCGGCCACGAGGTCGATCAGCGGGGTGTCGGTCTCGTGGCCGATCGCCGAGACCAGCGGGGTCCGGCACGCCGCGGCGGCACGTACCAACTGCTCGTTGGAGAAGGGCAGCAGGTCCTCCACCGAGCCGCCCCCGCGTGCCACGACGATCACCTCGACGCGGGGGTCGGCGTCCAGCTCGGCGATGGCCTCACTCACCTGGGAGACGGTCCCCACACCCTGGACGGCCACCTCGCGGATCTCGAACTGCACGCCGGGCCAGCGGGCGCGGGCGTTGACGACGACGTCGTGCTCGGCCTTGGACTCCCGACCGCAGATGAGCCCGATGCGGCCGGGCAGGAACGGCAGCGGGACCTTGCGCTCGGGCGCGAACAGCCCTTCGGCCGCCAGGACCCCTTTGAGGTGCTCGATGCGGGCCAGCAGCTCACCGAGCCCGACCGCCCGGATCTGGCGGGCGTGCAGGGACAGTGAGCCGTTCTTCTGGTAGAAGTCCGGCTTCGCCTGGACGACGACGCGCGCCCCCTCGGCCACCTCGGGCAGGTCGCGGGCGAAGATCTTCACCGGCAACGACATGTCGACCTCGGCGTCCCGCAGGGTGAGGAAGGCCATCCCCGCGCCGGGACGCCGGTTGAGCTGGACGATCTGGCCCTCCACCCACACGGGGGACATCCGGGCGACGTACTCGGCGATCTTGGTGGACAGCAGCCGAACCGGCCACGGCTGCTCGGCCGTCGTCTGGTTGGCACGCTCGGGCAAGGGCTGGCTGGTCACCGGGTCAGTCTCTCAGCCCCGCGGCCGGGCGTGACGAGCGCCATGGCCCTTCCTGGCGACGCCACGTAGCCTGGAGGCGTGACTGCTTCATCCCTCGACTCCGCGACCGCCCACCCCTCCCTCGCCGGTGCGTCGGCCTTCCCGGACGCCGTGCCGCCCCAGACCCCCGGGGCGAAGTCGATCCCAGGGCGCCGCATCCTGCTCGCGGCCCCCCGCGGCTACTGCGCCGGCGTGGACCGCGCGGTCGATGCCGTGGAGAAGGCGCTCGAGCACTACGGCGCGCCGATCTACGTGCGCAAGGAGATCGTGCACAACAAGTTCGTCGTCGAGACGCTGTCCAAGCGCGGCGCGATCTTCGTCGACCAGACCGACGAGGTGCCCGAGGGAGCGCGCGTGGTGTTCTCCGCGCACGGCGTCTCCCCGGCGGTCCACGCCGAGGCGGCCGAGCGCAACCTCGACACCATCGACGCGACCTGCCCGCTGGTGACCAAGGTGCACAAGGAGGCCGTGCGCTTCGCCAAGGCGGACATGGACATCCTGCTCATCGGTCACGACGGTCACGAGGAGGTCGAGGGCACCCAGGGGGAGGCGCCGGACCACATCCAGATCGTCAACTCGCCCGACGACGTCGACAAGGTCGTCGTGCGCGACCCGGAGAACGTCGCCTGGATCTCCCAGACCACGCTGTCAGTCGACGAGGTGATGGAGACCGTGCGCCGGCTGCGCGAGCGGTTCCCCAAGCTGCAGGACCCGCCGAGCGACGACATCTGCTACGCCACCTCCAACCGCCAGCAGTCGGTGAAGAAGCTCGCCCCGGACGCCGACGTCATGATCGTGGTCGGCTCGGCGAACTCCTCCAACTCGGTGCGGCTGGTCGAGGTGGCGCTCGAGGCGGGCGCCGGCGCCGGCTACCGGGTGGACAAGGCCGACGAGATCGACCCGGCCTGGCTCGAGGGCGCCACGACCATCGGGCTCAGCTCCGGTGCCTCGGTGCCTGAGATCCTCGTGCGCGACGTCATCACCCGGCTCGGTGAGCTCGGCTACGGGGAGGTCGAGGAGGTCCGCACCGCGACGGAGGACATCATCTTCTCCCTGCCGAAGAACCTGCGCGCCGAGCTCAAGGCTGCCGGCGGCTCCCCGGACCGTCCCCGCCGCGGCGGGCGCCGCTCCCTGGCGGTCGAGCCCCGCTGAGGACACCGGCTAGTCGCTAGCCGGTCCGACCGCGGCGGCCCGTGGTTGTTCGGCTAGGAGGGCCGATGCGCTCGCGGCCACCGGCCGGTCGCTAGCCGGTCCGGCCGGGCAGCCCGGCGCCGGGTCTGCTGGGCGGGCCCGACGGCGCGGGTCCGGCCGGTCTTCGGGCCGCCGGGGCCTTGGTGCGCCGCGTCGAGCGCCGATCCTGGCGCAGTCGAGTTGTGCTACAAGCAGCTTCTGCGGGCACGCGGGAAACGCTTGCCCTCGGCGTGTCGTCGGTGTGTCGCGGGCGCGTCAGAGGGGCTTGTAGCACAAGAGCGTCAGTTTGAAGCCCGCCCCCGATGTGAGCCGTCCTGGGCGCATCCGCGACCTCGAGAGCCCCCGTCGCCGTGCGCGCAATCCGTGACCCAATGAGCCCCCGTCGCCGTGCGCGCAATCCGCGACCCGATGCGCCCCATCCCCGCGCGCAACCTACGCCTCCGTAAGTTACGCTTGAGTAGGTTGCCCTGACGGCGGCCGGCCAGGTCCCAGCACCGTGCCTCCTCCAGCGACAGGACCTCCTCCACGTGAACCCCACTCCCGCGAGCCACGCACCCTTCCAGGTCCCGGACCTCACCGTCCCCGACCTCCTCGACAACGCCGTGGCCCGAGCGGGTGACAACGTGGCGCTGGACTTCCTGGGCGCCACCACCACCTACCGCGAACTGGCCGACCAGGTCGACCGCGCGGCCACGGTGCTGCGCGACGCCGGCGTGCGCGCCGGGGACCGGGTGGCGCTCGTGCTGCCGAACTGCCCCCAGCACGTCGTGGCCTTCTACGCCGCGCTGCGTCTGGGCGCGATCGTGGCCGAGCACAACCCGCTGGCTGCCCCGGCCGAGCTGCAGTCCCAGCTTGCTGCCCACGGCGCCGACGTCGTCATCGCCTGGGAGAAGTCGCTCGACAAGGTTTGCCCCGACGGCGACCTGCAGGGCCGTACCGTCTTCGCCGTCGACCTCACCGCCGCCCTGCCCGCCCGCTCCCGCTTCCTGCTGCGCCTGCCGCTTCGTGCTGCGCGGACGCAGCGCGAGGCGATGCGCGGGCCGGTGCGGCCGGGCGTGACCAGCTGGGAGAGCGCAGTGCGCCGCGCCGAGCCACTCCCGGCAAACCAGCCCGGCCCTGCCAGGTCGGACACCGCCGTCCTGCTGCACACCGGCGGCACCACCGGCACCCCCAAGGCCGTGGTGCTCACCCACGACAACCTGGTCGCCAACGTGCACCAGGCCAGCGAGTGGATCGACCTGCGGCACGGCGAGGAGGTCTTCGCCGCAGTCCTGCCCTTCTTCCACGCCTTCGGCCTCACGCTGTCCCTCACCACGGCGGTCCACCTCGGCGCCACCCAGGCGGTGCTGCCGCGCTTCGACCCCGACCTGGTGCTGGCCGCCCAGCGGCGCCGTCCGATCACCTTCTTCGGCGGCGTCCCGCCCATCTTCGCCCGGCTCACCGAAGTGGCCACCGAACGCGGCGCCGACCTGTCCTCGGTACGCTTCGCGATCTCCGGGGCAATGTCCCTGGACGGCGAGGTGGCCCGCGCCTGGGAGGAGCTGACCGGCGGACTCATCATCGAGGGCTACGGCATGACCGAGACCTCACCGGTGGTGCTGGGCAACCCGTTGAGCCCGCAGCGCCGCCCCGGAGCCCTCGGCCTGCCCTTCCCGGGCACCGAGATCCGGGTGGTGGACCCCGAGGAGCCGGGCACCGAGGTACCCACCGGGGAGATCGGTGAGCTGCTGGTCCGCGGCCCGCAGGTGTTCGCCGGGTACTGGCAGAACCCGCAGGCCACAGCCGAGGTGATGGTGGACGGCGGATGGTTGCGTACCGGCGACCTCGTCCGGCAGGGGGAGGACGGTTTCGTCACGCTGGCCGACCGGCGCAAGGAGCTCATCATCTCCGGCGGGTTCAACGTCTACCCCTCCCAGGTGGAGGAAGCGCTGCGGCTGCTGCCCGAGATTCGCGACGCCGCCGTCGTCGGGGTCCCGGACCGGGCGATGGGCGAGCGAGTGGTGGCGGCCCTGGTCCTGGAGACCGGGTCCAGCATCGACCTCGACGCGATCCGCCAGCGGGTGGCCGAACGGCTCTCGCACTACGCGATGCCACGGGCGATCGCCGTGCTGGACGACCTGCCGCGCTCCCAGCTGGGCAAGGTGCTGCGCCGCGCGGTGCGCGAGCAGGTCATGCCCCAGCTGTCCGCCTAGCGCGACGCGGGACCGGCGACGGCAGCGTCCTGCGCCCCGCCTACCGGCTCATGCGCAGGGGCACCATCGGCAGTGAGCTCGTCGACCAGGGTGTCGAGCAGGCTCAGCGGCTCCCATGCGCCGTCGGTGAGGTTGCTCAGCACCACCACGGTGAAGCCACTGCCGGGGTAGTGGCGGATCGCTCCGCTGGCCCCGACGTTGATGCCGTCCTTCCAGTAGGAACGCAGCGCGCCGGAGTCGTCGGTGTCGGATTCCCAGCCGTAGCCCATCCAGTGCACATCACCGTCCGCATCGGTGTGCCGGGCCCGCTGCCCGGTCATCAGTGCCACCGTCTCCGGGCGGAGCAGCCGGCCGGCCAACAGTGCCCGATGGAAGGTGAGGAGGTCACGCGCGGTGACGTGGGCGCCGCCGTCGGGTGACCCGATCGGCGGGTAGGCGTAGATATTGCGACGCAGCACGGCGCCCTGGGCGGACCCGCCCTCGTCGTCCCCGTCGACCGGCTCGACGGCCTCGGCCACCCGCGGCACGACCCGGTCCATCGCGAAGAAGCCGGAGTCGGTCATACCCGCCGGACCGAACACGTGCTCGGCGACGTAGTCCCGGTAGGCCTGGCCACTGGTCTGTTCCACGACCAGTCCGAGCAGCACGTAGGAGGCGTTGCAGTACCGGCACCCCTCGCCGGGGGCGAAGTTGGCCGGCTTGTCCCGGAAGCCCTCGAGGAGGTCGGCGGTGTGCCGGACCGAGTAGTTGGGCCGGTCGGCATAGATCGCCTCGTAGTCCTCACCGGCCTCCTCATCCGCGTCGTCGCCGATGCCGGAGGTGTGGCAGAGCATGTGGTGGACCGTGGCCGCCGGGGAGATCGCGGTGCCGGTCAGGCCCAGGTAGTCGACCACCGGAGTGTCCAGGGTGATGGCACCGGCCTCGACCTGCTGGAGGACCGCGACGGCGGTGAACAGCTTGGTGATCGAGGCGGTGTCGTAGCGGATGTCCGGGGTGGCCGGCACCTGCCAGGTGTAGCTCGCCAGCCCGTAGCCGCGCTCCAGGAGCGTGCCGTCAGGCCCGTCGATGAGGACGACGCCGCTGAAGTCGCCGGCGTCGGCCAGGCGCGTGAGGGTCTGGTGAAGTTCGGTGAGGGGCACCGGGTGAACCTAGCGGCCCAGGTGGCCGCGTGGCGAGCGGATACTCGAGCGCGCGCCCGGAACGGCCCCGCCCGCCCAGCCGGCCCGCCCGCCCGGCTCAACCCAAGTGGTCGGCGGTGAGCTCGGCGGCGGTGAACCGGCGGATCTGGGCGCGTTCGCCGTCGATCTCGTCGACGGTGAGCGAGCCGGGGTCCAGGCCGTCGAAGCCGCGGGCGGTGACCAGCAGACGCGACTCCACCGAGCCGACCAGCCGGTTGTAGTGCTGCACCGAGCTCTCCAGGGACCGGCCCAGCTGGCCGATGTGCCCGGCTACCGTGCCCAGGCGCTCGTACAGCGTGCGGCCCAGCTCCAGCAGCCGCTGGGCGTCCTCGGTGACCGAGGCGGAGGACCACACGGTGGCGGTGGTGCGCAGCAGCGCGAACAGGGAGGCAGGTGCGGTGGGGGCCACCCCGCTGCGGAAGGCGCGCTCGAGCAGGGCAGGGTCCTCCTCCAGTGCCGCGGCCAGCAGGCCCTCGGTCGGCACGAACATCACCACCAGCTCCGGGCTGCCGCGCAGCTGGGCGGCGTACTGGCGCGAGGCGAGTGCGTCGATGTGCGCACGCAGTGCCTTGGCGTGCGCAGCCAGCAGCCGCGCCCGGCGGTCGGCGGCGGCCGGGTCGTTGAGCTCGGTGATGGCGCTGGCCTCGAGGTAGGAGTCGAAGGGCACCTTGGCGTCGATGACGAGGAACTTCTCCTCCGGCAGCCGCACGACGACGTCGGGCCGCCCGGCCGCGTCCGGGCTCGCTCCGGGCAGTCCGGCCAGCGCGGTCTGCTCGAGGAAGTCCACGTGGCGCAGCATCCCGGCCGCCTCGATGATCCGGCGCAGCTGGACCTCGCCCCACTGGCCGCGGGCGGTGCCCGAGCGCAGCGCGCCGGCCAGGGTGGCGGTGGTGGCGCGCAGCTCGTCGTCGGAGCGCTGGGCGGCGTGCAGTCGCTCGGTGAGCACGGTGTACTGCTCGGTGCGCTCGCGCTCCAGGGCCGCCACGTGCTCGCCCACCTGCTCCAAGGTGGAGCGCACCGGTGCCAGCGCACGCAGGACGTCGTGGTCCCGGGCCGCACGTTCGCGCAGGTCCTGGGCCTCAGCGGCCAGCGTCTCGGCCCGGGCGCGGGCCGCGGCCGCCTCGGTGCGCGCACTGGCCAGCGCGTTCGCGGCGCCCAGCCGCGCGAGGACGGCGCCCAGCCCGAGCCCCACGAGCAGGGCTGCTGTCGCGATGAGTACCGCCGTCGTCGTCATGGTGCCAGCGTGCCAGGGAGCACTGACATCGAGGGGTCAAAGCAGCAGCGTGGCGGCCGCCAGGGCCACGGCGCCCAGCAGCAGGCCGGCCGGCAGGGCGTCCACACGGTGCTCGGCGCGGGTGGGGTCCCCGGCCGAGCCGGTGCGGTGCTCCTCGATGATTCCCGCCGCCACCCCGGGGTCGCTGCCGCCGGGCACCGCCGACTCGACGGTGGCGAGGTCCGGCAGCGGGGGAGAGGTGCGGTTGGTGGAGGTCCAGCGCCGGATCGTGCTGCGGGCCGGCAGGGCCCACGCGCTCACCGCCCGCTGCGGGGTGCTCAGCTCCAGTCCCCAGCGCGTGCGGGTGCCGGTGATCGCTGCCCAGGGCAGCCACGAGGTGCTCACCACGTTGACCACCTCCACGCCACCGGGCCGCACGCGCACCTCGGGACGCCAGAACAGTGCCCAGCCCGCCACCGCCAGGGCCAGCGGCAGCGCTCCGTAGCGGATCACCTCGGCAAGCCCGCCGTGGCTGAGGAACGCCACGAGCAACGCCCCGGCGATCACCCAGGAGCCGACCGCGTACCCGCGCGACGCCGCGGCGCGGAAGATGATGCCCGATCTCACCGGTCCATCATCGCAGGCCGGAGTACGGCCCAGCGCTTGCCGCCCGGCCGGCTCCCGCACCGATGCGGCGGCACGGCCCGGCCCGGCTCGGTGGGTGCGGGTGGCGGCGCGGTCCGGTTCAGCCGTCCTGGGGCGGTTCGCCCGGCTGGCTGGTGACGGTGGTGAGGAGGAAGACCGAGTCCTCCAGGGCGAGGACGGCGTGGCGCTGGTGGGTCAGCACCTGCAGCTCACCGGCCGCGATCACCGGGTCGCCCTCGCCGGTGACCCGTACCCGGCCCACGAGCACCTGGATGCTCGCGGCGTGCGGGGAGTTGTGCTCGGCCAGCTCAGTGCCCTCCCGCAGCGCGAGGATGGATTGGCGCAGGACGCCGTCGCGGAGCACGAGCTCGGCGCTGCGGCCGTGCTCGCTGTCACGCGCGGCCTGCAGGTGGGAGCTGGTCAGGGCAGTGAGGTCGGGCATCGGTCCTCCTCGGCAGCAGGGCGTATGCCTCACCGTGGCACACGCGCGCACCTGCGGCACCCGAAACGTGCGCCGTCTGCGGCAGCTGAAAGTGCGCCGTCTGCGGCAGCTGAGAGGGCGCCGTCTACGGCACCCGAGCGCGCGCCGTCTACGACACCCGAGGTGCGCCGTTTACGACACCTGAACGTGCGCCGTCCGAGGACAGCCCAGGTCCCAACCAGCCGACCGGCCTCGAGCACTCAGGCCCGCGCACCGTGCCAGGTCCAGGGTGCGCGCAGCACCATCTCCAGCGGCCCGCGCGACCAGTACCGCCGCCACAACCACGCCCCGGCGAGCGCCCCCACCACCAGGGCGGCGCTGAGCACCACTCCCTGGAGGGGGTCGTGCGGCCACGGGCGCACCCAGTCGAGCACCAGCAGGTGGACCACGTAGAAGGTGAGGGAGAGCTGGCCAAGCGGCGCCAGCACGCGGAGGGGGCCGCGATGCAGCCAGCGTTCAGCCGCCAGGCACAGTGCCAGCACCAGTGCCGAGGCCGCGGTGCCGCCGATCAGCCACAGCGGCATCTGGCCGTGCGGGGCGTCGGTGAGCAGCAGCTCCCAGGACAGGTCCCCGACCGGCCCGCCACGGACCCAGCCGACCACCCGGGCGGCGAGCACCGCGACCAGCGCCACGGTCCCGCCGGTCAGCGCCATCACCCGGATCACCCGCATGTCGGTGAGCGTGCGCCGGCCCAGCCACATCCCCAGCGCGAACGGCCCGACCCAGGTGATGAGCGGGTAGGGGCCGGTGACCACGACGCCGGCGAGCACCTGCGCGGGTGAGTCACCCAGCTCGGGAGCACCACCGGTGAACGGGTTCCCGCGGCCCAGCTGCACCCCCAGCCACAGCATCGGTCCGGCGATGACGCCGGCCCCGGCCAGCGTGAGCAGCACCGTGTCCCGGGCCCGCACGAGCACGCCGGCCAGCAGGAAGAGGAAGGCGTAGACCGGCAGGATCACGTTGGCCTGGTGGTCCAGCAGCTGCAGCGCCAGGCCACCGACGAGCAGCAGGCCGCTGCGCCAGGCCAACGCTCCCCACATGGCACGCCTGCCGGTGGCGCGCTGGCGGACGCGTCGGGTCATGAGGGAGAAGCCGATCCCGGCAAGCAGTACGAACAGGATCGAGGCGCGTCCGTGCGGCAGCAGGTACAGCGAGGCGCCCGGCGAGTCGTCCTTAGGACCGACGTTCACCGTGACCATCCCGATGATCGCCAGGCAGCGGGCGACGTCCAGCGCGAGCACCCGCCCACGCTGTGACCCGGCAGATGAGGCGCCGGACCGAGCGGTGAAACGCGCGGTGTCGGCCACGTCCCCCTCCGATCTGCTGCCGGCGTGCACGCCGACGAACTGCTCCTACCGTAGAGAGTCGATCGAAGGAGGCAACTCGTGCCAGCTCCCACCCGGCTCCGCTCCGGCGCGCCCGCCCGGCTCCGCACCGCCGGCGCCTTGGCCGCACTCTCCCTCGCCCTTGCCGCGTGCGCGGGCTCGGAGCCCGAGGACACGCCCCAGACCACGGCCCCGACGCCCGAACCCACCACGCCCGAGGCGGCGCCCACCACCTCCGCACCGGAGCCCACGGACGACGCGCCCGAGGGACAGTTCGGCGTCGCGGCCGGGGACCCGGCCGCGGTGGAGGCCGGGATGAGCGTCCTGGCGGCGGGTGGCAACGCGGTGGACGCGGCGATCGCTACCGCCTTCGCGGTGGCCGTCGTGGAGCCCTACGTGTTCTGCCCACTCAGGTTGGGTACGCGGCTGGCGGGTGAGGCGCCGTTGAGTGCGGTGTGGCCGCGGTGGTGATTGTAGTGATGGAGGAAGTCGGGGAAGGCGGCGGCGCGCTCGGCCTCGCTGAGGTAGGGGCGGGCGTAGGCCCATTCCTGGAGCATGGTGCGGTTGAAGCGCTCGACCTTGCCGTTGGTCTGGGGCCGGTAGGGCCGGGTGCGCTTGTGGGTGATCGTCTCGCCCAGCGCGGCGGCGAAGGCGTGGGAGCGGTAGCAGGAGCCGTTGTCGGTCAGCACCCGTCGCACCGTGATCCCGGCGGCGGCGAAGAACGCGTTTGCGCGCTGCCAGAACGCCGCAGCAGTCTCCTTGCGCTCATCGGGCAGCAGCTCACTGTAGGCCAGGCGGGAGTAGTCATCGACGGCGTTGTGGATGTACCAGTAGCCCACGCCCGCGCGGTTCTTACGGCCGGCTTGGCGGCCCAGCACCTTGTGGCCCCCGCCGTCGGGGATGCGCCCGAGCTTCTTGATGTCCACATGCACAAGGTCACCGGGGGCAGCGTGCTCGTAGCGGCGCACCTGCCGGCGCCCAGCCCGCACGGGTGATCCGGTGGCGGGGTCGGTGAAGGACAGGCGCAGGCACCGGTACCGCGTGAGGATCTTGTGGACGGTGGAGGGGTGCATGCCCAGGTGGTAGGCGATCCGCGCCGGTCCCCACCGCCGTGACACCCGCAGCCCCACGACCCGCCGCTCGGTGCGCCGGGGCGTGCGGTGCGGGCAGCGCCGGGGGCGGCTGGAGCGGTCGACCATCCCAGCCTCGCCCTCGGCGCGGTACCGCTCGGCCCACCTCCGGGCGGTGGTCACCGAGACCCCGAACCGTTCGGCGGCCCGACGCAGCGGCCACCCGTCCTCAACGACGCATCTGGCCAGACGCAGACGACCGGTCGGGGTCAGCGGGGCGTTAGCGTGGGACATGAAGACCTCCGAGTGCTTCAGGCGTGGTTCCAGACAGCTCCACACCCCACTCAGAGGTCTTCCTCATGTCACGTCGACACCCCGGCCCCGTACCCAACCTCCGTGGTCAGTACACCTACGCCTCGGGGATCGGGGGCGGGGGCAGCGCGATCATCGCTCCGGGCGGTGACGGCGGGCAGGCCGTGGCCTACGACTACCGCGAGGTCGTGGCCCAGGACGGCGAGATCCCGGCCTCCGGCATCGGCATTCCCGGGTTCGTGGCCGGGATGGCCTCGTTGCACGAGGCCCACGGGCAGGCCGAGTGGGCCGAGCTGCTGGAGCCGGCGATCACCCTCGCCGCGGAGGGGTACCCGGTCTCCGGGATGCTCGCCCAGCGGCTCAACGAGGACGTGGGGCCCTCGATCGTGGCCGCCCACGACCACTTCGCCTCCGGCGGC
>Ga0209487_1002794_pt1 | contig 14008 bp, 15 predicted proteins | sample Poulit2012_FD_187524 | JGI IMG/M metagenome (GOLD analysis project Ga0209487, IMG submission 187524) | Agricultural soil microbial communities from Georgia to study Nitrogen management - Poultry litter 2012 (SPAdes) (version 2) | ecosystem: Environmental > Terrestrial > Soil > Agricultural land... | reverse complement strand
TCTGACCAGTGTTTACCGATCGCAAGGGTTGGCCTACTATGACGGCGCGGGGAGAAAACGATTCGCGACGCAATGGAGTGCCGAACGTGACAGACCCATCCCAGGCGGAGGCTCATGTGCATGCCGACGCCCCCGTGGCCCGTGCGGTCGTCGGCAAGAAGCCGACCGCGCAGCCGGGCGGCCCGGTCTCCGGGCTGCCTGCCGACGGGCCCGGAACCGACAAGAAGGCGACGCCGTTCCTGCGCCGCCTGTGGACCGCGATGCGCTTCCACCCCTGGATGTACGCGTTCATCCTGCCGGGCCTGGGCTTCTTCCTCCTGTTCCACTACATCCCGCTGCTGGGCAACGTGATCGCCTTCCAGGACTACTCTCCATTCCTCGGCATCACCGGTTCGCGCTGGGTGGGCCTGGACAACTTCACAGCCCTCGTCCGTGACCCCGAGGTCATCAATGCAATCGTCAACACCCTGGTCATCTCGTTCCTGCAGCTGGCCTTCGCGTTCCCCGCCCCGATCGCGCTGGCGATCTTCCTGAACTCCCTGCTGTCGGAACGGATCAAACGATGGATCCAGACCGTGGTGTACCTACCGCATTTCCTGAGCTGGGTGATCGTGATCGCCCTGTGGCAACAGGTGCTCGGCGGGGCCGGATCGCTGGCTCGCGGGCTGGAGCTGGTGGGCATCGACTCCGTCAACATCATGAGTGACCCCTCGACGTTCAAGCTCCTGGTCGTCGCCCAGGTGGTGTGGAAGGACGTCGGATGGGGCACGATCATCTTCTTCGCTGCCATCTCGACGATCTCGGCCGAACTGTACGAATCCGCGGCCGTGGACGGCGCCGGCCCCTGGCGCCGGATCTGGCACGTGACCCTGCCCGGCCTGCTGCCGGTGACGGTGATGCTGCTGATCCTGCAGCTGGGCAATGTGCTGACCGTCGGTTTCGAGCAGCTGCTGCTGCAGCAACCCGCCGTCGGCGCCGGAGCGGCGCAGGTGATCGACACCTTCGTGTACTTCCGCGGCATCGCCGGCGGTGACTGGGGAGTCTCGACAGCGGTGGGGCTGGTCAAGGGCGTGATCGGAACGGTGCTGGTGCTGGGTGCCAACCGACTGGCGAAGCGACTGGGAACGGATGGACTCTTCTGATGGCTGCTGCACGCGCTCCCTGGATGGAGAAGCCCGGCCCGATCACCCGGGCCGTCAAACTGCTGGCGATCGTGATCATCGTGGTGCTGATGCTCTACCCCTTCGCGTACGTGATCTTCGCGTCGGTCACACCGCCCGGTGAGAGGCTCCACTTCGGGCTGATCCCCAGCGGCTGGACCCTGGATGCCTACCGCAGCGTGCTGGCGGGCCGGATCATCCCGCGCGCCCTGATGGTCTCGATCGGGATCACCGCGGTCGGCACCGTGCTGTCGGTGGCCGTCACCACGATGCTCGCCTACGGGCTGACCCGCACCAAGGACATCCCGGGCTCCAAGGCGGTGCTGTATGTCGTGCTGTTCACCATGCTGTTCGGGGCCGGACTGATCCCCAACTTCATCCTGGTCAAGGAGCTGGGGCTGCTGAACTCCTACTGGGCGCTGATCCTGCCCACCTTGCTCAGCGCCTTCAACATGCTGGTGGTGCGGAACTTCTTCATGCAGATCCCACCGGAGCTGACCGACTCCGCGCGGATCGACGGCGCCAGCGATCTGCAGGTGTTCCTGAAGATCATGCTGCCGCTGTCCAAAGCGGTGATCGCGGTGATCGCCCTGTTCTACGCCGTGGGCTACTGGAACAACTTCTTCAGCGCCCTGATCTACATCCAGGACACCTCCAAGTGGCCGATCCAGCTGGTGCTGAACACCTACGCGGTGCAGGGTTCACCGATCAGCCAGATCGAGAACCCCAATGCCGCCGGCTCGGTCACCCCGCAGGCGATCCAGATGGCGATCGTCGTGCTGGCCACCGTGCCCATCCTGTGCATCTACCCCTTCGCCCAGCGCTTCTTCACCAAGGGCGTGCTCACCGGCGCCATCAAGGGGTAGCGCCACCGACCATCCCCCGGCGCGGACCGCCGATCCCACCCGCTCAGAGACCGTCTCGAGGAGGAGACCATGTCCCAGAGACTCACCCGCCGATCCCTGATGGCCGCCGGCGGTGCTGCGCCACTGGCGGCACTCGCTGCGTGCTCCGGTGGCGACGCCCCCGGCAGCGGCGTCGCCATCGACAACGCCGCCGGGCTCGAACTGCCCAACCACACGCCCCCGCCGGAGGTCGAGGGAGCGATCATCTCCGACGTCGACGGGGTGCCCCCGGGCTACCCCAAGACTCCCGACGAGCTGCTCAGGACCGTCGATTCCCCACCGGGTGACGGCGGCCCGATCACCGAGTTCAAGATCAGCTGGGACGCGCCCGCCCCACCGCTGGAGGAGAACGTGTTCTGGCAGTCGTACAACGAGCGGCTGAACGTCGACTACCGGCCGCAGATCGCTCCGGCCGCCAACTATGACGAACGCCTGGCGACCCTGCTGGCAGGGGGCGACCTGCCCGACATCGTGCAACTGATGGACACGGCGCAGTCGGCCCGTGCCATCAGCGACGGCGCCTTCGCCGACCTGACCCCCTACCTGGCCGGCGACAACATCGACCAGTGGCCCAACCTCGCCAACATTCGCGAGGACCAATGGCGCTACGTCTCCTACGACGGCACGATCGTCGGCTTCCCGATCGACCTGGCCGCCTACAACAACCAGTTCCGCTACCGCCGGGACTGGGCGGAGGAGAACGGCTATCCGGACCCGCCCGCTGACGCCGAGGAGTTCAAGGAGCTGTTCGCCTCGTTCTCCAAGATGGGCGTGGACGGCCGCTACGGTCTGGCCGACGCACCGGGCACGGCGATGGTCGCCGCGAACGCGATGTTCCATGTGCCGATCGGCTGGCGGCTGGAGAACGGCAGCCTGACAAACCACCTGGAGACCGACGAGTTCGAGGCCTCGTTGCAGTTCATGACCGAGCTGTGGGAAGCGGGCGCCTTCCACCCCGATGCCCTCGCGCTGGGCTCCAATGTCGGCGAGACGCTGTCGATGATCCCGGCCGGGACCGTCGGCATCTCCTGGATCGCCACTCACAACTGGTACAACCCCGGCAGCATCTATTACGAGGCGCTGCAGGAGGAGCCCGAGGGGTGGACCGCCTTCGTGCCGCCGCACTACGAGGGCGACGGGGACGGCCTGTTCGGCCGTTCGACCGGGGTGTTCGCCCGGGTCGCGATCTCCGCGCAGGCGGCGCAGGACGAGGAGCGCCTGATGATGCTGCTGGACTTCTGCAACTACATGCGTGCCCCGTTCGGCAGTGAGGAGCGCTACTTCCTCCAGCACGGCGAGGAGGGCGACTACTTCACCCGCGTCCCGGGTGAGGAGCCCGAGCCCGTCGAGGACACCGACTTCCAGGCCGAGGCCGCCCAGCTGGTCTACGGCCTGGACCCGGTGGTCTACAACTACCCGGACGCGCAGGATGCGGTCGCTGTCGCCGAGCAGTACGTCAACAACTCGGAGATGGACCCGTGCGCCGGCCTGTTCTCCGACACCGAGACCCGGAACGCTGCTCAGCTCGAGGAGCTCTACGAGAGCTACATCAACCAGATCATCGTCGGCAACCGTCCGATGTCGGACCTGAAGGTGTTCCGCGAGGAATGGCGCTCTCGCGGCGGCGACGACATCCGCACCGAGTTCGAGGAAGCTCTCAAGGCCCGGGAGAACGGCGAATGACCATGTCAGGCGGTGCCGGCCTGAGCGACCTCGGCCTGCTCAGCGATGCCCGCACCTTCTCGATCAGCGCGGAGAACCGTGACGGCCGATCGGGCGGCGGAGGCCGGGCCACCCGGGGTGATCACTCCACCGCCTGGGCCTCGCGGGAGCTGCCCGTGGGATGGAAGAAGTCCCCCTGCATCGACCTGGAGGGACGGTCTCGGCGCACGGTCGCCGACATCGAGGGCCCCGGCGTGCTGCAGCACCTGTGGATCACGGTGCTGCCCCAGCACCTGCGCTCGATCGTGCTGCGCATCTTCTGGGACGAGGAGGAGAGCCCGTCGGTCGAGGTGCCGCTGGGAGACTTCTTCTGTCAGGGCTGGGCACGGTACGTGCCGGTCAGCTCCCTCCCGGTGACCGTGGCCCCGGCTGGTGGTCTGAACTCCTACTGGCGGATGCCGTTTCGCGGGAGCGCCCGGATCGAGGTGGAGAACCTGTCCACGGCGACCATCGAGGGATTCTTCTACCAGTTCACCTGGTCGCAGGAGGAGGTCGGCGAGCGGGCCGCCTACCTGCATGCCCAGTGGCGCCGCTCGGATCCGCTGGAGGAGATGAGCCCGCACGTGCTGCTCGACGGCGTCGCCGGGCAGGGGCACTACGTGGGCACCTATCTGGCCTGGGAATCGCACCAGTCGGGCTGGTGGGGCGAGGGGGAGGTGAAGTTCTACCTCGACGACGACCTGACCGGCGCCGCGCCCGGGCAGGGCGGCGAGGGCGCCGAGCCGCCCACGATCTTCCCCACCATCTGCACCACCGGCACGGAAGACTACGTGGGCGGGGCCTGGGCCTTCGAGGACCCGCAGGGACGCTACGCCGAGTACTCCACCCCCTACCTGGGCATGCCCGAGGTGCAGCGGCCCGACGGGTTCTACGCCTCTCAGCAACGCTTCGGCATGTATCGCTGGCACATCCCCGACCCCATCCGCTTCCGCGAGCGGATCCGGGTGAGTGTGCAGGCGCTCGGCTTCCAGCGTCCGGTCGACGACCTGGTGCGCTACAAGCCGCTGCGCGACGACGTGGCCTCCACCGCCTTCTGGTACCAGGCGGAACCCCATGTGCCCTTCACCGAGGACCCGACCTACCGCCTGCCCACCTGGGATCTGCTCGACCCCACCTGAGGCCGGCCCAGCCGCCCCGCCAGCTCGTCCCACGCCCTTGAAGGAGAACCGTGACCGTCCGCCTCGTTCCCGGCACCAAGCGCCGCCTGCTCGATGCCTCCCCGTCGGCCAGCGAACCCTGGTACATCAACGACCACACCCTGATCCAGGACGGCGAGGGCCGCTGGCACGTATTCGGGATCTGGCACCCCGAACCCGCCGACCCGCTGGACGAGACGATGTTCCTGCACGCCTCCGCGCAGGACCTCACGGACGCGGAATGGACCGTGCACGACCCGGTGCTGCACGCCCGCACCGAGATCGGCGAGACCCATGTGTGGGCCCCGCACGTGATCCACCACGATGGCCGCTACTGGATGTTCTTCGCAGGTGGCACCGCCGACCACACCGCCTACCGGATGACCCTGGCGACCAGCGACGACCTGTTCACCTGGACCCGGCACGAACCGGTCCTGTTCGAGGACGGCTTCGATGCCCGCGACCCCATGGTGATCCACGACGGCCGGCGCTGGCTGATGTACTACACCCGTACCTCCGCGCCCGGGGGCGGCCACCACCAGGTCGCCGTGCGCAGCAGCGAGGACCTGGTGGCCTGGTCGCAGCCCTCGGTCGCCTATCAATCGACGGTCTGGGGCACCTACGGCGGGCCGACGGAATCGCCCTTCGTGATCCGGGCAGGGGAGGGCTGGATCCTGTTCGTGTGCGAGTCCACGCAGTACGACCGGACTCTGGCCTACTTCTCCAGCGACCCGTTGCACTTCGAGGATTCGGGCCGGATCGACGTCGACCTCGATGAGCACTGCGCCGAGATCATCGCCGACCCCGACAGCGGCACCACCTGGATCACCGGTGGCGGCTGGGACCGGGGCGGGCTGACGATCCGCGAGCTGGAGATCGCCGCCCCCTGATCCTCACCGCACCCTGACCCGGTGCCCGGGACGGGCGTCTTGACCGGGGTCCGCGACGCACCGGGTCCGGCGAGGTGGACCACTCGGTCGTCGGCGTCGTGGCACCACATCGCTGGGTGGCCCTGCCCGAGCCGCCGCGCGCCTTCTCGCCCCGTGGCAGCAGGCGTAATCTGACCGCACAGATCGGCGGCCGACTGCGACGGCGTACTCCTGCGGGGGTGGCGCACCCATGCAGGGGTCCCGCGCTCGCGGATCTGTCCGATGACGGAGCACGTCGAGAGGTGAGCACGATGAAGACTGGACGCACAGCCTGGCAGCGGTGTGCCCTGGTGGCCACGAGCGGCGTCCTGGCGCTCGGCGCGGTGGGATGCGGCGGCCCGTCCGATGAGTCCGACGACGGCTCGGGCGGGGACTCCTCGACCACCGAATCCAGCGACAACGGCGGGGCCAGTGATGACGGCGGTGCCAGCGACGGCGGCGGCATGAGCGATGACGGCGGGTCCGACGACGGGGGAGACTCCGCCGCGGACGCCGGCGACTACGGCCCGGGCACCGATCTGCGCACCGACGCCCCGCCCGTCGAGGCGCAGGACGCGGTCACCACCGCGCAGGACGAGGTCGGTGAGGGCACGCTGCACGCGGTCGAGCTCGACTACGACGAGGACGCCGGGGCCTGGCAGTGGGACGTCAAGATCCTGGACGGTACCACCGATCACAAGGTCGTGATCGACGCGGTCTCCGGTGAGGTCTCCAAGGTGGAGGACGAGACCACCGACGACGAGGAGCAGGCCATCGACCTCGACTCTCCCATGACCTACGACGAGGCGCTCGAGCTCGCCACGGCGGAGCGCGATGGCGAGCTGGGCGGGTGGAAGCTCGAGCACGACGACGGCATGATCCAATACCAGTTCGACATCGCCTCCGGTTCGGACGAGGACGAGGACGAGGTCACCGTCGATGCCGAGACCGGAGACGTCACGGTCGACTGACCTCGGGGTTTTCCGCTGGACGATACGTCGAGGCCCGCAGGGGCCCCGGACATCTGATCGGAGGGACAGATGGCACAGGTGCTGGCCGTGGCCGGAGCCACCGGCACGCTCGGCCGCTCGGTGGTGACAGCCGCCCGGGACGCCGGACATGAGGTGCGCCGGATCGCTCGCTCCACGGGCGTCGACCTGCTCACCGGCGACGGTCTCCCGGAGGCGTTGCGGGGCGCCGATGCGGTCATCGACTGCTCGAAGCCACCGACCCTCGAGGAGCAGGAGGCGACCCGATGGTTCACCACAGCGATGCGCACACTCGGCGCCGCCGCCGAGTCCGCCGGGATCAGGCGCACCGTGGTCATCTCCATCGTCGGCATCGACCGGATGCAGGACTACGGCTTCTACCGGGCCCAACTCGTGCACGAGGACGCTGCCCGCGCCCACTGCCCCGGCCCGGTCGTGGTCCGGGCCACGCAGTTCCACGACTTCGTGGGCACGATGCTGCAGCGCGACGGTGAGCGCTTCACCGTCATCGACGTCGCCTCCCAGCCGGTCGACACCCGCGTGGTCGCCCGGGAGCTGCTGCGCCAGGCCACCGCCACCCGCCCCGAACCGCTCACCCAGATCGCCGGGCCACGGGCGGAGAACACTCTGGATCAGGCCCGGCGGCTGCTGGCGGCGAGAGGGGATGACACCTCCGTCGTCGGGATCCCCGCCAGCCCCTCGATGAGGAAGGGGCTGATGCTGCCGGACCCGGACGTGCCGACCGCGGGACCGACCTACGACGAGTGGCTCCAGGAGAACGTGAGCAGGGAGGGCCGGGACCGCGATGGCTGAGGGGACGCCACCTGCCGCACCGGGCACCGTGTGGACGATCGGCCATTGGACGTGCCCGCAGTCCGTGGTGCTCGACACCCTCGGCTCGGTGGACATCGACGTGCTGGTGGACGTGCGCAGACTGCCCGGGTCGCGCCGCAGCCCCCAGTTCGACGCCGACGAGATGGCCTCGTGGCTGGGTGAGGCAGGGATCGAGTACCTGCACCTGACCGAGCTCGCCGGCCGGCGCCCGAAGCAGAGGGATGTCGACCCCGCGCTCAACGCCGGATGGCAGAACACCAGCTTCAAGAACTACGCCGACCACACCCTGACCCCGGAGTACGCAGCCGGCCTGGACCGCCTCACCGACCTGGCCTCCGACAGTCGCGTCGTGATCATGTGCGGGGAGCCGATGCCCTGGCGCTGCCACCGCCTGCTGATCGCCAACACACTGGCGGCCCGCGGCTGGGACGTCGTGCACCTGATGAACGAGGCCGAGCCGATGCCGCACGAGCTGGGACGGTGGGGAGCTGAGCCCTCGGTCGGCCAAGATGGCATCGTGACCTACCCCGACTCCTGAGGAGGAGCATCATGAGCGAGAAGTTCGAGGTCGGCGACCACGTCAGCTGGAACTCCGAGGCGGGCCGGGTCAGCGGCACGATCACGAAGGTCCACACGGAGGACTTCGAGTACAAGGGTCACCACCGCCGTGCCAGCGAGGACGAGCCCCAGTACGAGATCAAGAGCGACAAGACCGATCACATCGCGGCGCACAAGGGCTCGGCGCTGTCCAAGTTCTCCGGCTGAGGGCCGCTCGAACCGGCGGGGCAGCTCCGCAGCTCGATTCGCAGCAAAGGCGAGCGCAGATCGACGAGGACCGGCACACTGAGCACATGGGACACCGGGAGCAGGTCAGCTACGCCTGGCGCGAGGCGATCGTCGACGCCGAGGTCTCCTCGCTGCACGCCGCGGCCTTCGACCACGCCGACGAGGTCGAGCCCTGGCGGGAACGACTCGAGCGCCACTCGCTGGGATGGGTCACCGCACGCCGCGACGATGCCCTGGTCGGATTCTGCAATGTGGTGACCGACGGGGGTCGCCACGCCTTTCTGGTCGACACCACGGTCCACCCCGACCACCAGGGCACCGGCATCGGCCGGGAACTGGTGACCCAGGCGATCGAGGCCTGCCGCGCCGGCCCGGTCGAGTGGCTGCACGTCGACTTCGAGGAGGACCTGGGCCCCTTCCACATGACCGAGGGACTCTTCCGACGGACCACCGCAGGCATTCTGAAGGTCTGAGGCTGCGAGGGTCTGAGCGGACCTCAGCCGCGATGAGCGGGATGGAGGAGCCCGAGGGCCCCGATATCTCCTTGCGCCGGTTCGGCATCGTGGCAGGATCTCGCTCATGACGCACCGCCGGACCTGGGACGACTTCCCGCCACCACTGCGTTGCCGGCTCGAGGCGCTCCTCGGCGAACCCGTGGCACGCACCCGCTCCTGCGAGGGCGGCTTCTCCCCGAGCAGCGCCGAGATCCTCCTCGGGGCCTCCGGCTCCGCCTTGTTCGTCAAGGCCGTGCGGGATCGCGACAACCCCGCCTCCCGGGCACTGAACGGCGCCGAGGCGGACGTGCTGGCTGCCCTGCCCGCGACCGCCCCGGTCCCGGCCCTGGTGGACGTCTTCGAGGAGGGGGAGTGGTTCGTGCTGGTCACCCAGGCCGCCCCGGGGGCGCTGCCGAAGGCGCCATGGACTCCTGCGCAGCTCGATCAGGTGCTGAGGGCCCTCGACGATCTGCAGGAGGCGACCACGCCGTGCCCGGTGCGAGCGCTGCGGTCGGTGCCCGATACGCTCGGGCCCGACCTGCTCGGCTTCGAGCACGTGGCTGCCGATCCGCCGCAGGACCTGGAGCCCTGGCTCGCGGACCACCTGGACGAACTGCGCGCCTCGGCGCGGCGAGGGATCGACGCGCTCGACGGGAACACCCTGTGCCACGCCGACGTCCGCGCGGACAACATGCTGATCACCGATCACGGCGCCGTCAGCTTCGTGGACTGGGCGCACGCCTCGCGCGGCAGCCGCGTCAGCGATGCCCTGCAGCTGCTGTCCTCGGTCGAGGACCCGGACGGCACATTGCGGGTCAACGCCCGCATCGATGTGGTCCTGGAGACGCATGGCTTGCCCCGTCAGGTGGGCACTGACGTGCTGAGCGGCATCCTCGGCTTCTTCGTCGATGCCGCGCGGTGGCCCCACGACCCCAGGCTGCCGTTCCTCGGACCGCATCGGCGGGCCCGGCGCGACAGCCTGCTGCCGCTGGTGCGGGAGCGGTGGGGCTGAGCGCTGGGCTCAGGGCCCACGGGCGGCATCTGATCGGCAGCTCAGGCCGCACCCTGGACCACGGCATCGCCGTCGAAGGTTTCACCGAAGACCGTCAGCATCCGGCCATCAGGGTCGATGATCGGGATCCCCAGATCGGTGGCCCCCGCTCCCCATTGTCCCGTGATCTCGGGGTTGGTGATCTCGCCCATGCGGGTGATGGCCGGGGCGGCGACCGCGGGACCCGGCGGGTACCTGTGACGGCGCCCGGCAGGGGACGAGCGGGTCGTCACTTCAGCCCGGCCATCTTGATGTTGGCGATGATCTGGCGCTGGAAGATCAGGAAGATGATGATGATCGGTGCGGCCGCACAGGCCGAGCCCGCCATCAGCAGCCCCAGCTCTGAGGAGCGCTCGCCGCGGAAGGCCGCTAGGTACTGCTGCACCTGGAACAGCTCTGGGCTGGTGATGGTCATCACCGGCCATACGAAGTTGTTCCAGTACGCCATGAAGCTCGTGATGCCCACGACCACGAAGGGCGCCTTCGACAGTGGCAGGAAGACCCGCAGGTATACCCCCCAGCGACCGCAGCCGTCCACCACCGCCGCCTCCTCCAGACTCGAGGGGATGTTCAGGTAGAACTGTCGCACGAAGAAGATGTGCGCCGCGGCAGCCATCCCCGGGATGATCAGCACCGCCATGGTGTCCAGCATCCGCAGATTGGTGACCACGATGAAGCTGGTCAGCAGGATCGTCATGCCGGGGATGAACATCGTCATCAGCACGATCGGCCAGACGATGCGCTTGCCCTTGAACTCCAGCCGCGCGAAGGCGTAGGCGGCCATGGAGTTCACTGCGATCGAGCCGGTCGTGAAGATCACTGCGCCGGCGCCGGTGATCGCCAGGGTGCGCAGGAACGAGGGATCCGAGAGGATCTGGACGTAGTTCTCCCACTGCCAGACCTCGGGGAAGAACTGGAAGGGGGTGGAGACCACCTCGGTGCGGATCTTGAACCCGGAGATCACCATCCAGGCCAGGGGGAACAGGGCGAGACCCAGGATGATCACCGAGAAGAACGCTTTCATCACGAAGGTCGCGATCCACCTCGGCTCGAGCATACGGCGACGCCTCGCGGTGCGGCGCAATCCCTCCGCCTGGGCGCTGTCGCGCAGCACCGTGTCGGTGGGAGTGGTGTTGGGGCTAGCGGTCACGGTCATGTCAATCAACCAGCTTCTCGGAGTTGACGATGCGGAAGATGATCGAGGAGATCGTCCCCAGCACCACGAACAGCAACAGGGCGGCGGCGATCGAGTAGCCGACGTAGGCGTCACCGCGGAAGTGGTTGAAGATGAAGAGGTTGGGCAGCTCGGTAGCGGAGTTCGGGCCGCCTTCGGTCATGACCAGCGGCAGCTCGAACTGCTGGATGGAGCCGACGAAACCGGTGACCAGCAAGAACAGCAGCACGTTCTTCATCTGCGGGATGGTGATGTACATGGTCTTCTGTCGCCAGTTGGCGCCTTCGAGCTCCGCGGCTTCGTAGAAGCTCTCGGGGATGTCGAGCATCGCGGCGATCATGATCAGGGTCGAGATGCCCAACCCGAGCCAGACGGCCGGCACCGCGATGGCGGCCAGCGCCCACCGGGGATCTCCCAGCCAGGCCTGATTGGGAGCACCGAAGATATTGATCAGAGCATTGAGCAGTCCGCCGGAGTAGTCGTAGATGATTACGAAGGTGATCGAGGCGATCACTCCGGAGATCACCGAGGGGATGTAGATGCTGACCTTGAGGACCGTGGAGACCTTGCGGGACACCGAGGTCGCCAGCGAGGCCACGAGGAAGGACAGGACCAGACTGAGGGGGACGGTCATCAGCACGAACTGGAGGCCACGCACGATTGCATCCCAGAAGTTGTCGTCGATCAGCACGTTGCGGAAATTCTTCCAGCCCACGAACTCCGAGTCGGTGTAGAAGCTCCAGTCGAAGAAGCTGAGGTACACCGCCTGGATCGCGGGCCAGATCACGAAGATGCCCAGCAGCACCAGCACCGGAGCCAGCATGATGTAGGCCATGCCGGTGTCTTTGCGCCGGCTGGGATGCACCCGGGCCCGCGCCCGGGCCTTGGCGGCAGGTGGTGTCCGCTCGGCGGCCGTGGCCATCGATCATCCTTCCTCGCGCATCTGCTCAGGCATCCATCTCGGCGCGTATCTCGGCCAGGTCCTCGCGTTCGATCACCTTCTGGATCTCGGCGTTCGCCTCCGCCAGCGCCTCCGAGGGGCTCAGCTGGCCGAGCATGCCGGCCTGGATCGCATCGCCCATGGCCTCATTGATGTCCCAGGGATACTGCGCCTCAGGGATGCAGTTCGGGACGATGTCCTCGAAGACGACATCGGACCAGCTCGCCTCGGCGGCAGCGGGATCAGAGTTGACGACCTCGGTGACCTCGTCACGGGCCGGGGCCTTGGTGAACTGCGTGTCGACGAAGAAGGGTCGCAGGACCTCGGGATCCCCACCCAGCACCCACTCCATGAACGAGGCGGCAGCTTCGGGTTCCTTGGCCTTCGCGTCCACGACCCATTTCATGTTGCCGATGGTGGAGACGGAGTGCGACATGTCGCCGTCGGACTGCACCCACGGGGCGACCCCGGTGACGGGAACCAGATCCGGGTAGTCGGCGGCGATCTCGGACATGCCCCAAGAGCCCTGCGACAGCATCGCCACCTTGCCCTCCCCGAAGGCTTGCGCGGAGTTCCCCTCGCCCAGGGCCTGACGGGGGATCCAGCCGTTCTCCTGGAGCGTCTTGTAGAAGACGATCAGCTCTTCGTAGGCCGGGTCCTCGGCGTCAGCCGTGGTCCAATCGTCGGAGATCGGCAGATGCCCGGCCACGTGCATCTGGGCCGCCACCGTGGTCCAGCCGAAGGTCCCCGAATCCACTGCGGTGTTCAGGGCGAACTGGCCGTTGCCCATGATGGGGGAGAGCGCCTCGCAGGCCTCGTACATCTCGTCCCAGGAGGTGGGTGGTGAGTCGGGGTCCAGCCCGGCCTGCTCGAACAGGTCCTTGTTCCAGTACAAGGTCATCTGGGGCTCCACCAGCAGCGGGAAGGCGTACCACTGTCCCTGGTATTGGCTGACCTCCTTGGAGATGTCATTGACACTGTCCAGCACCGCGCTGTCGAACAGGTCGTCCAGCGGCATCAGTGTGCCGGTGCGGGCGGCGGTGTCCAGCCGGCCGGCCTGGATGTACAGGTCCGGTGCGTTGCCAGCGGCCTGGGCGGCCTTGAGCTTCTGGTCCCAGGCGTCCCCGGGGACGACCTGGAAGTTGATGTAGACGTCCTCTTGGGCGGCGTTGAAGTCTTCGACGATCTGCTCGTACCAGGCGTTCTCGGGAGTGGTGAACACATTGCCCCAAAACTCGACGGTGGTCCTGCCCTCTGCCTCGGGCGCGTCGGCTCGCTCGCCGGGGGTTCCGCTGCCGCACGCGGCGAGCCCGGTGGCCGTCGCGGCGGCTGCCGTGGAGATGAAAGTCCTGCGCTTCATGATGGTTCTCCTCGTCATCGGGGAACTGCTGGGTGCCCGGGGGTCGGGCGGGCCCGGCCGCGGCGCTCGGGTCCGGGACCGGCGTGTCGCGTCCCGTCGTCATCGAAGGAACGGTGCGTGATCGGGTCGATCACCGCATCGCGCCCTTCATCGGACCACATGCTGGTAATCGATTGCACGCCAAGCTAGTTCCTCGGTGAGCACGTGTCAACCGTGCGGGCGTGCGGAAGGTATTGAGGAGGCCTGTTCTGCGACCAGGCCCTTAGGTGGGATGTTCGGGCGTCATTGACGGCATGACGAGAACTCTCGTAGTGTGTTAGTAATCGTTTCCCGACGGTCGCTCACGCCGACGTCGAATCAGTGCTGATTCCGAACCAGGGAGTGCCCCCATCATGGCCACCGCCAACTCGCCCGTCACCCAGCCCACCGCGCTCGCGCGCCTGCGACCCGTCCTCACCCGCTCGATCAGTCCGGAGAACTTCGACGGCTCCCCGGGCGGCGGCGGACGCGCCACGGAGGGCACCGGTGCCGAGGCGGCCCGTGACCTAG
>Ga0209487_1002793_pt1 | contig 14009 bp, 11 predicted proteins | sample Poulit2012_FD_187524 | JGI IMG/M metagenome (GOLD analysis project Ga0209487, IMG submission 187524) | Agricultural soil microbial communities from Georgia to study Nitrogen management - Poultry litter 2012 (SPAdes) (version 2) | ecosystem: Environmental > Terrestrial > Soil > Agricultural land... | reverse complement strand
GCGACAACATTCACGTTAGAATGGGAAGGAAATTTTTCCTCCGCACTGTCTGTTTTTCGGGAGTATCTACATGACCAATAAGTCTTCGGCCCAGTCACTGGAAGGTGCCGGCACCCAAGACCGCAACCTCGCGATGGAACTGGTTCGCGTCACTGAAGCCGCCGCTATTGGTGCCTCCGAATGGGTCGGTTTCGGCGATAAGAACATTGCTGACGGCGCCGCCGTGGATGCGATGCGCGGGTTCTTGCACACCGTGCACATGGACGGCACCGTGGTGATCGGGGAGGGCGAGAAGGACGAAGCCCCCATGCTGTTTAACGGTGAACGGGTGGGCGATGGCCTGGGCCCGAAAGTCGATGTTGCTGTAGACCCCATTGACGGCACCATGCTGACCGCCATGGGTTATAACAACGCGCTGTCCGTGATGGCGGTTGCCGAACGCGGCTCCATGTATGACGCCTCGAGCGTGTTCTACATGGAGAAAATGGTGGTCGGCCCCGAGGCGGCCGACATGGTGGACCTGCGGCTGCCCGTCAAACAAAACCTGCAGTTGCTGTCCCGAGCGCTCGATAAAAAAGTGTCCCAGCTCAACGTGTGTGTACTGGACCGTCCGCGCCACGAAGGTCTGGTGCGTGAAATTCGCGAAGCCGGTGCGCGCGTCAAATTTATTATGGACGGTGACGTGGCCGGCGGGATCGCCGCGGCACGCCACAACACCGACGTCGATATTCTCTTGGGCACCGGTGGCACCCCGGAGGGGATCATCACCGCGTGTGCCATCAAAGCCACCGGCGGTATGATCCAGGGCCGTCTGGCACCCGTGGACGACGCCGAACGGCAGAAAGCCATCGACGCCGGCCTGGATCCGGATGCGATTTTGGCCACCAACGATCTGGTGGGCACCGAAAATTGTTATTTTGCCGCCACCGGCATTACCGACGGCGATCTGCTGCGTGGTACCCGGTACTACTCCAACCGCATTGAAACCCAATCAATTGTGATGCGCGGCCAGACCGGGACGGTCCGGATTATTGAAGCCGAACACCGTCCTGCCAAATGGAAGAAAGAAAACTAGGCCACACGGGCTTAAGCCGCGGTCGCTGACGAGTCATCGTTGGCGGCCGCGGTTTTTTCGTCGCGTTTTGGTTGCAACTCATCGGGTACTAGCCCGGCAGGGTGGTCCGTTACCTGTGCGTCGATGTGCTGGTTGGTGTATCGGTTGGTGGCGACCATCCAGGTTGCTGCCGCGACAACGAAGGCTAAAACGGGGACGGCCACAGCGGCCAGGGCTGTTCCACGCAGCACAATCGTCATGATCGCCGGCAGTGCCGTCAGCATCAGGATGGGCAGATTCCATGTTCTTGTGGAGTTCTTGAGACCGGTGGCCACGGTCAGGCCGAAGGCGATGCCGCCGATGGCCAGTAAATACAGCAGCTGTGGGAGCGGGGCAAATCCCAGAGCGAGCATACTGCCGGCAGAAATGGCGGTCAGGAGGGCGATACGACGTGTGGTTGGATTCAGTTCAGTTGCGGTGGTGGCGTGCAATGGTTCCCCTATTTTGTTATGTAACTGCTACTAGTGTTTAGGTTAATGCAGGCAGTAGCGCAGTCAAGCGCGGCACGGTCTGGTTCACGCCCGGCTGGCCATGAAGAGCGTCACAGTCTCGGCGGCGGTGGATAAGGTTAACGAATTACCGTCACCGGGCACATAGATCCCGGCCCCGGGCTGGATGTCCACCGTGTTTGTCCCCGAGGCCAGGGTGCCGGTGCCGCTGGTGCCCACGGCAATGTGCGGTGTCTCAGCGGTGATGGTTAGTTTCGCGTGTGCTGGCAGATCGTAACGGGTCAAGGCGAAGTCGGTGACCGGTGGGGTAAAGCGGGTGACCAGCACGTCGTCGATAGTGCGTACGGTCGGGGTAATAATGGGTGTGGCACCGGGTGTGTAGGTGACCACTTTATCGAGTTCTGTCACGTCCACGTGTTTGACAGTCAGCCCGCCGCGGATCACGTTATCCGAGGTGGCCATGACTTCTAGGCCGAGTCCGGAGACGTAGGCGTGGATGGTGCCGCTGGGGATAAACAGCGCTTCCCCGGGGGCCAGGCGTGACAGGTTCATGAGCAGCATGACCAGTGCGCCCGGGTCGTCCGGATGGATCGTTGCGGCGGCTAGCGCGTTGGCTAGGTGTTCGTCGTCGATGGCTTGGTGTTCCACCGCGGTGAAGATGGCTTTGGTCCAGCCGGCTGGTTGCCAGAATGGTCCGCTGGTGTCCACCAGTTGGCCAAATACTGTTTTGAGTTGGCCCGCGGCCAGATTGGTTGCCATGGTTTGTAGCACGGCGGTCAGATCGGCGTCGTCGACGAGCTGGGCCAGCAGTCGGAAGGTTTCGGCGGCGGCTTGCGGACTGCGAAACCCCGCCATCGCGGTGAAATCACTCAGCGCCACCAGCATTTCTGGTTTATGGTTGGCGTCGCGGTAGGTGCGGCGGGGGTCGTCCAGCGGGATGCCCGCGGCGTTTTCGGCTGCGAATCCGAGTCGCGCGTGGTCGATGGTGGGGTGTGCCTGAATGGACAGCGGCTGGTCGGCGGCCAAGAATTTGACGAGATAGGGCAGATCTACCAGTTCGGCCAGCGGTGTGCCGTCGGTCAGCGTGGTCGGGGTGGTCGGATGGGTACCGAACCACATTTCTGCCTGCGGGGTGGCCGATGCGGGTGCGTCGCTGAATTCTGCCAACAGTGTGGTGGATCCCCAAGCGTAGTCTTTGACGGGGGCGACCAGCGGGTATAAAGACTGTTCAACCCCGCACGGGTGAGGATTGGTCAAAACTTTGGCCTTTCTTCTCTGCTGGAGTTTAGCCCGGATGACACTGGTGGTTGGTCTCGGCGGCGCGGGTCAAAAGATTGGTTTGTCCGGTATCTTCTGCCCACATCAGATAGTCTTCGGTGATTTCACTACCGTCTTCCTGAGTTGGAACCGGTTCCCAATTGTCGGTTGAGTCTTGCTGGGTGGTCTGTAACAGGTACAGGCCCAGTGCCGGTTGCATAACGTGTCCGCCTGTCGGAGGGGTGCCGTCTTCGGCGAGCATGTCGTGCACCCGGGTGTGGACTTCATCGAAGTCCGGGTAGGTGGAGAACTGTTCACCCTGGTCCCCGAAGTCGGGAGCACCGATGGTTAACCGTTCCATGCCATGACGTTGGGACTTGGCCCCCAGGTTGAGGAAGCTGCCCACTTGGGACTGTGGGATGGAGGTTTCGACCATCTGTTCCCCGGCACCCAGAATGCTTTCGAACCGGGTCAGTAACGTCCCCACATCGAATTGGTCCAGCATGGCCTGCTGAACGCACTGCTGGCGTTGGATGCGCGAGTAGTCCGTGGACCATTTGCGAGAGCGCGCATAGCCCAGGGCATCATCACCATCAAACGTGTAGGTGTCGGGGGCCCACCAGGCGTTGCCCCAGTTGCCGTCGGGGCGCACACCGCGATAGGGAGTCCACCCGCCGGTGGTGACGGTCACACCGCCCATGGCGTCGATGAGTTCAGCGAATCCGTCCATATCGATGGTGACGTAGCCGGTGACGTCCAGACCTAAGATCCCCGACACTGCATCCATCATGGCCTCAGCACCTGGATCTTCAGATGTTGGATATAGATCGGAGTGGTTCTGTGTCACATCGGTGTACAAACTGTTGATGATGCATTCGTCACCGCAGCTGTAACCGTCGGGGTAGACATTCCACAGGGGCGAATCGGAGGCGAAAGGCGCGTTCTGTAGGTTACGCGGGATGGAGAATAAAAAGATTTTGCCGGAATCAGCATTAATGGAGGCCACCGAAATCGAGTCCGGGCGCATCCCGGTGCGACCCTCACCCGCATCAGCGCCCATGATCAAAATATTATATCGACCATCAGATTTATCCACGGCCGGCCCGGAGCCGAAGATCGAACCCAAGGACGACGTGGACGCATTGAGTAAGAAAGCCCCATAGGCGGTGGCCCCCGAGGTCAGCGCCAGTAAGACGACCAGGATTGCGCCAATGAGCGGGCGGGCCGAAGATTTGAGCTTAACGAATTGGATGAGGCGGGCGGTGTCCAACCACAAAATGAGCCAGCCGACGGCCAGGGCGGCCAGATAAAAAATCCCGATGGATTGCACGAACTGATTGAACGCCAGCGACATGGTGAAACCACGGGCCAACAGCAGGCCCAGGATGGTCAGCAATAACAGGCCCCAGTTGATCATGGTGACCGTCAGCCCGATGCGGCCTAACCGGTGGTGGCCGGTAACGCTTTGCGCGCCGCCCGGGATAAACGTGGTGAGTCCAATGAGCAGGATCGCCCGTGCGGTGCGCTGGCCGAAGGTGCCGTAGGCCGCGTATTTTAGCGGATCCTTTCCGGCACCGCCGTACTCCAGCTGGCGAAGCCGCTGGTTGAGTTCCTGGCGAATCTGCCGCTCGGATTTGCCTGCGGTTGGCGTGGTGGGGGAGTTGGTCACTGCTACTCGATGTATGTTGCGGTCGGGGAAAAGAAGCCGGAGGAGACAGGTTAGTGGCTTTTGTCTGGGGAGGCCAGTTTACTGCGCAGGTTGGCGCCTTTGGCTTGAGCTTGTTCCTTGAGTGTGGTGGCAAAGCTGGTGAGTTGGTCGCGCAACTGCTGGGCGTCGTCGTCAGTATTGGCGGCCAACATTTTGACGGCCAACAGGCCGGCGTTGCGGGCCCCGTTAATCGATACGGTGGCAACCGGCACACCGGCGGGCATCTGCACAATCGACAGCAGCGAATCCAGGCCGTCGAGGGCTTGGAGTTTGACCGGCACACCGATGACGGGCAGCGGGGTGGTGGACGCCAACATACCGGGCAGGTGTGCGGCTCCGCCAGCACCGGCAATAATGACGGATAGGCCACGTTCGGCGGCAGTGGCCCCGTATTCGATCATCTCGTGCGGCATGCGGTGGGCTGAGACCACCTGAACTTCGTGGGCGATACCAAACTCGGCCAGGGCCTCGGCTGCGGCTTGCATAACGGGCCAGTCAGAATCTGATCCCATGACCACGCCAACGCGCGGCGTGTCCGATGCTTGTGCCATACGAAACTCCTTAGTAGTCGGTGGTGCCGTGCCGAATAATTTCTGCCGCGTCGATGGCAGCGGCCAGCGCTGCATCGAGGTCACCATCGGTGGCTAATACGTTTACGTGTCCGATTTTACGTCCGGGACGCACGGATTTGCCGTAAGCATGAATCTTGGCTTGCGGATATTTTTGCATTGCCAGGGGAAAGGCGCCGTAGAGGTCGTGATTTTCGGCACCCAAATAGTTTTTCATGACCGTGTAGTCCACGACGGGGTCGGTGGCGCCCAACGGCAGGCCCAGTACAGCGCGTAAATGCTGTTCAAATTGGCTGGTCAGGGCGCCATCTTGGGTCCAGTGGCCGGTGTTATGCGGGCGCATGGCCAGTTCATTAATCATGAAGCCGGCGGCCGTGTCGGGCGTGTGGAAGAGTTCTACCGCCAGCATGCCGGTGACTCCCACCCCGTTGGCGATGGTTTCGGCTGCGGCACGGGCTGCCTGCGCCGTCGTGTCGTCCAGTTCGGGTGCCGGCGCTTTGACGATATCGGCCACCCCGTCGGTCTGAATGGTTTCGACCACCGGATACGTGCGCGTCTCACCCGTGGTTGACCGTGCGATTTGTGCCGAGAGTTCGGAACGGAAATCCACTTTTGCTTCGACCAGCAGGGCCGGGTGGTCGCCGTTAAACCAGGCCTGGGTTTGGCGGGCTTGCGCTGCGGAATCGAGTATCCACACGCCTTTGCCGTCGTAACCGCCCCGCGGGGTTTTCAACACGACGGGAAAACCGATCGCTTCGCCGGCGGCTACCAGCTCCTCGATGGATGTTACTTCGCGCCAGTCGGGCTGCGGGAGGTTCAGCTCGGCCATTTTGCGTCGCATGGCCAGCTTGTCTTGGGCATACACCAGTGCATCCGGGCCGGGGGCCAACGTGACCCCGGCGTCTGCTAGGCGTCGCAAATGTTCGGTGGGCACGTGTTCGTGATCGAAGGTTACGACGTCGACGCCGGCAGCAAAGGCTGCCAGCGTGTCATAATCCGTGTAATCACCCACCGTAAACGTGGCCGCCGTGGTGGCTGAAACATCCGCAGCCTCGGCAAGCACGTGCAATTGCACGCCAAGATTGATCGCGACCGGAGCCATCATGCGGGCTAACTGGCCGCCGCCTACTACACCTACTGTTGGAAAAGTCACCCCTCTACAGTAGCTTGGATTCGCTACCGGCGTTGTTGCATGGTGGTCCACGACACGCAACCTGCTGCTGACCAGGGCCGAAAGCGACCCGAGTGTCGCACCGGATCCGGTTCAGCAGATTTTCAGGTTCAACCCGCTAGAGTATCTACGACCTAATCCACGCCCAATTGGAGGACCGATGTTGAAAGCACTGCAGGATCGCATCGTGGCACTCGTGAAACTACTGTGGCGTGAGCTGGCCAAATTCGGTGTGGTCGGCGGGATCGGCTTCTTTATCGATACCGGTATTTTCTTGTGGCTCATCACCGGGCCGATGGAGGATTCCGCGGTCAAAGCCAAAGTCATTGCCACGGGTGTGGCCACCGCCTTCTCCTGGGTCGCCAACCGCTACTGGACCTTCCGCAACCGCCGCCAAGCCAACGTGCTGCGCGAACTGGTACTTTTTTTGATCATGAACGGTATTGGCGCCGGCATCCAAGCCGGTTTTGTGTTTATCGCCAAATACCTCTTGGGTGTGACCTCTGCCGGTGGCATGGTGCTGTTCGGCAATATCATCGGGCTGGGATTTGCCACCATCTTCCGGTTTATTTCCTACCGGCTGTGGGTCTTTACCGAGTCAGTGGAAGCCGACCCCGCCACCGTACGAGACCGCGACGTGCTCACCGGCGCGGTACCAAAGATCGATGCGGGCCCCGACGGTGCAGACGAGCATCCGCCGCGCACCTAAGAGCGCGCTACAGTGCGGAGCCCAGTCGTTCGGTTTCGATGATACGCTGCAGTTGGGCGTCGTCGGCGGCATCGACCAACACCACCGGTTTACTGCGCCGCCAAGCATCAATGATGACCCACCACAGGCCAGCGTCTAAACGCAGCTGGTGGGATCGGATGACCACCCCGGCACTACGAATATCTACGCCCGACGGCGCAGGCTGATCGGTGACCGCGTGACGAATGATCTCCGGTACCGGCAGCAGGGCTTGGTCGGCGTGGGACAGGACCTCCTCATCAACATGCACCACGGACGCGTCGGCACTTTCGGCGTGGGTCACAAAGAGTTCGGCTGCCGCAGCCAGGTAGTCGGCTGGACGATCCGTCAGGATGGCATCGGCGTCGTCGGCATCGGCGGCGCAGGCTAAGTCACACCAGGCGACACCCAGCGCCAAGACCAGGCTGCGCCAGGTGACCGGCACATCCACGAAGATCGCATCCGGTGCCGCGATCCCGTAAGAATCCACCAGGTGAGTGGTTTTCGTGGCCCAGTTGACCGCCACCCGTCCGGAGAGTTCGGTTCGACCATCATCGGCCGTGTAGTGAATAATGGCCGGTCGGCCAGAAGCCGCCAGGTGGGCGATCAGATCGGCGTCGGGTTCTAACGGCGCATGGGACAGGGAGCTCAGCGAAATCATGGGGTTCCTTTGACTACAGTGGTAATGCTCTCTAGGCTTACCAGTTCGGTGCGTTAGCGCAGGTGACATGACGATACCGGCGCTAATACTGGGCTGTACATTGACTGTGAGTTCGCTGGTAGAGCCGATGTTTGGTGGCGTCTGAGCTTGACTAACGACAAGTTACACCGGTGTAATTAGGAACCAGTACAATAGATTATTCACCGCAACGATCATCAAGAATATGACGCATACTCTTGTCGTTGCCGGGCTACAAATAGGTGCCCCGGTGAAACTGCAGGAAAGGAACCTATGGACAATGCACAACGGGCGGAACGTTCCGGCCTTGAGAGCCAATCCGTACCTCGTAACGGGCGAGGAGTTCCTGTTGATTGGTTTGTGGATCCGGCGGATCCCAGCGCCGGCCAGTCCCTGACCTCTTTGGATGATCGTGCCACCGCATATTTGGCGGCACACGATGCGATGAGCGACATCGCCACCGAGGATGCCACGGATATCGGGGACGCTACGGTGACTGCATTGCACCCGGGTATTCCATCCGATCCCGAGGTTCCCGAAACCGTCGACCTGTGGCAGACCCTGCCGGGCTTCGGCGATACCGCCGACGACGGCCAACTGGCCTGGCAGGCCGATGCCCTGTGTGCCCAAACCGATCCGGAAGCATTTTTCCCGGAAAAAGGCGGCTCCACCCGAGACGCTAAAAAGGTGTGCGGTGCCTGCCCCGTCAAACAGCAATGTCTCGAGTACGCGCTGTCCAACGATGAACGCTTCGGTATTTGGGGCGGCATGTCGGAACGCGAACGTCGTCGGCTACGCAAGAAATCTTCATAACTGTTGGCTAAGTACCACGTTACGGGCGTCTTCCTGTTAGAAGATCCCGCCAATGCCTCCACCGAAGTCTTGACCGCTGCCCTGCACGGGCAGATTGGATTAGACGCCGCGGTGGTGGTGACGCCAGCCACCGTAGAACCCGCGGTGCTGGAAAACCTGCGCAAACTCATGGCCGAAGCCGGCATTGAACCCAGCCACATGGTACGCGATACCACCCAAAGCCTGGCAACCCAACTGGCCGACGTCCTTGACACCGTCCAAGAAACGGCCCGGCTCGCCGCCGCCCAGTCCTGGCTGTGGTTCCTGACCGAGGACACGGTGGTGGCCCACGACGCCCTGGCCAAACAGCTCCAGGCCGTTGAAGTCTCCCCGTCCGTGGCCATCGCGGGCGCAAAACAGCTTGCCGATCAACGCCACCTCGTTGATGTTGGTCTCACCGTGGCACACAGCGGCGAAGTCCTGTCCATGATTGAACCCGGCGAGCTGGATCAGGGCCAATATGACCACCGCACCGATGTTTTTGCGGTGTCCTTACCGGGCATGCTGATCCAAACTGAACTCTTCCAAAGCCTCCACGGTTTTGATCAGCTCACCCCCGACGCCGTGCAAACCGTGGACGTGTGCTGGCGTGCTCGGCTGGCCGGTCACCGGGTGGCCGTGGTCCCCGGCGCCGAGGTCCACCACGAACAGGTTCCCAAGGCCCCGCCAGTTGCAGACACCTGGGCCGCATCGCGTTGGCTGCGACTCAAACACACCGGGTTTTTCGGTCTGCTGGGCGGCTGGGTGTGGGGCATTCTCACCGCCGTTGCCATGTTGATCGTCGGGCTCTTTGTCAAAGCACCCCGCACCGGAGCGGCACAAGCCAGCGGTATTGTCCGTACGCTCACCCGGGTGGCCCCGCTGCTGCAATCCCGAAAAGCTGCGCGCGCCAGTCGGACCAGACCGTTTGACGCCGTCGATGAGCTGCGCCCATCCCGGGCGCGGGTGCGAGACTACCGCCGCTCGGTATTAGAAACCTCCGAACCAGACCGCGTCATCGGCGATGGCACCGGCGTATCCGCGGCCCCGCAGCAGGCCACCGGCGGCCACGACGACTTCGATGAACTGGCCACCCCGGAACGGAACTGGGTCGGCATTGGTGCCGTCACCCTGGCCGTAGTGTTTGGCACGGTGGCACTCCTGGGACTGCGTCACCTGTTGGGCGTGCCCGCCCTGGCCGGCGGAAACCTCCTGCCCATCAGCCAAGACCTCACCGTGCTGGTCCATAAAGCCCTCACCGGCTGGTCATCCACCGGAGCCGGTGCGCCCGGCTACGATGGCCCCTTTGGGTGGCTGCTCGTCCTTTTGGGGCTGACCACCAATGCTTCGGCCGCGCTGGTCTGGATTTGGCTGCTGGCCCTGCCGCTTGCCGGGATCGGCGCGTGGACGCTGGCTGGGGCGCTCACCTCGGCCCGCTATGTACGCTTTACCGCCGGCCTGATCTGGGCCAGCGCCCCCGTCCTGCTGATTGCCCTCACCGAAGGCCGCCTGGGCGGACTGATCACCCACATTGTCCTGCCGTGGTTCGTCCTGGCCGTCCTGCGCGCCATCGGCTACCAAGCCGACGACATCAAACTGTTTCGAAACATCCGGCATCAGCCGTCCACCGCGCAACACCCCGTGCAGCTGGGCCGCAAAATCCGCCGCAACACGTCGGCCACGTCCTTGACCGCAGCCGCCTGGGTCGCCATCCTGCTGACCGTTATCACCGCGGTCGCACCAGCAATGTTCATCCCGTTGACCGTCGGCCTGATCGTGCTCGCGTTGACACTGCGCAAAAAAGCCAGCGTGCTGTGGTGGACCCCACTGCTGGCCGCCACCTCGTTGCTGCCCGCCGTGGTAACCCACCGGACCAACCTGCGCGCCATTTTTGCTGACCCCGGTGCCCCCGCGGGTTTTGACCCGGCACCAACCTGGCAACTCCTGCTGGGCCTACCGCACGAAACGCCCCTCGACGCAGGGCTCGCCGAACTCCCGTGGTTGGATGCGCTCAACGCAGCCCTGCCCTGGACGGGCATCTTTATCGGCATCATCGCTGTCCCGCTGCTGCTGACCGCCGTCATCGGTGCCATGGCACCGGGCCGCGGCGGCATCCTGGCCCGCGGCGGACTGCTCACGGCACTCATCGGACTGGCGATGGCCACCGCAAACGCCAGCGTCATTATTGCCATCGACCAGGCCGGTAACCCGGTGCCGCTGTCCACGATCCCGGCCGTATCGCTCACCTGGTTGGGCGTGTTACTGTCCGCCGTCATTGGGCTCAACTATCTGACCGTTCCCACATCGCAATTGCGCACCACCCTGACCAGCGTCCGGGTGCGCGCCGGCTGGCCAGCACGCACCGCCACCAGCATCCTGGTGCTCACCGGCATCATCTCCACGGGCCTGTGGCTCACCCCGAAAATGGTACCCGCCGACACGCTGACGCAAGCCCGCACCGACGCCGTGGCCGAACGTGATGTCGCAGCCGCCCTGGCCGCCACCGACGAACACGTCCAAGACTCCACCGCCGCCGGACTAGCGCATCTGACCGGCACCCCGACGGTTACCGGCGTATTACAACGCGCACTACCCGCCACCGCGGTCGACTCGGCCATGTCCGAACTGCAAACCCGCACCATGGTCATCAGCCGCACCAGCGAAGGCATCCGCACCCACCTGATTTCCGGGCAGGGCGCCATGCTCGACGACATGACCGGCACCTGGACCACCCGATCGGTCACCGGCAGTCTCTGGGACCCGGAACCCGCCGGATCCGATGACGCCGATGAAGCGCTGCGCACCGTCGCCGCTCAACTCACCTCCGGCACCGAGGCCGACCCGCGGCCCACCCTGGACGCCCTGGGGGCAGGATTCGTGGTCCTCACCGACCCGGCCGGCACCGAAACCACGCTGGCCGCCGGCATCGACGCGGCCCCGGGACTGGCACCGGTTGGGCACTCCAACGCCGGCTGGCTCTGGCGCGTGCTGCCCTCCGACGCCGACCCAACAGATACCGACGACGAAGACGAAGCAGCCGACGACGCCGTCCAACCCGGCGTCGAAGTTCTGACCGAAGACGGTGCCGGCCAACCGCGCGGCACCGCCACCGCGCGAGCCCGCATTGTCGAAGACGGCACCACCGTGGCCATCGCCGCGTCTCACCCCGACGGAACCATCGACGTCGAACTTCCAGCCGGCACCACGCCGCGCCAACTGGTGGTCGCCGAACGCGCCAACCCCGGCTTCCGGGCCTACCTCGACGGCGAAGAACTCGAAGCCAGCACCACCGAACCCGACTGGGTCCAAGCTTTCAACCTGCCCGAAACCGGCGGCAACCTGACCATGGAATATGCCCCACCGGCCGGCACCTGGCTCTGGCTGCTCCCCGGCGTGCTAGGCATCATCATGCTGCTCTTAGCCATCCCGACGCCGGTCCGCAGCACCACACGGAGGGTCCATGACGAACGATAAACCAGACCCCACACCAGAACCGACACCAGACCACAAGCCTGCACCAAAGCCGGCCGTGGAACCCACCCCAGATACCACCGCAGACACCACCGCGGATACCGCGTCGGACACCGCCTCCACCGACCGCGCGCGTCGTCGGGAAGCCGCCCTGCGACGTCTGCAAAAAACCAGTCTGTCCAAACGCACCGCCGCCGCACTGGGCATCGGCACCATCGCCGCCGTCGCAGCACTGACCGCGGCCGGTTCCATCTGGGGCCCAACCCCACCCGAACTTGACACCGCCGCCCGCGCCGCAGACCTACCCGCCACACCCGCCATGAGCGTGTGTCCCGGCGCACCGATGCTGCCCGAGGGCGCCGGCGAAGGCGAAGACCTCGACTTCTCCCCGGTCTCCTCCGACGCCGCAACCGCGCTGAGCATCGCTGCCACCTCAGATCTGGCCGGCAACATCCCGGGCATGTCCTACTTCCCAACCGAAACCAGCCCCGACAGTCAGCCCTCGGCCACCCGCATCACCGATGCGCTCGATGACGACGTCCAACAGGGCCCACCGGCCACGGCCGCAACCGACGGCACCGTCACCACGCGGGCCTACTACGACGTCATCACCGACCCCGCCGACGGCCAAGCCATTGCGGTCGCCACCGAACCAGTTGGTGGCAGCCCCGGCACCGCCGCCGCAGCAGCACAATATGCGGCAACCGATGGCGACCTGGCCGGCATGACCGTGGGCGCGTGCACCCCCGCCGCCCACCAACACTGGCTCACCGGGGCAATCACCACCACCGGCACCACCGCTGTACTCACGGTGACCAACCCGTCGGCCACCAACTCGACGGTTGACCTAGCCGTTCATACCGAAGACGGCCGCGTGGACGCCACCGGGGCCTCCGGACTAGTCCTGGCCCCGGGACAAACCACCTCGATGCTGGTGGCCGGACTCGCCCCACGCCAAGACTCCGTTGCCATCGAAGTCTCCTCCTCGGGCGGCCCCGTGGCAGCAGACATTCAACAACACCGCCTCGACGGGATCGTGCCCGCCGGCGTCGACACTCTGCAACCTGCCACCACCGGATCAACGCTGGTCATTCCCGTCCTGGTGATCCCCGACGACGCCGAAGACATCGCCGACGACTCCGGCCTCGACGGCCAAACCCCAACACTGCATCTGGCCTCAACCGGCGCAGCGGCCTCAGCGACCATCACGCTGCGCGGCCCCGACGGCCCCGTGGATATCCCCACCGAAGCTTCCGCCGTAGAACTGGCACCCGGAGCAACCACCACCGTGGACCTGACCGGTGTGGAGCCCGGCACCTACGCCGTGGAAATTGCCGCCGACGCCAATGTGACCGCCTCGGCAACGTCACTGGCCTTCAACCCGGCAGCCGACAACGACGACGCCACCGGGAACACCGCCGCCGTCGACACCGCCTACATGCCCGCCACCGCAGCAATCCGTGGTGAAACCATGGTCGCCCTGCCGGCGCTGGGCAAACCCGAATCGCAACTCGTACTCACCGCAGATCAAGACGCCACCGTAACCATCACTCCGGTGGATTCCGACGGCGAACTCGGCGAGGCCAGCACCCAAGAACTCGCAGCCGACACCGCGGTGACCGTTGAAGAGGATGACGCCGCCGCCTACCTGCTGGAAACCGGGGCCAATACGGTGCACGCCGGCCTGCTGGTCGAGACCTCGGCGGGGTTCTCCGCCATGCCGATCAACACGGTCGCCGAAACCGGGGCGGGCCTACCGGTCCGCTTGGGCTACTGAAACTCCGGATCAATTTCGGCCACGGTTTTCCCGGTCAATGCCGCCCACTCGGTGAGCAATAACTCATAGAGCACTTCGGGCAACAGCGTGTCGTCGATGACCTTGAACTCAATAAATTTGCGGTGCAGCGTCAACGCCACCTGGCCTGACGCCTCAATCCCACCCGTAATCAATGGGGGAGTGTCGTCCTGCTGCCACCAGTCCATATCGGCCGGAGCAGTCACATACTGGATTACCGCCACCTCACCCACGCGGT
>Ga0209487_1002792_pt1 | contig 14013 bp, 10 predicted proteins | sample Poulit2012_FD_187524 | JGI IMG/M metagenome (GOLD analysis project Ga0209487, IMG submission 187524) | Agricultural soil microbial communities from Georgia to study Nitrogen management - Poultry litter 2012 (SPAdes) (version 2) | ecosystem: Environmental > Terrestrial > Soil > Agricultural land... | reverse complement strand
CGAACGGGTGGCCCAGCGAGAGGGAACCGCCCCAGGGGTTGACCTTCTCGAGGTCGATGCTGGGGGCTACCGCGCCTTCGCGGCCCAGCTTCTCCCTCGCGAAGCGCTCCGACTGCAGGGCGGCGAGAACCGCCAGGAGCTGCCCGGCGAAGGCCTCGTGGATCTCGAACACGCCGATGTCCTCCCAGGCGAGTCCCCAGCGCTGCAGCAGGCGGGGGATGGCGTAGGCGGGGCCAAGCAGCAGCTCGTGGCCGGGGTCCTGGGCGACGAACACCCAGTCACGTATCACCGCCTTCGGGGTCAGGCCCTCGGCGCGAGCCTTCTCGTGGCTGGCGAGGAGGGTGACGGCAGCACCATCGGTGAGCGGGCTGGAGTTGCCGGCGGTAACGGTGCCGTAGGGTTTCACGAAGGCGGCCGGCAGGCGGCCCAGCTTCTCGAGGCTGCTGTCTTCACGGAAGGTGTTGTCGGCCGAGACGGGCGTGAACTGCGGCGGCGGGGCGTACGGGGCAATCTCACTGGCCAGCCTCCCCTCCCGCGTCGCCTGGGCGGCCCGCTGGTGGGAGCGCAGAGCATAGGCATCCTGCTCCTCGCGGCTCACGCCGAAGGCGGCAGCGAGCCGGTCGGCGCTCTCGCCCATCGTCTCACCGGTGCTGTACTCGGCTATCGCCGGCGCCTTCGGCAGCAGGTCGCTGGCCGTGAGCCCCTGCACAAGCGCGAGGTAGTCACGGGCACTCTTCGCCCGGCGGGCCCGCGCGAGGCGCCGGCTCGCCTCCTTGCCCAGGCTCAGGGGGATGTCGGAGAGCGACTCCACCCCGCCGGCCAGCATGAGCCCGGCCGAGCCATTCCTGATCTCCAGCGCAGCCGTGGCTATCGCCCGGTTGGCACTTATGCAGGCCATCGTCACCGTGTTCGCCGGGACCGAGTGCGGCACCCCGGCGGCCAGCGCGGCGTCGCGGGCGACGTTGCTGGTGCTGGGATTCTGCAGCACGGAGCCCATGACGATCCCATCCAGCTCGTCGCCGTCCAGTCCCATGCGCGCCAGCCCCGCCGCAATGACGGCGCGCGCCAGATCGAAGGCGATGAGCCGCTCATAGGTTCCACCCGAGCGCTGGAATGGGAGCCGAACGCCGCCGAGTATGGCGACGGCGCCCCCGCCGTTACCGTTCATTTGAAGTCATTCTACTCGCCGGCGGCGGAATCCCAAGGGAATGTTGCCTACCGGTGGTGGGCTGCCGCCGAGTCACCACCCGCGCTGCCCTCGGCAAGCCCGAGGTCGAGGGTGTCGTCGAGCGGCGGCCGTGCGCCCAGCCGCTCGATCGTCCAGGCCGAGACCCTCGTCGCAAACCCCGCACTCTCCCTCACCCCGTGCCCCTTAAGCCAGGCGGCCAGGAACGCGCCTGCGAACGAGTCGCCGGCCCCCGTAGCGTCGATCAGGCGGTCGGTGGCGGGCGGAACGTGGAACGACTCCTCCCGCCAGCGCACGTGCGAGCCCTCGGCGTCCAACTTGAGGATCACTCGGGCTCCCGGGTAGAGGGCCGCCAGCCGGTCGGCGATCGCGGCCGGCTCCTCCAGTCCGGTGAGCACGCTCCCCTCCTCCCGGTTGGGCAACAGCAGGTCGATGCCAAGCCCGGTCGTTGCGTCAAGGAAGCGTTCGACACCCATCTCCTCGATGAGCTGGAAGGAGCCGGGATCGAAGGAGAGGGTGGCGCCGGCGGCCTTCGCGAGGCGTGCCGCTTCCGTCGCGGCGGTGCGCGGCGGGTCGGTGAAGAACGACCAGGCGGTGAGGTGCAGGTGCCGGGTGTTCTCCAGCTTGCTGCGCGGCAGCTCGGAGGGCAGCAGGTAGTGGTCGGCGCCCCGACCCGAGACCATCGAGCGTTCACCCGTCTGGTCGATGAAGACCGCCACCGAGCCGGTACGTTGCGCACCGGTCTCGACGAGGTGCGCGTCGACCCCCTCCTGGTCCAGCTCCCGCGCGGCCAGCTCGCCGAAGCGGTCGCGGCCAATCTTGCCGATGAACCGGGTGGGCAGGCCGCAGCGCCGGGCCCAGACGGCCACGTTCGCGGCCGAGCCACCCGGCGTCAGCAGCACCTCACCATAGGTGTCCCCACCCTGCAGGAGTTCCGTGTTCGTGCGTATGAGCACGTCCCAGGCGTAATCGCCCAGGACGACCAGGGGCGTCTTCGTCACCGGACCCGTAGTCTACTGGAAACCGATGCGGCTCCCCCGCGGGTTCTCCTGCTTCAGCTCCTCGACGATGCGCCGGTACTCCTCCTCCATCTCGGGGGTCACCGAGGGCCGGGTTTCCCGCAGGGCAGCCTCGAACTGCTCGAGCCCCACCTCGCCCGCCTCCAGGTCCTGCCGCAGGGTGAGCATGCCCGCCCTGCGCACGAGGTTCTCCAGGTCGGCACCGGTGTAGCCGTCCGTGCGCGCGGCCAGTTCATCGAGGTCAACATCGGCAGAGAATGGCATCTCCGCAGTATGGATCCCCAGGATCACGCGGCGGCCCTCCTCGTCGGGCACCGGCACGTAGACGACCTCGTCGAAGCGGCCGGGGCGCAGCAGCGCCTGATCGAGGAGAGTGGGCCGGTTCGTCGCGGCGATCACCACCACCCCCTGCAGCTCCTCCAGACCGTCCATCTCGGAGAGCAGCGTGTTCACCACCCGCTCGGTGACAGCCGGTTCACCCAGTCCACCGCCGCGCTGCGGCGCGAGCGCGTCGATCTCGTCGAGGAAGATGACGGTGGGCGCCACCTGGCGGGCGCGCTGGAAGAGCCGCGAGACCTGCTGCTCCGACTCGCCGTACCACCTGGAGAGCAGGTCGGAGGCCTGGGAGGAGATGAAGTTTGCCTCTGCCTCCCTCGCTACCGCCTTCGCGAGCAGCGTCTTGCCGGTGCCGGGCGGTCCGAACAGCAGGATGCCCTTGGGCGGGCGAATGCCCAGCCGCCGGAACGCCTCCGGCTGCTTCAGCGGCAGCTCGATTCCTTCCCGCAGTGTGCGTTTTACTTCGCTCAGGTTGCCGATGTCGTCCCAGCCGACGTCGGGCACCTGGATCATGATCTCGCGCATGGCGCTGGGCTGGACCCGCTTCTGGGCGTTGCGGAAGTCCGCGCGGGTCACCTCAAGGTTGTCGAGCAGCTCCTGGGGGACCTCGTCGGCGTCCAGGTCGATCTCCGGGAGGTTGCGGCGCAGCGCCTCGATGGCCGCTTCACGCGCCAGGGCCGAGAGGTCAGCGCCCACATACCCGTAGGTGATGCGCGCCAGCTCATCCAGGTCGACGTCCGAAGCCGTGGGCATGCCGCGCGTATGGATCTGCAGCGTCTCGCGGCGCCCCTTCTGGTCGGGCACGCCTATGACGATCTCCCGGTCGAAGCGGCCGGGCCGGCGCAGCGCCTCGTCGAGGGCGTCGACGCGGTTGGTGGCGGCCATGACGACGACGTTTTGGCGCGCCTCCAGCCCGTCCATGAGGGTGAGCAGCTGGGCCACGACGCGCCGCTCGACCTCACCGCTCGTCTCTGACCGCTTCGGCGCTATCGAGTCGATCTCGTCGATGAAGATGATCGATGGCGCGTTCTGCTGCGCCTCGTTGAAGATCTCCCGCAGGCGCTGCTCGGACTCGCCGTAGAAGCGGCCCATGATCTCCGGCCCGCCGATGTGGAAGAAGTTCGCGGCCGATTCGTTGGCGACGGCGCGGGCCAGCAGCGTCTTGCCGGTCCCGGGCGGGCCGTGCAGGAGCACGCCCTTGGGCGGGTCTATGCCCAGGCGCGAGAACAGCTCGGGATGCTTGAGGGGCAGTTCGACCATCTCGCGCACCTGCTCGATCGCGTCGCCCATGCCACCCACGTCGTCGTAGGTGACGTCCACCTTGCGGCCATCCTCCGGCTCCTCGTACTGCGGCCGCAGGTCGATCTCGGTCTCGGGCGTGACCCGCACCACCCCGCGCGGGTTCGTAGAGGTGACCACCAGGCGAATCTCCTGCAGGCCAAAGGTGCGCTGCTCGAAGAGCGCCCGGAAGATCTCGTCGGGGAAGGGTGTGCCGTCCATGTCATTGCCGCGCCGGTAAACGGAGGTGGAGATGACGTCGCCGCTCACCAGCGGCCGGCTCAGCAGGGTGCGCAGCAGCGCCTGGCCCGACCCGGAGAGGCGCACGTTCTGCTGCGCCGGCGCCAGGACCACCCGGCTGGCCGGCTTGACCTGCGCCCGGCGGATCTCGACGTGGTCGCCTATGCCGGTCCCGGCGTTCGCGCGCATCAGGCCGTCCAGCCTCACGATCGCCAGCCCCTCGTCCTCCTGGTAGGGAGGCAGAGCCAACGCCGCCGTCACCCGCTTCCCGCTCAGCTCCACAACGTCACCCTGGCGCAGGTTCAGCTGCTCGAGCGCTTCGCGGCTAAGGCGGGCCACGCCCTTGCCGACATCAGGCCCCTGGGCCCCGGCGACCTGCAGCTTGACGCTCGCTACGGTATCGCTCTGTTCAGCCATGCGATCCCCCTAATCTTCAGCCGAGAGTAGGCGGTAACTCACCCCAAGAACAGTTCAAAAGGAACAGTGATATTCAGCCGGGTGACACGTGCGGCGGCTACGGTGCGGGTATCACGCTCAACTCCCGCTGCGGCTCCGTCGTGACCCTGGGCCCCTCCTCCGTCATGATCACGTTTATCTCCGAACGCACCCCGAACTCCGGCAGGTAGACGCCCGGCTCAATGGTGACGGCAACGCCGGGCAGGAGGCGGCGCGTGTCGCGCGTCTCGAAGTCGTCGAGATGGACAGCGTCGCCGTGGGTGGCGGTCAGGCCCAGACTGTGCCCGGTGCGGTGGAGGAACGCCTCGCCGAAGCCATGCGCCTCGATGTGCTCACGCACGGCCCGGTCCACCTGGGCGCCGGAGGGATACTCGCCCGCCGCGTAGGCATCCCTGATGGTCTGGACGCCGATGTCCCGCGCTTCCCGCACGATCCCGAAAACGCGCTCGAACTCGGCAGAAGCCTCCCCGTAGACCCCCATCCAGGTAATGTCCGCGAACGGCGCCTGCGGCTCGTCGAGCTTGCCGAAGATGTCCAGCAGGATCGCGTCCCCCGGCTGCAGGGCGCGCCCGCCTTCCACCGGCGTGGCGTAGTGGGGGTCGCCGCTGTTGGGACCGAAGCCGATGATGGGGCCGTGGTCGACCCACACCCCGTTCGCCTCGAAGTGGGCCATGATGGTGCGGCTCACGTCGCTTTCGGTAACCCCGGTGCCCGCTGCGGTAAGCCGGGCGATCTGCTCGAGGGCGAGGTCGCGGGCCTCGTAAACCAGCGCGGCAGCCCGTTCGTGAGCCGCAATCTGGTCTGGCGTCCAGGCGCTGAACACCTGCAGCAGGTCCCCGGAGGAGACGGGCGTGACACCCAACTCGCGCACCAGCTCGATCGTTCCGGCGTCGACGAGCGACAGGTAGGGGATGTCACCGCGCGGCGAGTACTCCATGGCCACCTCGCCCTGCGGCAGGATCTCCCGCAGCCGCTCCTCCAGCGAGGTGCGTGACGTGTAGGTGACGGTTTCAAATGGCAGAGCCGGCAACGAGCCCCGCTCGATCGCATGGATCAGCAGCGTGGGACGCCCCTGCGGCGGGACGAAGAGCAGCACCCGCCTGGTGATGAACCCGCCGAAGTCCAGGAAGCGTGCCGCGATGGGGTTGGAACCGCGGAAGTCGTAGAGCAGCCAGCCGGCCAGCCCCTGCGTCCTGATCTCACCTTGCGCCTTGTCGATCCACTCCATGACGCCTTATACCACCCGCCTGAGATTGTCGATAAGGGGCCGTAGCCGGGAAGCCTTGAGCTTAAGTGCAGCGCGGTTGACCACAAACCGGGCAGAGGAGCGCATGATCACATCCACCTCCTCCAGCCCGTTCGCCTGCAGGGTGCGGCCCGTTTCGACCACGTCCACCACGGCATCGGCCAGTCCGGTCAGGCAGGCCAGTTCGACGTTGCCGGCGAGGGTCACGACCTCGGCGTTACTGCCCAGGCGCCGCAGGTACTCGGCGCTCGTGCGCGGGTACTTGGAAGCCACCCGCCGTATCTGGTGCGTCTCGCCCTGCGGCCTGATGAGCGAGAGGCGGCAGGCGGCGAAGCGCAGGTCGACCGGCTCGAACAGCTTGCTGCCGGCCTCCACGAGCACGTCCTTGCCGACGATTCCGGCGTCGGCTACACCCAGTTCGACGTAGGTCGGGACATCGGCGTTGCGCATCTCGATGATGAGCGCATCCTCCCCCTCGTGGCGCAGCCGCCGGTCGCTGCCGCTTACCTCGACCCGCAGCCCCGCCTCGCGCAGCAGCTCCACGCTGCGCTCCAGGACACGCCCCTTGGGAAGTGCCAGCGTGAGCCTGCTCATTGCGCCAGCAGCTCCCTTAGCCGCTCCAGCTCCCGCGAGTCCTCTCCTGCCGCGTATACGCGGCCGCCCGCCACGTAGTAGTGCGCCCCCACCTGGAGCGCCTCGCTGGCCAGCTCCTCCCCGCTGTCCCCCGTGAGCCCGCGCACGACCCGCACGCCCGCGCGGCGCAGCCTGCGGGCCAGCACGTCGTCGGCGCAGAGGACGAGGGGGGTTTCCTCTGCCTGGACTTCCAGCCGGGCGCTGAGCAGCCGCTCCACGCCGATGGAGAAGCCCGCCGCCGCCTTCAGAAGGGCCCCGTCGTAGCGGCCGCCGCCCAGCAGCGGTTGCCCGAAGTCGGGCGTGTAGGCGCGGAACGTCATGCCTGTGTAGTAGGAGAGCCGCCTGGCCATGCCCAGTTCGAGGAGCAGCTCGCTGGGATCCTCAAACTGCTCCAGGATCCCCTCCAGGCGGTCGAGCTCGGCGATAGTGCTCTCCCAGGGGGCGATCCTGCGGGCCTGCTCCAGGACCCCGAAGTCGCCGTAGAGGTCGGCAACCTGTAGGAGGGCCTGGCGGTGCTGTTCACCCAGGTTGCCGCTCTGGAGGAGCGCCTCGACGGTCGACAGGTCCTTCCGGTCGATGGCGTCACCGAGGGCGGGCTGCAGGGCCTCGGGAACGTTCGCCTCGCTCAGGAGCGCGCGCACGAACCCGGGATTGCCGACCTCGACGCGGGGCACCAGGCCGGCCACACGCACCGACTCGCGCGCCAGGTGGATGAGTTCGGCGTCGGCGCGGGCGTTGGAGACTCCGACGAGCTCGATGCCCACCTGCGTGAACTCCCGGATGCGGGCCAGGTCGGGGTTGATCGCGTGCCACACTTCGCCGCTGTACTGCAGGCGCGCGGGCGCCTCACCGTGCAGGGAGCGCGGGAAGTGGAAGCTCACCAGTTGCGCCAGTGCGGGCGTGAAGTCGCTGCGCAGCGCGAGCAGGTCGTTGTCGCGGTCGGTGAGTTTGAACGCCTGCCGGGCGCGGGGGTGGTCCGGATCGTAGATCTCCAGGGCCGGCACCCCGACCGGCTCGTACCCCCAGCCGTCATACAGCCGGCGCAGCTCGTCCAGCAGCCTCCCTCGCGTGCGCGCCTCCCCTGGCAATAGGAAGCGGGTTCCTTCGGGCGCGCCCCTCACGCGTTTACCTCGGTCCTCATCGGGAGATGCTACCATCGGCGGGCCGGCAGGGGCTTGTCCGAACAGCTACCTTTGCAGCGGCGGCTCATCGCGTCGGCGGCCCTACAACCCCCCGGCAGCGATCCTGCCACTGCGCTCGTAGACGAGCAGGGCGCCCCACTCGCGCACCATCCGGTCGAGATCGCCCAGTAACGCCCCGGGCCTGGGGTCGAAGCGCAGCAGCTGCGGCTCGCCGGCAGTCAGGTAATCGACCGGATAGGGAACCACGTTCCAACCCAGCTGCCGGAAGACGCCGTATGCCCGGGGCATGTGCCAGGCGCTGGTGACGAGCAGCCAGGTCTCTCCCGAACGGGGCTGCAGCCGCTCGAGCGCGAGCAGGCCATCCTCATACGTACTGCGCGACTCGCCTATGAAGACCATTGGCCTGCCCCTGAACTCATCTCCGAAGAACATGCTGGTGGCCCGCGGGGTCGGCACGAACTCCTGGGCCACGTCTTCACGGTAGAGGCCGGTGAACGCCACGGTGGCGTCCGGGAAACGGCGGGCGAGCGCCGTCCCCGCGATCACGCGTTCGGCCGCGCTGTTCATGTTCAGCTGACCCCGGAAACCGGTGACCCGCCAGTCGACCGCGCCGCCCAGGACCAGGATCCCGTCAACATCGTCCGGCAAATCGCGGACCGGTTCGAAGCGGCGTTCGAGCTGCCAGGCGAGCAGGTCGGGCACGTTCACGAACACCGGCCCGATGAGGATAGCCAATCCCAGCAACAGGCTCAGCAGCGCCGGAATGCGCCACCTGAACAGGGTAAAGAGCAGGGCGGCTGCGCAGGCCAGGGCGGCAAGACTGCTGGGTTGTAAGAGGCTCCAGATGTCGAACATGTGCTCCTTGGCCGCCCGCCCCGATTCGACCCGGCAGGACGGTAGCTTATACTTGAACGGATACCACGACGAGCGCGCGCCCGGCGTAAGGAGCGCCCGTGGCTGAACCTGAATCCTCCAGGGTTGGCGGAAGGTTCCGCACCCCGTCAGATAATCGCCCGATCCGGAAGGAGAATCATGAATTTCACAATCATCACGGACTCAACCTGTGACCTGCCCAAGGATGTGCTTGAGCGCATGAACGTGGAGCGGGTGCCCCTCTATGTCAGCTTCGAGGGGAAGACCCACAAGGACTGGGAGGAGATCACCCCGGAGGTGATCGTCAAGGGCGTTCAGGGAGGGTCCAACCTTCCGACCACCAGCCAGCCCAGCCCCCAGGACTTCGAGTCCGTCTACCGGAATGCGGTCGAGGGCGGCGCAAAGCACATCCTCGTGCTCACCATCAGCGCCGAGCTCTCCGGGACCTACCAGTCGGCCACGATCGCCGCCAACTCCGTCGATGTGCCTGTCACGGTTTTCGACAGCCGTGCCGCCAGTGTTGGCCTGGGGAACATGGTCGAGGTTGCCGTAAGGCTGCGCGACGAGGGCAAGACCGCAGAGGAGACCGTGCAGCAGCTCGAGCGCGTCCGCGAGACGAGCCTCCCCTTCTTCACGGTCGCGACCCTCGAGTTCCTGCAGAAGGGCGGCCGCATTGGCCGGGCCAGCGCCCTCGTGGGCAGTCTGCTGAACATCAAGCCCATCCTCTCCCTCGAAGAGGGCAAGATCATCCCCAGCGGCAAGGCACGCGGCAACAAGAAGGCGGTGGCCGAGATGATCGCGAACGTGCGCCGTCACCTCGAGAAGTATCCTGGCAAGCCTTACATCACATTCCTCCATGTGACCGACCAGGAGGCCGGCGAGAAGCTGCGCGACGCCGTCAGGAACGCCGGCATCGAGTTTGATGGCGGGGAGGTCTACGAGGTAGGTGCCGTCGTTTCAGCCCATGTTGGCCCCGGAACCTACGGCATGTACCTCTACGTCACCACTCCGGAAGAAGCATAGCCGTAAGAAAGAGTTCCCGTTCAACCGCTTGAACCGTTGCCTACAGGTCCTGGGCAACAGCAAATCCAGCGCGCACCGCCACTCCGCGGTGCGCTTATCTTTTGGGTGATGCTAGCCCATAGCCGCTCCGCCGCACTCGAAGGGATAGACGCGTACGAGGTACGGGTCGAGGTGGATATCGCCAATGGCCTGCCTGCGTTGCTGGTCGTGGGCTTGCCCGGTACGGCCGTTCAGGAGTCCCGAGAGAGGGTGCGGAGCGCCCTGGAGAACAGCGACCTGCCCTTCCCCCGCCGCCGCGTTGTCATCAATCTCGCGCCTGCCGACATCCGGAAGGAGGGGCCGGCCTTCGACCTGCCTATCGCGCTGGCGCTGCTCCTCGCCCAGCGCGCCCTGCCCCCGGCCTCCCTGGAAGATGTCATCTGCGTCGGGGAACTGGCACTCGATGGCAGCCTGCGGCCGGTACGCGGCGCCGTAAGCGTGGCCCTGCTGGCCCGCCGTGTCGGTGCCAGGCTTCTCCTGCCCCCGGCAAACGCCGCGCAGGTCGCTGCGATCAACGGCGTGAGGGCGGTGGCCGCGGACAGCCTGGGTGAAGCGGTGAGTTACCTGCGCGGACTCACCCGCCCGCCCCGGGTAGAGGTTCGTAACCGGCCCGCCGCGCGGCAGGGCCTGCGCCTGGGCGACGTGAAAGGGCAGGCTGCCGCCAAGCGAGCGCTGGAGGTTGCAGCTGCGGGGGGTCATAACCTGCTCCTGACAGGACCACCCGGTTCCGGCAAGTCGATGCTGGCGCAGCGCCTGCCCGAACTCCTCCCCGACCTGGATGACGGGCGCTCCCTGGAGGCGACACAGGTCCATTCGGCCGCGGGCCTGCCTGTCGAAAGCCTCCTCCAGCGCCCGCCGGTGCGCATGCCTCATCACACGGTCACGCTCGGAGGTTTCGTTGGCGGCGGCAACGCACCGCGGCCTGGCGAGCTAAGCCTGGCGCACCACGGGGTGCTCATACTCGACGAGGTACCCGAGTTCGACAGGAGGGTCCTTGAGAGCCTGCGGCAGCCCCTCGAAGAGGGGCATATTGCGATCTCCCGTTCCCGCAACAACCTGGTATTTCCGGCGAGCGTACAGCTTTTGGCGACCCGCAACCCATGCCCCTGCGGGTTCGCCGGGGATGGGGAGCGCGCCTGCACGTGCACGCCCGGCGTCATCGACCGCTACCACGCAAGGCTTTCCGGCCCTCTGCTCGACCGCATCGACATGCATGTCTCCGTGCCGCGCCTGCCCGCAACCGACCTGCTGGAGTCGGGCGAGGAACCGGATGAAGCAGCGATACGGCAGCGGGTACGGATCGCGCGAGAGTGGGCAATCGACAGGCAAGGCGACGTGAACGCCCGGCTGGACGGCAGGGCAATGAAGGTCTACTGTCCGCTCTCCAGCGCGGCGCAGGCGACGCTGACCATTGCGATCAGCAGGCTCAAGCTGTCCGGGCGGGGCTTCGATCGTCTCCTCCGCACCGCCCGGACAGTTGCCGATCTCGCCGGCAGCGAGGAGATCGATCACGATCACCTGCTTGAGGCAGTGGGTTACCGGCATGAAAGCGCCTGGGCCGTCGCATGATGGCAACGGCCCAGATTCGCTCTTTTCCGGCTGTCTTGCGTCAGCCCGCCGTGGACTCCCTGTCGGGACGCACCGCGATCAGCGCAACGGTAATGATTGCGAACGCGATAAGCGCCAGGAAGGGGATGGTAATGAAGCCCAGCCAGTTGATGTACTGGGCATCGCAGGGCACGCCGCCTGAACAGACATGCGGGAATCCGAACCCGGCGATCTTCTGGTCCAGGTAGTGGTAGATCGAGATGGATCCACCGATTATGGCCAGCGGCAGCGCATAGATCTTGATGCCGGTGTCCTGCCGGTAGCTGGCGATACCCAGTAGCAGCACCAGCGGGTACATGAAGATGCGCTGATACCAGCAGAGAACGCACGGTACGAAACCTACGACCTCGCTGAAGTAGAGGCTGCCGCCGGTCGCCACAAGAGAGACCAGCCACGCCAGGTAAAGCCCGTAACTGCGCAACACCGGCGCCTCCGCTACTCGTTCAGAGCGCTGGCAACGGCCTGTTGGACCGCGGGGAAGTTGTAGTTGTCTAGGCGCACGTTATTGACGAAGACGGTCGGCGTGCCTGTGGCCCCAGAGTTGCGGGCTATCTCCAGGTCGCGATCGACTTGCTCCTGCGTACGGCGTTCTGCGACGCAGTCGCGCAGGTCGTCAGCATCAACATCGGGCAGGTAGTCGCGAGCCAGCTGCGAAAGCGAATCGGCGTTCCAGACCGACATTCCTTGCGAACGGAACAGCAGGGTCTTGTAATCCCAGAACTGATCCGGTGCCTGCTGGTATACACATTCGCCGGCGATGGCCGCGGTCACGGAATCGGGTCCCAGCACCGGGAAGTTAACGAAGCTGAGAGTTGCCTGACCGGTATCCACCAGCTCCCTTTCGATCAGCGGAGCGTTTTGCTCCTCGAACGTACGGCAGGAGGGGCAGCGGAAGTCTTCGAGAACGACGATTTCAACCGGGGCACTGCTGTCGCCCAGAGTCGGCTGGTTCGCGACGTTGAAGTCTACATCGGTCCGGCCGGTCGACGACTGCATTCCGTAGATGATGATCACGGCAATGAGCACAACTACGACAGCCGCGGTTACCAGTGTGAGTGCGCGCGATGATATTTTCACAACGCGCCCAGTCTACCGTATTGTCCGTAAGCTGCTAACGTCCGGACGAAACCTTCTTGGTCGCCTTCTGTTCGTACATCCGTTTGCTGCTGACATTGCTGAGGTCACTCGCGTTGTTGCCGTCGATGGGCATTAGCGCAACCCCGTAGGAGGCGTCGATGCCGTTGGCCCCCTGTGCACGCATTCCCGACACGACCTGATCCAGTCGTTCCAGCGCCACAGCTACGTCATCTTCCTGGGCATGCAGCAGGATGACCGTGAACTCGTCGCCGCCGGTCCGGTAGATGCGGCCCATCTCCTGCATCTCCCACTGCAGGGAATCCGCGAACGATCTGATGATGGTGTCGCCCGCAGCGTGACCCTGGCGCTCGTTCAGATCGCGCATGTTGTCGAGGTCTATGGTCAGCACTCCGACAGCGTCACCCTGCCTGATGGCTCTGGTCACCTCGGCATCGAGATCGGCCAGAAAGGCCCGCTGGTTCCCCAGCCCAGTCAACTGGTCAGAGAACGCCATCATTTCCATCTTGCGGGCGGTCACCTCGGCGTCACGCCGGGCAGCCTCGAGCTCGCGGGTCCGCTCTGACAGTAGCTGTTCGAGCCGGTCCTTCATCTGGATGGTGCTGGGGACGAACTCGCCGCTATGGTCCGAGCCCATGCCAAACGCCGAGGCTGTCTCCAGGCCATCCCCCTCGACAGCCCTCACGAAGGCTTCTACCACTTCGGGATCGAACTGCCGGCCGCTCGCCCGACGAATCTCGGCGACTGTTTCCGACTGGGTCCAGGCGCGCTTGTACGGTCTCGAGTGGGTGAGTGCGTCGAAGACGTCGGCAACGGCAACGATTCGGGCCGACAAGGGGATCTCATCCCCGCTCAAACCCAGCGGGTAGCCCTTGCCGTCCCAGCGTTCATGGTGGGCGAACGCGATCTCCTCGGCCATACGGAGAAGTTTCGACTTGCCACCCGAAAGTATGCGACCGCCAATTAGCGTATGCCGGCGCATCATCTCGTACTCCGTGTCGCTCAGCTTGGTGGGCTTCAGCAAGACGGCGTCACGGATCCCGATCTTGCCCACGTCGTGCAGGCGGGCAGCGGCGAAGAGCGTCTTGATGTCGGCCTCTTCCCAGGCGAGTTCGCGGGCGATGGCGGCTGCGTTACGCCCCACGCGCCAGGTGTGCTCGCCGGTCTCGTCGTCCCGGAACTCGGCGGCAATCGCCAGGCGGGTAACGATCTCGACCTGCGCCTCCTCGAGGTCCTTCGTGCGCTCACGGACCATGGCCTCGGCGGCCTCCTGGGCCTCCTGCGCGACCCTGGTACGCTCCCGGAAAGCTTGGGCCTCGCGGCGGGCCCGGTCCAGTTCAAACTGGACGCTAAGCCTGCGCACCCGCTCTTCATTCTCCTCGTTGAAGACTTCCTTCTCGACCCGGTAGAACTCCCGGTAGTGGTGGAGCGCGTTCTTGAGATCACCGCTGTTCTCGAAAGCTTCAGACAGCAGCTTGTGGGTCCGATACAGGGTGGGGCGCCGCTCCAGCTTGCGCGCCAACTCCAGCGCGTCTGTCAACCAACTGATGGCCTCGTCGTACATGCCGGCCAGGCACATGCCACGGCCAATACCGAACAGGGCGTCGTTCTCGCCCTCGCGATCCCCGATCTCGCGGGAAATTGACAGGGCCTCCAGGTGCACCTTGGCCGCCTGATGATGGTCACCGATGGCAGAGTAAACCTGGCCCAGCCCATCGAGGTTGTCGATTTCGTAGGACTGGTTACCTATCTGGCGCGCAATCTCCAGCGCTTGACGGTACAGCTCCAAGGCCCCGTCCCAGTCCTTGTCCCTGTCGCGAATGCTGGCAAGGTGGTTCA
>Ga0209487_1002791_pt1 | contig 14016 bp, 16 predicted proteins | sample Poulit2012_FD_187524 | JGI IMG/M metagenome (GOLD analysis project Ga0209487, IMG submission 187524) | Agricultural soil microbial communities from Georgia to study Nitrogen management - Poultry litter 2012 (SPAdes) (version 2) | ecosystem: Environmental > Terrestrial > Soil > Agricultural land... | reverse complement strand
TGACCTGGAGACAAACACATGCTGCTCAACTATTCCAACAACCTGACCGTGCTGGTCATCGCCAGCATCGTCATGATCGCCGCACTGATCTTCCACAACATCTTCCAGACGTTCATCGCCGCCCGGCTCGGTGACCACAGCCCCCGGCTCGCAGGCTTCGGTGCTTTCGAACCGACCCGCCACCTGGACGGCTTCGGGGTGCTGCTGCTCATGGTGCTCGGCTTCGGCTGGCCCCGGCAGATCCCGGTCAACAGCCGCAACTACCGGCGCCGCCAGGAAGCCCTCGTCTGGTACGCCGGTCCCGTCGCCTACCTGATCGTCGCCTTCTTCAGCTACGTCATCGCCCTGCTGCTGTTCCGCTACGGTGGCGGTGACGCCGCACTCGGCTTCACGGCAGCAGGTCAGGTAGCGATCCTCCACGCCACGATCAACCTGTTCCCGGTCCTGCCGCTGGACGGTGGCCATGGCGCACTGGCTCTCGGTAACGCCAGTGTGCGGCGCTTCATCATGCAGGTCGCCGGGTTCGGCACCCTTGGTTTCATTGTGCTGTTCCTGCTGCTCAGTCTGAGCGGTGTGCTTGGCCGGCTCATGAGCCTGCTGCACCGGCTGATGCTGTGGCTGGTCGGCCTCATACCCGGCCTCTGACCAGGACCGCTCAGCCCTGCTTGCCGGGTGAATCGACCACCATCTGAACGAGTGAAGCGTAGGTGTCGAGAGTGGCCACCAGGGTGCCGTCAGGAGCGAACTTCCTGATGTAATGACCGCCACGGCGGCCCAGGTAGAGGAACCCCTCGTGGTCAACGCCCATGTCAAGCTGACCGTCGACGTTCTCACCGTGTCGCGGTTCGTAGCGGTACGTACGCGTCACTTTCGAATCCGGACTGATGCGCCGCACCCGGCCGCTACCGGCGTCAGCGATGTAGACGTTGCCGGCCCGGTCCACCGTCATGCCGTCCAGTTCCCGCAACTCCGGAGAATCGGCGCTGCTGCGGAACGCCCAGCGGTTGCGGTACTGGCCGTCGGCAGTGAACTTCTGCACCTGACGGTTACCGGCGTCCAGCACATAAACTGAGCCGTCTTCACCGACGCTCAGATGACGGGGTTCGCTGAAGCTGCCCCGGCCTTCCCCGCGTCCGCCGAAACCGAGTTCGAAGTTGCCGTCGCTGTCGAAGCGCTGCACCATGAACGTCTCGCTGTCCAGCACATAAAGCCGGTTATCAGGTCCCACGCTGAGCGCTATCGGCTGCAGGAACTCGCCCGGTTTCATGCCGTAGCGGCCGAATGCCAGCAGCAGTTCACCCTGGCTGTCGAGCTTACGGATCATCTTGTGATCGGTCTGCCCGCTGCGGTACTCGAACACCACCGCGTAGACGTTTCCTTCACGGTCGGGCGTGATGGCGACAGGGGCGGAGCTGAACTCGCGCGGACCCAGGCCGATGTCGCCCAGGCTCGTGTGCAGGTTCCCGTTCAGGTCAAGGATGCGTACGACCCCCTGCTTGGAGCTGACCGTGATCAGGAGCCGGTCGCGCAGTTCAGGTACGGACGCATCAGTGAAATCGTGCGTATCCAGGAAGCTGATCACCTCATCAAGGCTGGGCCGGTCATCGGGGTCCTTGTTCAGCATCTGCATCACCAGGTCATCGAGCTCGCGGCTGATCTTCAGGTTCAGCTGGCGGGGCGGAGCCGGAGTCTGGAATATCTGCTGGTGCACGATAGCCTCGTAGCCACCTTTGAAAGCGGTCTCACCGGTGAGCATCTCGTAGAACACCAGCCCCAGGCTGTAGATGTCGCTGCGGTGGTCGATCTTGAGTCCCCGGGCCTGCTCCGGCGACATGTACACCGGGGTGCCGACCCGGGCGCCGGTCATCGTCAGCCGGGAGAGCACCTTGCCACCTGCGATGCCGAAATCCATCAGTTTCACCGCGTCCGGATCCAGTCGCTGCCCCGCACCGCGGTCCAGGCCCTGGCGCAGCACCATGATGTTGGCGGGTTTGATGTCGCGGTGGATAATGCCGGCTTCGTGGATGTGGTTGAGCGCCGAAGCGACGTACTTCATTATCTCGGCAGACAGTTCGATGTCCAGTTCGCGGGCGTCGATGTAGCTTTCCAGTGAACGTCCGTCCACGAACTCCATCGCCATGAAGTGCTTAACCCCGTGGCTGCCGTGCTCGAACGTGCGGACGATGTTGCGGTGGTCCAGCCGCTGAGCGACCTCCGCCTCGCGGTGGAAGCGGCGGATGAACTTCGCATCCGCGACGTACTGTTCCATCGGGATCTTCAGCGCCACGATCTGGCCGTCACTGAGGCGCCGCGCCCGGTACACACTGGCCATGCCACCTGAGCCGACCCGTTCCAGCACCTCGTAACCGGGCACGTCGACCTCTTCGAACCCTGAGGCGGTCGCGATCTGCTGTGGCGAGCGGGTTCCACGCGTACTGCGCCGCACCTGCTTGCGTGCGGTGGTGGTGACCCCGGACCGCCGGCCGCGCCGCGGGGCCACCCGGCTGGCGACGCTGCGGCTGTTTGCAGCCGGCTCCGAACGCAGCAGCAGAGCGGCGGCGAACACCAGCAGGATCAGCGGTGCGAGCGCCCGCTCGGCGCCACTCAGCGCCAGCAGGCCCGCGAAGCAGAGTGTGCCGAGCACCAGGAACACCGTCCGGGCCACAGCCGGCAGGCGCAGCATCACGAGGTAAGCGACTCCGGCGAGCGGCACGATGGTCCAGGGCAGCCAGTCCATAGCGTCAGGGAACCTCCACTATCACCAGGGTGATGTTGTCGGGGCCGCCCCGTTCACGGGCCAGGTTCAGCAGCTGTTCGACCGCGGACTGGGAGTTGCGGGCGGAGCGGGTCACCTCAAGCAGTTCTTCGTCCGGTACCAGACCGTGCAGACCGTCGGTCGAAACGATCAGGTGATCACCCGGTTCGACCGCGACCACCGTGACATCGACCTCGATCTCGGCGGAGGTGCCCAGCACCCGGGTGAGCAGGTTGCGCCATTCGTGCTCCTGCGCGTGTTCAGGGTCGAGCAGCCCCAGGCTGATCTGCTCTTCGACCCAGGTGTGATCAACCGTCAGCTGGCGGATGCCTTCACCATTAACCAGGTACGCCCGGGAGTCACCGACATGCGCGACGTAGGCGCGCTGGCCATGCAGGGCGATGTAAGTGAGGGTCGAACCCATGCCGGCCCGCTGCGGATCCTCGCTCAGCCGGAACAGCCGGTGGTTGGCGAGCCGGGCGCAGCGCTCAACCACCCGGTCGAGGCCGATCACGGCTTTGCCGGCACCGACGTCAGCCACGTAGCGGCCGATGCACTCGTCGAGCACCTGGATGGCGGTCCGGCTCGCGTACTCCCCTGCCGCAGCGCCACCCATCCCGTCAGCCACGCCGAACAGCAGCAGGTGACCGTCGCGCAAGGGGTACTCCCACACGCGATGATAGTCCTCGTTCAGCCGCCGGACGAGACCGGGGTCAGAACCATGTCCGATATTGAGACCGGCACGCACAGGCACCAGTCTACTTGAGCCGGTGGAAGGCGGCCGGGAAATGCCGCACAGGTCTCAGCCTGGTCAGTTGCCGCCGTTTCGTGGCCGCTTCACCGTCTCCAGCCACGGGTAGTCGCTCAGCAGGGTCCGATAGCGTTCGAACAGGTCGACGGCTTCGGCCCGGTCACGCGGAAGCTCACGGATGCGCAGGTAAGCGACGTCACCGCTGCCCGGGAACCGGAACGTCGGTGTCCCGAATACGTTCAGGTTCTCGGCCTCATGATGCTCCTGGGCAAGCTGCGTACGCAGCTCCGGATCATCCAGGTCGGCAGAGAACTTCGCGAGGTCGAGGCCCGCAGCAGCGGCGGCCTCGTTGACCGTCATGCAGCTGTACGCACTGTGATCGCGGAAACGGGCCCGCTGCAGCTGCAGCCGGAAAGCATCCTCGCTGTCCTTGCCCTGGCGCCGCGCCGCCAGGCTCGCCAGGAACGGCAGCAGCCCCCTGGTGCCGGTCGGATCATCGTGATCAAGCTTCTCGTTCCAGATCTGATAGTCAGGATCAGTCCGGTTGCTCTGCACGAGACTGAACAGACGCCAGCTGAACGTCAGGCCGAGATCTTCCCGGACGAGTTCGGCCAGCTCTGCGCCGCGCCAGGCGAACGGGCACAGGTAATCGTAATAAACAATAACGTCGGGGTCGGGCATCGCCCCAATCAAACCCCCCTGCCGTCACGCGGCAGGTAAGCCGCACAACAGGCAGGGGGCGGAAACTCCGGCGGGTCAGTTCTGTTCGGACGGGTCCCGCGGCGCGGGCAGCGTGATCTCACCGAAGCGGGTCTCGAAACGGCGCACGTTCTCCTGCAGGCTCAGCATCAGGGCCTTGGCGTGCTGCGGGCTCAGCACCATCCGTGACGTCACGGTCGGCTGCTGCCGCGGGTAGGCCAGCACGAAGTCGATGAAGAACTCTGCACCGGTGTGCGAGATGAGCGCCATGTTCGAGTAGGTGCCCTTGGCGGTTTCCTTGTCGATCTCGAGCTTGATTTCCTTCGGATTCGGGTTCTGGTTCATGATGTCAACTCCCCTGCCAGCTGTGGCAGCATCTTGCGCAACTGGAACCGCACCCGCCCCAGCGTGGTGGCGGTGTCCAGGATCAGCACGGCAACATAACCCGCCACGCCATGAGAGTCGAGCGGTGTCATCAGGACCGGGCCCTTGTCGAACTCGATCATCGTCTGCCGGATGCCGCCTTCGTTCATCAGCTCGGCCAGCACCTTGCTGGAAGCAAGGCTGGATGCGACCAGGCCACCGATGAGGCTCAGGTCAAGGTCGGACTTGCTGGCGCCCTCCACGATGAAACCATCAGCCGAGACGATCGCGGCACCGGTGACTCCCCTGATCTCCAGCATGCTGTCCAGATGCGATTTCAGACTCATTGGCGGCCTCCAAAGGCAGCTTTCAGCGGCTGCAGCGCGTCCTCGAGGTGATGGGGCAGCCGCGCGCCGCTGCCGCGTTCGTAAACCAGACCGAGGTAATGGCCGGGCAGCAGCAGCACCGTCACGTCATGCGCGGTGAGTGAGGTGGAGAAGTGCCGGACCTCACCGAGATCCAGGCTGGCGTAGCAACTGCGGGCCGCATCAGCGAGGCCGGCGAGTTCGGCAGCCAGCATGTCAGCGGCGAAGCGGCTGCCGACCAGGTCCACGACCAGACCGTCCTGGGTGAACACGATGGCCGCCACCAGGCCCGGCAGCTGCTCGATCGGACTGAGTGCCCCCCTCAGGTTCACGCAAGCGCCTCCAGGATCCTTTTGCCCGCGTAGCCGCTGTACAGCCGGGCTTTGCCAAGGTTGCCGCCCACGTCGAGCAGCAGTACGCAGTACAGGTCGCGGTCGAGAACCCTGACGTACGCCGTCAGCCGTTCAGCGCTCAGGATCAGCTCCTGCAGCGGCCCGCCATCAAGCCGGTGGCCGAGGGCAGAGCTGCTGGCGGTCAGGACGTTGGTCAGTTCAGCGACGAACGCGTCCAGTTCCTCACGGGCGCTGCCCACCTTCTCGACCACCAGACCGTCCATGCCTCCGACGGCCGCAGCCAGCGCACCGTCGACCTGTTCAGTCAGGCCGGCAAGAATCTCGTCCAGTTCAGTCATCGCACGGCGACTTTAGCACGCGCCTGTGACGGGCTGAGTTGACGTTTTCGCAATTGCCCTCTGCTATCTTTGACAGCATGAGTCAAATCCATATCCACGCCGAACCGGGCGAGGTCGCACCTTACGTGCTTCTGCCCGGCGATCCGAAGCGGGCGACGTTCATCGCCGAGAACTTCTTCGACGAGCCGAAACTGTATTCGGATCATCGGGGCCTGCTCGGTTACACCGGCACCTATCAGGGCGTACCGGTCAGCGTGCAGACGACCGGGATGGGCTGTCCCAGCACCGCGATCATCGTCGAAGAGCTGGTCCGCCTCGGCGCCAAGACCCTGGTGCGGGTCGGCACTGCCGGTGTCATCAGCCGCGCGGTCAAGCCGGGTGAGCTCATCGTCGCCACCGGCAGCGTGCCCAACGACGGCACCACCCGCCAGTACCTTGACGGCGCCACCTACGCCCCGGTGCCCGATCATGCTGTCGTCCAGGCTCTCGCCGCTGCTGCCGGCGGGCCGGGCCCGGACGTGCATGTGGGACTGATCCAGACCGAAGATGCCTTCTACGCGACGACGCCCGGGCACGTGGCGGCCCTGGAGGAGCGGGGCGTACTCGGGATCGAGATGGAAGCGTCCGTCCTGTTCCTGCTGGGCAAGCTGCGCGGGGTACGGACCGGCTGCGCCCTGGTGGCCAGCAACTACATCGGTGACCCGCAGCTGGTCAGCCCTGACATCCTGCAGGAGGGCATCCGCCGCATGACCGGGGTCGCCCTGGATGCTGCCGTGAGCCTGAACCGATGAGCGGCACCGTTGCGGTCCTCGGTGCCGGCACCATGGGGGCCGGGATCGCCCAGGCCTGCGCAGCGGCCGGTCACCGCGTGCTGCTGCATGACATAAGCGATGAGGCACGTCAGCGGGGTGTGGCTGCCGTGCATAGCAGCCTCGAGCGTTTCGTCAGTCGCGGCAAGCTGGAACAGGCGGAAGCGGAAGCGGTCCTCGCCCGGCTGCAGCCGGTAAGTGACCTCGGGCAGCTGGGCGAAGCCGAGACCGTGATCGAGGCAGTACCCGAGAACCTGAACATCAAGGAAGCGGTCTGGCGTGACGCGGCGGCGGCAGCGGACCCGCAGGCGCTGCTGGCGACCAACACCTCCAGCCTGTCGGTCACCCAGATCGCCTCGTTCACCGGCGGCAGCGAAGAGCGCTTCTGCGGCCTGCATTTCTTCAACCCCGTACCGATGCTGCCGCTCGTCGAGGTGGTGCGGGGCCAGCTGACCTCGGCGGAGACGATCGAGCGGGCAGTCGCTTTCACCGAAGGGATCGGCAAGACCCCGATCACCTGTAACGACACGCCCGGCTTCATCGTCAACCGCCTGCTCATCCCCTACATGAGTGACGCGATCCACGCCCTCGCCGAAGGCGTCGGCAGCCCCGAAGACATCGATCGGGCCATGAAACTCGGTGCCAACATGCCGCTGGGGCCGCTGGCCCTGTGCGACCTGGTCGGCCTTGACGTCGCCCTGGCCGCAGCTGAGAGCCTGCATGCCGAGTTCCAGGATCCCAAGTTCCGCATTCCCCCGCTGCTGCGCCGCATGGTGCAGGCAGGCAAACTGGGCCGCAAGACGGGCAGCGGCTTCTACGACTACGGAAAGGAAGGCTGAACCAATGAGTGACATCGAGCAGCTGGACCTGGCTGAGCTGGAGTTCGAACATCTGGAGTTCACGCAGGAGGACGGGGTCGGGATCATCACCTTCAACCGTCCGGATGCGCTGAACGCCCTCAACAGCGAGCTGATGCTGGAGTTCAGCCTGGCGCTGGACCTGGCGGCCGCCAGTGACGAAGTGGGAGCACTCATCCTCACCGGTGCAGGCCGTGCCTTCGTGGCCGGGGCGGACATCAACGAGTTCAGGGGTCTGGGCAGCGACCCGTTCGCAGGCCGGGACGCGGCACTGGCGGGCCAGGATGTGCTCGCCGGCCTGGCTGCGATGCCGGTACCGACCATCGCTGCCATCAACGGCTTCGCTTTCGGCGGCGGCCTCGAGGTCGCTCTCGCCTGCGACCTGCGGGTGGCTGCCGAAGGGGCCCGGATGGGTCTGCCTGAGGTCGGTCTGGGACTGATCCCCGGTTACGGCGGCACCCAGCGGCTGCCGCGGCTCATCGGCCCGTCCCGGGCGATGGACCTGATCTTCACCGGCCGGCACGTGGAGGCGAGCGAAGCACTGCAGCTGGGCCTCGTCAACCGCGTTGCGGAGGATGCACTCGCTGGCGCCCGGGAACTGGCCGCCCAGATGCTGAGTAACGCACCCATCTCGCTGGGCGTCGCCAAGGAAGCGATCGTCCGCGGCCTGAGCACCGACCTGGCGCAGGGACTGGAGATTGAAGCGGACCTGTTCGGTTTCATCAGCACGACGGCGGACATGAAGGAAGGCACCAGCGCCTTCCTCGAGAAGCGCAAACCGGAGTTCCGCGGGGAGTAGCGTTCAGGGGCCGGGAGGGCGTGGTATCAGTTGAGCCATGCCCTTCCGCCTCAAGGTCACCGTCTCGCTCCTGCTGGCCCTGCTGCTCCTGGTCCTCATCGGTCCCCTGCTCGTACCGGTACCCGCGCTGACCGGGACGCACGACCCCGCGGAACTGGCTGGTGAGGACAGCAGTTTCATAGAGGCAGACGGCATCAGCATCCATTTCGTCGATCAGGACCTGCGTGAACCGCTGAGTCCGCAGCTCAGCGAACCGCTGGTGCTGTTGCATGGCTACCTGTTCAACACCCGCAGCTGGCAGCACGTGCAGCCCAGCCTGGCTCAGACCGGCCGGGTCATCAGTTTCGACCGCACCGGCTTCGGTCTCAGCGGCCGGCCCGCCGCGGGCAGCTGGAGCGGTGACGTCAGTCCCTACTCACCGGAAGCGCATACGAGTCAGACGATAGCGCTGCTGGATGAACTGGGGATCGAACAGGCCGTGCTGGTCGGCCACAACTCCGGAGCGGTGGTGGCGCTCGAAGTCGCGCTGCGCGCCCCGGAGCGGGTAGCCGGCCTGGTGCTGGCGGCCCCGGCTGTATACCGGGTCGGCGGCAGCCCGGAGCGGCTGCGTCCGCTGCTCGATACCCCGCATCTGCGGCGCATCGGTCCGCTGCTGATGCGGCAGCTGGCCGGCGATCCCGGCGGCGGCTTCATCGCCGCCAACTGGAGTGAGACGAGCCGCATTCCAGATGAGGCGCTGGAAGCTTACCAGCTGAACTTCCTGGTGCACGACTGGGACAAGGGCCTGTGGGAAGTTTCCAAAGCCAGCCACGAAGTGGAGTTCTTAGACCGGCTCGGCTCGGTCACGGTTCCCACCCTGGTGCTTGCCGGAGCGGCTGACGCTGTGGTCCCGCCTGAGGACAGCCAGCAGCTGGCCGCTGAGCTGCCTGATGCGACGTTCGCGCTGTTCGACGACTGCGGGCACGTTTTGCATGAGGAATGCCCCGCTGTCTTCACGGAGACGGTGCTTGGCTGGCTGCTCGATGAGGACCTGCTGCAGGTCCCCTGAGAGCCGGTGCTAGTATGGTCCTGTGATCCTGGGAGTCATCAGCGATGTGCACGCGAACGTACTTGCGCTTGAAGCAGCGGTCAGCGCGATGCGCCAGCGCGGTGTGGACAGTATCATCTGCCTGGGTGACCTGGTCGGTTACGGCCCTTCACCCAACGAGACGCTTGACCTGATCAGGGCCGAAGGGATCATGTGCTGCCTGGGAGCAGCTGACGAACGCATCGCTTTCGACTTCGCCCGGGCCCGCAAACCCCGGATCGGCGTCGCCGACCAGATCCTCGAATGGACGCGCGAGGTCATCGAACCCCGGCATGTTGAGTTCCTCCGTACGCTGCCGGTTCAGCGGCGCCTGAACACCCCGGCGGGGCGGCTGCGCTTCTTCCACGGCAGTCCCGATACGCCCGGGGAGCGGCTCAACCTGAACCAGGATCCTATCTCGCTCGCCCAGCTGCTGGAGCGCCACCGGTGCAGCATCATGGTGGCGGGCGCCACGCACGTGCCGTTCTACCGCCAGGTGCAGGCCGGCTGGGTACTGAACCCGGGCTCTGTCGGCCTGGCGCTCAACGGCGAACCCGGCGCGGACTACGCGGTGCTGAACATCAGCGAAGGTCACGTTGACGTGCAGATGGACAAGGTCGAGTACGACTTCGCGGCAGTCGCCTTCGACATAATCGCCTGGGGACTGCCGCGCATGGTCGCTGACGCCGTGCAGTACGGCCGGATGCCGGAAACAACCGAGCCTGACTGAGCTCAGGCCACTTCCACCGCCAGGGCGAGTGCCTCGCCGCCGCCGATGCAGATGCCGGCTACACCCCGGCCACCACCGCGCCGCCTGAGGGCGTTGAGCAGCGTGACCACGATACGGGCCCCGGAAGCACCGATCGGATGGCCCAGGGCGACGGCACCACCATGCACGTTCACCCGCTCAGCTGGCAGATCAAGTTCCTTCATCGCGGCCATCGTAACGACACTGAAAGCTTCGTTGATCTCGAACAGGTCGACTGACTTCACGTCCCAGTCAAGCTGCTTGAGCAGCTTCTGCATCGCGGTCACCGGTGCGGTGGTGAACCATTCGGGTTCGTGGGCATGCACGGCCCAGCCGCGGATCGTGCCCAGCGTGTTCCAGCCGCGTTCACGGGCAAGTGAGCTGTCCGCCAGCATCAGCACGGCTGCGCCGTCGTTGATGGTCGAGGCGTTCGCAGCAGTGACCGTCCCGTCCTGCTCGAAGGCCGGTCTGAGCTGCGGCAGCCGGGCGAAGTCGACCTGAGCGGGACCTTCATCCGCGCTTACCTCGGTCACCTGGCCACGCCGGCCCGGGACGCTGACGGGTACGATCTCGTCAGCGAACGTTCCGTCCGCGGCAGCTGCCTGGGCGCGTTCGTAGGAGCGGACCGCGAACTCGTCCTGTTGTTCGCGGCTGAACGCGTACTTGCGGGCGCACAGTTCCGCGCATGACCCCATGTGCTTCTGGTTGTACACGTCCCACAGCCCGTCATGCACGAGGGAGTCGACCACCTCGGCGTTACCGAGGCGCAGTCCGCTGCGGGCGCCCGGCAGCAGGTACGGGGCGTTGCTCATCGATTCCATGCCGCCGGCCAGCACCAGGCGTGACTCGCGCGCCTGCAGCAGGCGGCTGCCCTGGATGATCGCTTCCAGCCCGCTGCCGCACATCTTGTTGATGGTTACCGCCGGAACGCCCTTGCCGAGGCCGCCTTTCACTGCGACCTGCCGAGCCGGAGCCTGGCCCAGGCCTGCCTGCAGGACGTTGCCGATGAACGCCTGACCGACCTCGTCCTCCTGCAGCTGCAGGCGCTCCCTCAGGGTCGCGGTGACCTGACCGGTCAGGTCAGGCGCGCTCAGTCCCGCCAGGCCACCCTGGAACGAGCCGAGCGGGCTGCGTGCCGCTGCGACGATTACTGTATCCACGATTCACTCCTCATCTTCTGAACACCATGCTGGCTGTCTGCTGTTGCCACTGTACCTGCAGGGGCCGACGCAGGTTGGTCGTCTCCGGCAGCAGCACGATGCCGCTCACCGGATCGCCCGGCGCGACCGCCTCACCGCTTCCCTGGAGCAGAACCACCCCGTCATCGGGGCCGAGTCGCGTCACCCGGCTGTCCTGCACGAAGGTGAACTCCAGGCTGTAGGAGCCTTCACTGCTGGCGCTGAGCACGAAATACAGCGGCCGGTAGCCGCTCAGTTCCTGCATGAACGCATCGAAGCTGGCGCGTCGACCCGGCTGCAGCAGGCCGAACAGGCCCAGGTCGGCCAGGAGTACGCTTTGGTCGCCCTCGACGAACCGCAGCGCCCTCACCCCTGCGCCCAGTTCGATGGCGCCACTGCTGCCGGCTGCCGGCAGGGCAGGCGCCGCTCCAGCCGGCAGCTGTTCAGGCGCAGCCGGCAGCGCCGCACTGGACTCAAGCACCAGCCGGGTCCGGTCCGGCATGATCACCACCACTCCGCTGACGGTGGCGCCGATGACCTGCAGGAGCTCCAGCGGCACCCACAGTCCGTCAGCGCCAGCTACGGTCTGTGCGCTCAGGCGAAGTTCGCGGGGCTCACTGCTGCCCTCAGCGCGCCACAGAAAACCGGCTTCACCTTCGAACAGGGTCAGGATCCCGAAGCCGGTCCGGACCGTCACGGAACTGCCCAGCCGGGTAGCGGCGGTGCCCAGACCGCGGGCCAGGTCAGTGACACTCACGTAGTCGAGCCCGTACACACTGGTGCGGCGCAGCTGCTGGGCGTCGACGTGGCTGAGGCACAGCAGCGCGCCCAGCACAAGAAACAGTCGCAGACGCATCAGCGTGAGCATAACAGCGCGCCGAAAGCGTGTTCCACCACGGCCTGGCTCGCAGCAACGCTGCTACAATGCAGTCATCGAGAAGGTATACGGAAAAACAGCCGGTCTCAGGCAGAACGAACTCAAGCGGCTCAGCAACCTTTACCGCCGCAAGGTGCCCCCTCAGGCCGTCGTCTCCCCTGAGCTCGCCCGCGCGCTGGTGACCCTCAGCGCCGAGCTCGGCCGGGGCGTGTCGTTGCTGCTCGACCGGCGCGGCCGGGTCATGACCGTAGCGGTTGGTGACGCTTCGGATACCCCACTGCCGGAGCTGCGCGGCGAAGCGGATGACCGACTGATCGGCCTGCGTCTCGTGCACACGCACCTCAAGCCTGGTGGCCTGAGCAGCGATGATCTGTCGATGCTGTTCCTCAACCGCCTGGACGCGATGGTCGCCATCGATGTCGCCTGGTCCGGTGATACGCCGGTCAGCGGCGCCTGCCAGCTGGCCACCGTCGCACCGCCGACAGCGACCGAGGAGAACTGGATCATCGACGAGCCGGTGAGCGTGCAGGTGCTGGAGCAGGAGAACATCCTGCAGCGCATCGAAGCGCTCGAGGAGGAGATGGCCCGCTCGCGTCAGGCGCGCGAAGTGCACCGCAGCAGCGCCGAGCGAGCCATCCTGGTGGGGCTGCAGACCGATGAGGACCACGCCGAGGCGGTGGCGCGCATCGATGAGCTCGCCGAACTCACTCGCAGCGCTGGTGCGGTGGTGGCCTACAGCAGCGTACAGTCCAGGCGTCGCGCCGATCCCCGCACCCTGATCGGGGCCGGCAAGCTGCAGGAACTCGTCTCCAAGGCGTACCACGAGGACGCGGACCTGCTCATATTCGACCGGGAACTCACCCCGGCCCAGGCACGCGAGATCGAGAAAGCCACCAACCTGAAGGTGCTGGACCGCACGCAGCTGATCCTCGACATCTTCGCGCAGAACGCCCGCGGGTTCGAGGCGCAGGTGCAGGTCGAGCTGGCGCAGCTGCAGTACCAGCTGCCGCGGCTCGCCGGCCGCGGTGTCCAGATGAGCCGTCTGGGCGGCGGCATCGGCACCCGCGGTCCCGGTGAGACGAAGCTCGAAGTCGACCGGCGCCGCATCCGTGACCGCATCGCCGCGCTGGAGAAGTCTGTCGATGACATCAGCCGACGCCGCTCTGAGACCCGCAAGCAGCGTACGGCTTCACCGACCCCGGTGGTCGCGCTCGTCGGCTACACCAACGCCGGCAAGAGCACGCTGTTCAACGCACTCGCCAAGAGCAATGTCCTGTCGAAATCACGGCTGTTCGCCACGTTGCGGCCGACCACGCGCGAAGCATGGATCCCCGACCTGGGTGAATGGGGCGGCAAGATCCTGCTGACCGACACGGTCGGTTTCATCAGGGACCTGCCCGAGGAGCTGGTGAACGCGTTCCGCGCCACCCTCGAGGAGCTGCATGATGCCGACCTGCTGCTGCATGTCGTCGATGCCGCCACCCCCGACGCGCCGGACCGGGTCGACTCAGTGAACCGCATCCTCGATGGCCTGGAGCTGAAACCGCCGCGGCTGGTCGTGCTGAACAAGGCGGACGCCGCTCCCGCCGCGGAACTTGAGCAGCTGCAGCTCAGGTACTCGGCGCTCGCGGTATCCGCGCTTAAGGGTGAAGGCCTGCCGGAGCTGCGCTCACAGCTGGCCCGGGTGCTGGAGCAGCAGCAGCCGGCACCAGCGGTCGCCGGCTGACAGCCGTACCGCTGTCGTCAGCGGCCGCGCCGCAGCAGAGCCGCCAGCACGAACAGCACCGCCTGGATCAGGATGATGACGCTGCCGCTCGGCACGTCCAGCCAGTACGACAGCAGCAGGCCCGTCACCGTGCTCAGCACGCCGATCACGACGGCCCGGATGGTCATGCCGGCCAGAGAGCGGGAGACGAGTCGCGCCGCCGCCGCGGGGATCACCAGGTAAGCGGCCATGAGCACCACGCCCACGACCTGAGCACTGACGACCACGATGAGCGCCGTGCTGGCGAACAGGACGTACTCCAGAGCGCGCACCCGAACACCGTCGGTCTGGGC
>Ga0209487_1002790_pt1 | contig 14022 bp, 12 predicted proteins | sample Poulit2012_FD_187524 | JGI IMG/M metagenome (GOLD analysis project Ga0209487, IMG submission 187524) | Agricultural soil microbial communities from Georgia to study Nitrogen management - Poultry litter 2012 (SPAdes) (version 2) | ecosystem: Environmental > Terrestrial > Soil > Agricultural land... | reverse complement strand
TGGACTTCTGGGCCCAGGCGCTCGAGGAGATGAGCGGGACCGACGCCTGGCAGGAGACCCTGGAGAACAACCAGTGGGCCACCGAATTCCACACCGGAGACGAGGCTCAGGCCTACGTCGACGACGCTGCGAAGACGGTGGAAGAAGGCGTGAAGGAAACCGACCTGGGCAACAGCAAATGACCGCTCACCGCACCGATCTCGTCACCGGCGGCGCCATCGCCGTCATCGGCGCGGTCTACTACATCGCGACGTTCTCCATCGAGGAGACCGCGAACATCGTCACTCCGCGCACCTTCCCCGCGATCGTCGGCATCGCGCTCATCGTCCTCGGCCTCTTCCTCGCCGGCCAGGCCGTGTACAGGGCCCGGAAGGCCGCCCTCGCCGAGGCGGGGCCCGGGAACCACATCAACGGGACGGGGGCCGGGAACGGTGCGGCCGCCTCGGCGGGGGAGTCGGCGGCCTCAACGGGGGAGTCGGCGGCCTCGGATGAGACGGCCGGCGGACCCTCCCTGGAGGCCCCGCCGGAACCTGCCGCGCGGAAGGTCGTGTTCCAGTTCGCGCTCTTCTTCGTCTACCTGGCCATCCTCATCCCGGTCGGCTTCCTGCTCTCGACCGTGGCCTTCCTCATGGGGGTGACCAGCATCTACTCTCCGCAGAAGTGGATCCGCAACCTCATCTTCTCCATCGGCTTCGCACTCGTGGTCTACGTTGCCTTCGTCTACGGGCTCGCCGTGTATCTGCCGGTCGGGATCCTGGGTTAAGGGGACGGATATGGACACTCTCATCGATCTGGGAGGCGGTTTCGCCTCGGCGCTGGAGCCGGCCAGCCTCGCCTTCGCCCTCCTCGGTGTGCTGCTGGGCACGGTCGTCGGCGTGCTCCCGGGCATCGGACCGATCTCGGCGATCGCGATCCTCATCCCGGTCTCCTTCGGCATGGAGCCCGTGCACGGGCTCATCCTGCTCTGCGGCATCTACTACGGGTCGATGTACGGCGGATCGATCACTGCCACACTCATCAAGACCCCTGGTGAGGTCGCCAGCGCGGTGACCGCGATCGAGGGCTACGAGATGGCCCGCCGCGGTCGGGGCAAGGCAGCGCTGGCGACCGCGGCGATCGGGTCGTTCCTGGCCGGGACGCTGGCGATCATCGGGCTGACGTTCCTGTCGCCGGTGCTCGTCAAGCTCGCGAACGTCTTCGGCGCCACCGAGTACTTCCTGCTCATGGCCACCGCCCTGCTGTTGGCGTCGACGATGTCGGCCGGGTCGCGGGCCAAGGCGCTCATCTCGATCTTCATCGGGCTGGCCGTCGGGCTGATCGGGCTGGACTTCCAGACGGGGCTGCCGCGGCAGACCTTCGGCATCGACCTGCTCTCCGATGGAGTGGACTTCACGATCTTCGCGATGGCGCTGTTCGCCATCCCCGAGGCGATCCGCAACCTCGCGCTCGGGCGCGGAGCGAAGGAGAGGATCCAGAGCTTCGGCGACGACAGGTGGATGACGCGAGACGACTGGCAGCGCTCGGCCGGGCCCTGGGCGCGCGGCTCGGTGCTCGGTTTCATCATCGGCATCCTGCCCGGCGTCGGTCCGTCGCTGGCGTCCTTCATGTCCTACATCATGGAGAAGCGGATCTCGAAGCGGAAAGAGGAATTCGGCCACGGAGCCATCGAAGGCGTCGCCGGTCCCGAGGCGGCGAACAATGCAGGTGTGGGCGGCGCGATGATCCCGCTGTTCAGCCTCGGCATCCCGGGTTCGGCGACGACGGCGCTGCTGCTGTTCGTGTTCACGATGTACGGGCTGCAGCCGGGACCGCTGATCTTCCGCGACGAGTCGGGCCTGATCTGGACGATCATCGCGAGCATGTACATCGGCAACATCGCGCTCATCATCCTCAACCTGCCGATGGTCGGAGTCTTCGTCAAACTGCTCAAGATGCCCAAGGAGATCCTCTTCTCCGCGATCCTCGTCCTCGTCGTCATCGGTGCCTACGCCATCGAGTTCAGCCTCTTCGGGCTGATGATGCTCGGCATCTTCGGCGTCATCGGCTACCTCATGGACAGGGGCGGCATCCCATTGGCTCCGGCGATCCTCGCGCTCGTGCTCGTGCCGCTGCTCGAGGACAACTTCCGGCGGATGCTCCAGATCTCCGGCGGCTCGTTCGCGCCTCTGATCACCCGGCCGGTGTCCCTGTCGATCATCATCCTCATGGTGGTCGGCATCGTGGGACCGATCGTCTTCCGGTGGTGGGTGAGTCGTCGCAGGCTGCTCGCCGATGTCACGGTGTCGTGATGGTGTGGGAAGGAGCGGACATGAGGGACACCGCTGAGAAGCCCGCGCCGGAGATCGGCGTCCTCGACCGCAGCGCGGCGATCCTCGCGATCCTGCAGGACCGGCCGATGACGGCTGCGGAGATCTGCCGGCGGCTCGGATATTCGAAGTCGACGACTTACCGGCTGCTGGCCGATCTGCGGACCCATCGGTTCATCGTCCGTGACTCCTCGGGGCTGCTGCGCCTGGGCCCCTTCCCCGGCCGGCGCAGCATCGCCACGACGAACTCCGTGCTCGAATGCCTGCGGACGATGACCGGAGAGTCCGTGCAGCTGTGGATCCGGGTCGGCGAGGACCGGGTGTGCGTGCGCAACGTCGAGGCAGACCACGAGCTGCGGGTCTCCCGGGGTGTCGGAACCGTCCTGCCGCTGGTCGACGGCGGTTCTGCCGCGCTGGCGCTGTGCGGTCCGGGCAATCCCGCGGAGTTCTACGCGACGAAGCAGGCACGGGTGGCGGGGACCGCCTCGGCGAGTGTCGCGTTCACCGTCGGGGCGAACGTGTTCGCCCTCTGCGTCTCCTATCCGCTGACCCGGGAGCCGGAGAACGTCGCCGGCGCCTATCGAACCCTGCTCGCCCAGGCCGCGGGCGAGCTGCGGGCGCTGCTCGAGGGCAACGAGGAGCTCGGAGTGCTGCGCGACATCGCCCGCCTGGCCCTCGGCGCGAGGAGACAGGCGGGGGAGTAGACGCGCGGCCGGAGCCTGCCGGTGGCATCAGGCATTCGCGGGCTGCGCCGCCGTCGGAGTGGGCCTCTCCTTCTCCGGCGCCGCTGCGGAGCCTCGTGTGCTGCGCAGCAGCCGCATCGCGTTGGCGATGACCACCAGCACGGAAGCTTCATGGACCAGCATGCCGATCGACATCGTCACCCCGCCGGCGAAGACGCCGGCCAGCAGCACCACCACCGTGACCAGGGCGATCCCGATGTTCTGCCGCATCACGGACGCGGTCCGTTTGGCCAGGCCGACGGCTTCCGGCAGCTTCAGCAGATTGTCGCCCATCAGAGCGATGTCTGCGGTCTCCACCGCCACGGCCGAGCCGGCGGCTCCCATGGCCACGCCGATGTCCGCGGTGGCCAGGGCCGGGGCGTCGTTGACGCCGTCGCCGACCATGGCGATGGTGTGGCCTTCTTTCTGCAGCCGCGCGACCACGTCCAGCTTGTCCTCGGGAAGCAGGGAAGCGTGGATCTCGTCGATGCCGGTGGACTTGCCGATGGCCTCGGCCACCAGCCGGGTGTCACCGGTGAGCATGACCACTTTCTTCACGCCGGCCTGGTGGAGGCGGGCGACCATCTCGGGCGCATCCGGGCGGATCTGATCGGCGACGGCCACGACGCCGATGACCCGGTCGTCGACAGCCACGATCATCGGAGTCTTGCCGTCGGCGGCCAGCGCTTCGGCTGTGCGAGCAGCGCTGCCGTCGTCGGCGATGCCGAACTGGGCCAGCAGCGGCGGGTTGCCGATCAGCACCCGGCGGCCCTCGATATCCGAGACGATGCCCTTGCCGGGGACCGGGGTGACGGTGCCGGGAATGCCGCGCGGGCCCACTCCATCCGCCTGGGCGGTCTCCAGGATGGGACGGGCCAGCGGGTGTTCGGAGCCGGCCTCCGCAGCCGCCGCCCAGCGCAGCACCTCGCTGCGCTCCAGGGTCGAATCCAGCACGATCACGTCGGTCAGCTGAGGACGCCCCTCGGTGAGGGTGCCGGTCTTGTCCACGGCGACGGCGGAGATCTTGGCCGAGGTCTCCAGGAACTCGCCGCCCTTGATCAGGATGCCGGTGCGGGCAGCGCGGCCGATGCCGGCGACGATCGCGACCGGGATGGAGATCACCAGGGCACCGGGGCAGCCGATGACCAGCAGGGTCAGAGCCAGGACCACGTCGCCGGAGATGAGCCAGGCCACCAGGGCCAGAACCATGACCGCGGGGGTGTACCAGCCGGAGAAGCGGTCGATGAACGCCTGCGTGCGGGCCTTGGCGTCCTGGGCCTCCTCCACCCGATGGATGATCCGCGCCAAGGTGGTGTCGGCACCGATGCCGGTGGCCAGCACCTGCAGAAACCCGCCACGGGAGACGGTGCCGGCGAAGACCTGCCCGCCCTTGGCCTTCTCCACCGGGATCGACTCGCCGGTGATCGAGGCCTCATCGATGGCTCCGGTGCCAGAGACGACCTGGCCGTCCACCGGCACCTTCGCGCCGTTCTTGACGAGGACGATCTCGCCCATCCTCACCTGGCCGGCGGGGATCTCCTGCTGCTCACCATCGCGCACGACGATCGCGGAATCCGGGGCGACGGCGACGAGCTCGGCCAGTGCCGAACGCGTCTTGTTGAGGGTCGCGGCCTCCAGCGCGTGGCCGACCGCGAACAGGAACGTCACTGCCGCGGCCTCCCAGAAGTTGCCGATGATGACCGCGCCGATGGCTGCGACGGACACGAGCAGGTCGATGCCGATGACCTTGGCGATCAGTGCGCGAACCGCCTTGACCGCGATTCCGTAGCCGGCGACCACGGCCGCGGCGATCATCAGCACGTCGCCGAGGGTGAAGACCCCGCCGGCATGCGTGGCGTGGGCGCCGGCATCGAGCCACCATTGCCGGCCGACGGTGAGATCGCCGGCGTCGCCGTCCAGCCACCGGAGGGCGAAGGAGATGATGATGAGCACGCCGGATATGACGGGAACCGACCAGTTCCCGTGGACCCATTTCTGGAGCCTGTTCACTTTCGGGTACGACCTTTCTGGATCTGGAGCCGGCGGGCCGGCAGGTTGGAATGAGCAGAGATGCGTGCGGGCCCCCGCAGGGGCCCGCTGGCCTCAGAAGGCCGTGGGAGCGGCCTTGTAGCCGGCCTTCGCGATGGCAGTGACAATGTCCTCGACCGAAACGCGTTCGATGTCGTGGTCGACCTCGATGCGGGCGGAGGCGAAATGGACCTTCACGTTCTCGACACCCTTCAGGCGTCCGACCTGCTTCTCGATCTTGGCCACGCAGGAGGGGCAGGAGAATCCTTCGGCCCGCAGGATGGTGTGGGTGGTGGTCGCGTTGGTCATTGCGGAGTCCTTTCACTGTTGTTTCTTCTTGACACCTTCAATGTAGGTTCGCCGCGCCGCGGACTCCTTGACCTGGATCAAGTTCGCACTGCTCCGCCCTGGTGAGCTCTGCCGACAGGGTCTGCGACGGTCTCGCGCCCGCGTGAGATAGGCTCGGAGCATGTCCGAGCGTGATCTGTGCGTCACCCGCGTCCCGATCTTCCAAGGTCTCACCCTCCAGGAACAGCTGCGCGTCGCGGACTTCGCCCGGCCGATACTCGCCGGCAAAGGGGAGATCGTCTACGGCCCCGGACAGCCGGTCTCACGCCTGCTGGTGGTGCACAGTGGACAGGTCAAGATCAGCCATGAGTCCGCCAATGGTCAGGAACAGATCCTGCGAACGGTGACCGATGGCGATGTCGTGGGCGAACGGGCCTTCCTGACCGGCCATCGCCCGAATGACCTCGCAGTCGCGCTGGAAGACAGCAGGATGTGCGTCTTCGACCACAGCGACCTCGCAGCGCTTCTGCGTGAATACCCCGACATCAGCCAGCGGATGCTGCGGACACTCTCCGACCGGCTGTCCTCCGTGGAGCGGCTCCTGGCCGCCATCACCTCCAGCGATGTCACTGCCCGCGTCGCTGCCTACCTCCTGGACCTGCCCGGCAGCATGCGGGAGGGAACAGTCACAGTGACACTGCCGATGGCGAAACAGGAGATCGCCGCATACCTCGGGACTACCCCGGAGACCTTGAGCCGGCGCCTCGCCGCGCTCTCTGCCTCCGGGCTCATCGAACTCGACGGGCGTCGAAACGTCGTGATCCTCGACATCGACGGGCTCGAACGTGTCGCCACGCCTCGATAGACCCGCGCCGGCGTCAGTGCCCGGACACCGGAGCGAGATGTTCAAACATGGAGTCAGTCCGGCGAAATAGGATGCAGGGAGACCGATATCGATTCTGCCGAGCACGTCCAGCGTCACTGACGGACGTGGCAGTCATAGGAGGACACCGCATCGTGCCACGCACCGTCTACTACACCGCCACCACGCTCGACGGCTTCATCGCCGACCCTGACGATTCCCTCGAATGGCTTCTGCGGCAGACCGAGGAGCCGCCCGATGACGGTTTCTTCGAAGGCGTCGGTGCCATCGTCATGGGGGCGACGACGTATGAGTGGGTGCTGCGCAATCTCGACGGGCCGTGGCCCTACACAATGCCCACATGGGTGATGACCCACCGCAGCCTGGCGCTGCCCGAGGCGGTTGAGGGCGGAGGCGAGCCGAATATCCGCTTCGCACAGGGATCGGTCGCCGACCACTACGTCGAGATGTGCACAGCCACCGGCGATCACGATCTGTGGGTGATGGGTGGGGGCGACCTCGCCGGCCAGTTCGCCGACGAGGGATTCCTCGACGAGATCATCACCTACACGGCCCCCGTCGTCCTCGGCAAGGGACGCCCGCTGCTGCCGCGGCGCCTCGACCTCGAACTCATCGAAGTCGGCCACAGCGATCCCTTCGTCATCGCCCGCCACCGTGTCCTCGGCCCTCTCCTCGAAGACAGCTGAGAGAGTCTCACCAGGGCCATCCCCGCGCCGAGGCGGCCCCACCATCCGTACGCAACATCGGTCCTCCTCGGCGAGGTCGGTCATCCGGATGCCGGGCAGCTGTGGCACGGGCCGGCGCTTCCGTGATTCGATGCAGGCATGACTGCAGCGATCGAGAACCATCGGGCCCGCCTCGGCGCGGGGGAGATCTACAACGGACTGTGGATGATGTCGACGAGTCCGGAGCTTGCCAAGATCGGATCGGCGGCCGGATTCGACTATGTCTGCCTCGACCTGCAGCACGGGCTGGTCCGTCCCACCGATGTGCTGCGGCTGACCGATGCCGTGCGCGCCAGCGGGCCCGCGCTCGTGGCTGCGCGGGTCGCCGCAAATCGCTTCACCGAGATCGGTGCGCTCGCCGACGCCGGCGTCGAAGCGATCATCGTGCCCCTCGTGTCCTCCGTCGCCGAGGCGGAGGCCGCCGTGGCCGCCCTCGACTATCCCTCCCGCGGAGGCGACCGCTCCTGGGGCCCGACCGCCGAACTCATCCACGGCGCCGTCCAGGACACCCGGGACGAGCGTCCGCTGCTGTTCGTCATGATCGAGAACGCCGAGGGCCTCGCTGCGGTCGAGGACATCTGTGCTGTGCCGGGCATCGACGGGGTCTATGTCGGCCCCTCCGACCTCGCCTTCGCCGTCGGTGCCCTGCCGGGGCAGCTGAACGACGCCCACGCCGAGGCGCTCGTGCGGATCCGCACCGCCGCCGACGCCGCCGGGGTGATCCCCGGCATCCACTGCGGCGATGGGACCGAGGCCAAGCTGCGCAAGGACCAGGGTTTCCGGTTCATCACCTCGGCAGGCGACATCGGTGCTGCGGGACGAGCCTTCCGCGAGGAGTTGGCCACGGCGAAGGAATGAGCCAGCAGATCCCCGGTGCTGCGTCGCGGGCATGCCGGTGAGGATCGTCGACGGGTGGAGGAAGACCTCGGGGACCACTAGGTTGTTCCCCATGACGACGAAGCGGCCTCTGCGGACAGTGGGTGCTGTGGCACTGTGCTCGGTTCTTGTGGCGGTGGCCGCATGTACGAACAGATCCGACGATCCGCTCGAGTACGCAGACGACGCGATGCTCACCGGCGCCGATATCGGTGCCGATGACCTGTCCGGTGTGCAGCTGATCGGCGACATCGGACTGGTGGCCACTACGGACCACTCCGGTGGCAGGCTCGCCGCCATCGATCTGACGACCGGCCGCACGATCTGGAGCGCCGACGACGGCGACCCCATCCTCGGCGGTGATTCTGCTGTTGTCGACCTCAGCAGCCCGCACGACGCCTCGAAACCGGTCGTCCGCGACCACGGCGGGGGTGAGTTCGAGGTTCTCGTTCCCTACCGGACGACCGCCCACATCGAGGCAGGTGGGATGGACGAACCCGTGAGCCTCGGTGTGGCGTCCCTGTCCGGGGATGACGGTCGGGCCCAGTGGCTGAGCGAATCGCTCATCACCGATGACGACCACGCAGACAAGCTTATGGCTCGGCCGGTCCTGGCCTCCGACGACACCGTTGTGGCGGCCACCGCGCAGAGGAACGAGGAGGGGTCGCTGACGACGTGGACGATCGACGGGGAATCGGGAAGCACCCGCTGGACGAAGGACGATGTGTGGCCCACCGCTCTGAACGCGGATACGGTCGTTGTGGAACCGTCGACCGATGTCGATCTGCTGTACACGGACGAGGGTCCGGAGCGGAAGGAGAACGCGGTCCCCAGAGGCCTCGGTGCCCAGAAGGGCGAGTCGGTTTGGGACCTCACCGACAGATTCGACAGCGCGAGAGTTCAGGCGGCCGCGGGGGACTACGCCGTCGTCCGCGCCGATGCGGGCGAAACCACAGCCGGTCCCTCGAATGAACTGATCGAGATCGAAGACGGCTCGGCGGCGGAAGACCTCGAGGATTCCACCAGCTGCGCGGCGAGCTCGACGATGATCGCCTGCGCCGAAGACGGGCAGCTGACCACCGCAGACGCCTCCGACGGGGGCATCGAGCGTTCCTCGCCCTATGGTTCGGGCACGGAGAGCAGCCACTGGGAGATCGTCGATGTCTTCGGCGACACGGTCGTCGTCAAGGACGAGACCGACGACAACGACCGCTTCCAGGCCCTGGACCGCGCGGGTGAGGTTCGTGCGGAGGACATGGTGGGAGCTCCTCGGGCCATGACTGAGGACTATCTCGTCTCCTGCGCCGAGGACGGGGCGAAGTGCGGTTTCCATGCGGCTGAGTCGGACGCGGGCCTGGATCGCCGCACCGAGGCGGGCGCCCAGCCGCTCACCCTGAGCGACCCGCTCCCATCGAGTGCTGCGGACTCGACCGGAATCGACTCCCTCGATCTCCGGCGCGTCAACGGAGTCGCACTGGCCGACGAATCGGTCATCATCGCAGGGGCCAGAAGGGCGTATGAAGACCCCGTCGTCGCTGCGGTCGAGGCTGACACTGCGGACCCGATCTGGGCCCTTGATCAGTCCACGGAGCTGAAGACCAGAGCGGGACAGCCCGTCGACCCGGTCTTCCGGCTCTACGGCAATCCGTCGATCATCGAGGCCTCCGACGGGTTCTCACTCCTCATGGGAGCGAAGTCGGCCGGCAGGAGCGGCGTCGCGTCGATGGACGGAAAGACCGGTGACCTCGAATCGTTCCACCCCCTCGGTGGCGACGACGGCGATGTCGACGTGCACGTTTCGACCAGCACGCACGCGGCCGTCGAAGTCAGCGACAAGGACTCCGAGAGAACCGTTCTCGTCGACTACTCCTCACCGTCGAAGCCGAAGAAGGTGTGGACTCAGGAGGGAGTCGGCCCGGTCAGCCTCGGCGAGGATTCCGTGCTGGTGCGGAAGTCGAGCGGAAGCGGAGCCGAAAGAGAACTCGAAGAGGTGCAGCTGCTCGATCTGGCCAAGGGCAAGGACGTCATCTGGGATTCTGCGAAGGTCAGGGACGGCGAACATCCCGGAACCGTCATGCTCGAAGCAGGCATGCTCATCGTCAACTGGAGCGACGGCACCGAGATCGTCGATGCAGCCAGCGGCGCAAGCCTGGGCTCGATCGGCAAGAGGCTCAGCCAGTGCACAGCGGAAGGGTCCACGGTGATGTGCGACAGCACTCCCGACCCAGACAGCCAGAGGCTCGGGTCGCCCATTGTGCTCGAACGGACGAAGTCCGGCGTCGACGTCACCGAGGTGCGGAACCGTTTCATCAACGGGATATCCGGGGCGTATGACGGTCGGTTCTTCGTCGATGTCGAAGGGGATGTTGCTGCGTCGACGGACGACCGCGACGAAGTGAGTGACTCGGTCGGGGACGCTGCGTCGATCGACACCCGCGGCGCAGTGATCGATTCGGACCTGACCGGCCGGTTCCATCATGTCAGCGACGAAGGATACGCCCTGTTCATGACCTGCCACCCGCGCACCTGCACGACGGATCCCAGCTGGGACATTCGGCGCGTCGACTAGGGCGAAAAGCACGGATCCGTGGCCGGTACTCGAAGCTTGGACGGGGCGCCCTCCACCTGCCGATGGCCATCGCCTCGATGAGAGACATCGGAACCCGCGGGACGGGCATTTCGGGATGAGTCGACCGATGTTCGGGGTGACCCGCTTTAGAGCGAATTCCCGCTGGGAGCCGACGAGACCGGCACCGAAGCACCCGCGAGGAGATAACTGCGATGCAACTCACAGCGAATGATAAGATCGGCCCACAAACAACTGTGAGTTCTGTGCGGAGCAGCGGTGCACTGCGAAGGGAGGAGCCTCATGGGTTTCCTATTCATCATGCTTGTCGGATTGGCCATATTCGTTGCGGGTTACCTCCTGTACTCGAAGTTCCTCGGACGCAGCATCTTCAAGCTCAAAGACACATTCACCACGCCCGCGCATGAACTCCATGACGGCGTCGACTACGTTCCGACGAACAAGTACATCCTCTGGGGCCACCACTTCACCTCGGTCGCCGGTGCCGCACCGATCGTCGGCCCCGCCATCGCGGTGATCTGGGGTTGGTTGCCGGCGCTGCTGTGGGTGACCATCGGAACGGTGTTCTTCGCAGGCATGCACGACTTCGGAACCCTGTGGGCCTCGGCGCGGAACAAGGGCCGCTCGATCGGCGCCCTGTCCTCGCGCTACATCGGCAAACGCGGGGCGAACCTCTTCCTCATCGTCATCTTCCTGCTGCTGCTCATGGTCATCGCGGCCTTCGCGGTCGTCATCAAGAACCTCCTGATCAGCACGCCGACCGCGGTCATCCCGACCTGGGGCGCGATCGTCGTCGCGCTGCTCGTCGGACTCTGCGTCTACCGTCTGCGCATCCCGCTGATTCCCGTCACCGTCATCGGAATCGTACTCCTCTACGGACTCATCGTCCTCGGCAACAGCGTTCCCGTCGTCCTGCCCGAGTCGTTCTTGGGCATGAGCCCCGCGACCTTCTGGATCGTCGCCCTCTTCGTCTACGGCGCCATCGCTTCGCTGCTGCCGGTGTGGGTGCTGCTGCAGCCGCGCGACTACATCAACGGCGTCCAGCTGTTCATCGGCCTCATCCTCCTCTTCGGTTCGGTGCTCACCGCCACGCTCTTCTCCGCGGTCAAGCCCGAAATCGTCGCCCCGGCCATCAACACGAACCTGCCCGAGGGCACGCCCAGCATGATTCCGCTGCTGTTCGTCACCATCGCCTGCGGAGCCATCTCCGGCTTCCACGGGATGGTCGCCTCCGGCACCAGCTCGAAGCAGCTGGACAAGGAGACCGACGCCCGCTTCGTCGGCTACTTCGGTGCGGTGGGTGAGGGCCTGCTGTCGCTGGGAACGATCCTGGCGGTCATCGGCGGCATCAAGTCCACGGCCGCCTGGAAGGAGATCTACTCAGCCTTCGGTGAGGGCGGTGTCGATGCCTTCGTCCAGGGTGGAGGAGCCCTGATGGAGAACGGTCTCGGGCTGCCTGCCTCCCTGTCCGCAACCGTCCTGGCCACCATGGCAGTGCTATTCGCCGCCACGACCATGGACACGGGAATGCGTCTGCTGCGCTTCGTCATCCAGGAGATCGGTGAGACCGTGAAACTGCGGATCACCAACGTCCCCGCGACTCTGCTCGTCGTCGTCATCGGCCTCGGGCTGACGTTCTCCCAGGGACTCGGCGGCGAGGGCGGACTGCGCATCTGGCCGCTGTTCGGCACGACCAACCAGCTCATGGCCTCCCTGTCGCTGGCGATCATCGCCGTCATCCTCATCCGCAAGCGGCGCAGTCCGCTGCCGGCAATGATTCCGCTGGTCATCGTGTTCGTCATGTCGTTCTGGGCGGCGATCGATCAGCTCGTCAGCTTCGCCACCCCCGGATCCACCGACTGGCTGCTGTTCGCAATCGACGTGGTCATCATCATCGCCAGCATCTGGGTCGCCATTGAGACCGTCCTCGCGATGCGTCGGGCCTATCGGGAGCCAGCAGAAGAGCCCGACGCGGACGAGAAGCTGGCAGCGACGCGAGAGAACGTCTGATATCTCAATGCCTGGCACCATCGCAGAGCAGATCACCCGCCGTCTCCGGGCGCTGCCCGAGAAATGGGCGGCATTCCGGGAAGGGCTGCTCGAGTTCTACGTCGGTCCCTACCGGCAGACGCTCAAACGAGAGCAGCAGGCCGAGGACGACTTCTTCTCCGTCGTCGTCCTCGGCGAGGCCCTCGGCGTGCCCGACCCCGCGGCCTACTACACGGCTGAGCTCATGCCCGCCCTCTGGGACGACTTCCACGCCTGGCATCGACGAATGGGACTGCCGCGCTCGCCCTTGGACCACATCGCATGCTGTTAGACATCGCACGCTCCCGCCGACTCCTCTTCGTCGGCGGCAAGGGCGGTACGGGAAAGACCTCGATCTCCTCCGGGCTGGCGATGGCGCGCGCCCTCGACGGCGGGCGCGTGCTGCTGGTCTCGACGGACCCGGCGCACAACCTCGGCGATATCTGGCGCACGGAGCTGGCCGACGAGGCCCGGCGCGTCTACGCGGCCGAGACCGGCACCGAGGTGGGGCCCGGTTTCGTCGACGCCATCGAGGTCGATCCGCAGGCCACGATCGACGCGCACTTCGCCACGGTCGAAGCGATGATGCGGCGGATGCTGCCCGAACGCACCCACGCTGCCGCGCACGACCATCTGCGGACGGCGAAGTCGGCCCCCGGCAGCCACGAATCGGCCGTCCTCGAGCGGGTCGCGGCGATCTGCGAAGAGGCGATGGGCGTCTACGATCTCGTCATCTTCGACACCGCACCGACCGGGCACACCGTCCACCTGCTGTCCCTGCCCGAGCGACTGACCGGCTGGGCCGAATCACTGGTGGCCAACCGCGACCGATCTGAGCGCTTCGCCGCTGCGGCGCGCTCCCTCGTCAGTCCGAAGGAGGAGACTCCCGGCCCTGATGCCCAGATGCGGCGCACGCTGCTGGCCCGTCGTGACCGCTTCGCTCTGCTGCGCCACACCATCGCCGAAGCCCAGCAGACCGGTTTCCTCATCACCACGCTCGCCGAACGGCTGCCGGTCGCCGAGACCCTCGGCCTCGTCCGCCAGCTGCGCGAGATCGATGTCGATCTCGCCGGCATCGTCGTCAACCGGCTCTCCCCGGCCGATTCCGGCGACTTCCTCGCCGGCCGCCGCGCCTTGGAAGACGAGCAGCTGTCCCATCTGCACGCCGCCGTCGACCCGCTGCCGGTGGCCGAGCTGCCGCTGCTGGCCGGTGAGCTCACCGGCACCGAGGCGGTGCGGCAGCTGGCCGATCTGCTCATCGGACAGGCCGAGACTGGCAGGAGCTGAGGCAGGCGAAGCGGCCGAGTCTCTTGTCTCCTGCGGGTGGATCCACTTCGATTTCGCCGCCGGGTTCAAGTTGGATCCACCCGCAGGAGACGGAGGCGCGCAAGCACGGCAACCACGGCAACCACGTGCGCCAACACGGCAGCCACCCGCCGGGGCATCACCCCAGCCACAGCGCCAGCGTCGTCACGGGAACGAGCACGAGCGCCAGGCCGAGGCCGAGCAGGGCGAACCTCCGCCAAGAGATCTCGACGCCCATCGCTGTCAGCCTCTGGTGCCACAGCAGGGTGGCCAG
>Ga0209487_1002787_pt1 | contig 14039 bp, 9 predicted proteins | sample Poulit2012_FD_187524 | JGI IMG/M metagenome (GOLD analysis project Ga0209487, IMG submission 187524) | Agricultural soil microbial communities from Georgia to study Nitrogen management - Poultry litter 2012 (SPAdes) (version 2) | ecosystem: Environmental > Terrestrial > Soil > Agricultural land... | reverse complement strand
GTGTTGGCATGGAAAAAACTCCTTTCATATGTTTGATTTCTTCTACATCTTTATTATACGAGGTGCAAGCTCAAAAGTCTGTGGACAGATTGTGAAACATTTCACAATCTAGTGTGTATGAAGAAATAATCGAAACAATTTAATGTGAGACTGCTGTAACGAATAAGTAATAAAAATAGAAGGGGAGAAAACAGGTAGTGATAGGGGGAGGGCAAACCATAAGGATCGTAGGGGTTCACAATGATCGATACGATAACTCTACAAAAAGAAAAGCCGTCGACATAAATTATATCGGCAGCTTATAAAGGATATTTCTAGTCTTTATTTGCAATTATCATTTCAATAGTAGAGCAGATAGACATTTTTAGTAGCCGAATTTGATGTAATAGCCGTACACCTCTTTAGCTACTGTCGGTAATTGCTGTTCAATCAACATAAATTCTTGTTTATACTTTTATTTATTTAATGAATTCAATATTTGTTCTGGATTAAACCCGGAAATCCATTTTCCGTTTATATTGGTTTGTGGAACAGATAATTTCTTCGTTTTCCCAATTAACTTAATCCTGGCAATGGGATTCATATCCACACTCACTTCTTTATAGGATATCTCCAAGGAATCTAACAGATTTTTAACCATTCCACAGACTGGGCATAAAGCTGATGTATAAATGGTTACGGATTTATTCATTGGTTTTCCCCCGCATTTTAATATTTCTTTTTTAGCTTTTGAGTTTCCATAGAACTTAATGAATTTCATAATACCGGTTTAGTGCAACACCGCTACAACATATAGTTTCGTTGAACCGTTCTTAACTACATATTGTATCGATGTTGCCGTTTTTGGCAATTATGAAATTCATTCAACTAAACTCCAGCTACAGTATTATGTTAGCTGTTTTCATTATTATCTATGACTATGAAAATGGCGGTGATTATTTAAAGTTATATTCTGTTACAATTTTATTTCTATTGGTCACCAAATCATTAAAGTATTCATATAGATTGATACCTAAATAGGAACCCGAAATATTATATACATTTTTATATCCTAAGTTATTCAATGCCATAACCATATTATAGCTCCGTTGACCTGAACGGCAATGAATATATACAGATCGGTCTGTTGGTATTTCATTTAATCTATTCCTAAATTCGCTAAGTGGAATATTTACTGCACTTTTAAGGTGACCAGCATTGTATTCCCCTTTTTCTCGGGCATCAATGATAAAGGCATTATTTTCTACTAATTCGCGAACTTGTGTAACTTTAACTTCTTTATAACGACCTTCCAATTGATTTAGAGCTACTAATGCCGCATGATTAACAACATCTTTGGCTGTTCCTAACATGGGAGAATAGGTTAATTCAAGATCTTTTAAGTCTTCCAACGTTCCGTTCATCGTAATCATGGTGGCAATGACATCAATCCGTTTATCAACATTTCCTATTCCAATAGCTTGGGCACCTAAAATTCTCCCAGTTGGATACTCATACACTAATTTAAAATGCATGGGATTACTATTTGGCATTAAGCCTACTTTATCTCCAGGCATGATATAAACAGAATCATATGGAAGATGAGCTTGTTCTGCGATTCTAGCATTTAAACCAGTTGAAGCAGCATTCAAATCAAAAAGACGGATGGATGAGGAACCTATAACACCTTGATTTCTACTTGGTACTCCATACATATGGTCTGCAACTGCCCTTGCTTGTTTCTGAGCTGGACCCGCTAGCGCTAATCTTGTCTGTTTATGTAATAATCGATGGTACACCTCAATGGCATCTCCAACAGCGTAAATGTTTTTATCGTTTGTTAAATAGTTATGGTCAACTTTAATTGCTCTCGTATCTCCAATTTCAAGACCGGATTCTTCGGCTAAAAAGGTTTCAGGTTGTACACCGATCGCTAAGATTACTGCCTCTGCCCTTATCTTTCTGCCCGAATTTGTCTCTACATAGTCCTTACCGATATTTGCTATTCCATCATCTAGAATAAGGTCGATCCCTTGATCAACGATTTCTTTATGAAGAATTTGAGACATATCGTAATCATAGGGGGCCATAACTTGGTCAGCGAATTCGATTAAAGATACATTATATCCCGCAAGTCTAAGGTTTTCAGCAACCTCAACACCGATGAAACCACCACCAATTACGGCAGTATCTTTAATATCATTTTGTTTTACAAAGTTATTAATATTCTCGATATCTACCACATTACGAACTGTAAACACATGGGGGTTATTGATACCTGCAAGATTCGGTCGAATAGGTGAAGCCCCAGGTGAAAGAACTAATGTATCATACTGTTCTTCATATGTTTTATCTGCCAGCAAATCTTTGACGGAGATTGTTTTCTTATCACGGTTAATTTTCACAACCTCTTGATTCACTCTGGCTTCAATATTGTAGCGGTTTTTAAAAATATCTGGATTCATTAAAACGAGATCCTGACTATCTTCCACAATCCCACTTAAATAATATGGCAAGGAACAGTTTGAAAAGGAAACATGTGGGCCCCTTTCAAACATTATAATTTCTGCGTTTTCATCTAATCTTCTTACTCTAGCGGCAACAGATGCACCACCAGCAACTCCACCAATAATTAATACTTTCTTTCCCACAGACACCACTCCTCTATTTTTATACTATTTCTATGTGTCAAGACAATATACACTTAACTCAGCCTATTTACCCATAGGGGTATTATTTAATTCAAAAAATATAACACATTATGTGAGCCTATAGACATCATCATATACCCCTGCGGGTAATGGGTCAACATTTACGATTGGTGTCGACGTGTACAATTAAAAGGATAAGCTTCATTCTCCTTATTCTTTAATGAATTTCATAATACCGGTTTAGTGCAACACCTCTACAACATATAGTTTCGTTGATTCGTTCTTAACTACATACTGTATCGATGTTGCCGATTTTGGCAATTATGAAATTCATTATCTTAATCTGTCTTTTATAAAAGACGCGGTAATGAGGAATACACCGCGATATTTTTTCTATCTAAAATACGTCTCACATCATAGACATTTTTAGCTCATCAGTTACAATAAGTATAAAGTCGAAAAATGTAGGTGGGATATATACATGCAATCATTTAAAAGAGTAACGGAAGCAAGTTATTTAACAGCGGGTAATGTTTGGAGTTATCGGGCGATCTTACGTTATTTTTACATACAGCATGAGCGTATGCGCGAGTTTATTTTTCCTGAGGAAATATATGCCTATTTAATAGAGTTACAAGGATTTAAAGATTATACCGAAGATGAGCTTCATCAGGATTTAGATCAACTTGTTAGGTGGAATAATTTAGTGGCACGGCAAGAAATGGGACGTTCGCGCACGATTGAAGAGTTTAAAAAGAAACGATTTCGTTATCAGTGTACACCATATACCGTAGAATTCGAACGCATGTTATTCGCGATGGAAAAGGGTGGAGAAACGTTCGGTGGTTCATTAGAAAGGAAAGAATTTGACCGACTCTATCAATCCTTACTAGAAGTTGATCATGCCCTTAAGAAGAATACGATTCCTACACCTGAAGAATGTGCTGGACTATGGAACGATCTCTTTACGCATTTTCGTTCGACGACGCAAAACACCTCCGATTATATTGCCCATATTAATAGTGAGGAAGCAGAAGAACGAATGCAGACGGAAGCGTTTCTTGTTTTTAAAGATCAATTTACAACCTATTTACGAGATTTTATTATCGGGTTACAACAGACAGCTTTGAAAATACAAGAACTAATTCAATCGATCGATATAACGATGCTACAGCCACTGATCAGTCAAGTGATTATTCATCAGCAAAGTATCCCACGATTTGAGGATGTAGGATTAGATGAAGAAGAAATCAGAGAGGATCAGGAAGAAAAATGGCATAGTTTATCAACCTGGTTTCTAGGTAATGAGCATAGCGAAAGTGAACTTGTCATGCTTGAAATGAGAACAAATGAACAAATACGACGAATTACGAGAGTTGTTCAGCGACTTGGTGAACGCCACCACTATTTTCGGAGTCGGAAGAAAGATTATTTACATTTGGCAAAATGGTTTGAATCACTGCCAGATATAAGAGAGGCACATCAATTATCTGCCATTGTATTTGGAGTTTTCCATACGCGCCACTTGTTTAGTGATCAGATCCCATCTGATGATATATACACTTCAATTTGGGATGAGCAACCAATTGAGCATGAAACAAAGCCTCGGATTCGTCATTATCGGGAGACGACCCGTCCAGGTGCTATTATTAGTCAGCAACAACGGAAGGAAGCGACTCGGAAAGCCCACTTATTAAATAAACAAATGGAACAAGAAACACTTGAGAAGTATTTAAAAGGAAATGAGATTCGTTTGGATCAACTACCCGTTGTTGAATCACATGTCAGGAAAATGCTCCTAAGTTGGCTAGGAAAAGCAATGGTTCGAAAGGATCGAACATTTAAAACAGAACATGGGCGTTTAGTAAAAGTTATTCTATCAAAGGATGAACGTGTTATATTGCGTGCTTTGGATGGAGACATGGAGATGCCGGCGGTTACATTTCAATTCATGGGAGGTGAATCTACAGATGAAGTCAAATCCATTTGATGAGAAAGCACAGAGAGGATTACGGTTATTAATGGAGAGGTTTTGGGTGCTACGAATGGAAGAACCAGAACTATACCAACTCATCCGGGAACGTGAACAAACAATTAAACGATATGTTGATGAAAAATTTGGTTTTGATTTAATTGTCCATCAGCATTTTATTAAACTAGAAAAAATTCCAGTTGAAACAAAAAGTTGGATGGGTATCCAAGATTTTCAGGAGCCACGTGACTATGCGATCTTTTGTTGTGCACTAGCTTTTACCGAGGATCGATCTGTTGAAGATCAGTTTTTGCTCTCCGATATTTGTGAAGATATTAGAGACTTGTATCCAGGAGAATTCCCACTTGATTGGACAAATTATAACCATCGGCGCTCACTTGTACGTGTTATTAAACAGTTAGAAAAGTTATCCATCTTAATGCCTGTTGAAGGTGAAATTGATCAATTTGCCATGAATGAGGACCAAGAAGTTCTTTATGAAACAACAATTTATGCTCGGTATTTCATGCGTTCTTATCCTAAAGATTTATTTGAATTTGATACCGTTGAAGAAATACTAGCAAGTGAGTGGGAGCGTCATGAGGTAGATTCACGGCGAAAAAGAGTCTATCGGAAGTTGTTTTTTTCACCAGTTGTTTATCGGGAAAGTGAGGATGATCCGGACTTTGCTTATATCCGAAATTATCGTAATCGACTCCGTGATGATATTGAGGCTCATACGTTGTTTCGATTAGAAATATTCAAAAATGCAATATTACTAGTAGCTGATGATCGGAAGCAAGAGCTGACACTATTTCCTGATCAAAAGGCAATTATGGATGTGGCTTTACATTTTGCAAGTTATTTACGGGATCATATGGCAGCATATCCACCAAATGAATTTGGCAATATTCGGTTAACTCATGTCAGTCTTGAACAAATAATGAATGAATTACATAAGACTTATGGCAAAGGGTGGAGTAAACAATATCGCGAAGGATCAATTACGAGCACTACAAATGAATTGATCCATTTATTATCTGATTGGGAAATGCTGAGAGTAGAGCAAGTTACTAACGCCTATTTAATTAGACCATTAGTAGGGCGTCTATCTGGACACTATCCTAAGAAGTTCCTATTAAAGGAGGAAGTAGCAAATGAATAAGCAAAATAAATGGAAAATGAACCGAGCTGGATTGTTAAACTTTTGGTATTATGATGATGAGGTTTTTGAATTTGCTGATGGCAAGTTACTACTGCGGGGTAGTAATGGTTCTGGGAAATCAGTGACTATGCAAAGCCTTCTCCCGGTTTTATTGGATGGTAAAACATCATCTGATCGGCTTGATCCATTTGGTTCGCGGGCAAGAAGAATGGAAGATTATTTACTTGGTGAAAAGGAAATAGTCAATCGTGATGAACGAACAGGTTATTTATTTATCGAATATAAACGCGAGGATACAAATCAATATATTACGACAGGGATTGGACTGCAAGCACGACGCCATAAAACGATGAATTTTTGGGGTTTTATCATTACGGATAATCGCCGGATTGGAAAAGACTTTAATTTGTATGAGCATGAATATAATGCTGGTGAAAAACAACAAATTCCCTTATCAAGGATCCAATTAGAAAATCGTATTGATAGAGGAGGTTATGTTGTTCGAACGAGGCGTGAATACAGCGATCTTGTGAATAAATATATATTTGGCTTTGAATCAGCAGAAGCATATGAAGACCTCATCAAGCTACTCATTCAACTGAGAAGTCCAAAATTATCCAAGGATTTCCGACCAACCGTTATCTATGAAATTCTAGAAGCGGCTTTACCACCGTTAACGGATGAGGATTTACGTCACCTTTCAGATACAATTGAGCATATGGATCAAACCAAACAACAAATCGAACAGTTGGACCGCGAACATGAGGCATTAAAGAAACTAATTAGCCGATACCATAACTATAACGAATATCGCTTAGCAGAGACGGCACATCATTATCTAGAAATGAATAAACGATTTAAGAAGGAAGAAGCAACGATTCAGGAGAAAAAGCTGGCTGAAGAGAGTCTGAATCAAGAAATTAATGAATTATCGGCTCGAAATCGTGAATTAGACCAGGACTTAGAGGTCCTTCACATAAAGGAAAAGCGCCTAGCAGATCATGAGGTATGGGACTTAGAAAAAGATCGAACAAATGAACAAACATCATTAGAAGAAATACAGCACGAATCTAAGAAAAAGGATAAAAACCTGAATGAGAAAAAACGTCAAGAGTTAACAATAAAAGATGAACAAGATCACCTGATAGCGGCCATTGATTCAAATGAATCAGCTCTAGATAATATACTCATTGATATGGAAAATGATGCGGAAGCCACTTCATTCAAACAACATGCATTAAATGTGCAGGATTTTGAACGACATAAAAATGAGGATTATGATTTTACAGTTTGGGAAAAAGAAACCGATCATCATTATCAAAAGCTAAACACGATAAGCGAACAATTACGGGAATTTGAACAGAAGAAAGAACGGATGACTGAGCTTGATCACAAAATCGCTGCCACTCGATTAGAAATTGATCAGATGAAGCAAGAAAAACAAGATTGGCTAAAAATATTTGAAGAGGATAAACAGGCTAAATTAGCTGAGATCCATCGGTGGACAGAGCGTTATCCATTTTTTGTAGTGAGCGATGAATTAATACAACAAACATCGAGAAAGATGTCTAATTTATACGACTCCATAATGTATGAGAATATCCGTACACCATTCGTCATAGTGAATAATGATTTTCAAATGGGGAAAAACGAGAAGATTGCCACAAAAAGGAGTTATACAACAGAGCTAGAAAAGCAGATTGGAGAAAAACAAGCTCTATTAAAAGAATGGCAGGAAAAAAAGGACCCAGAACCACCCAATCAACAAGATGAAACGAAAGCGGCTAGAAAACAATTACGACAAGCGGGTCATTCGTTTATTTCCTTCTATGAAGCAGTAGAGTTTCAGGACCATGTACCTGAAGAAGTGCAAAATAAGATTGAAGCTGCCCTATTAGATACAGGATTATTGGATGCCCTCATAACATCGGAACAGACACCTATTAAACATGATCGGGTCATTCATCCCAAGCCAAATATGATGGCACATACATTGGCAGATTATTTAGTTTCAGATGTCGAGTTAACGGCTGAAGTATCGGGTATCGATGTAGATGAAGTGTTGCGGAGTATTTTAGTTGATGGGGAAGCAGATGAGTCAGTTGTGATGATCCAGGAAGATGGTGCCTACCAAATTGGCTTGTTGCATGGACATGCGGTGCCAGTAGAGCGGGTTCGATTTATCGGGAGAAATGCTCGAAAACGATATCGTGAAGAACAAATTGCTATCATTACATCCGAAATGGAAGAGTTAATGAATATAAAAGAACAAGTCCAGCTGGAAATCAAAGCGCTCGAAGATAACATCCAAACTGCTCAAAAAGCGATGGAAGTTTTCCCAATGGATGAGGATTTACAAATAAGCTTTAATGAGATTAAAGCAATGGAACTCCAAATTAAACAAATCGAAAAACTGCTAATTGAATATGACTTGGACATGCAACAGACACACAAAGTATTTCAACAGATAAAGCGTGGTTTAGACGCAGAAACGAGAGAAATAAACATCGAGTTTTCAATTGCCGCCTATCAAGAAGCAAAGATTTCGATTCGACGATACGAAAAAGATTTAAGTAATGTAAAGGCAACATATATCACATATCGAAATAATCAAAATAACTTGGCGCAATCAAAAATACGATTAAACGAACTTATTTTAGAAGTAGATGATTTAAACGGAGAATTAAATGTACTAAAAGATAAGGCAGAACGGATCACTAAAAACATTATTGCGATTGAGCAACAGTTAGACACACAAGGTGTTAAAGATGTTCGCAAGCAAATACAAGAGGTTCAATTACAACTTAAACAAACAACAGCAGAGTTAGATGAAAATAGAAATGTATTGCCAGAAAAAAAGGCACTCGTAAAGACACTGAACGGCGAGATTGTTGATAATCAACAAAAATCGCGATTTTGGGAGCACATGATTGAAGCATGGCTGACGTCTTTTTCACAGGAAGTGAATTATAACTTTGTAGAACGACCTGAAGAGATCACAACAAAAGAAGCACTAGCCAAATCGGTCATCAAAATATATGGGGACCGACTAAATAAACAGGATTCAGCAAGGATAGAAGGTCAATTAACGAGTGTCTATTATGAACAACTGACGAATTTAATGGAATACCGTATGACGGATAATCCTACACCTGTCATTGAGTTCCCCTGGATGAATGAGGAATGGTCTGACGAACAGAAAATTATGCTTATAAACTGGAAGGATAAAGCAGGAAGACGTTTAATTGAACTGGAATTTCAGGGGAAATGGGTAAGCCCGTACTATATTCAAGAAGTTGTGGAAAACGATCGAATGAGTCAAGAGACTATGTTAAATGATCAAGATCGCCAATTATATGAAGAGATCTTATTCCACTCCATTGGTAGGAAATTACGGAGTCGAATTAACCGGGCCCAGCGATGGACGGAGGAAATGAATAAATTGATGGAAGATAGTGATTCATCATCTGGATTGTCGTTCTCCATTAGATGGAAGCCACGAACTGCTGAGACGGAAGCCGAACTCGATACAAAAGAGCTTATTGACCTTTTGCGCCGTGATCCTGGATTATTAAAGGAAGAAGATCTCAATCAAGTAATTGGGCATTTCCGATCCAAAATTGACCGTGCGAAAGAATTGATTCAAATGAAGGGCGAAGGGGATACATTGCTGCAAGTATTAAAAGAGGTGCTTGACTATCGCTATTGGTTTTCCTTTGTATTGTCATATCAACGTGAAGGTGAGCCAAAACGAGAACTGACGAACAATGCCTTTCATCGATTTAGTGGAGGCGAAAAAGCAATGGCAATGTATATTCCACTATTTACAGCCTGTTATTCACGGTACTTAGAGGCAGACCAATCCGCTCCATATATTATCTCACTTGATGAGGCATTTGCTGGTGTCGATGAGGATAATATTAGTGTCATGTTCCGGATCGTAGAAGAACTTGGCTTCGACTATATTATGAATTCCCAAGTACTCTGGGGTGATTATGATACGGTATCATCTTTGTCAGTGTGTGAGTTAGTTCGACCTAAAAATGCAAGCTATGTAACAGTTATCCGTTATTATTGGGATGGAAACTCAAGAAGACTATTAGTTGATGAAAACATAACGGATGAGAATCAAATGGTGACAAGCAGATAGGGAGAAAAATGATGGAACAACAATTGCAGCAAGCTACCGAGTTCTTTAAAAATGAACTAGCATATGAAAAACTATTTACCCTGTTTAAGAAAAAATATGAATCATTAGGAAGAATTGGTGGAACTGTACCTATTACAGCGTTTACCGATACAGAGCTCAAGGTCATTGGAAGATTCTTTAGTGTGCCAAGTAGCCAGTTATATGCGAAGGGATCGGTTTCTCTTCACCTGTTTGAACAGCAGTTAGTGAATACGCGTTTTCATAAACTCGGTTTAAAGCAATTATTAGATGCCTATTTTGATCAAGTCATTATTTCCAAGAAGCAAGAACGGAAGGAAAGAGAAGAAAAATTACGCTCATTTTTATTAGAGCAGCAAAAAAGGCATCCTGAATTGAAGTTTTGGTTCGATTTTCTATTGGATATTCGTGGGGAAGGTCGCTGGATCATCCGGTTGGTTGAGAAAGACCCCGCTTATTTTGAGCGGTTAGTGGGGTCATTGTCACAGGCAATATTAACCTTACCTGTAAAGGCGGAGCGACTGCCCATGTTTAGTCAAAGAATTACAGGAGATCCACATGCATTTGATTTGGATGAGGATCTAGGAAAAATGTTTTTACACGTACTAACGGTCGATCGCTTAGATAAACAAACAGAAACGAGTGTCTTGGTACCGACACATACTGAAGCGGTAAATGAGTTGTTGAATGAATACCACATTTATCGTGATGATCTATTAAACTTTGTGACTGCTGCGGGGTTGTTTTCGGAAACTGTGGACGGGATACAGGAAGTCTGGGCGTCTGCTGTTGCACAGAATACGGTTCAAATTATTCCATTAAGAGAGCTTGTTCCATTGACACGTGTCTATCCAAATTCAGGTGATAAGATTTGGATCGTAGAAAACTCCGGTGTCTGCTCGGTACTACTCGACAATAAACCTAGTATCCCAATTATTTGTACGAATGGTCAATTTACTTTAGCTGCCTTCATCTTACTCGATTTAGTAGTAGCAGAGGGGTGTCTACTCTACTATGCCGGGGATTTTGATCCTGAAGGGCTACGTATGGCACAAAGGCTGTTGGAAAGGTATCCAGAAAATATTCGCTTATGGCATATGAACGAACAAGCATATAAGCTCAGCGCCCCTGTGACACGATTGTCAAAAGAGCGGTTGAAGAAACTAGATGGAATTTTTCATGAAGAATTAATAGATGTAGCAAGAGCAATGGCGAGAGTAGGTAAAGCGGGATATCAAGAAGCTTTAGTAGATTTGATGCTTGCAGACTTAGCATTAAAAGGTTGATTAAGCAATAAGAGAAATTTTCCGAAATGATCCCAGCACATATGATATACTTATTCCGTTATATGACGATGATTTACGGGAGCATATAAAAAGACAATTATAGGGGACTGATAAAGTGGAATTACAAGCAATAACGTTAATGGAAGCATACATCATTGAAAACTTGAGAAAACAGGACGTTTCCAATGAGGAACTCCTACATATTAATGAGCAAGCCATTTCAAAATGGCAAAAATTAGATGACCGATTTGATTACACGATCTTGAAAAAATTGGCAGAACAGAGTGGTGATCAGTTTACGTTGATCATCAATGAAGGGTACAGGGTAAAGTTTTTAACATTGAATGGGTTAATCAACTTGATTCAGTTGAAGTTAGAAAAGAAGCGAGATACTGATTTTGTCGTGCATGAGGATGGGATTAGCAACTTAGTCTTGGATTCACATGAACGACAAGTCGTTCGACAAATTTTATCACCGAATTGGAAAGTAACCGAAGAAAGCGACAGGCTGTCCATTCGCTCGATGTAGTCTAGTAGCTAGGTATAGGCATCTTAAATCATCTAGAAAAAAGGCTTTTATACACTAGAAGAGTAAGCGATATGTGTTGCTTCGAAAACAGAAAGAAGATTTTTTTAAAAAAATTGCATAACTGAAATAAATTATTTTGCCACTGCTAACATTTTGTTGTTTTCTAATGGAGATGTTAATAAGTGGCTTTTTAATATGCAAAAAAGCATACACACCTATAAAATTTGGGTTGCTACAAATAATGTCATGTGAATCGGTAGTACATAAACAAAACGAATTGAATTTTTCATCATTTTCTGTTAAGTTAGATAGTGGGAATTATAAGATATGAGCGATATAGAAGAGCGTAGAGCGCTTCCCTATTCAGGAGCGCTTTTTTTGTGAAATATAAACGATGTACTGTATTTATTTCAACCTTCGAATAAAAAGTCGCATCTTTAATGGTGCTTCAAGTAGTTGGTGTTTTGGAAAAGAATTAGGAGGGTTTAATGTGACTAGAAAAAATGTGTTGTTTTCAGGATTCATGCTCTTTTCTTTATTTTTTGGGGCTGGTAATCTAATTTTTCCACCATTGCTTGGGTTAGAATCGGGAAGTAATTTTGGACCAGCGATTATTGGGTTTCTTATTACAGGTGTGTTGTTACCCTTTATGGCAATCATGGCAATTGCTTTAGCTGAAAATGGGTTGATATCCATTGGTAGTCGTGTACATAAAGTGTTTGGTCTCATTTTTGCAATTATCATCTATATGTCTATCGGAGCTTTTTATGGTATTCCTAGGGCTTCTAATGTTGCTTATGAGCTTGGTTTTAGACAAGTGTTTGCAACGGATAACTGGTTTGTATTGCTTGTCTTTTCTTTAGTGTTTTTTGGGGTGACCTATTTTATTAGCTTTAATCCGGAGAAGATTGTCGATCGTATCGGCCAGATCTTAACTCCGATATTATTGCTTGTATTGTCCGTGCTTTTTGTACAGGCCTTTTTGAAGTTTGATCTTTTGCCATCAGCGGCAGAAGGGAGCTATGCTACAGCACCATTTGTCACTGGGTTTTTAGAAGGATATTTCACGATGGATGCTGTTGCGGCATTGGCCTTTGGGATTGTTGTCATCAATAGTTTGAAAGATAAAGGAGCTAAAACGAAGTCTGAGCTTGTGAAAGGATCTGCGGGGGCGGGTATTTTAGCAGGTTTGGGATTGATTGTTGTTTATTTTTGCCTCGGATGGATTGGGAGAGTGATCCCAGAGGAAGTCGCCTTTACAAATGGTGCTGACATCTTAACAGAAGGATCGAGCCTTTTATTTGTCAGAGGTGGCAGTTTGCTGTTCGGTGTTATTGTAATTCTAGCGTGCCTGACAACATGTGTTGGATTGATTAATGCTTGTTCACGATTTTTTAATGAAATATATCCAAAGCTTTCATACGAAATATATGTCGCACTGTTTGTATTGATCGGTTTGTTAGTGTCTAATTTAGGATTGGACGTTATTTTGCAATTGGCAACTCCTTTATTGGTATTTATTTATCCGATTTCTATTGTGCTCGTGATCCTTTCTTTATTCCAATATGTCGCAGGCGGTGGCAAGTTGATGTATCAGCTGTCTGTCATTGTAACGTCGATCTATGCCTTATATGAAGTATTGGCAAGCACTGGTGTTGAATTTAATATATTGAAACAAGCACTAGGGATTGCACCATTTTTTCAACATGGGCTTGGCTGGGTGCTGCCAGCATTTATAGCTGCCTGCATTGGATATGGAATGGATAAATTCAAGGTGAGTAGGGACTAATGGCTGTTACTCCTGATCTATGTCTTCTTGTCAGAGTGAGTAGGGGAGAGCCGTTTGTAGAAGATATAGGACTTTCCATGTGTGTTTTTCAAGCAAGAAGAATGCAAAGAAAGGTTTAGGGCTTTGTCAGCCCTCTATTTCATCGTGGATGATGAAATAGAGGGCATGTTTTACTTGATAATGATCTCCAGATAAAACTTAATGATATGAGCGTGGTGAATAACACAATTGACCAACAACTCAAAACAAATAATCAAGATATTTCTGAATATTCTTTGTTAATGATAGATAAAAGTATTAAAAAGCGATATACTAGGTATTAATACTCAGATTTGAAAGTTAATAATAACAAATTGAACTCCAGTGTAATTTTTAATAACCTGATATCCAGTAAACTTTCCGTAGGTTCTATTTATCAAGAACGGAAAGGATTGCCTACAAATTGAGATCGGATATTACTAATAAAATGGAGGGGTTAATCATGTATTTGCAAGATATCT
>Ga0209487_1002786_pt1 | contig 14044 bp, 9 predicted proteins | sample Poulit2012_FD_187524 | JGI IMG/M metagenome (GOLD analysis project Ga0209487, IMG submission 187524) | Agricultural soil microbial communities from Georgia to study Nitrogen management - Poultry litter 2012 (SPAdes) (version 2) | ecosystem: Environmental > Terrestrial > Soil > Agricultural land... | reverse complement strand
GTCACGCGGCCCATTTTGGCGTAAGCATCGACGAGCCAAAATGAACAGGCCAGGAACGGGTGCTCACCGGGCGGCAGGCCGTCCACGTTATGTTCCGTGCGGTAGCGAAGCACAAAACCGTCTACGAGCAGTTCATCCTCGATGGCTGCCACGGTCGCTTTAAAGATCGGGTCGTGGGCGTCCACGAAACCCATGTGCAGCGCCTGCAACAGCGCCGCGTCGGTGTGGGTGGCGCCGTAATGCTGCACCAGCCCGCCCGTTGTGGGGTGGACACCGCGCTTGAGGATGTCGTCTCGCACCGTGGCGCGCATGCGACGCCAATGATCGACTGGTCCGGAGCAGTTGGGGAACTGCTCCACGGTGCGCACCGCGCGGTCCAGGGCGGCCCAAACCATGATTTTGGAGTGCGTGAAGTGTTTCGGTGCGCCCCGGACCTCCCAAATGCCGCGATCTGGCAGATGCCAATGGCGCAGGAGCCCCGTCAGGAGGTGGCGCTGGAGGGCCCAAGAGTCATCGTCGCCGTCAACACCCGCGCGCCGGGCCGCAAATAGCGCCGACATGAGCTCGCCCAGCACATCGTTTTGAATCTGCTTAACCGCCGCGTTACCGATGCGCACGGGCCGGGAGTTGGCGTATCCCGGTAGATGTTCGATAATCTGTTCCGGAATGTGGCGACTGCCGTCAACCCCGTACATGATTTGGAGATCATCGGGATCACCGGCCACCGCACGCAGCAGCCAGGAACGCCAGCGCTCCGCCTCATTGTGGTAGCCGTATTCGATAAGTGCCTCGATGGTGAGCGCGGCGTCCCGGAGCCAACAAAAGCGGTAATCCCAGTTACGTTCGCCCCCGATGAGTTCCGGTAGCGACGTGGTGGCCGCCGCGACGATGCCCCCGGTCTCATTATTGGTCAGAAGGCGTAAGACGAGGAGTGAGCGCCGAACCAGATCATCGTGGTCGCCGGGATCCGTTGAGGTTTGAACCCATTCTTCCCACCGGTTTTGTGTTTGCTCGATGGCCTGGGAAATATCCATGGGGGCGGGAACTTCCGTCCAGGACGGAATCCAGGTCATCGACATTTCAACTGATTCGCCCGCTTTGAGCCGAAAATGGTCAACGTGGGTGTCGGCGGAGGCGTGGGGGAGGCGATCACCGCGCAGGACGACGGAATCCGCGCCCGCGATCGCGTGGATCACCTCATTACCTTCGCTGTCTTCCACGCGATGGATCCAGGGTGCGCGATCGCCGTATTCGAACCGCACAATCCACTCGTGTTCGACCTCGACCTCACCCTCGAGGACTTTTAGGTGGCGCACGATATCGGCGCGCCCGTTACCGAGCGGCATCGCATCGGTTATTTGCGCGACCCCGTGCGCCGTGGTGTACGTGGTTTCCAGGACGAAGGTTTCCCCCACGTAGCGCCGGGAGATGTCGACCGGATCTTTCACAGTAAAGAGCCAGCGCCCGTTTCGTTTTGTGCCCAGAAGTGATGCGAAACAGGCGGGGGAGTCGAAGCGCGGCAGACAAAGCCAATCCACAGACCCGGAGCGCGAAATGAGGGCGGCCGTATTCGAATCGCCAACCACTGCGTATTCGGAGATGGGCGTCGTCTCGGTCTGCACTGGTTTCATCATGTGTCTACTGTGCCGAAAAACTCGCCAATAGTGAACTGGAAGGGCAATGTCAGTCGGGGGACATAGAATTGAGCGTGTGAGTGAAGAACTGATCATCCAAGGTGCCCGCGAACACAACTTAAAGAATGTGTCGCTGCAACTGCCGCGCAATGAACTCATTGTATTTACCGGACTGTCGGGATCGGGGAAGTCCTCACTCGCGTTCGATACGATTTTTGCCGAAGGGCAACGCCGCTACGTCGAATCGCTGTCCGCCTATGCGCGGCAGTTCTTGGGGCAAATGGACAAGCCCGACGTCGACTTCATCGAGGGGCTCTCGCCCGCGGTGTCGATTGACCAGAAGTCCACGAGCCGCAACCCGCGCTCAACCGTGGGAACAATCACCGAGGTCTATGACTATCTGCGGCTGCTGTTTGCCCGGGCGGGCACGCAGCACTGCCCGGTGTGTGGCGAACAGGTGCGGTCGCAGACCCCGCAGCAAATTGTGGACCAGCTGCTCGAACTGCCCGAGGGCACGCGCTTCCAGGTGTTGGCTCCCGTCATTCGGGGCCGCAAGGGCGAGTACAGCGAACTCTTCCGGCAGATGCAGACGATGGGTTTTTCGCGCGCCCTGGTTGATGGGGAGCAGGTTTCCTTAAGCGAACCGCCCACCCTAGAGAAGAACCTGAAGCACGATATCGAAATTATCGTGGACCGGTTGGTTGCGAAAGAAAATATTGGACGGCGTCTGACCGACTCGATCGAAACGGCACTTAAGCTTGCCGATGGTTTGGTAGTGGCCGACTTTGTTGATGAGCCGGCTGATGCGGAGGGGCGCCAGCGCCGCTTTTCTGAACATCGCTCGTGCCCCAACGAGCACCCGCTGACGCTGGAAGAGATTGAGCCGCGCACCTTTTCCTTCAACGCGCCCTATGGTGCTTGCCCCACCTGTAGCGGTATCGGCTCCAAACTGCAGGTCGACCCCGATCTGGTGGTCCCAGATGAGGGCCTGAGCCTGCGCGAGGGCGCGGTGGCGGCGTGGGGCCAGTTGGCGGAGTATTACCTGCGCATGGTCACCTCCTTGTCGGAGGAGTTAGATTTCTCGATCGACACGCCGTGGAAGGACCTGCCGAAATCGGTTAAGAAGGCACTCCTATACGGCAAAAACCACAAGGTGCACGTGCGCTATCGCAACCGGTGGGGGCGGGAACGGCGCTACTCGACCGGTTTCGAGGGCGCGATCGCAATGATTGAGCGCCGGCACGCGGAAACTGAGTCCGATTCCTCGCGGGATCGCTATGAAGGCTATATGCGGGAAGTCCCGTGTGAGACCTGTAATGGTGCGCGTTTGAAGCCCGAGGTCTTAGCGGTCACGGTGGGTGGGAAATCTATCGCCGACCTGTGCGAAATGCCGATCAGTTCCTCGAAGGCGTTCCTCGACGGCTTAAAACTGGGCAAGCGTGAAGAGCAGATTGCGGGCCAGGTCTTAAAAGAAGTCCACGCTCGCCTCGGGTTCTTACTCGACGTGGGCCTGGACTACCTCTCATTAGCGCGTGCGGCCGGAACCCTATCCGGCGGAGAAGCGCAACGAATCCGGCTCGCCACCCAGATCGGATCAGGACTCGTTGGGGTCCTCTACGTACTGGATGAGCCCAGTATTGGGCTGCACCAACGCGATAACCGCCGCTTGATCGAGACCCTGACCCGGCTGCGAGATCTCGGAAACACGCTCATCGTGGTCGAGCATGATGAGGACACAATCCGCGCCGCCGATCACATTGTCGATATTGGTCCGGGGGCTGGCGAACACGGTGGTCACATCGTGCACAGCGGCGACTTTAAAAACCTATTGGGCAACCAAGCCTCGATCACCGGTGCCTATCTAGCGGGCCGGCGCGAGATTCCATTGCCTGCGGAGCGACGCGCTGCGGACCCGGAACGCCAGGTCACGGTTCACGGGGCGCGGGAAAATAACCTGCAAAATATTGACGTGAGCTTTCCCCTCGGCAATCTGATTGCCATTACGGGGGTGTCCGGTTCCGGAAAATCTACGCTCGTGAACTCGATCTTTTATAAGGTCCTCGCGAATGAATTAAACCGGGCGCGACAGGTGCCGGGACGCCACCGCTCCGTGAGCGGCACTGAGCATCTCGACAAGGTGGTGCACGTCGATCAAAGCCCGATTGGTCGGACGCCCCGGTCGAATCCGGCTACTTATACCGGGGTCTGGGATCACGTGCGCAAACTCTTCGCCGAAACGACGGAAGCCAAAGTTCGGGGTTATAAGCCCGGTCGCTTCTCGTTCAATGTCAAGGGTGGGCGCTGTGAAGCCTGCTCCGGTGACGGCACGCTGCGTATTGAGATGAACTTTCTGCCCGACGTGTACGTTCCTTGCGAGGTCTGTCAGGGCGCGCGCTATAACCGGGAAACCCTTGAGGTGCGTTTTAAGGGCAAGAACGTTGCCGAAGTGCTCGATATGCCTATCGAAGAGGCCGCCGAGTTCTTCCAGGCGGTTCCCGCGATCTCACGGCACTTGAGCACATTGGTGGACGTGGGCCTGGGCTATGTGCGGCTCGGCCAGCCGGCGCCAACGCTCTCCGGCGGGGAAGCGCAGCGCGTCAAACTCGCTTCGGAGCTTCGTAAACGCTCGACGGGTCGTACGGTTTACGTCCTCGACGAGCCGACCACGGGCCTGCACTTCGAAGATATTCATCGCCTTTTGGGCATGCTGCAGATTCTGGTCGATAAGGGAAACACCGTGGTCGTAATTGAACACAATCTCGACGTGATCAAAAACGCCGACTGGGTGATCGATATGGGGCCTGAAGGCGGCAGCGGTGGCGGCACCGTCATTGCGGAAGGCACGCCGGAAGACGTTGCGCAGGTACCCGAAAGTCATACCGGCCAGTACCTGGCGCCCTTGCTTGCGAGAGAGCGGGCAGGGGAATTAGTCGGAGTTGGTGCCACGGCAGACCTGCCGGCGTAGAGAAGTAACTAGGCTTCGAATATGGCTGATCCGGCGACCTATCGTCCGAGACCGGGGGAGATCCCCACGGATCCGGGTGTTTACCGCTTCTTTGAACCGCACGGGCGCGTCATTTATGTGGGCAAAGCTAAGAACCTGCGGGCGCGCCTAAGCTCGTATTTCCAGGACCTGGCTGGGCTGCATCCCCGCACGCAGCAAATGGTTACCTCCGCTAATCGCGTGGAGTGGACCGTTGTCGCAAACGAGGTGGAGGCGCTCACCCTCGAATACTCGTGGATCAAAGAGTTCAAGCCCCGTTTTAACGTCCAATACCGTGACGATAAGTCGTACCCATACCTGGCGATCACTATGGGCGAAGAAATCCCGCGGGTCCAGGTGATGCGCGGGAAGAAGAAGCCCGGCACCCGCTACTTCGGCCCCTATACGCACGCGTGGGCAATCCGCGAAACCGTTGATCTGCTGTTGCGAGTCTTTCCCGTGCGGTCCTGCTCGGCAGGCGTGTTAAAACGGGCGCAACGCTCGGGGCGACCGTGTCTGCTGGGCTATATCGGCAAATGCTCCGCCCCCTGTGTGGACTGGATTTCGACCGAAGACCACCGCAAACTGGCCGAAGACTTCGCAGACTTCATGGCCGGCGACACGCGGCGTTTCACCCGCCGCATCGAAACTGAAATGCGCGCGGCCGCCACGGCGCAAGAATATGAAAAGGCCGCCCGCCTGCGCGATGACCTGACGGCACTGCGCAAAGCCATGGAAAAGAATGCCGTCGTGTTCTCCGACTCCACTGATGCCGACGTATTTGCCCTCGCAGCTGACGAGTTAGAGGTTTCCGTGCAGGTGTTCCACGTGCGCGGTGGACGGATCCGGGGCCAGCGCGGCTGGGTGGGGGAGCGGGTTGAAGATGTTGATGAATCCGGCCTGGTTGAACATCTCCTCCAACAGGTTTATGGCGATGCCGAGCCCGGCTCCGGAACCGTGCCGCGCGAGGTATTAGTTCCGACCCTGCCCGAGGATGCCAGCCAGATTGCCCAGTGGTTGCGAGAGCGACGCGGCTCCAATGTTGATGTGCGCGTCCCACAGCGCGGTGAAAAGCGGGCCCTAGCCGAAACCGTGCACCGGAACGCCGAACAAGCCCTCGCGCTGCACAAAACGCGGCGCAGTTCCGACCTCACCACCCGCAGTCAAGCGCTAAAAGAACTGCAGGAATACCTCGACCTCTCGGAAGCACCGCTGCGCATCGAGGCCTATGACATCTCGATGCTGCAAAGCACCAACGTGGTCGGTTCCATGGTGGTTTTCGAAGACGGATTGGCCCGCAAATCCGAATATCGCCGCTTCACGGTGCGCGGCGATGAGGGGTTTGATGACCTCTCCGCAATGCGCGAGGTACTCCGCCGCCGCTTCAAACGCAGCAACGGAACGCAAGAGGCGCCGTCCGAAATTGGAACGCAAGAGGCACCGTCCGAAATCGCAGCGAGCGAAAGTGGATTACCGGACCCCGAAGAAAGCCCGGTCCCGGAACTGCCGCGCTTTGCGTATCCGCCGCAGTTACTCGTAATTGATGGCGGGGCGCCGCAGGTGGCGGCGGCTGCGCAGGTTTTGGATGAACTGGGAATCGTGGACGTCGCATTATGCGGTTTGGCGAAGCGGCTGGAAGAAGTGTGGATTCCGGGCGAGGACTTTCCGCTCGTGCTGCCGCGCACCTCGGAAGCGCTGTACATGTTGCAGCGGTTGCGCGATGAAGCCCACCGCTTCGCAATCAGCTTCCACCGCAAAAAGCGCGCAAAATCGATGATCGCTTCGGCGCTAGACGAAATATCCGGCCTGGGCCCAACACGACGAAAAGCGCTGCTCAAACACTTCGGGTCCGTCAAAAAAATCCGGGCCGCCGAAGTTGACGAGATCGCCCAAGTACCCGGAATTGGGCCGGTCACGGCCTCTGAAATTTCTAAAACGTTACGGAAGACGTCATGACCTGGCATCCTGTATTTGTGAGTCATATGCACCGAACGGCCGGGGAATGCCATGACTAGTCGCACTTTTGGCCTCGGGAGTACGGGCGGAACGCGCGGCCCCTCCATCGTGGCGCTCGGCGGGGGCCACGGGCTCTTCGCGTCCCTCCAGGCACTGCGCCACGTCTCCGATGAACTCACGGCCGTGGTCACCGTTGCTGATGATGGCGGTTCTTCAGGCCGGTTACGCGGCGAATTGGGGGTGCTGCCGCCCGGTGACCTGCGCATGGCGTTGTCCGCGCTGTGCGATGACGGTAACTGGGGGCGCACCTGGCGCGACGTGCTGCAACATCGATTCAACTCCAGCGGGGAACTCAACGGTCACGCGGTGGGCAACCTCCTGATCGTGGCGCTGTGGCAGTTGCATGATGATCCGGTTGCGGGCCTCGAACTGGTGGGGCGCCTCCTTGGCGCGCAGGGCCGGGTGCTGCCCATGTCATCGGTGCCCCTCGATATTGAAGCCGACGTGACATCCGCCGAAGACCCCACGACCCGCACCATTGTGCGGGGGCAAAGCCGGGTCGCAGTCGCTCCGGGCCGCGTCACGGAAGTGCGCCTCGTTCCCCAGGATCCGCCCGCCTCTCCGGAGGCGGTCGCGGCGATTGAAGCCGCCGACTGGGTGGTGCTCGGGCCGGGTTCCTGGTTCACCTCAGTGCTCGTTCACTTGCTGGTCCCCGAGCTCGCGGCGGCGCTGGAAAATACCTCCGCCCGCCGCTGTATCACCATGAACTTGTCGAACCGCGATGCCGAGACGACCGGGTTCACAGCCGCGGACCACCTCGCTGTGATCCGACAGCATGCGCCTAATATGCGGATAGATGCGGTTCTTGCTGACCCAGTGGCGGTAGAGGATGTTGACGCGCTGCGTGCAGAGTCGGAAAAACTGGGTGCGAGACTATTGCTTCGCCAGGTCCGACGCAGCGAGAACTCGACCCAACATGATCCGCTGCGCCTCGCCGCGGCCTATAGAGATGTTTTCGACGACGTAAAAGGGGATGTGACATGAGCGGGAAAATGGCTTCAATGTCATTGACAGCGCAAGTGAAAGACGAACTTGCGCGCCTGCATGTGGAACGCCCATGCTGCCGCCGGGCCGAATTATCTGCTACCTTCCGGTTCGCCGGGGGGCTACAGATTGTTTCGCCTCAGGTAATCGACCACCGAATTGTGGTCGAAGCCGAACTCGATAGCGGAATCGCCGCCCGCCGGGTGCGCAAATACATCATGGAAATGTATGGCCACCGCTCCGAAATGCTCGTATTACAGCGCGGGGGACTGCGCCGCGGTCCGCGCTATGTGGTGCGCGTCGTGCGCGAAGGGGAATCGCTGGCGCGCCAAACCGGCCTCATCGATTCGCGGGGGCGTCCCGTCTACGGCCTGCCGCCCACCGTGGTGGGGGGAGCGCTGTGCGATGCCGAATCTGTATGGCGCGGGGCATTCCTGGCGCACGGTTCGCTCGTCGAACCCGGCCGCTCATCGGCGCTCGAAGTCACCTGCCCGGGCCCGGAGGCGGCTCTCGCGCTCATTGGCGCCGCCCGCCGCTTGGGCATCACCGCCAAATCTAAGGAAGTGCGCGGTGTCGATCGGGTGGTAATTAGGGACGGCGACGCTATCTCGGCGCTTTTAACGCGCCTGGGTGCTCATGACGCGGTCATGGTGTGGGAAGAACGCCGCATGCGCCGCGAAGTGCGCGCCACGGCAAACCGCCTCGCCAACTTTGATGACGCCAATATGCGCCGATCCGCTCGTGCCGCCGTATCGGCGGGAGCTCGGGTTAAGCGGGCCTTCGACATTTTGGGCGATGACGTTCCCGATCACCTGCGCGATGCCGGTAATTTGCGCCTGAAGCACAAGCAAGCAAGTTTGGAAGAATTGGGACAATTAGCAGAACCGCCCATGACCAAAGACGCAATTGCTGGTCGGATCCGGCGGCTGCTGGCAATGGCCGATAAGCGGGCGGCAGATCAGGGAATTCCCTCCACTGATGCCGCTGTTGCCTCCGATGACCTGAATGACTGAAGAAATCCGCAGTAAAGCGCGCAAGAAGAATCGCTAAAGATGACCTTGGTCCTGCACCGTGGGGACCTTTAGGTGTACGCTTGACATAGTGGTTACGAAGAAAACACAACCGCATCATCTAAATGCGGGTGATGAAGTTGCGGTTCTTCATGACCGCAGGCGCGTACTACGGTGTACGCAAAAGACAGAAGCGACCACCACGTTTGCTAGCGCGCCGGCCACCTCCGGCGTGTGCCGAGGAGGACTAAAGTGACAATTCGCGTTGGTATTAACGGTTTCGGCCGTATCGGACGCAACTTCTACCGGGCCGTTTTGGAATCCGGTGCTGATGTTGAGGTTGTAGGCATTAACGACCTCACTGACAACAAGACTCTGGCTCATCTGCTGAAGTACGACTCCATCTTGGGTCGTCTGGCAGAGGATGTCTCCCACACCGATGACTCCATCACTGTGGGCGGCCGCACGTTCCGTGCATCCGCTGAGCCCGATCCGACCAAACTGCCCTGGGGCGAACTCGATGTTGACATCGTGATCGAATCCACCGGCCGTTTCGTCGACGCTGAGAAGGCCAAGGCCCACATTGAAGCTGGCGCCAAGAAGGTCATCATTTCGGCCCCTGGTAAGAACGAAGACGCCACCTTCGTCGTCGGTGTAAACCACACTGACTACGACCCGGCCAACCACCACATCGTGTCGAACGCATCGTGCACCACGAACTGCCTCGCCCCGATGGCCAAGGTTCTCGACGAGGTATTTGGCATTGAACGCGGTCTCATGACCACGATTCACGCCTACACCGCCGACCAGAACCTGTTGGATGGCCCCCACAAGGACCTGCGTCGCGCTCGTGCCGCTGCCACCAACATCGTTCCGACCACCACCGGTGCAGCCAAGGCTGTATCGCTGGTTCTGCCGGGACTGAAGGGCAAGCTCGACGGCTTCGCAATGCGCGTGCCCGTACCCACCGGTTCCGCCACCGACCTGACCTTCACGGCCAGCAAGGACGTAACCGTTGAGTCCGTCAACGCCGCCATCAAGGAAGCCGCAGAGGGCCCGCTCAAGGGCATCTTGAAGTACACCGAGGACCCGATCGTTTCGAGTGACATCGTCACCGACCCGGCCTCCTCGATCTTCGATGCGCAGTTGACCCGCGTAATTGGCGACCAGGTGAAGGTTGTGTCCTGGTACGACAACGAGTGGGGTTACTCCTGCCGCCTCGTGGACCTGACCGTCCACATGGGTGAGCAGCTCTAAGCACTTCCCACGAAGTAAAACCGTGACCGTGCCCGCGGATGAGAATCGCTTAGTCGATTGTTCATTCGCGGGCACAGTTATGTGATAACTCAGTTGCCCCTAAGGGAGTAAGAGAATCATGAAAACAATTGAAGACCTCGGCGATCTGCGCGGTAAACGCGTCCTAGTTCGCGCCGACCTCAACGTTCCGCTTGACGGCAAGACCATCACCGATGACGGCCGTATTAAGGCTTCACTGCCGACAATTAAGAAGCTCACAGGCGCCGGAGCGCGGGTAGCCGTTGTGGCCCACCTCGGCCGTCCCAAGGGGCAGCCCGATGATCAGTACTCGCTGGCGCCCGTCGCAACCCGGCTCTCCGAATTGCTCGAAGCCGACGTCGCATTTGCGACCGACACGGTGGGCGACAGTGCAAAAGAAACCATCGCGGCTTTAGCTGACGGACAGGTTGCGCTGCTGGAAAACCTGCGCTTCAACGCGGGGGAGACCTCCAAGGACGACGCAGAGCGCGGCGCATTCGCCGATCAGCTCGCGGCCTTGGCTGATGTTTATGTTTCTGACGGATTTGGTGTCGTACACCGCAAGCAGGCCTCCGTTTACGATGTGGCCGAGCGTTTGCCGGCAGCCGTTGGCGGCCTCGTACTGAAGGAAGTCGAATCGCTGCGTAAGGCAACCGACAACCCCGAGCGCCCCTACGCGGTAGTGCTGGGTGGCTCGAAGGTTTCCGACAAGCTCGGCGTAATCGGCAACCTGCTCACCAAGGCAGACCAACTGCTTATCGGCGGGGGCATGGTGTTCACCTTCCTGGCTGCTCAGGGCTACGAGGTTGGCTCCTCGCTGCTGGAGAAGGACCAGATCGATACCGTAAAGGGCTACCTGTCCGAGGCTGAGAAGGCCGGGGTAGAAATCATCTTGCCGACCGACATTGTCGTAGCTGATGAATTCGCCGCTGATGCACCGCACGATGTGGTTGCAGCCGACGCGATGCCCGAAGGCCGCATGGGCCTCGACATTGGTCCCGAATCCGCCAAGCGTTTCGCCGACGCGATTCGCGCCGCCAAGACTGTGGTGTGGAACGGCCCCATGGGCGTTTTCGAATTCCCGGCCTTCGCCGCTGGCACTTCGGCCATCGCGCAGGCCATGATTGACTCTGATGCCTTTAGCGTCGTGGGTGGTGGCGACTCCGCTGCCGCTGTACGCCGGTTGGGCTTCGATGAGGCGGGCTTTAGCCACATCTCCACCGGTGGTGGCGCCTCGCTGGAATTCCTAGAAGGAAAAGACCTGCCCGGACTGGCAGTTTTGGAGGATAAAAACGCATGAGCACTCGTACCCCGCTGATGGCGGGTAACTGGAAGATGACCCAGGACCACCACGAGGCAGTTGCCCTCGTGCAGAAGTTGGCCTGGGAACTTTCAGACGCCAAGCACGATTTTGACAACGTCGAAGTCGCAGTCATCCCGTCGTTCACCAACATTCGCACCGTTCAGACCCTGATCGAGGGCGATAAGCTCGAGCTGCGTTACGGCGCACAGGATGTTTCGGCGCACGAATCAGGGGCATACACCGGCGAGGTTTCGCCCGTCATGCTCAAGAAGCTCGGTGTCACCTATGCCCTGGTTGGCCACTCGGAACGCCGCCAGTACCACGGTGAAAACGATGAAACCTCGGCTGCGAAGATCGCCTCGGCGTTCAGCCAGGGCATCGTTCCCATTCTGTGCGTTGGCGAAGGCCTCGAGGTCCGCAAGGCGGGCGATCAGGTTTCTTACACGCTTGCGCAGGTCGACGGCGCATTGAAGGGTCTGGCTGAAGAGCAGGCCAAGCAGATCGTTATTGCCTATGAGCCGGTTTGGGCCATCGGCACCGGCGAAGTTGCCACTCCGGAAGATGCGCAGGAAGTATGCGCTGCCATCCGCGGCCGCCTCGCCGAGTTGTACAACTCCGACGTCGCGGATGCGGTGCGGATCCTGTACGGCGGTTCGGTCAAGTCGGGCAACGTTGCGTCCATCATGGCGCAGGCCGACGTTGATGGTGCACTCGTTGGTGGTGCCAGCACGGACGGCGTCGAATTCGCCAAGATTGTGCGCTACCAAGAGCACGCTGTCGGCTAATTAGGCTCGCAGCGCGATAGCTTATCGATCAGTGCCAGTGGCGGTTCACAGTCAGTTTGGTTAAAAACTGTGAGTCGTAACACTGGCGCTGATCGCTATCGCGTATCCTAAGATCGGTATTGACTTAAAACTTCCCAACTGAAGGCGTTTAATTACGTGGATGCGTTAAGAATTGTGCTGCAGGTACTGCTGGTACTTACAAGTGCGGTACTGACCCTGCTGGTTTTGATGCACAAGGGTAAAGGCGGCGGTATGTCCGACATGTTCGGTGGAGGTATGACCTCCGGCGCGGGCAGTTCGGGCGTCGCGGAGCGGAACCTGAACCGCATCACGGTTGGCATCGCCTTTGTCTGGACCGGCGTCATCGTATTGCTGGGACTCCTCCAGCGTTTCAACGGCTGAGAGGACTGGCGTAGATCATGGCTATTGGTTCTAACGCAATCCGTGGTTCGCGCGTCGGCGCGGGTCCAATGGGCGAAGCAGAACGGGGCGAAGCTGCTCCGCGCTTCTATGTCTCCTACTGGTGCGCAAATGGGCACGTAACGCGGCCCAGCTTTGCCCAGGAGACGCAAGACGAGGTACCGGAAGAGTGGGACTGCCCCCGCTGCGGGTTCCCTGCCGGGCAGGACAAAGAAAACCCGCCGGCCCCGGCCCGCAATGAGCCCTATAAGACACACCTGGCGTACGTGAAAGAACGTCGCTCAGATAAAGACGGCGAAGCCATCCTGCAAGAGGCGCTTGCCAACCTGCGCGCCCGCCGCGGCGGCAAATAGCGCGCTCTCTTCCCGACGCTGGCGGCACAGCGCCTTGCGCTTATACGGCCAGCCCCTCGCTCTTACAGGGCCAGCACCTTGTGTGGTGCATTTTGCCCGCTATGCGCGAGGTTTGCACCGCATAGGCCCCGGCAACCTCACATCGCACCGCTATGCGGTGACTTTTCACCGCAGACCGCCAATTAGGCGCCACATAAAGAGCTAACGCCGCTAGGGACCGCTAAGCACCGCAATGCACCGCCGCCGGGCCGAACCAGTGCTAAGCAACTTGATAGCTCATGATACGGCAGTTGGGACCGCAGCGTTTTGGAGTACCGCGCCAGCCGCGAGAACGCAGCGCGGCAGCAATCTGCCCCGCCGTCTCGCACCGCTTACCAACAATATGGTGCCAGCGATAACGCAGAGTGATGCTTCCGTGTTTGACCATGACGGCGTTGTCTCGCCAGGTGTCCAAGTTTGTGCGACCGTTCGGATGCGCCAACTGCCCGTCCAACTCAACGCGAATCCAGTAGCCCTCGAATACTCGGTCCGCGCGTATCCACCGTCCATCGACCCGTTCCGATTTTTGTTTCCGCGATTGCGGCAGGCCGTGTGCGCGCTCGAGATCGTCATAGAGATGTTCAAGAGGCGATTCGACTCCTGCCTCGATTTCGCTGAGGACATTGGAAACTAGCGCGCGGTGCCGATAGCGGCCTCTGCGACTCAAGGCAGCCAACACCCTGTTTGGGTGCATGCCGCCGCGCATTCCCTCCGTCAATTTCCCGATAACCTCGAGCCGGTCCCGAGTTTGTGCAATCAGGTCGAGCACAGTTTCCTCCGGCACGGTGTGCAAAAGGCGCCCTGTGACGGCTGGCGTAAAACTCCTGCGGAAAAACTTCACGCCGGGGCGGGATCGCAGCGCGTAGTCTCGATTGATACTGACCGTTATTAAACGCGGCGGGCTCGGCTGCATTTTCGCCAAGAACCAAGCAGATTCATGGCTCAAATATGCGTTCGGTTGGCTAATGAGAAGTGCGGCATGTGCGCGCGCGAACCAGGAGAGCGGGCCTGAGTGCGTCACATATACGCCTTGATACAGGCGCTGCCAGTGTCCAGCTTGAATTTGCCTGCTGAGCCAAGACGATGAAATGCCAAGAGCTCTTGCCTGCGCGGCCGTAATTACCCGTGATTGCGGCTCGCTAAAGCGCATCGCCAACTGGTGAAAAGTAGCCATGGCGTGACTATGACAACTTGCCGCGTCGTTCGGCAGCCACTTTTCGGTTTCTGTGGATAACCTCTGCT
>Ga0209487_1002785_pt1 | contig 14045 bp, 9 predicted proteins | sample Poulit2012_FD_187524 | JGI IMG/M metagenome (GOLD analysis project Ga0209487, IMG submission 187524) | Agricultural soil microbial communities from Georgia to study Nitrogen management - Poultry litter 2012 (SPAdes) (version 2) | ecosystem: Environmental > Terrestrial > Soil > Agricultural land... | reverse complement strand
AGAAATGCGCTTTATTCATATTAAAAGCCACTTCCATCGTTTCACCAGCTTGATGATAATCTCTTGCATCAACAACCGCTACCATTTCTGTTCCGCCGACATCAATATAAAGAATAGATTCTGCACCCGTTAATTCGGCTACTGTAATGGTAGTATCTACGACCGTTTCGGGGGTAGTATCTAAAGCAATCTGTTCTGAATGAATATCTTCTGGACGAATCCCAAAGATTACCTTTTTCCCTTCATAACCTTTTTCATCTAATACTTTTCTTGAAGGTTCACTGACCGCCAAATCTATTCCTTGACCGGTAATGCGCCCTTGACTGTAAGTAACTTCATGTAAATTCATCGCAGGTGAGCCAATAAAACTTGCGACAAAGGCATTATTTGGTGAATTATAAACTTCAAAAGGTGTGCCCACTTGTTGAATAATCCCCGCTTCCATAATAACAATGCGGTCCGCTAAGGTCATCGCTTCTGTTTGGTCGTGGGTGACGTAAATCATGGTGGTTTCTAGCTCTTCATGTAATTTAGCAATTTCGGTACGCATGTGTACACGCAGTTTGGCATCCAAGTTCGATAATGGCTCGTCCATTAAAAAGACTTTTGGACTTCGAACAACCGCTCGTCCTAACGCCACACGCTGTCTTTGTCCACCGGATAAGGCGGCAGGTTTTCGATCGAGTAAATCCGTTAAGCCTAACATTTTGGCCGCTTTTTCAACTCGCTCTTTAATTTCATCTTTTGGCATTTTACGTAATTTCAAACCAAAAGCCATATTATCGTAAACCGTCATATGAGGATACAAGGCATAGTTTTGGAAAACCATGGCGATATCTCGGTCTTTAGGCGCGACATCATTGACAATATCCTCATCAATATACAAATCCCCTTCAGTGATTTCTTCAAGGCCAGCAATCATTCGTAAAGTGGTAGATTTCCCACAACCCGAAGGACCTACAAAGACGATAAATTCATTATCTTCTACATCCAAGTTAAAATCTGTCACAGCATAATCCTCGGCATTTTCGTATCGTTTATGAATGTGTTCTAGTTTTATCTCTGCCATAATTATTCTCCTTTAAAAGTAATCGTTATCAAAATATTTCTACTACTATAATATCATTTGTTCTGTGTTTAAGATATTATTATCATTTAATTTCGTTTTATAATATACGATAATTAACATCAAAACGAGCCCTAACGTTTGAATTGAAAGCATTAAAGTTATATCAAAATGGAACAATGAAAAAATCATAGCGATTATAGTGGGTAAAGTTAATAGATTTAAAATTAAATTCACAGACTCTTTAAACGTTTTAATCGAAGAAAGGGAGCTTTTTTTCGTTAAATATAAAAAGAACGCTGAACCTAAAGTAAGGAATAGGACTATTACAAACAGAAAAGCAGAAATCATGACAGAAAAGATCATAACAATAAAGATTTTATTTTGCTTAAACCATTGACGACTTATTTCATTAACTACTTCTTCTGCTTGAGTGAATCCCTGTAAAGAAAAATCTTTGGTATATAAAATCGAGGCTTCCGCCATATTGGATTCTTTAATGATCAGTTGGTTTGGCTCAAATAAAATATATTGATCTTTTTCAAGCAAATTTTCTTTGTCATCTAAGGACAATCCTCCAGCCATAATTCCAAACTCATTTTCAGAAATAAACGGTTCCTTAAATAACATTTCACCGTTTTGATAGTCAATATCCCCTAACGCATTAATATTTGTGTTATCAATTATTTTGACAGCATTTGGGTAAAAACGCTCAAATGAAACAGAATCTAGTTTGGTATAATTCATTGTTACCGGAATAGTCATTAAGCCATTTAAAAAAAGTAAGACAATAACTAGATGAAACCAGTTTAATTGATGTCTATTTTTAAAAGCTTGGATGGGTGACCAAACACTTTTAAAATAATTGATTGGAAATAGGTCAGTTTTCATTTTTATCCCCCTATTCTACAGTGAAAATACTAGCCCTTTGTTCCACCAGAAGTTAAACCAGAAACAAAATTCTTTTGTAAATAAAAGAATAGAATCGAAATAGGTACTGCAATCAAAATCGCTCCTGCTGCAAACAAAGTTACTCTTTGTTGTCGTGGATCATTTATAAATTGTTGAAGTCCGATAGCTACAGTATATTTTTCTGGACTCCGTAAGATAAATCTTGCAAGCATAAACTCACCAAATGGAGTCATAAAAGCCCAGAGAGCTTGGACAGCAATCATTGGTCGCATGAGTGGTAAAACAATTTGAGCAAACGTTCGCAAATGTCCGGCACCATCTAACTTGGCTGACTCGTCTAAATCAATCGGTACCGTATCAAAATACCCTTTCATCAACCATGTATTCATAGGAATAGCGCCCCCTACATATAGAAAAATTAAAAATCCATGGGTATCCAAGCCACCAACTAATAAAGCCATAACATAAAAAGCAGTTAGTGCCGCTATTGTTGGAACCATTTGTACCACAATAAAGAATTTTAAAGAAGATTTGCGGCCAATAAAACGATAACGACTATAAGCATAACCCGCTAAGGTAATAATAGTTACTTGGATAAACATCGCAACAACTGCAACCATGAGTGTATTCATGTACCATGTTCCATATAAGGTATCATTAAACAGTCTTCTAAAATTATTTAATGTTAATTCCCCCTCAAAACTTAAATCAAAGGAAATGAGATTTCCTGATTTAAAAGCGGAGGTTACTGTAATTAACAACGGATAAATTATAATCACAGTCATAAATATTAAATAAACATACGTAAAAAATTGATTCCAAAAACGCTTATTTTTCATTTTTTTATGATTGTTTTTTGCCATTACTCATCAATCCTCCATTTCAAAAGCATTCGCACGACTAAAGATGACCAATGATACGACAATAACGACAGCGGATATAATAAATGTAATCGCTGAAGAAACATTATATTGAGGAGATTGGCCAGTCGTTAATTTATAAACCCATGAAATTAAAATATCCGTGGATCCTGCATTATTCCCTACACTTCCTGGTCCACCTTCATTAAACAAATAAATCATCGTAAAGTTATTAAAGTTATTTGTATATTGTGTAATAAAAATTGGCGCTGCTACAGCTAATATATGTGGAAATGTAATCGAATTAAATTTTTGAATCGTATTTGCTCCATCAATTGAAGCAGCTTCATACCACTCATTGGGTATCGATTGCAAAATAGAAGTCGTTAATACATAAATATATGGATAGCCTAACCATCCTTGAATCCCAATAAGTGCTACTTTTGTCCAAAATGGATTGGTCTTCCAAGATAAGGCAGGAATTTTAAGAAACGGAATGACTGAGTTAATAAATGGAATCACCTGGGTATTAATCGCACCTGCACTCGGATTAAACATATTTGAAAATGTAAGAATCGTAATAAAAGCAGGGACAGCCCATGGAAGCAATAAAATGACTCCAAAAATTCGTTTAAATTTAATAAAGGGCTGATTCATGACCATGGCTGTAAAAATTCCTAAAGCAATTTGCAAAGTGGTTGCAGACAAGGTCCAAATAATCGTCCATATAAAAACAGATGTGAACGTTTCTCGATAAGTATTTATGGAAAACATCGTTGTAAAGGTATCTAAACCTGTCCATTCGATTAAAGTGGCAGGAGGAATATGATTAAAATCATAATTTGTAAATATAAGTAAAAAGGTGACAAGAACAGGAAAAATAATCGCAAAAAGCATTAATATATAAGCAGGAACGGTTAAAAGATAAGGAAAGCCATTCTCATAAACATTAAAGAGAATGTCTTTTATAGAATGATTAACCTTTGACGGCGATATTGCTTTAATTTTTGCGACTCGATTGGCATCATATAACTGAATAACATAAAAAGCTAAAAATAAAAAGATATAGAGTAATTGTAATACCCCTTCAATTAATAGAAACAAAGAATGATCTTCACCTGGAGTAGTTCCAAGTGTTATCAATCCAGATATCGAATTTAATCCTGTTGCATATAATTGATAAAGAAACAAAATAAAAATAAGTAGAAATAAAATTCCTTTAGGTACCTGTCTATTATAAAATTGCCCTCCCCCTGGTATAATCGACATAAGTGTTGTATTTCTAATTTTTATACGTTCTTGTTTTGAATAACTTTCTTTCGATTTAGTAGCTGCTGTACTTTCCACAGCATTCAACTCCTTTATTTAAAACAAAGTGATTCAACAGTCATTTTTAAATTTCCTGTTGAATCACTTCACTTTTCTTGGTTCACCAAAAAATATATGGATTAATATTTTTGTTCAATATTATCGGATATAATTTGAACAGAATCGTTCGCTGATTCTTCTGGTGTTTTATTTCCTGAGACTGCATCAAACATCATTGTTTCTGCACCTTCCCAAACTTCTGCCATTTCTGGGATATTAGGCATTGGAACTGCATTGTTATATTGTTCTACAACAGCAATGGCCAATGGATTTTCATCTGCATCTATAATAGATTGTCGAGCTTGTTGGTTAGCAGGAACTTCATTATTAAATTCATGAAGGGCTAACATATTATCTTCAGATGTTATGAAATCAAGCCATAGTTGAGCATTTTCAGCATTTTCAGTGTAATTTGAAATAATCCAACCCTTACCTCCTCCAAAAGGTTCATACTCATTTCCATTTGGTAATGTTGGAATTGGTGCAGCTGAATAATTTAAGCCTTCTGCGTCATAAGAAGCTGCGGTCCATGGACCACCAATAATTGCGGCGGCATCCCCATTAATAAAAGTATCATCCACAAAATCTCCCGCACTTGTCGCATCTAGCATACCTTCAGGCCATTTACTATACCAATCCTCAGCGTATTCGATTCCTTCAATCGCTCCCTCTGAATTTAAGCCAATGTCTGAAGTATCTGTTCCATCTTCTCCAAAGACATAACCACCAAATCCTGAAAGTAAGCCATATGAACTATAGAAATCTACCCAGTTTGCTAAAAATGCTGTATTTTTACCAGATTCACTTTCGTAAGCATATTGATCGTCTTCTGATAGAGCTTCCAATTCTTCAAAGGTTTCTGGCGCTTCATCTAATAAATCAGTGTTGTAATACATTATTAGCGCTTCAATTACATATGGAGAACCATATATTTCATCATCAATGGTTACTTGTTGTTTATCCGTCTCATCATATTGATCGTTATCTGGAAGAGTTACCGTATGTAAGTGTCCTTGCTGTCCTAAACCACCAATACGGTCATATGGAGCAATTGTAACATCTGGTGACAATCCAGCGGGACCATCAAGAGGTAAAGCTTCTAATGTTTCAAACATTTCACGCTCAGAAACTTCTACTTCTACTCCATATTCTTCTTCAAACTCTGAAGCTTTATCATTTATAAAATCAATATATTCAGGAGCCACAGATACCTCAAGAGAACCACCTACTTCTTCTGTATCCGCTTCGTTCCCCTCATTGGTATCTGTATTATCTGTTTCTGCTCCGCCATCTCCACCTCCACATGCAGCCAAAAGTAGTGTAGTTGATGCTGTAACTATACCTAATCCCATTTTTTTCCAATTTATAACGCTCATTATTTACTTCCTCCTCTATTTGTAAGTGCTTTCATATTCATTATTTCATATTTACCCATTTATTGCAACCGATTTCGTAAAATTTATAATTTCTTTTTACTTATATTTCAATCATATGTTATCTTTCTTTTATTTCCACTAGTTATCTAAATGCCAAATTTCATGGTTATACTCTTCAATCGTACGATCAGAAGAAAAGAAACCTGCATGTGCAATATTAACTAATGATTTTTCCCACCATACTTTTTCATTTTCATAATCTTCATAAACTTTTTCTTTAATAGCAATAAACTCAATTAAATCAATTAAAGCCATAAAATAATCTTTATATTTTATATCATTGTGAAGACGTTCTAAATTTTCTTTGTTCCCTATTTCTAACATTGGATCGCTCACAATAAAATCAACTAAAGGTTTAATTGTAGCTTTTTTATAATAATACATAGAGTCGTATCCATCATTTTCATACAAATCTACAATTTCCTCACTTGTACGCCCGAAAGTATAAATATTTTCATTTCCCACAAGCTCTTCTATCTCAACATTTGCCCCATCAAATGTAGCGATGGTTAAAGCACCATTTAACATGAATTTCATATTTCCTGTACCACTCGCTTCTTTAGAAGCTAGAGAAATTTGTTCTGAGATATTTGCTGCCGGGATTAAATATTCCGCCTCCCCCACATTATAGTTTTCTACAAATAGAACTTTGAGATACGGATTCACCTCTTCATCTTGATCAATTAATTCTGAAAGACATAAAATTAAATGAATAATATCTTGAGCAATCGTATAAGCAGGTGCTGCCTTTCCTCCAAAAATAATCGTGATCGGAGTAGCAGGTATATTTCCTTTTTTGATATCCATATATTTATAAATAATATATAAAGCTAACATTTGTTGTCTTTTATATTCATGGATTCTTTTAATTTGAATATCAATAATTGAGTTTGGATTAATCTTAACCCCTTTTGTTCGCTCTAAATGATTTTTTAATTGAACTTTACGGTCATATTTAATCGCTTTCAATTCATCTAAAGTTTCTTCATCATTTTGATAATCTAATAAGGCTTTTAAATCCGCATCTTTGTGCCATTTTGTTCCAATCTTTTGATTTAAAAAGCTTGTTAATTCAGGATTAGCTGCCATTAACCATCGACGGAAAGTAATCCCATTTGTTTTGTTTGAGAACTTTTCTGGATAAATTTTATAAAAATCATGGAGCTCAATATCTTTAAGAATTTCTGTATGGAGTTCTGATACCCCATTTGTGCTGAATCCAAAATGAATCGCTAAGCGCGCCATATGAATCACATCATTGTCATCAATGATATGGACTTTTGGATGATTTGAAAATTCACTTTTAATCATTTGATCTAGCTGTTCAATGATTTCTGAAATAATTGGCGTGACCTCTTCAATATCTTCTAAAGGCCATTTTTCTAAAGCTTCAGATAAAATTGTATGATTGGTAAAAGCAACCATATTGCGTGTAATTTCTACTGCCTCACTAAATTCAATATCATGCTCTGTGGTTAATAAGCGAATAAGTTCTGGAATAATCAGCGTCGGATGCGTATCATTGATCTGAATAACCGCATAATCTGCCAAATCTTTTACATTACTTCCTCGCTCTATCGCTTCAGCAATAATCAATTGTGCAGCATTAGAAACCATAAAATATTGTTGATAGATTCGCAATAGATTCCCTTCACGATCTGAATCATCTGGATATAAAAATAAAGTTAAATTTTCCTTGATGTTCGTTTTATCAAAATCAATGGAATCTTTATGAATAATATCCCCAGTAACACTCTCTAAATCAAACAAACGCAACCGATTTTTTGTTTTTTGCTGATATCCTAAAACAGAAATATCGTATAAGGAAGAAGTTAAAGTAAAGGATTTAAATGGGACATTAAAAGAAATCTCTGATTTCTTGAGCCATGTCGGTTCACCTAACCATTCATCAGGTTTATACTTTTGTTTGTTTTCTTCAAATACCTGACGAAACAAACCAAAATGATAATTTAACCCGACACCATCGCCATTAAGTCCTAAAGTTGTGATTGAGTCTAAAAAGCAGGCAGCCAAACGCCCTAATCCACCATTTCCTAATGACGGTTCATGTTCTGCTTCTTCCACTTCATCTAAAGATTTGCCGTGTTTTTCTAGCTCTTCTTTCACTTCATCATAGAAGCCTAAGTTTAATAAATTATTCGTCAATAATTTTCCAATTAAAAATTCAGCTGAAACGTAATACAGTTTGCGTTTTGAGTCATTAACGGGTAGTTTTTGACTCTCATTTTGAACAAAATCCAATAATATTTTGTAAATCTCTGAGTTGGAACAATCCGCTAAGGGCTTATTAAACGTTTCCCTCGCCTGATTTTGTAAATTAAGCATTTGTCTCTCCTTAAAAATCATTTATTGTTTTATAATTTATAACTTTATATTTATTCTGTAGTTTTTATTAAATCACTTGAAGACATCTTGACTTCTACTTTTACTTTCTCACTTTCCAATAAAGCTTCATTCATTCGGAAGTAAGTTTTCGTCCACAAATACAATTTTTCTTTTACATCATTTGTGATAGCTTCAGGGGCCATCCGCCAATCCCAATTATTTCCAATGGTTGACGGGATATTCATTCTTCCTTCTTTGCCTAAACGAAGTAAATCTTGCATCGTATAAATAACAATATGACTAGCTGAAGAAGCAATTCCACGATTTAAAGCATCAGAAATGTGTTCTCCTAAACGTCGATTGAGATAAATATCAACTTGATCCCGTTGTGTTGAATTTGCATAATTTAAATACCAATCTAAAGCCGTTGGGTTATCATGTGTTCCAACATAAGCAATGGTATTAGGTGAATAATTATGGATTAAATCTGGACTATCTGTATTCGAAAAGCCATGTTGTAAAATTTTCATTCCCGGGAAACCTGTTTGTTCACGTAATTCAATCACCTCTTTTGTAATAAACCCTAAATCTTCAGCAATGACTTGAATATCTCCCAATTGATTTTTTATTTCTTTAAATAAATCAATTCCTGGTCCTTTTTTCCATTGTCCTGTTGCTGCTGTTTTAGAGTGACTTGGAATTTCCCAATAACTTTCAAATCCTCGAAAATGATCAATTCTTACAACATCATATAATTTATAGCTTTCTCTCATACGTGAAACCCACCATTTATAATCGTTTTGTTTCATATATGTCCAATCATAAATTGGATTTCCCCAATGTTGCCCATCATCTGAAAAATCATCTGGCGGAACTCCAGAAACAACCGTAGGATTCTTTCTTTCGTCTACTAAAAAAAGTTCTGACTGGGTCCACATTTCAACACTATCCCTAGCTATATAAATAGGAATATCTCCAATAATTTGAATATTATTTTGATTCGCATACGCTTTAAGATCAAACCATTGTTTAAAAAACCAGTATTGTGTAACTAAATGATAATACATTTGTCTTTCATATTGATTCACGTAATGAGTAATATATTCTTTATTATAATTTCTTAATTCTTCAGGCCATCGATACCATGGCTTGTAATCATTTAATTCTTTAACAGTCATATATTGAGCGTAAGTTATAAGCCAATAGTCATTCTCTAATACAAACTGTTCAAATTCGCTTGTTTTATGTTCCTCTTTTGACAAAAATACTGCTACCGCTTTTTCTAATAAAGGTCTTCTTTCATAAGAAACTTTGTTATAATTTACTTTATGTAGCTGTTCTCCAAAATTTTTATTTGAAACATCTGACTCTTCTAAATAGCCTTCTTTTATCAAGACATCAAAATCAATAAAATGTGTGTTCCCTGCAAAAGCAGAAAATGATTGATAAGGAGAATCACCATAACTAATAGTAGTTAATGGAAGAATCTGCCAATATTTTTGACCTGTTTCTTTTAAAAAATTAATAAATTCATAAGCAGATTGTCCAAACGACCCAATGCCATACTTATTGGGTAAAGAGGAGATATGAAGCAAAACACCGCTTGCTCTTTCCATCTAACCCCTCCTTTCTATTTATTTTTCTCTTATATTATAGGAGTATTCAATTATTTATGCAAGCGATTTCGTAAAATTGTTAAAATATTGAAAGCGAGCTCAATATAAGCTATACTTAAAAAAGTACAATTCGAGAGGAATATATAAATGACTGTAACTATTAAAGATGTAGCAAAAAAATCTGGTGTCGCTCCTTCAACTGTTTCTCGAGTAATTGCTGACAGCCCTTCAATTAGTCAAGCCACAAAAGAAAAAGTTCGAAAGGTAATGCATGAACTCAATTATTTTCCAAATGCTAATGCGCAAGGGCTTGCAAGTAGTCGTTCTAAAACATTTGGTTTAATTTTACCCTTAGCCTCCGATGCTTTCTATCAAAATCCATTCTTTCCAACCGTTCTTAGAGGAATTAATTTTGCAATGTCAAAATATGACTATTCTATTTTACTCTCCTCTGGTCAAACAGATGAACAACGACTCAATCATATTAAAAAGATTGTTCATGGAAAAAAAGTAGAAGGTTTAATTTTTCTTTATGCTTCAAAAAATGATCCTTTATTAAACTTTGCCTTAAATGCAAATATTCCAACCGTCGTTGTAGGAACCCCAGATAAGGTGAAAGTCCATGTAATTGATAATGATAATGAAACCATTGGAAAACAAGCAACAGATTATTTAATTCAAGAAGGTTGTCAAAATATTGCCTATATTGGTGGAGATATGAATCAATATTTTATTAAAGATCGATTAAAAGGATATCAAACGTCTTTAGAAGAAAATAATAAGGAATTTAAAGAAGAGAATATTTATAATGATTTCGCCTTTTTATCTACGGATGGTTATCAACTGATTAAAAATGAGATAGATTTAGCAATATATGATGGCTTTGTCATTGCGGATGAGTTGGTTGCTAATGGTGTCCAACAAGCTCTTTTAGAAAAAAAAGTGTCCCATATTAAGACGATTACTTTTAAACCTTTCCAACAAGCCTTGTATCATCCAATTATTGAAGAAAGTTACATTAATCTGCATACGCATATGCTGGGAAGTCGAGCCGTCAGTATTTTATTTGATTCTTTAGAAACAAAAAGTCAGTCTGAGCAACGATATATTCGAGAATATGTGGACGGAGAATTAATTGTAACGCCCTAGACTTAAAGAGTTTAATAAAAACAAAAGAATTTCAAGAAAGAGTTTTTTCGCTTTATTGCTTTCCTGAAATTCTTTTTTTATTGATTATCTAATCGCTATCATTTCTTTGTTCTCACGATAATACGTTTGTGTGTAATATAATAATTTTTCTTTTAAGGGATTGTTTAAAGCTTCAGACTTAATTCGCCAGGTCCAGTTATCTCCTGTTGTTCCGGGAACGTTCATTCGAGCCGAATTATCCAATTGCAATAAATCTTGCATGGTATAAATCGCAACACGACTCGGAGAAGCTGCAACTCCACGAATTAACAAATCTGAAATTGATTCATTCGGACAACGTTTAAGGTACGCATCAACTTGTTTTCTTTGTTGATCGTCAATATACTCTGTATACCAACCATACCCTGTTGAACTATCATGTGTCCCTACATATAAAAAGGAATGCTTTTGATGGTTATGAGGCATGGCTTCACTTTCATCTTTTCCGTTGAAAGCATCTTGAAGTAAAACCATTCCAGGAAATTCTGTGAATCTTAATAATTGTTGAACTTCTTTTGTAATATGACCTAAATCTTCTGCTACAATTTTTAAATCTCCCAATTCTTTTCTAATACATTCAAAAAATTTTTTCCCAGGGCCACTGACCCATCGTCCTTCTTTAGCAGAATCTGCACCATAAGGAATTTCCCAGAAGGATTCAAATCCTCTAAAGTGATCTAATCGCACATAATCATACCATTCAAAACTTGCCTTTAGTCTTTTAAGCCACCAATCATATCCATTTTCTTCCATATAATTCCAATCATAAATAGGAGTCCCCCAATACTGTCCCTCAGCAGCAAAGTTATCCGGAGGCGTGCCTGAAACTACTTTCGGTGTGCCATCTTCTTTTAAAAGAAATAATTCCGGACTAGTCCACATTTCAACACTATCTCTTGAAACGTAGATAGGTAAGTCTCCAAAAATTTGAATATAATGATCATTCGCATATTTTTTTAAATTCTTCCACTGCTCAAAAAACCAATACTGAGTCACCAGATGATACTTGATTTGATTTTTATGTTGTTGATTGACTTTATTCATCCGCTCATTATCATATTTTCGATAATCTTTTGGCCAATTATAAGATTTTTCTTGATTAAAGTATTCTCTAAGGGTCATAAACTGGGCATATGGGAGCAACCATTTTTCATTTTCATCAATAAATGCCTGAAGTGATTTGTCATTCATTCCATTTTGTTCTAAATAATTTTGTACAGCCTTTTCAAGGACAATGCGTTTTTGAACGTTTATCTGATTATAATTCACCTTATCCATTTCTTGACCAAAATCTTTTTCTTTTAAATCCTCTTTATCCAAATAACCGGCTTCAATCAAAAGATCAAAATCAATGAAATTTGTGTTCCCTGCAAAAGCCGAAAATGATTTATAAGGAGAATTTCCGATTGTTGTTGTAGTCAACGGTAAAATTTGCCAAAACGTTTGTCTAGTTTCCACCAAAAAGTCTACAAATTCATAAGCACTTTTCCCAAATGTACCAATTCCGTAGTTACTCGGTAAAGAGGAAATATGCATCAATACACCACTTGATCGTTCCATTATTACCCTCCTTGTAATATATAGTTAAAGATCTTTTAAGTTCATGGGAGAGATCTTTTAAACCCGAATATTAATAGTTTTACTTGGTTATTGTGAAATATTCCTGAATAATTAGTCTAGGAAGGGACTACGGGAAAACACTATTCCTCCTTGTAGCTTGACTACGATGTTAAGTCTGTGACCCGACCCATGCCCTCAAACAACCAACTCACTAGCTGTTTCCACTTCTTTCCTACGGAATGTGTAGTAGTTCATTCCGGCGGCTTTGGAAAAAGTGATTAAATTCGATTAGGCAAGGGTGTTGTGGGGCATGGCGTTCAGGGATATCCCACAGTAACCAAGGTTTTTCCAAATAATGAATGAAAGGAGGTTCCTTCCATGAAATTAATTGTAGGTTTAGACGTTAGCTCAACAGAATTGGATGTTTGCTTTTTGACAGATGATGATAATTTCCCTGTGCTGAAGGAAGCTAGTTTTGAAAATGATCAAATTAGTGCCACCCAAATCAAAAATTTTATTCTGCATTATGTGGAAGAGCTGAACATCGATCAAATTGTCATTGGGATGGAAGCCACTTCGCTTTACAGTTTCCACCCCGCCATGTTTTTCCATGAAGACCCCGAGTTGAGTGCACTCAATACGTCCGTCTTCGTCGAACAGCCCAATAAAATCAAAAAATACCGGGAAGTCTTCGAAGAGAGTAAAGACGACCGAATAGACGCCTTTTACATCGCTGATTACTTCCGAGTGAACCGAAACGGCGTTTCGATTTTAAAAGAAGAACAGTATGTTGCGCTTCAACATCTTACGCGCACTCGTCTTCAATTGGTGGAAGGGTTAGTTCGAACCAAACAACACTTCACCGAAAACATTTATTATAAATGCAACACCTTGTCCAAAGAACTGAAAAGCGACGATCAGAACACCAGTATCTTCAGTGCGACCATCATGGAATTGATGACCGCCGATTACACGCTGGATGACTTAAAGGCATTGTCGCTTGAAGAATTTTCTTCTTTAGTCAACCAACTCGGCCGTGGACGTTTTAAGGACCCTGAGAAAGTTGCCAAGAGTATATCAAAAGCGATTCGAGGGAGTTACCGATTGGGTAAAACCCATGAAGAATCCGTCGATCAAGTGTTAAGTGTCCTTGTACGACAAATTCGGAGCTTTGAGAAATCCATCAAAGAGATCGACAAAGCCATTGAAGACATCGTTGAAACACTCCCGGAATATCAGTGCTTGACGAGTGTGCCGGGCATAGGCAAGGTCTATGCCGGAGGCATCATTGCCGAAATCGGGCAGATTGAGCGCTTTGACAATCAAGCACAAATCGCAAAGTTCGCTGGTCTATTCTGGCCGCATAAGCAATCCGGAAAAATGAAATCAGACAATACCTATCTCGCCAAAAGGGGTAACCGCTACTTACGTTATTACTTAGTTGAAGCCGCCAACTCCGTAAGACGTTATGAGTCCGATTATCGGGCATACTATCAAAAGAAATACGATGAAACCCCTAAACATAAACACAAACGTGCCATTGTCTTAACCGCAAGAAAACTTGTGCGTCTGGTGGATGTCCTACTACGCAACCACCAACTTTATGCGCCACCAAAGGAGCGGATAAAGTAAATAACACGAATGTTATTTGACGACTTCCTTTGAACGTTCCTAAAAAAATTGCTTTTTTAGG
>Ga0209487_1002783_pt1 | contig 14047 bp, 13 predicted proteins | sample Poulit2012_FD_187524 | JGI IMG/M metagenome (GOLD analysis project Ga0209487, IMG submission 187524) | Agricultural soil microbial communities from Georgia to study Nitrogen management - Poultry litter 2012 (SPAdes) (version 2) | ecosystem: Environmental > Terrestrial > Soil > Agricultural land... | reverse complement strand
GCCGGTAGTTGCGGGTGGCCAGCGCGCTGGCCACCGCGTTTTGTGTGTCGGTGACCGTCTCCTTGGCGGTGATCACGTCGGCGCCGTGCCGCTGCCAGGGCAGCAGGTTCGCATGGTGCTCGATGTCCAGCACCAGCACCCGGGCTCCCTCCGGGACGCAGCCAGCGAGCAGGTTCAGCGAGTCGGTGGTGTTCCGGGTGAGGATCACCACGTCGTCGGTACGAGCGCCGGTGAACGCGGCGACCGCCTGCCGGGACTGCTCATACAGGGCGGTGGACACCTGGGAGAGGTAGCCGGCGCCCCGGTGCACGCTGGCATACAGCGGCAGCGCCCGGTCCACGGCGTCTGCCACCGCCGCCAGGGCAGGTGCGGAGGCCGCATAGTCGAGGTTGGCGTACGGCACGGACGTGGCGCCGTCGAGCGGGTAGGTGAGCGGAACTTCGGTGTGCTCACCGAGAAGCGGGAGAAGAGACATGGTGATCCTCCGGTAGTCCGACGGACCGCGAAGGTCCGCGCTTGCCGCACACCACCTCGGTGCCGGCCAGGTCGTCACCCGGGGCACCCCACCGCGGAGGAGGGTTGCCGGCCAGCGAGCCGGGGCTTGGCGCTGGCGCTCATGACCTTGGCCCTAGCATGCCACATCCTGGTGCCGATACCGAGCACGTCGTCTGCAGTTGCTCACGATGTGGTCGATGCGGCAGTGGCAGTCGGACGGGCCCTCCTGGCCATTGTGTCCACACCGGGCGCGGCCCTACTCTTGCTGCGGGGCCGCGGTAGCTCTTCGATCCCGAAATGGGGGGATGTGAGGGTGCCGCCAGAGGGAAGGAATTCCGTGACGAGCATATGGAACAGTGCCCGGACGACGGTCGTCGCCGCTGCAGCAGCACTGCTGCTGGTGGCAGGGTGCGATGACGGGGCCGACCAGTCGGCGCCGCCGGAGGCGCCAGCTGAGCAGGAGACGCGAGCCGAGCAGGAGGCGCCAGTCGCTGGTGAGGAGCCCAGCGGCTCCGGAGAGGACGCAACCGGCGCCGAGCAGAGCACCGGCACCGACGACGAGCAGGACACCGAGAACACGCCCGATGACGAGCAGGACACCGGCACCGAAGACGGATCGGCCGAGTCCATCAGCGGTGACCCGTGCAGCGACCTGACGCTGGAGGACGTCGGTGCCGTGCTCGGCAACGAGGTCAATGACCTCGAGGAGTCTGCCGACCTGGAGACACCTGAGGGGATGGACAGCGAGGACCTGGTGATCTGCCACTACGGGCCGGCCGCCCCCGGCGACCTCGGTGCCTTGATGCACTGGGCGGCCCCCTTCATGGACTTCCCGGACGAGATGCCGGAGGAGGTCCGGGAGGAGCACGCGGAGAGTCTGCGGACCCAGATGATTGGCAGTGGTGAGGAGATCGAGGTCGAGGGAGCCTCTGCCGCCAGGGTGGAGATCACCGAGGCGCTTGGAATCACCCAGATCATCGTCAAGGCCGTCGTGGACGACTTCGTGCTGTGGAGCACCGTCTACGGCGAGAACGGGACACTCGACGAGAGCGACATCCCGTCCGCGGCCGAGATGGCTGAGCTGGCGATCTCGAAGGCCTGAGGACACGAGCTCCAGGTCAAGGTCTCCGGACAGTCGGGACAACGCCGGTGCTGGCTGCGCTGGGAGCACGCTCGCCGAAGCTCTGCTCGGCTTCGGCGGGAGTGTGATCAGCGCCATGATGGGGTGTGCTGCCCATCGTGCTCGGCGCCCGTTGCGGTTACGTTAGGCACCGGTCCGCACCGCGGGGACGGGATCTAGCCCGTCTGACTGTGTCGGTGCGTGCAGGGAGACTAGGGAGACAAACGTGAAGACCAAGCTGATGACCGGCCTGCGCACCACGGCCGCTGCGAGCGGTGTGGCGCTGCTGATGCTCGTCGCTGCCTGCGGCGACGCGGAGGAGCCGGGCGAGGACCAGCAGGCCAGTCAGGAGGGCGCCGAGGAGCAGCCCGACGACGACGCTGCTGCAGATGACGCCTCTGAGAACGAGGACTCCGACGAAGGCTCGGAGACTGACGAGGACACCTCCACAGACGAGGGCTCCGAGGACAGCGCGGACGAGGCCGAGGACAGCACGGACGACGGTGCTGGCGATGGTGAGGACGGTGCTGCCGCCGGCGTGGCCGGACCCGGCGACGAGTTCGACCCGTGCACCGCCATCAGCGCGGACGACATCAATGGCATCATGGGCAGCGACTTCGACGAGGGCGCCTCGAACGACATGTCGGGTATCGCGATGTGCACCTTCGGGGACATGAGCAGCGGTCAGAGCGTGGTCGTGCAGTGGGCCCCCACGCCGGGCACCCTGGACGATGCGCTGACCGCGATGGACAGCCTGTACGACGACCTGGATGACCCGGAGCCGGTCACCGTTGCAGGCGCAGACGAGGCTGCAGTGATCACCGGCACGATCTCCGAGGTGGACGCCACCGTGCTGATCGCCACTGCCGACGGCGGGTTCCTGCAGGTGGTCTCCACCGCTCAGGACATCAGCAGCGACCAGGCGGTGCAGATCGCCGAGACCACGTTCGCCGGGATCTGACCGGACCCTGAACCGGCCGGCACCCCGGCCGGAGAGCACCTCGCTCAGGGCCGCCGTCGAGATGTGCGACGGCGGCCCTCGGCGTGCTCAGGACGGTCACCTGGGTGTGTGCCTCGCCACCCCTTACCCGCCGTTCGGTGCTCCCGATCACACCCCTTACCCCTCGGCGGGCGAGCCGCCGACGGAAGGTAAGGACCGCCGTCGTGACCCGGCGCGATCAACCGATACCGGTGCGCAGTGCCTCAGCGGAACAGTGGAGCCATGACCATCGAGGAGCATGTCATGGACACCTACGCCGACAGCTACACCAGCTACCAGGCCGACCTTGCCTACCGGCGCGAGCAGCTCGTCGCCGGCTTGGACGCCAGCCGCGCCCGCCGCGCCGCTGGTGCCCGCCGGGCCCGCCGGGCCCGCCGTCCTGGCCTGGGCCAGGAGCGCCGCAGCCGGAGCCTGGCCCGTGCTGACCTTGCCCGCGGCGCCTGACACCCGGCCGCGAAGCTGCCGGCAGGACCTAGGGCCACAGACGAGGCGAGCCCATGTCCGCTGACCGTTCCTGCGGTGGCCTCCGGCCGGGAGGCGAGCAGTGACCGAAGTGTTATCGCAAAGCCGTGGGGCTGGGCCGGTGCTGCGTGACAAGATGCCGGTTGTGGCACGGGTCGGCTCACAGATCGCGTTGGTGGCGCGCACCGAGGAGCTCGCACGACTGCGCGAGGTCTGGCAGCGCAGCGGCGAAGGAAGCGCTGCAGCAGTGCTGCTGCCGGGTGAGGCAGGGGTCGGCAAATCCCGTCTGGTGAGCGAGTTCGCGGCTACGGTCGAGGCTGAGGGCGGTCTGGTGCTCACCGGGCACTGCGTGGGGCTCGGCGAGGCCGCGCCGCCCTACCTGCCGGTGGTCGAGGTGCTCGAGCAGGCCGGTGAGCTCGATCCTGCGCTGGTTGCTGCCGCACCGACGCTGACCACGCTGGTCTCCCGATCCGGCAGCGACCGGGACACCAGCCAGCTGCAGCTCTTCGACGCGTTCCTCACCATGCTCACCACCCTCGCGCGGCGGCAGCCGGTTCTCCTGGTCATCGAGGACCTGCACTGGGCCGATGCCTCCACCCGGGACCTGCTCACCTTCCTGCTCGCCCGGATCTCTGACGAGGCGCTGACCGTGGTGCTCACCTATCGCAGCGACGAGCTGCACCGCCGTCACCCGCTGCGACCGCTGGTCGCCGAGCTCGGTCGGATGCGCCGGGTGGAACGTCTCACCCTGGAACCGTTCGAGCCGGACGAGGCGCGAGACTTCACCCGGGCGCTGGGCCGCTGGGAGGGGGCCGTCGTGCCGGAGCCCCTGGTCGCCGAGATCGCTGAGCGGTCCGAGGGGAACGCGTTCTTCGCCGAGGAGTTGTTCGCCGGCGGCGACGGCACCGCAGTAGCCGGTCCGCTCGCCGACGTGCTGCTCAGCCGGATCGAACGCCTGAGCCAGGAGGCACAGCGCGTGGTGCGGGTGGCCTCTGTGGCCGGCCAGCGGCGGGTGCGGCACGTTTCCCTGCTGGAGGTCACCGGCCTGAGCGAGGATGCTCTGGACGCTGCGCTGCGGGAGGCGGTGCAGCACTATGTGCTGGTGGTCGCCCCGGACGAGACGTATGAGTTCCGGCACTCGCTGCTGCGCGAAGCCGTCTACGCTGACCTGCTGCCGGGGGAGCGGACCCGGGTGCACGCCGCGTTCGTCGACCTCCTCGGCCGGGCCCAGCACCCAGGCTGGCGTGGTGCGCAGGCACACCACGCCACTGAGGCCAACGACCTGCCCACAGCGCTGCAGGCGCGGATCGGTGCCGCCTCCGATGCCCAGAAAGTGGGCGCCACCGCCGATGTGCTGCATCACCTGGAGGAAACGCTCGGCCTCTGGGACGCCGTCCCCGACCCGGAGGAGCTCACCGGTACCGATGAGCTCGCGTTGATGGTCCGCGCGGCCGACGCCGCCGTGGCCGCTGGTCGCATCGACCGCGCCGAGGCGCACCTGCGCTCGGCCCTGGAGCTCGCTGATTCCGGGGCGGACGTCGTCGTCCGAGCCGGGGTGCGCCGGCGGATGGCCCGGATGGCGTTCGCCGACGATCAGGTGGACACCGCCCGAGAGCTGATCGCTGCCGCGTGGGACCTGGTGCGGAACACCCCACCGAGCTCCGAACGGGCGTGGGTGCTGGCCACGCGCGCGTTCGGCTACGACCCCGGTGAGGAGCACCGCGCGGTCGCGGAGGCCGCGATCGCTGATGCCCGCGCTGTCGGTGACGGTGGCGCGGAGAGCGATGCGCTCATCTCCCTGTCCTTCCAGCTGCTCGGTTCCGGGGACCACGAGGCCGCGATGGAGGTGCTCGACCAGGCTCGGTCCAGAGCCGCGGAGGTGGGTGCCTTCGAGGTGGAGCTGCGCGCCTACTTCAACTTGGTCATCGGGGAGTTCGAAGCTGGCCAGGTGGCCGCTGCCGCCGACCATGTGCGCGAGGGGCTGCGGCGTGCCCGCGAGGAAGGTCTGGTGTGGGCCACCTACGGCCGGGAGCTGGCGTGGATGGCGGTGCAGGTGCTGTTCGCCGAAGGCGCCTGGGACGAGGTCGCCGAGCTCACCTCACCGCCGGGTGAGCAGGCCCCGGACTGGCTCTCGGCGGTGGTTGCAGGGTTCGCCGCCCTGCTCGCAGCCTGCCGCGGCGAGTGGGAAGGGGCAGAGGCCTGTCTGCGCTCGGAGTCGTTGTCCAGACATGATGGCGAACCAGCAAAGGTGCTCGCCTACGCAGTCGCAGAGCTGGGCACCTGGCGGCACCGCGACCGGGAGGTCATCGAGCAGCTGGAGACGATGATCGCCGAGGTGCATGCCGGTGAATCGGCGGTCTCACCGGCACTGATGCGGCTCGGCACGCTCGGTATCGCCGCAGCCGCCGACGACGCCGCCCGCGCCCGGCAGACCGGCCAGACCGACGCTGAAGAACGGGCCCTGGCCAGCGCCGCCACCTTCGCCGCGCAGGTGGTCGAGGCCCGCGACCACGGTGCAGCCAGAGCCAAGGACTGGGGCCCGGAGGCCCGCGCCTGGCTCGCCCGCGCCCACGCCGAGGAGAGCCGGCTGCACGGCGACCTGGACGTGCCAGCCTGGACCGCCGTCGTCGACGCCTTCAGCTACGGGGACGTGTACCAGCGGGCGCTCGCCCAGTGGCGCCTGGCCGAGGCGCTGCTCGCAGGGGGCCGTCTGGAGGAGGGCGATGCAGCGCTCACCGGGGCGCTGGAGGTCGCCCGTCGGCTCGGTGCGCAGCCGTTGGCCCGGGCGCTGGAGTCGGTGGCCCGGCGCTACCGTCGTCCGGTGGCGGGTGTGCGGATGGTCTCCGCCGACCTGCTCACTCCGCGGGAACGGTCCGTGCTCGAGCTGGTGGCCCGCGGGCTGACCAACCGGGCTGTCGGCGCCGAGCTGTTCATCAGCGAGAAGACCGTCAGCGTGCACCTGAGCCGCGCGATGGCCAAGCTCGGCGCCCACTCCCGCACCGAGGCGGTGGCACTGGCGCTGCGGGACGGGCTGATCGAGGGCTGAGGGCTACTCCTCCGCCGGTGGTGCCTCGTCGGTGGTGACGACCACGACGTCGACGCCCCAGCTCACCTCCTCGGCGCGCCGCTCTGCCTCGCGCACGACAGCCTCGCTCATCGGGTCATCACGGGTGTAGATCGTGACGAGCACGCGATTCCGCTCCCTTTCGTATCGCACCGCCATCGCGAGCACCAGAGCGAGCAGCCGCCGCCCGTTGTCACTGCGTGCGCCCGATTGATCCAGAACTATGGTCCGCCAGAGTCGCCCGACGCCGTCACGCCTTCCTCCGTGCGATATAGGTCGCACCATCGATTACCTGAGCACCTGCCAGTGCAGCTTCTACAGTGCCCTGCACCCTGCACCCTGCGCCCTGCACCCTTGCGTGGCGGATTCTTCTTCGGAGCCTCCGTACCCCTCGCTCTAGCGGGCGCTCTTGCATCCGGACTTCCATACCCCTGATCTCCGTGGCGAGATCCGTCGTCGGGTCGAATCATGGATTCTTTGCATGGACACGACGGATATCACCAGGAAAGCGGGCCGGTGGGTGCTGTTTCGCCGACAGCTGTCCAGGTAGCGCCGCTGGGGCTGGGCCGTCTCGAAACACAGGACGCGTTCCCAGGCACTCGGGCCCGTCCACTACGATGGCCTCGACCCATCCAGAGCAGCCGAGAGATCTGGCTCGTTGACGCTGCAGCAACCACGCCTCAGGCGAAGGTGCTACCGCCAGAACCGATGGAGGCATGATGAGCGACGCTGTCCCACTCGTCGACCCGCCCGGGCACCGCTACCGACTGCTCACCGGGCCGGACGACGCCACCTTCTGCACCCGGATCAGCGAGGCGCTGGCAGAGGGCTACACGCTCTACGGCTCGCCGTCGGTGACCTTTGACGGTGAACGCGTGATCGCCGCCCAGGCGGTGCTCTGGCCGCACCCGCCAGCTGCTGCGCCGGCGGCCACCAGCCCCGCTGCCCCGCCGGCGGCCACTGCCCCGGCCGCGCCCAGCAGCCCCCACACGCAGAACGGAGACGACCGATGACCTACGCCGGAGACCTCACCCCCAGCCAAGCCTGGGAGGTGCTCCAGGACAACCCGCACGCGGTGCTGGTGGACGTGCGCACCAGGGCCGAGTGGTCCTTCGTCGGCGTGCCAGACACATCTGGCATCGGCCGCACCACTGCGTTCGTGGAGTGGAACACCTACCCCGAGGGCACCCGGAACGAGAACTTCCTCGCCCAGCTCGCCGAGGCCGGCGTCACCGCGGAGGCGCCGGTGCTCTTCCTGTGTCGCAGCGGTGCACGGTCGCTGGCTGCTGCGGAGGCCGCCACCGCCGCCGGGTTCGGCCCGGCCTACAACGTGCTCGACGGGTTCGAGGGAGCCACCAACACTGACGGGCACCGCGGTGACACCGGCTGGCGCGCCGAGGGTCTGCCCTGGAAGCAGTCATGAGCGACCCGCGGCCGATCTCGACCCTGCCCGAGGGCCTCGGCGCCGACACTCTGGCCATCCGCGGTGGTCAGCAGCGCACCGCGTTCGGGGAGACCGCCGAGCCGATCTTCCTCACCCAGGGCTACGTCTACGAGCACGCCGCCGACGCCGAGGCCGCGTTCGCCGGGAAGGCCGACCGGTTCATCTACTCCCGCTACGGCAACCCGACCGTGTCCGCGTTCGAGGAGCGGATGCGGCTGATCGAGGGCGCCGAGGCCTGCTATGCCACTGCCACCGGCATGTCCGCAGTATTCACCGCACTGGCTGCGCTGGTGAAGTCCGGCAGCCGGATCGTGGCCGGCAACGCCCTGTTCGGGGCCACGTTCACCGTGCTGAACCAGATCCTCGGCAAGTGGGGCGTGCAGACCGACTACGTCCGCGCACACGTGCTCTCCGACTGGGAGGAGGCGCTGGCCACCCCGGCGGACGTGGTGCTCTTCGAGACGCCGTCCAACCCGATGCAGGACATAGTAGACGTGGCCAAGGTGAGCGAGCTGGCCCACCGGGCGGGCGCCGTCGTCATCCTGGACAACGTGTTCGCCACCCCGGTGCTGCAGAAGCCGCTGCAGCTCGGCGTGGACGTGGTGGTCTACTCCGCCACCAAGCACATCGACGGCCAGGGCCGGGTGCTCGGCGGGGCGATCCTCGGCACCCGGGACTACATCGAAGGCCCAGTGAAGCAGATGGTCCGCGCCACCGGTCCCACGCTGAGCCCGTTCAACGCCTGGGTGCTGCTCAAGGGCCTGGAGACGCTGTCGCTACGGGTGCGTGCCCAGTCCGCGGCCGCTCTGGACCTGGCCCGGTGGCTGGAGGCCCAACCGCGGGTGCGCGGGGTGCGCTACCCGTTCCTGGACTCCCACCCGCAGGTCGCGCTCGCCCGGGAGCAGATGAGCGGCGGGGGCACGGTGGTCACCGTGGATCTTGCGCTGGACGGCGATCCGGACCTGGTCAAGGAGCGCACCTTCGCGTTCCTCGACTCCCTGCACCTGGTGGACGTCTCGAACAACCTCGGTGACCTGAAGTCGTTGGCCACCCACCCGGCGACCACCACGCACTCGAAGATCGCCCGGGAGGACCGGCTGGCGGTGGGCATCACCGACTCCACGGTGCGGCTCTCGGTGGGGCTGGAGGACCCGGCCGACCTGCGCGCGGACCTCACCCAGGCGCTCCGCACACTCGGCTGACCGCGCCCCGCACCTGGCGCCCGTGCGGACCACCACCACCCGCGCACCTGGCGCCCGTGCGGACCACCACCGCCGCCCGCCCGCGTTGGAACACCCTTAGCGCATTGGAACACCCTTACAGGTAGGTTCGAACGCGCTAAGGGTGTTCCAACGGGCTGGAGCGCTCAGTCGACCACACCGTAGAGGCGGTCGCCGGCGTCGCCGAGGCCGGGGATGATGTAGCCCTTCTCGTTCAGGTGCTCGTCCACCGAGGCGGTGACGATCTGCACGTCGGCCCGGTCGCCGATCGAGTCCTGCACCAACCGCAGCCCCTCCGGTGCGGCGAGCAGGCACACAGCGATCACGTCCCGGGCGCCGCGCTCGAACAGGTACTCGATCGCCGCGACCAGGGTGCCGCCGGTGGCCAGCATCGGGTCGAGCACGTAGCACTGCCGGCCGGAGAGGGAGTCCGGGAGCCGGTTGGCGTAGGTGAACGCCTCTAACGTCTCCTCGTTGCGCTGCAGCCCGAGGAACCCGACCTCCGCGGTGGGCAGCAGCCGGGTCATCCCCTCCAGCATGCCCAGGCCGGCACGCAGGATCGGCACCACGATCGGGCGTGGCTCGGCCAGCGCCACCCCGGTGGTGCGTGCGATCGGGGTGTCGATCTCCACCTGTTCGGTACGGATCTCCCGGGTCGCCTCGTAGGCGAGCAGGGTGACCAGCTCCTCGGTGAGCTGGCGGAACACCGGTGATGGGGTGGTCGCGTCGCGCAGGACAGTCAGCTTGTGTGCGATGAGCGGGTGGTCGGCGACGTGCAGGCGCATGGGCACAGTGTAGAAGCGCGCACCACCGCTCCTGGACGTCGTGCACCGGTCTGGCCACCATTCCCACGAAATTGCTCGTCGATCCGGCCACGCTGGGGGACCAGATCGACGAGCAATTTCGCCGGGGCGGGCAGACTGGGGGTGTGAGCACCGACGGGGAAGCGATGGGTCTGGCGCTGGCGCAGGCGCGCGAGGCCGGCGAGCGCGGAGACGTGCCGGTGGGCGCGGTGCTGCTCTCCCCGGCCGGTCATGTGCTGGCACAGGCAGGCAACCGTCGCCAGGTCGACGGCGATCCCACTGCGCATGCCGAGATCCTCGCCCTGCGTGGGGCGGGGGTGGAGCAGGGGGACTGGCGGCTGACCGGCTGCACGTTGGTGGTCACCCTGGAGCCGTGCACGATGTGCGCCGGGGCGATCGTGCTGGCGCGGGTGCAGCGGCTGGTGCTGGGAGCCTGGGACGAGAAGGCGGGTGCCTGCGGATCCACCCGGGACGTGGTGCGCGACTCCCGGCTGAACCACCAGGTGCAGGTGACTGGCGGGGTGCTGGCCAGCGAGTCCACCCGCCTGCTCACCGACTTCTTCACCGCCCGGCGGCAGCCTGCCGGGGAGGAGCCGCCAGCGCCGGCAGCCTCAGGGTAGGCCGGGAAGTGCGGCTTCGAGCGCCGTGAGGGTGGGGGAGGCGCCGGCATCCAGGTGCAGGTCGGCGAGCTCATCACCGCGGGTGGTGCCGCGGTTGATGATGGCGACCGGCAGGCCGTGCCGGTGTGCGTGCCGCACGAACCGTAGCCCGGACATCACGGCCAGGGAGGAGCCGGCAACCAGCACGGCCTCGCTCTCGTCCACGAGCGTGTAGGCGGCGGCCACCCGCTCCTTGGGCACGTTCTCGCCGAAGTAGACGATGTTCGGCTTCAGGATGCCGCCGCAGCGTGGGCAGGGTTGCACCTGGAACCCTTCGGTGGAGGCGATGACGGCGTCCGCGTCCGGGGCGATCTCCACATCGGCGACCGCGTCGGTGAACTCGGGGTTGAGGACGGTGAGCATCCGGTCCAGCTCGGTGCGGGAGAGCACCAGTCCGCAGGACAGACAGATCACTTCGTTGTAGTGGCCGTGCAGGTCGATCACCCGCTGGGAGCCAGCGGCCTGGTGCAGCAGGTCCACGTTCTGAGTGATCACCCCGGTGACCAGACCGCGTTGCTCCATCTTTGCGATCGCCTCGTGCCCAGCATTCGGTCGACGGGTGCGCATGTGCTGCCAGCCGACGTGGTTGCGCGCCCAGTAGTGCCGGCGGAAGCCCTCGTCGGTGACGAACTGGTCGTAAGTCATCGGGCTGCGGGGTGGGGAGTCGGGGCCGCGGTAGTCGGGGATCCCGGAGTCGGTGGAGATGCCGGCGCCGGTCAGGACGGCGAACCGGCGTCCGGCGAGCAGGGCCACGAGGGCCGAGACGTCGGAGGTGGTGGTCGATGGCACTGCTGCTCCCTCCGGGTGGGCTGGCCGGTCGAGCCTACGACGGGTGGACGGGGTGCAGCGATGCGGCGGGTGCGCGGAGGCGGACGCTGGTTTTGGCCAGCGGCACCGCTGCCAGTACTCTGGTCCGGCTAGGTAGCGTGTCCGAGCGGCCGAAGGTGCAGCACTCGAAATGCTGTGTGGTTCATAGCCACCGTGGGTTCAAATCCCACCGCTACCGCCATGTGATGAAGGCGCCAACCCGAACGCAGTGAGTGGGCTGGCGCCTTCATCACATCTACGGCTCGGGGATTTGGGAGGAGCGAGGAGCGCCAGCGACGAGCGACGGCTCCCACCGCTACCGCTCGGCTGCGGATCCACCGGCCACCGGCTCCCCGGCCCCAGCCGGCGTCGATCTCACCATGCGGCGCTACCCTCTGCGCCCTAGGCTCGGCCCATGGTCGGGTTCTTGGTGTTCCTGCTGATCGCGTGGCTCGTGCTGTCCGTGCTCGGCTTCGTGATCAAGGGACTGCTCTGGTTGGCGTTCCTGGGCATCGTGCTGTTCGTGGTGACTGCCATCTTCTTGTGGGTCAAGAAGAAGGCCACCGGGGACGCACGATAGCGGAGCCGCCAGTGGGCCGGAGCGCATCTGACGGCGCCGCTGCCGTCGCGGCGGCGCGGTCAGGGCTGCCTGTCGCGTTCCGCCGGGTCGCTCTCGACCGCCGCCCGGGCCTCATCACGGAGCGCTTCGACCTGCTTCTTCATCTGCTGCACGGCATCGAGCGCCTTCAGAGCGTCGTCGAACTTCGGCATCCGCGGCTCCGGGGACCACAGCTGGTCGGCATCGGTCACCGGCGCGGCACCGTCGATGATCGGGTCGACCTCGGTGACCAGCGCCGGACGTGACTCGTCCCCCTTCAGCCGGGCCCGGATCGTCTCGGTGTCCAACGGCACTTTCGAACCGACGAGGATCGCGTTGCCGAACCGCAACCCGTGCAAGGAGGACCCCTGCACGATCATCGCCACGTGCGCGAACACCTCATGCAGGGTGGCCAGCTCGCGCCGGGTGAACTCCAGGTCCGGACCCGCCACTGAGTTGATCACCAGCCGGCCACGGTCCGAGAGTGCCCCGTACGCAGCACGGAAGCACTCCACGGACGTGAACGCCGGCGGTACCCGGTCCGCGGTGAAGATGTCGATGACGATGGCATCAAGGTCGCTGCGGGAGGGGGACTCGAGCCAGGTGCGCGCATCCTCGCACCGGACGGTGACGCCGTCGGGCAGACCGAACCGATCCTCGGCGAGCGCAACCAGCGCAGGCTCCAGCTCGACCACGACCTGTTCGGCCCCGGGTCGGTCGTGCGCGATGGCACGGGGCAGCGTGAGCAGACCGCCGCCCAGATGAGCGCTGCGGGCAGGAGGGTGCGCGCCGAGCGCCGCGTGCATCCACCGCACGGCGGCCAGCGCCGGTGGCGCCCCAGCAGGACCGAGGTGGGACTGCCGCGCACTGTTGATCTCCAGTGACCAGCCGCCGTCGCGTGGAACCAGCTGGGCCATGCCACCGTTGGACAGCACGACCTGCTCAGGTGGGTGCTGCTGAGCGGAGTCCTCGGTGGAGGGTGGGACGGAGGTCGACATCCGATTATCCTGCCACGCGAGGGTGGACGCGCCGACGGGTCGGTACGGTGACCGGTGGCGGGAGCAGTGTTGGGTGCGCGGAAGGGAGGCCGACTCCGGTGACGATCTGGGAAGTCGGCGACGACGAGAAGGTCATCGAGGGGCTGGACGAGCTCGGGAAGCCGGACCCTGCCTACGCCGCTGCGCTCGGTCTGGTGCATGCGCCGATGCTGCGACGCGCACTGGCTGCGACGATCGACCTGGTCGTCTACCTGGTGCTGCAGGTGCCCTACTGGGTCTTCGCCCTGCCGCTCCTGCTCAAGCTCTACTTCGGCCGGATCAGTCTGTACGGCCTGGTGCACCACCCTGGCTTCATCCTCGCGATCGTGATGGCGAGCATCTCGTTCGTGCTCAGCCTCGCCTTCTGCATCGTGCAGCTCGTCCTGCACGGCCGGAAGGGTGTCACGATCGGCAAGGGGATCATGGGCATCCGCTCGGTGAACGTCAAGACGTTGGAGCGGCCCGGGTTCTGGCGCATCGTGCTGCGCGCCCTGGTGCTCATCGGATCCAGCGTGCTGGTGGTGGGGCCGATCCTGTTCTGCCTGTCGCCACTCTTCGACCGGGAGAAGCGGGGCCGCGGCTGGCACGACCTGGTGGGGCAGAACTGGTATGTCGACGTGCGCAAGGGCCTGCACCCCTATGACGAGAAACGGATGCGGATCGCCCGCAAGATGGTGACCGCTGAGCCTGTTGCCGGGCACAAGCCGATGCCCTCGCTGGCTACGCCGACCGTGCAGGGCGGAGACGGGGGGTACCGGCCAGGTGGTCGAGTGAGTGCTGGGGTGCTCGGCGTCGCCCGACCGCACGGTGCCGGACCGCGCCCCGAGGTCGGTCTCAGCGGTGCGGAGGAACCGACAGAGGCGCCGCTACCGGCTGAGCCGACCCCAGGGCGTCCGGTCTTCGGTGGGTACCGGCCGGCCACCCGGGGTGATGCGGCCAGCGCCGAGGACCCCAGGCCCGGTGCGGACCTGTCCACCGGGTCAGGCACGCCACCACCAGCGTCATCGCCGCCGAAGCCCGCCTACACGCCCCCAGCACCTGCTGCACCGCAGATCCCTGCTCCGGCTCCCCGCACCGACGGCATGGTGACCGGTACCCCATGGGGTGGGCCGCCACCCGCTCCGTCGACAGGTGAGGGCGGATCCGAGGTGGCAGCCGGCCAGGGCGCGGGTGCGGGGGCAGGTGCTCCGCCAGAACCGGCTCCGCCAGAACCGGCTCCGCCAGAACCGGCTCCGCCAGAACCGGCATCGCCCGCTGCAGCAGCACCGCCCGCTGCAGCGGCGGGATCCGAGGCTGCTGGCCCGGCTGTCCCCTCGCCCCCGGCCACTGGTGACGCTC
>Ga0209487_1002782_pt1 | contig 14049 bp, 13 predicted proteins | sample Poulit2012_FD_187524 | JGI IMG/M metagenome (GOLD analysis project Ga0209487, IMG submission 187524) | Agricultural soil microbial communities from Georgia to study Nitrogen management - Poultry litter 2012 (SPAdes) (version 2) | ecosystem: Environmental > Terrestrial > Soil > Agricultural land... | reverse complement strand
TGGATGCAACAGGAAAACGATTTACCGCTCCCAATTTCCCTGGCTTCGATACATTGGGGACACTTAAGGCGATTCAGGATACAGGGTATGATTATTCGTGGTTTATTTTGACCCAGAAAATTATTGAACGGGAATTTGCTCTATCAGGTTCTGAACAAAATCCCGATTTAACCGGGAAAAGCATTCGCAAAGTATTGTCCAGAGCTTTACCGGGCGCTTCGTCACCGGTCCAGGCATTTATGGATAAGGGAGAAGATTTTATTATTGCGGATAATATAGATAACCTTGTGATCGGTATGAATAAGTTGACAGGAAAAAAGTTACTAAATCGTGAAGAAGTTGAACGCCAAATTATTTCAAGGGATCGTGAAATAGATAATACGTTTACAAAGGATTTGCAAATAACTGCTCTTCGTGGGGCCCGAAACTATACGGGTGATAAATTAATTCGTGTTGCTGCACCGCATAAACTGTTGGATCCCAAAAATGGGCCACTCATTGCGGTTCGATTGCATATCGTCAGCCGTAAAACCTTGGGCGGGCTCCAAACCAATTTATCTGGGCAAGTGCTTGGAGATGCAGGTTTAGCAATACCTGGACTCTACGCCGCCGGAGAAGTTTCCGGATTTGGTGGCGGGGGCGTTCATGGCTATCGTTCTTTGGAAGGTACATTTGTTGGGGGCTGTCTTTTCACAGGGAGAGCCGCGGGTCGTGCTATAGCAGCACAATTAGGGGAAAATAAAAAATGAAACTGAGCTGTTAATCAGTTTCATTTTTTATCCTCATTAATGTCGTTTATTCAACCAAAGTACACCTGACTTCGCAAGGCGTGGCAGTAAGCCAGTCATTGGTTGTTGCATCATATTGCCAAAGCCGTCAGATTTACCTAAGGAGCCAAGTGTTCCTTTCAATTTGATTTCTTTTGGCTTTTTCGGTTTTTTTCCGTTTAAAACGGCCATCAGGACATCGGCAACTTGCTCCCCTTGTTCTCCTGCGAGTTGTGCGCTGGGAGAATGTTCAGAGGAGGCGCAATCACCAACGACATAAACATGAGGCTGTTCCGGCACTTGATAATAGTCGTTCACGACGATTTTATCTTGTACATCTTTTTCAAAAGGCAACTCTCTTGCCAAATGGTTCGGTTGCACTCCCGCTGTCCAGATCGTGACATCATTGACGTAGCATACGCCGTTATTGCATACGCCATCTTTCTCCACATATTCGACGTTCGCATGATGCAGAATTTCTACATCATTTTTTAAAAACCAGTCGGATACATGGGCTTTAATTTTCGCGTCAAAGGGTCTTAATACGGACGCACCGCGATCAAGCAATCTGATGTTCAGATCTGGTCTGCTTTCCCTTATTTCGGATGCCACTTCGATCCCGCTTAATCCGGCACCAACTACGGTTACTTTTCCGTAAGCTTTTAAATTGCCGACTGCCATGCCTGTATGTCTGGCTTTGGAAAAGGTTTGGACACTTTCCGTGAATTCCGTTGCACCATCAACACCGTGGTAATTATCTTCACACCCGAGTGCGATAACTAAATAATCATAGGATACAATTTTAGTAGATTTTTTGAAGGAAATTTTCCGGTTTTCGGTATCAATTTGATTAACTTCAGCGTAAACATAGTTGACTCGATTATCGTCGGGAAATTCCATGCGTACATCAATTTCCGCTACAGTTCCTGCAGCTATCGTATAAAATTCCGTTTTTAAAGAATGATATGGATTTTTGTCAATTACCGTAATTTGTAAATCATCAGGAAGGTCTTTATCCAGCATATTAACTAATGTTTTGACGCCTCCATAGCCCCCACCCAAAATGACCAAATTCCTCATAATATAACCCCTCTGTTTAAAAAAATGTAAGCGTATCATGCCCTCTACTTAAAGATTAACAAAAATGTGTTAAGAAGACTAGGGAAATCATCGTTTTGAATAGACTGAAAACGACGGAATTATGTTATAATGACAAAAGGGGGGAAAGATCAGATGAGTGAAAAGGTAATACGTGCCATTCAAGATGATTATGCTGATGACTATGCTTGGTGTTATGGGTGCGGACGTTTGAATAAGGAAGGTTATCATTTACGAACAGGGTGGGACGGGGAACAGACGGTTACGATCTATCAGCCGCGTCCTGAACACATGGCGATTCCTGGTTTTGTTTATGGTGGATTGATTGCTTCAGTTATTGATTGTCACGGAACAGGTTCAGCGTCTTTGGCTTTGCATCGTAAAAACGGCTATGAACCTGGTGAAGGTATCGAACCGCCACGCTTTGTCACTGCGTCATTACATGTTGATTTTATCAAGCCCACACCGCACGATATTCCTTTAAAAGCGGTTGGAACGATTGAAGAAATTCACCCAAAAAAGTGGAAAATACATACGAAAGTTTTTGCGGATGATGTATGCTGTGCAAAAGGGGAAGTTGTTGCAGCTGTTATGCCGAAAACATTTGCACAAGGGTAAAATCTACAAGGATCTGAAAATAAGCGAGTAGAACTTGTCAGTATGGCGGGGTCTACTCTATTATTATGTTGCGAAGTTATTGCTAATTTGGGAGTTTTCATATAGATTAGGATAATATTTATCTTTTGGAGTGTCCATCATGTTGAAACTGGGTAAAATTTGCTTTCATATTATTATTTTATATTCCTTTTACTTACTTGGTAACTGGATTCAAATCAGTCTGAACCTTTTTATTCCGGGAAGTGTTATCGGTATGATCCTTTTGTTTATTTTACTTTTAATAAAAGGGGTCAAGCTAACCTGGGTTGAAGAAGGGGCAACGTTTTTAATTAATAACCTGGCATTGTTTTTTATTCCGGCTACTGTCGGTATTATTGATTATTTTTCCTTATTTTCGGGAAAAGGCTTTCTGCTTATCATTATCGTGCTTGTCAGCACAGCAATGGTGATGGCTGTATCAGGCAGGGTAAGTCAGCGTCTGGCCAGAAAGAGAGAGGGGCAGCGAAGTGGTTAACTTTTTCATAGGTGTATTGGGGATAGCGGCGACAATAGCCAGCTTCATCATTGCAACAAAGATTAATAGAAAAAAACCGTCTCCTTTAACACTGCCTGTATTGCTGGCTACATTTTCAATTGTGGTGTTGTTGCTGATCTTTAACATCCCTTATGAAACATACATGATCGGCGGGGAGTGGATTGATAAACTACTTGGCCCTGCGGTTGTAGCGCTTGCTTATCCGCTTTATACTCAGCGGGAGATTATTAAGCAGATAGCAGCCCCGATGATCATCGGTATTTTTGCCGGCGCTTTAGTCGGAATTACGACGGGCATTTTATTTACGAAACTGATCGGTTTTGATGATGCGATTATTTATTCGCTGAGCCCAAAGTCAGTAACGACACCTGTTGCCATGGATATAGCGAGTTCGATCGGGGGCATCCCTCCACTTGCAGTTGTCTTTGTCATGATTGCCGGGATTGGCGGGGGTGTCATGAGCTCGTTTGTTTTTAAGTGGACCAAAGTCAATAATTATATTGGGCGCGGTGTTGGCATCGGCAGTGCGTCACATGCGATTGGTACTGCAAAGGCAATGGAAAATAGCCGATTGGAAGGTTCTGTCGCAACGGTTGCTATGGTGCTGAGTGCGATCTTTGTTTCTATCCTGGCCCCGATTATCACAACAATATGGATTTAAAACAATAGGTTGACAATTATTGTTTTTCTTGTAATAATAACAATAATTAAATACTGGTACCTTTAATTCAGTCCTGTGAGACTGACAAGGACAGCGGAAATGATGAACTGGGGTGACATATATATGTTTACCATGTTCTTCATGATGAAAAGGCTTCTTGTCAGAAATGGCAAGAAGCCTTTTTTCTTCTGAATATGTGCTTCCGGTACCAGTTTCTTTTGTAAAAGAAACGGAGGAATTGGGATGAAAAAAATAGATTCAGAGTTTGCACTACAACCTGTTCCACAGGCTAATCGAAGCGGTTTTTGGAAAATGTTAGCTGTTATGCTTGGTTTAACATTTTTCTCAGCAAGCATGTGGGCTGGTGGCTCATTGGGACAAGGTTTAACATTTATGCAGTTTATCGGTATTATCATGGTAGGTAATTTAATCCTTGGATTATATACGGGGGCACTGGCTTACATTGCTGCAAAAACAGGATTATCTACGCATCTGTTGACGAAGTATGCATTCGGTGAGAAAGGTTCCTACTTATCTTCCTTTTTACTTGGTATCACACAGGTAGGATGGTTTGGAGTCGGTGTAGCAATGTTTGCTGTACCGGTGCAAAAAATAACTGGAATAAATGTTTATGTGCTTATTGCCATTGCAGGTGTTCTCATGACCGTGACAGCCTTCTTTGGAATGAAGGCATTAACGATCCTCAGTATTATCGCTGTACCCTCTATTACGATCCTGGGGAGCTCTTCGGTGATAAAAGCAACAGAAACAGCAGGTGGAATGCAAGGCTTGTTTGCTTATCAGCCTGTGGAAGCGCTCGGGCTGGCTGCTGCGTTAACAATCTGTATTGGATCATTCATTAGTGCGGGAACGTTAACACCTGATTTTACAAGATTTGCTAAAACTCCGCGTATGGCGGTGAGTACAACATTGATTGCCTTTGTTATCGGAAATTCACTCATGTTTCTATTTGGAGCAATTGGCGCGATTGCGATTGGAGAATCGGATATTTCAGAAGTGATGTATACACAAGGGTTAATTTTACCGGCCATTCTTGTTCTCGGGTTAAATATATGGACAACGAATGATAATGCGCTTTATGCATCGGGACTTGGTTTTTCAAATATTACTAAAATTGCAAAAGGTAAAATGGTTGTTTTAAATGGTATTATTGGAACAATTGCAGCGATGTGGCTTTATAACAATTTTGTCGGGTGGTTGAATATTTTAGGAGCTGCATTACCATCAATCGGAGCCATCGTTTTAGCAGACTTCTTTTTAATGAAACGGGGTAAGTATAAAAAGTTTGAAGAAATGAATTTTAAGGCAATTAATTGGAATGCCATCGTCGCCTGGATAAGTGGTGCAGGAGCAGCACAGTTTGCACCGGGTATTCCTCCAATTAATGCTTTATTGGGATCGGTAATTATTTATGTAGTGGTGACAAAGATCACCGTTTGGTTCAAAATGCAGTCACACATAAAAGCGAATGTAAAGGTGGGTTAATTAATGATCATTAAAAATGCTAATTTAAGAGGAAGAGAAGGGCGTTGGGACATACTAATAAGGGAAGGAAAAATTGGCAAGATCGGGCATAACCAGGTGGCGGAGACGGACGAGGAAATTATCGATGCGGAGGGTTCACTTGTGCTCCCTCCATTTATCGAGCCACATATTCATCTTGATACAACTCTAACAGCCGGTGAACCGGAATGGAATAAAAGTGGTACCTTATTTGAAGGTATACAGAGATGGACGGAGCGCAAGGAAACACTTACATTAGAAGATGTGAAAAATCGGGCAAAGACAGCAATTAAATGGCAAGTTGCGCAAGGGATTCAACATATTCGAACGCATGTAGATGTGACAGATCCTGATTTAACAGCATTGAAGGCACTGCTGGAGGTAAAAGAAGAGCTTGCATCCTGGGTGAATTTGCAACTCGTTGCATTCCCACAAGAAGGCATTTTGTCGTATCCGAATGGGGTGGAATTACTGGAAGAAGCACTGAAAATGGGTGCAGATGTCGTCGGCGGTATCCCACATTTTGAATTCACAAGAGAATATGGCGTAGAATCGATGAAAGTAGCTTTCGACCTTGCTGAAAAGTATGATCGTCTGGTTGATATTCATTGTGACGAAATTGATGATGAGCAGTCACGATTTGTTGAAGTGGTGGCGAAGGAAGCGTACGAACGAGGCTTGGGAAGTCGTGTAACTGCAAGTCACACGACTGCAATGGGCACTTACAATGACGCGTACACCTATAAATTGTTTCGCTTACTGAAAATGTCAGGTATTAATTTTGTTTCCAATCCACTTGTCAATATTCATTTACAAGGAAGATTTGATACGTATCCGAAACGCAGGGGTTTGACACGCGTAAAAGAGCTGCAGGAAGCCGGAATGAATGTTTGTTTTGGACATGATGATATTTTTGATCCATGGTATCCACTCGGAACCGGAAACATGCTTCAGGTATTGCATATGGGTATCCATGCTTCACAGTTAATGGGATATGAACAGATCGTTCATTCAATGGATTTAATCACCAAGAACAGTGCAAAAACGCTCGATATTGAAGCTGATTACGGCATCGCAGAAGGCAAACCTGCCAATTTAATTATCTTGGACGCAGAAAATGAGTATGAAGCGATCCGCAAGCAAGCTTGTGTACGCTATTCCATTCATCGTGGTGAAATTATTGCAGAAACGAAACCACAGGAAACGTCAGTACAATTTGCAGGGTTAGGGGAAAGGGTCAACTTTAATAGATAATATTGAAAATGGGCACACCATCTATCTTAAGGGTGCTCTATTTTTGATGGATTCACTTTGATGAATTGTGATAAAATACAATTATTCGTACAAATTATTAACTTACCACAAGAGAGGAACCTGCCAAATGAAACGTGTATTTTCTGGGAAAACAAAAGATGTATATGAGCTGGAAAACGGGCATTTTTTGCTTCAATTTAAAGATGATGTAACAGGTGAAGATGGCGTGTTTGACCCTGGTGCAAACACGGTCGGTCTTACGATTGAAGGTGCTGGAAAAGCAGGGTTACGCTTAACAAAGTTCTTTTTCGAAAAATTAAAGGAAAAGAACATCCCGACCCATTATATTGATGCAAATATAGATGAAGCAACCATGACAGTTGTTCCAGCTACCGTATTCGGTGAAGGTCTTGAAGTCATTTGTCGCTACAAGGCAGTGGGCAGTTTCCTGAGACGTTACGGAAAATACGCGGACGAGGGACAGCAGCTTGATGCGTTTGTTGAGGTGACATTGAAGGATGATGAGCGGAACGATCCCCCGATTAATGCGGATGCACTTGCGATGCTCGGGATTTTAGCACATGAGGAATATCAGACTTTAAAAACATTAACAGTTGAAATTTCCGAAGTTGTAAAAGAAGCGTTGGCTCAACAAGGGGTTGACCTTTATGATATCAAACTGGAATTCGGCAGAGATGCAAACAATCAAATCATACTTATTGACGAAATTTCCGGGGGTAATATGCGGGCGTATAAAGACGGGCAGTATATTGAACCACTCGTACTTGCAGAAATGATTGTTGGTGAATAAGGAAAATGAGAAGTGTGTCTTGCAGCATTGTTGCCGGGCACATTTTTTAAAAAATAAAAAAACAAAAAAATTAGGGCTTTATTTGCTTGTAACAAAGTAAGCCACGTCCAGCTTCGACGTACAACTCTTTTCGGTGGGACGAGCATTCACGTGCAGTCTCAGTCCCAGGGCACAGGTTGTACGTTGCTGAACGGGCGCTTGCGCTTTTGTTCAAAAATATGCTTGATAACATGGTATAATAGTTGTGTAAAGATAATGTGAAAACGCTTTTTAGTTTTTTTACCTGTTAAATCTGGATTTTGATAAGAAAAATTAATTTTTCATGTTGTAATAGCAATTTAACACATTTTTTTTCTGAGAAAATGGCTTTTTCGACTTTTGCCTTTTAAGTGAAGTCGCGTTATATTCACTTTGTAACGAAGCGAAGGGAGGTATACACCTATGGATGAGGTCAATTTAGACGAGCGTATGGGGCGTCTTGAAGTGATGATGCAACAGCTCATTGATATGGTTGGTAAAAACAACGAAAGAATCACTGCAATAGAGTTACGTCTTGATGGTATGGAGTCGCGTCTTGATAGCGTGGAATCACGTCTTGATAGTATGGAAGAAAAGCAAAACAGTATGAACACACGCTTGGAAGAAATAAAAAGTGAACAAAGTGAAATGAGTGAAAAGGTCGGACGCATTGATGATGCATTCGATCAGACGAATTTTGATACACTGGCATTGAACAAGTGTATGTTTAGAATGGAGTCGGACATCGAACGATTAGAACAGCAATAGTCTTTCAAATAATGGATGTGTGTTTGGTGATTTCCACCAGGCGCACTTTTGTTTTTGTCCAAAGATAAGAATGTATAAAATTTAGGGCTTAATTTAGCTTGCAACAGAATATGCCATGTCCAGCTCCAGCGCCCAGCAACTAGCAGATGTTTTGGTGGGACGAACGTAGTGCAGTCCCAGAGTGCTCCAGTTTGTGCGTTGCTAAACGGGCGCTTGCGCTTTTCTTAGGGATTCCCGCGCTTTATTCGGGGATCTTCATGCGTTTGAATATGACTCACTGTGCTGGAAGAGTGGCAATACATGACACTTGTCATACCTTCTCGTTGACAAGTATGACTTCAATTGTCTTTGGCAATTCTTTAGGATAGAGAATATACGCATTATCTAATTGAAAAAAATAATATAACCACTCTATTCTAGGGGGCCAAATCATGAGTAAACAAAAACAAGCACAATTACGAAAAAATGTTGCGCCATTTGCGAAATCGGATAAAAAGGCTGGCATCATGCAACTCATCAATACCCTTCTTCCCTTTTTCTTACTTTGGTTTCTTGCCTATCAAAGCTTATCTGTTTCTATTTGGTTAACGCTCGCATTATCAGTTTTAGCATCAGGGTTCGTCATCCGCATCTTTATTATTTTCCACGACTGTACACATCAATCTTTTTTCAAGAGTCCAAAGGCCAATCGGATCATTGGAACGATTACCGGGATCATTACATTGTTCGCTTTTGAAAAATGGAAACGGGATCATGCCATTCATCATGCGACAAGTAGTAATTTAGATAAACGAGGCACCGGTGACGTCTGGGTCATGACGGTTGATGAGTACGTGCAAGCTTCCTTCTGGGGAAGGTTAGCATACCGTCTTTATCGTAACCCGATTGTGATGTTTGGTTTGGGGCCGATCTATCTTTTCTTAATATCCAATCGTTTTAATCGCAAAGGAGCGAGACGAAGAGAACGTATGAACACGTATATCATCAATACGTCGATCGTGGTGATCTACGGTCTGTTGATTTGGGCGATCGGCTGGCAGGCATTTTTGATTATCCAGCTTCCTATTCTGTTTATAGCAGGATCGCTGGGGATCTGGTTGTTTTATGTGCAGCATCAGTTTGAGGATTCTTACTTCGAAAATGAGGATGAATGGGATTTTGTAAAAGCTGCTGTTGATGGCAGTTCTTACTATAAGCTGCCGAAAGTATTGGAGTGGCTGACTGGCAGCATCGGTTATCACCATGTACACCACCTCAGTCCACGAGTGCCAAACTATAAATTGGAAGAAGCACATGAATCGACTCCGCCATTGAAACAGGCAACGACCATTACACTCACGTCCAGTTTGAAATCCATTCGTTTCCGGCTTTATGATGAAGCGAACAGGTCATTTGTCAGTTTTAGAGAAGTGAAACATCTGCTTCGCAAACCGAAACAGTCTATCCAAATCACACCGAGAAAGTCTAGTTTTCAGGAAAAATAAATTACTTCGGAAGGACCCTTCAATATGTTATTGGAGGGTTTTCTTGTTATACTTGATATAACGTAGGGCTCTTTTCTTGAAAATAAGGACCGGGTCTGCACATAAATGCTCGTCTCACCGAAGACATTTGCGGTTACACGTCACAGTATTTGACACAAGATCTATAAACTGCGACGTAAGAGCATGTTGATATTCAAATACGTGTGCTGTTGCTGCCGTCCGGGATCGATCCGGGCGGATGCTTTCCGCGGGCACGGCCTTAGCCTCCTCGAGAAGACCACTCTGCGGGGTCTTCGGACACGTGCTATTCCCGCAAATGTTTTCGGTGGGTCGAGTAATCGCAGACCCAGGAGTCACCGCCCTCCTCTCACCCGGACTGGTAAAGCTATTTACGTAAATATTCTTTGTCACTTCATCAGCTAAAGAATTCTGTTATTAGCAAACACTATACCAGCAGCCCGTATACATGCCCCTTCATAGGGGTATGCCGGCGTTGGGCGCAAAGCCCGCCTTTAGTCGGCCCTCCTTATCATAACGGGAGGAAAGGCATCGATGAGACCCTCGAGTAGCGAAGCGCGAGGAGGCTCAGCAGCCGCCCGCGGAAAGCGAAGTGTATACGGGCTGCGGCCGGAAAGGGAAACTTGTTATATTAACATCGTTACAAATCTTACACAAATAGAAGTTATGTCGCAATTTATATCAACTGCGGCATGATACGGTTTAAACTAATGAAGTAAAGGAGGTTCCTCATGCCAAAGCCGAATTGGTTTCACATTATTCCAAGAAACACAGGATTGAGCTCCTATGCTTGGATTATTTTTTGTATACTGCCATTCTATTTTGTTGTTTTCAGATCATCATCTGCACTGGAAATCATTTTTGGCATTGTGATGATATTGTTGTTTTTCACAGCATACAGGGTGTCTTTTCTCTCTGAAAAAGAATGGACAGTCTATGTGTCTGTCAGTGTTGAAATAGCCATAAGCCTGCTGATGACGCTATTTTTAGGTTATGTTTATTTCTCTCTATTCATCGCTTTTTACATCGGAAATATTCAAAATAAAGCCGGATTCCTAACATTATATATTGTTCATCTTGCTACAACGATACCGGCAATTGGTGCCCGGTTCTTTATCCAAAGCGAGGCGTTGTTTTCGCAATTACCTTTTATTATAATTTGTGTTATTGGTGTTATTTTACTGCCGTTTACGATTTATAATCGCAATAAGCAGGAAAGACTGGAAGGTCAATTAGAAGATGCCAACAAAAAAATATCCCAATTGATGGTGGTGGAAGAACGGCAGCGTATTGCCCGCGATCTCCATGACACTTTAGGTCAAAAACTCTCATTGATCGGGTTAAAAAGTGATCTGGCCGGTAAGCTCATTGACCGCAAGCCTGAAACGGCAAAATCGGAAATCAATGATATTCATCAAACGGCAAGGACCGCATTGAAAGAAGTCCGTGAGATGGTATCGGAAATGAAAGGTGTAAAAATAAGCGAAGAAATCATTCGTATTCGGCAAATTTTGCGAGCAGCTGATATTAACCTTCACCTGGAAGGTAACCCAAATATTACAAATACCCCTTTACTCGTTGAAAATGTGCTAACGATGTGTTTAAAAGAGGCGGTAACGAATATAGTCAAGCATAGCCAGGCTTCCAGTTGCCATATTTCCATTACACAATCCCCTACGGAAGTGATGATCAAAGTGCATGACGATGGCATTGGTTTCCCGGAGAAAATAGATACCCTCCAAGAAAATGGCCTTCAGGGAATGAGAGAGCGGCTTGAGTTTGTGAACGGCAGCCTGGAAATCGAATCAGATGACGGAACAACATTATATATTCGCGTGCCTAATGTGATTCAACAAACAGGAGGAGATTAACGTGATTCGGATTGTGATTGCTGAGGACCAGCGGATGCTGCTTGGCGCACTTGGATCTTTACTGGATTTAGAAGAAGATATGGAAGTTGTCGGTAAGGCGAGAAATGGGGAAGAGGCCATTACACTGGTGAAGCAGCTTCAACCCGATATTGGTATAATGGATATTGAAATGCCGCTAAAAAGCGGGTTGGATGCAGCGGAGGAATTAAAGGATCAAGCCTGTAAAGTGATTATTTTAACGACATTTGCAAGGGCCGGTTATTTTGAACGTGCACGAAAAGCGGAAGTGAGTGGCTATTTATTAAAAGATAGTCCCAGTGAAGAACTGGCAAACTCTATCCGTGCGATTATGGATGGCCGAAAAGTGTACGCACCGGAGCTTGTTGACATGGCATACGGGGAAGTTAATCCGCTCACAGCACGGGAAAAACAGGTTATCAGTTTGATAGCTGAGGGGAAAAGCACAAATGAGATAGCCAAACAGCTTTTCATTACCAATGGCACAGTTCGGAATTATATATCCGTTATCTTAGATAAACTTGAAGTAACTAACCGGATTGAGGCAATTTCTAAATTCAAGGAAAAAGGCTGGTTGAAGTAAACAGAAAATTCATGTTTAAAATGAATAAGAAAAGTGTAAGTACAATGTAAGGAGGTATTACATTGTGCAAAAATAAAAAGCTAATCATTACCTTATTTTTACTTATGCTCGTGCTGGTCATTTCTGCCTGTAGCGGTGGCAATGATAATGATGGTGCTTCAGATGAGCAGGATGGCAGTGAGAAAACAGCACAAAATGGCGACGCATCAAGCGGGGAAGCTATTTATGAAAGTAACTGTATGTCTTGCCATGGCGCGGATGGTGAGGGGGAAAATGGTCCTGATTTAACAGGCGAAAGTGATTATGATGAGGTTGTAGATCAAGTGAAAAAAGGCGGCGGTAGTATGCCGGCATTTGAAGATGACCTTTCTGAACAAGAGATTAATGACGTGGCTGCATTTATAACAGAAGAAGTGGCTGGATAAAAAACTGTAAGAAAAAAGATCAAGCGAATGATAACTGCGCCCCTGCCCAGTGTCATTTGCCTGATCTTTTTTAGGTGTAAATTCGCTGATATAACCTTATTCACATTTTAAATTTGGTGGTTCTTTGATTTCTTCGGCAACCCTGTCTTCCGTAACGTGAACTTGGAAGGTCTTTCCGCTATAAACGTATTTAAATATACCGTTATTAAAGTCCGTTCCGATCTCTTTATAGAAAATACCTTCGTATTGGTTCTTTTTTGATTTTGTAAAGCTCAGTTGATAGCCGTCCTGATCTTTTTGTAAAAATCCGCGTACACCTTTTTCATAAGTGGTGTCTGCTGCACTTTTGATCCGTCTGTCTACAGATACGATATGAATATCAATAAAAGATGTCATTTCCCGCTGAAGCGCATTAACAAAGGAACCTTTTGTTATTTCTTCCCATCTATTTTGAGGCGTTTGGCCAATAATGATTTGGGTTATATTAAATTTATGTGCCACTTCCGAGATGACTTTAACAGATGGGCGTTTTTCATTGTCGCGAACGAGAAACTCCTCTGCATCTAATTCTTCACAGAGTTCCTCCCACCGGTCAACATAGCTGGATTTCTCCTCATCGAATTTATCATATGGCAGCGGGTCTACCGTTAATACATATAAAGGACAATCAAGCATGTCAGCTAATTGATAACCACGTCTGATCAGTCGTTCACCGTTTGGTCCGTAATATACACAAACTAAAATACTTTCATCCATACGGCCTTTTACTCTTTTCACGACGCCATCACCTCTTCTACTCATTTCAATATCGTATGTTACGATTTTATTCTATCCGCTTGAAACGGATATTATTTTAACACGTTCTGACCGATTCGTATATACCTTATTAGGAAAAAGATTTGCTGCCTCTTCTATCACTATAGCATAAGCGATTGAAAGGGATTTTACCAGCCCATTTTTAAAGGCCGTTTAATCGTTTAAAGTGCACTGGAGTCTTGTTTAGTATATAATTGACTAAGAAAAAAATTACCATCTTTGCAATGTTTTTATATTCCCTTATGGTTGTATCCTATTTCTTTCAACGTATATCGTTCCTGATAGCAATACACCCTGTTACATATACTACTATGAGAAAAACTATTTTCAACTACTTTATGAACAACATGACTAGACTACATATAGGAGGTTTCAGCTTGTTAACTGTGAATTTGGCGATCTTTATTCCGTTTATAGCTGCCGTGTTTATTCCATTCTTAACGAAAAGACTTTCACGGTTACATATAGGCTGGTTTGTACTGGTTATTCCGGCAGCTTTGTTTATTGGCCTTGCGCGTTATATACCATCTGTAGCGCTTGGCAAAACGTTTTTACATACAACCACGTGGATTCCGTCTTTTGATATTCATTTCAGCACCTACCTTGATGGACTTAGTATGATCTTCGGATTGTTGATCACCGGTGTTGGAACATTAGTTGTCCTTTACTCCATTTACTATTTATCTCCAAAAGAATCTTTGCAGCATTTTTATGTTTATTTACTGCTATTTATGGGAGCTATGCTCGGTGTTGTCTTTTCAGATAATATCATGGTGTTGT
>Ga0209487_1002781_pt1 | contig 14050 bp, 13 predicted proteins | sample Poulit2012_FD_187524 | JGI IMG/M metagenome (GOLD analysis project Ga0209487, IMG submission 187524) | Agricultural soil microbial communities from Georgia to study Nitrogen management - Poultry litter 2012 (SPAdes) (version 2) | ecosystem: Environmental > Terrestrial > Soil > Agricultural land... | reverse complement strand
AGCCCGGGCATCCTGGCGGGCCCGGGCGATCAGGGCGCGGTCGGTGACCACGCGCAGCAGTTTCAGCGACCTGGTTCGACCGGACTGGGCCGAGCCGAGTACATCGCCTTCCTTGCGCATCTTCAAGTCTTTCTCCGCCAACACGAAACCGTCATCGGTCTGCTCCAGGATCTGCAGTCGCTGGTGGGCCTCACTGCCAGGTTCGGCGGCAGTCACCAGCAGACACAGTCCCGCCTCGGTGCCCCGCCCGACCCGGCCGCGAAGCTGATGCAACTGGGACAGACCGAACCGGTCGGCATCCAGGACCACCATCACCGTCGCCTCGGGTACGTCCACTCCGACCTCCACCACCGTGGTGGTGATCAGCAACGGAGTACGCCCGTCGGCGAATGCGGTCATCACCGCGTCCTTCTCCTCGGCCGGTAGCCGGCCGTGCAGGACACCCTGGGGAATGCCGGCCAGGGCCTGGTGCTCGGCGAGCATCTCGGCGACCTGGGTGACGTTGCTCATCGATGCTGCCCCTGAGGCCCGGGGCGCGGCAGCGCTGGCACCTCCGGCGCCTGCCTCGGTCCGGTCCGGGCCGAGCACACTGGCCGCCCCCTCCGGTTCGATCAGGTCGGCCCCTTCCTCCTCGGTGCCCGCCGAGATGCGGGGGGCGACGACGTAGGCGCGGTTTCCGGCTTCCACCTCCTCGGCGATCTTCGTCCATACCCGCTCCAGCCAGCGGCTCTTGGCGGCCGGTACCAGATGGGTCGTGACCGGGGCCCGCCCGGCTGGGATCTCTCGTAGCGTGGAGACGTCCACGTCGCCGAAGAAGGTCATCGCCACCGAGCGTGGGATGGGGGTGGCGGTCATGTATAGCTGGTGCGGCAGCACCGTGCTCTTGGCGCGTAGCGCCTCCCGTTGCTGCACGCCGAACCGGTGCTGTTCATCGATGACCGTCAGACCCAGGTCGGCGAACTGGACCTGGTCCTGCAGCAAGGCGTGGGTGCCGATCACGATGCCCGCGGCTCCCGAAGCAATCTCTGCCAGCATCTGGCGTCGGCGGGCGGCGGTCATCGACCCGGTCAGCAGGGCGATCCTGGTGGCCCCATCGGCGGCACCGAGCATGCCGCCCTGGCCCAGGGGGCCGAGCAGGTCGGCGATAGTGCGCGCGTGCTGGTGGGCCAGCACCTCGGTGGGTGCCAGCAGCGCCGCCTGGCCACCGGAGTCGACCACCTGCAGCATGCCGCGCAGGGCCACGACCGTCTTTCCGGAGCCGACCTCACCCTGGAGCAACCGCTGCATGGGATGTGCTTGGCTGAGATCGGTGGCGATCTCAGCGGCGACCTGGCGTTGTCCCTCGGTGAGGGTGAAGGGCAAGGCGGCATCGAAGGAATCGACCAGCGCCCCGGCGCGGCCGGGGCGGGCGGTGGCGTCGTTGGTGGCGATCTGGGCACGGCGGCGGGCCATCACCGTCTGCAGCAGGAACGCCTCCTCATACCGGAACCGGTGCAGCCCATCGCGGTATCCGTCCATCGAGGTGGGCTGGTGCACGGCGTGCAGGGCGGTATCCAGGTCCATCAGGCCTCGCTCGGTCAGCACCGAGTCCGGCAGGGCCTCCCGCACTCCGGCCCCGTCCAGGTCAGCCAGCACCAGAGCCATCGCATCCCGGATCAATTTCATCGGCGCCTCGGCGCTGGCGGGGTAGACCGCGAGGTACTCCTCGCCGGCGGAGCGGGGAACACCCCGTTCCAGGGCCTCCAAGTCAGCGTGCAGGTTCTGCACGTCCCGCTCCAGGGCCGTCTCGGGGTCGAGGGCCAGAAAGCTCGCGGACTTGAACTGGATCGTGCCATAGCGGTGGGAGGCCACACCGTTGATCTCCACCCGGGAACCGGGTTCCAGGCTCTTGCGGATGGCCATATCCATCTTCTTGCCGTGTCCGAAGAACACCGCTTCGCCCCGAGTGCGGCCGTCGGTGAGGGTCACCGTGGTCAGATACAGACCCCGGCGGCGGGTCGGGCGGCCACGGATCTGCACCACCTCGACCACCACGCTGACGTACTCCCCCTCGCGGACTTCCGCCAGCGAACTGTAGCGGGCGGTGTGGTGGAGCTTGCGGGGGTAGTGGTAGAGCAGTTCTCGCGGGGTGGTGATGCCCAGGCTCGCGGCGAGTGGTTTGGCGGCGGAGCCCACGATCTTCTCCAGGGCCCTGCTCGGGCGCACCCCTTCCGGCATACCCGCGCCCCTCTGTGTGGTCTGGTCGAGTGTGGTCTAGTCGAGTGTGTGTTCTGGTCGAGTCAGGGTGCTCGAACCGTTGTAATGCGTGTTCATCGTATCTGCGGGTCCTGACAACCCGCGGCAAGGACCGCACCCGTGGGCCTATCGCCCGGGTCCGGGCCCAGTGATGAGGTTCACCCCCACCGCCCATCGGCAGCGTTGTGAGCCGCCAGGATCGTGCAGTATCCTGTACCGGTTGCCCTTGCGGGCGTGCGGGCCGGAAGTTCTGTGTCCCGCGGACATTCACCAGCCTGCGTCGCCGATCTTGAGCGGTGACGAGCACACGACCAACCAAGGAGATCCCCGTGGCTGCCACGTGCGACGTCTGCGCCAAGTCACCGAGTTTCGGTCACAACATTTCCCACTCCCACCGCCGCACCAAGCGTCGCTGGAACCCGAACATCCAGAAGGTTCGCACCGTGCAGAACGGCGCTCCCAAGCGCCTGAACGTGTGCACCTCATGCCTGAAGGCCGGCAAGGTCGTGCGCGCCGTCTGAGGCTCGCTTCTCCGCCGGCTCCGGCCGGCCTAGTCCAGGAGTCGTCCACCGTTGGGTGGGCGACTCCTCGTATGTCAGGCGGCGGTTACTCGCCGGCGCACCGGTCAGCGATGTGCCTGGTCAGCGATGTACGTAGTCGACCAGCTGATCACGCTCGGCCTGCAACTCATCGATGCGGTGCTTGACGATGTCACCGATGGACACGATGGCTCGCAACTGTCCGTCGACGACGACCGGCAGGTGACGGATCCGCTTCTCGGTCATCGTCCGGGCCAGGGTCTCCAGATCATCGTCAGGCACGCAGGTGGTCACCCCGCTGGTCATGATTGCCGAGACGGCACGCCCGAGCACGTCAGCGCCATCCCGGTGCAACTCGCGCACCACGTCACGTTCGCTCACGATCCCGGCCACCGAGGCCCCCTCATCGGCCGAGACGATCACAGCACCCACCCGGTGCTCATCGAGGATGGCCAGCAACTGTTCCACCGTCGCATCCGGGGCAATCGTAATGACCGCCTCGCCTTTGCGACGGATAACCTCTGAGATACGCATACCCCACGATACCTCGCCGTGACTCAGATCACATCCTGGTTGGCGCGCGAGTGCCCGCCGCTACTGGAGTGCGCCCGCCCCGCCGGACGCCGTCACTCAGCCGGCGAAGTGATCCCATCCGGTGCGCCCCGCCGGGCGATAGCCATCGACCAGCACACCGGGACCAGAACCGGTCGGCTCCTGCACCGCCCCGATCACCCGGAAACCTGCTGGGAGCCCCGCTTCGGGGGCAAAGGTAGCCAAAAGGGCGTGGTCCTCTCCCCCGCTCAGCACCCACTCCAGCGCCTGGCTCCCGCCAGCTTCGGCAGCCGGTTCCACGGCGGTGAGGTCTGCCTGCAACCTCCCCGTGTCCACCGAGATAGACACACCGGATGCGGTGGCGATCCGCCCGGCGTCGCGGACCAGGCCATCGGAGACGTCCAGCAGTGCCGTGGCCCCTGCGTGCCGGGCGGCGGGGCCGGCAGCCAACGGTGGCTCGGGCCGCAAGAATGCCCGGACCAGCTCACCACCTGCACCGGGATCGGCCTGTAACAGCGACAACCCCGCTCGCGCCCGGCCCAGTACTCCGCTGACCGCGAGCACATCCCCGGGACGGGCGCCGTCGCGCAACACTGCCCGGCCACCGTCCAGCGTGCCGTGAGCGGTCACCGCCACCACCACCTGCTCTCCGGCTGCCAGATCTCCGCCGACTACGCCCACCCGGTGCGGACCGCAGGCCTGGGCGAATCCCTCAGCCAGACCGGCGACCCAGTCCACCTCCAGGTGCCCGGGCAGCACCAGGGCCACCACGACGGCGGTGGGCCGGGCGCCCATCGCGGCGATATCAGCCAGGTTCTGCATCGCCGACCGGTAGCCCAGATCGGCGCTGGTCCCCCAGCGCAGATCGAAGTGCCGATCCTGCACCAGTACATCTGTGCTCACCACCAGCCGCCCGTCGGGTGCCGACAGGACGGCGGCGTCATCGCCGGGTCCGAGCTCGACGGCGGGGCCTTGGGACAGCCGCGGAATGATGATGGCAAGCAGTTCATCCTCACTCACCGCTGCCACCTGCATGGCCGTGAGCCTAACAACGCTGAGGGGCGTGCAGCAGCCGCCACCGGTGCCGGATACGGTGAGCAGATGCGACCTCTAGCCCCACTGCGTCGTCGTCGAGGAGCACTGGCGATCCTGGGCAGCCTGGCCGCAGTCGCACTGCTGGCCGGCTGCGCGGGGGCGGTGAACACCGCGCCGGCTCCCTACGCCGCCGATCCGTTGTGCGCCGAGGTGCTGCGCACCAGCCCGGCGACGCTCGGCGGTCAGGAGGAACGCTCCACCACCAGCCAGGCCTCCGGGGCGTGGGGGGACCCGGCGATCAGCCTGCGCTGCGGGGTTGAACCACCCGGGCCGACCACCGACCGTTGTCTAGCCGTCAGCGGCCCCACCGATGAGGTCGTGGACTGGGTGATGACCGAGGAGGGCACCGATCAGGGCGAGGAGGGCAGCTGGACCTTCACTACCTTCGGGCGTTCGCCGGCGGTGGAGGTGGTGATCCCGGTCCAGTTCGCCGGCGATGCGCCCACCGAAATCCTGGTGGAGTTAGAGACAGCGATCCAACTCATCCCCCAGACCCGGCAGTGCCTGTGAGGACGCTGAGCTGATGGCAGCAGTGGGCGACTTCGACGTAACCGTATTCGGCGCGAGCGGGTTCGTCGGCCGCTTGATCGCCCGGCATCTGGCCCGGCACGCCCCGCCCGGCCTGCGGATCGCGCTCGCCGGTCGCAACCCGGAGAGGGTCGAGTCCGTACGGGCATCGTTAGGGCCCGCAGCGCGCAACTGGCCGGTGCTGACCGTGGACGCTCAGGATTCGGTGGCCCTAGCTCAGATGGCACGGCGGTCAGCGGTGGTGGTCACCACCGTCGGCCCCTACCTGCGCCAGGGGCTACGGCTGATTGACGCGTGTGCGCGCGCGGGTACCGACTACATCGACCTCACCGGGGACACGCTGTTCATCCGCGAGTCGATCGAACGTGCCCATCAGCTGGCCCGGCGCAGCGGCGCCCGGATCGTGCATGCGTGCGGTTTCGACTCCATCCCCTCCGACCTGGGTGTCCACCTGTTGCACCGCCAGGCACATGCTGAGGGCGCGGGCCCGTTGACCGACACCACGTTGTGGGTGCGGTCGATCAAGGGCGGGGTCAGCGGCGGCACCGTGGCCTCGATGCGGGACCAACTGCAGCAGGCTCGGCGCGATCCGCGGGCCCGTGCGGTATTGGCAGACCCGCACGCACTCAGTGAGCACGCCGCTAGGGCTCGGGGGCAGCAGGACATCCGGGCCCCGTTCCGCGAGGGGTCCACCGGGCGATGGGTTGGCCCATTCGCCATGGCGACAATCAATACCAGGATCGTGCGTCGCAGCAACGCCCTGCACCCCGGCGGCTACGGCCCACGATTCCGGTATCGGGAGGTCGTCCCGTTCGGCCCAGGCTGGCGAGGACGGCTGCAGGCGAGCGCCATGTCCGCCGGAATCGGTGCCCTGACCCTGGCCATGACCACTCCTGGGTTGTCCCATGTGCTGGATTCCTTCCTCCCCGATCCGGGACAGGGTCCTAGCGCCCAGGTCCGGGCCGCCGGCCACTTCCGCTTCCAGATCGGCACCACCACCGAGCAGGGCATCCGGTATCTGGCCACGGTGGCAGCCCAGGGCGATCCGGGCTATGCGGCCACGGCAGTGATGTGTGGCGAGTCTGCGCTGAGCCTGGCCACCGACGACCGCCGCGAGGGAAGCGGCGGGGTGCTCACACCGGCGAGGGCCATGGGCGATGGGCTGATCGAGAGGCTCCGGACCCAGGGGTTCACGATCGAGGCCACCCGGTATGAACCGGGTTCACGCCGGGCCGGCTAGGCTGGCGAGCTGTCCCGGGACGCCTAGGGCTCGGAACGGCCTGACCTCAGCGCAGCCCGGTGGGGCGTTCCAGGGCCAGTTCGATCAACTCACTGATCAGGTCCGGATAGTCCAACCCGGACCGCTGCCAGAGCATCGGGAACATCGAGAACGGCGTAAAGCCGGGCATCGTGTTGATCTCGTTGACCAGCACCTGACCGTCGGTGGTGTAGAAGAAGTCCACCCGGGCCAGTCCCTCACACCCCAGGGCCTCGAAGGTCTGGGCGGCCAACTCCCGCACCTGCTCGGTCACCTCCGCCGGCAGCTCAGCCGGCCAGAGCAGGTTCACACTGTCGGGGTCGAAGTACTTGGCTTCGAAATCGTAGAACCCGTGCTCGGTGCCGGTGACCTCGATTTCCCCGGGGATCGTGGTCCGGGGCGGATCATCGCCGCGGCCCTGCAGCACCGCGCACTCCACTTCCCGGCCATCGATCGCGGCCTCCACGAGCACCTTGGGATCGTGCTCCTGGGCAGCGGCTACGGCCCCGTCCAGCTCGCCGGGCCGGTCCACTTTGGTCACGCCCACACTGGAGCCCGCACGGGCGGGCTTGACGAAAACCGGCCAGCCCAGCTCGGCCACGCGCCGGCGCGCCTGCTCGGCGTCAGTACGCCACTGCCGCGGGGTGATCACCGTGTACGGGCCGATCGGCAGGCCGGCAGCGGCCAGTACTGACTTCATGTACTGCTTGTCCATCCCGGCAGCCGAAGCCAGCACCCCCGAGCCGACGTAGGACAGACCGGCCAGTTCGAGCATCCCCTGGACCGTGCCATCCTCACCGAACGGGCCGTGCAACAACGGCAGTACGACGTCGACGGCCGCCAACTCGGTAGGCACCTCTCCCGGCGGCTGGACCGTTATCGCTCCGGGTGAGTTGCCCAATGGCAGCGTCAGCCGGCCGTGCTCCTCGCTCACCGCCGGTAAGTCAGCGGTGCCGTCCAGTTCCCATCGTTGGGGGTCATCGGCGGCAAGCACCCACTGGCCGGTGGGCGAGATCCCGACCGGGACCACCTCATAGCGGTCCCGGTCGATCGCACCCAACACCCCGGCAGCGGTAGCGCAACTGATCGCGTGTTCATTGCTGCGGCCACCGAACAGGACGGCCACGCGGACCCGTGAGTTGGAAGTCATCGAGATGAGCGTACCCGGGCCGGACAGCGTTGGTGGGCGGTCGGTGGGCAGTCGATGGGCAGTCGGCGGCGCACGGTGCGCTCAGTTGCGGGCCAGGTGGCTGCGCAGGAAGTCCAGTGCGGCTGGGTAGGCATCCAGCCGGTTGGTGCGCTTGGCCAGGCCGTGGCCCTCATCGGCGTAGACCCGCAGTTCGCAGGGCACCCCGGAGCGGGTCAAGGCGGCCTCGATCTGCTCTGCCTCGGACAGCGGTACCCGCGGGTCGTTCGCACCGTGGATGACGAAGAGCGGGGCGCGGATCTGGTCCAGATAGGTGATCGGCGAGGCCTCGATCAGGAACTGCCGGTCATGTTCCAGCGAGCCGTACTCACGCTCCCGGTAGGCGCGGCGATAATCGGCGGTGTTCTCCAGGAAGGTCACCAGGGAGGACATCCCGACTATGTCGACTCCGGCAGCCCACAATTGTGGCTGCATCGACACCCCGGCCAGCACCATGTACCCGCCGTAGGAGCCACCGTAGAGCGCACTGCGGTCCTGATCCAGCCCGAGCTCGGGCAGCCAGGCATGGAGGGCGGCCAGATCCGCAACCGAGTCCAGTCGCCGGTGCCCATCGTCTAGGGAGACCCAACGCTTGCCGTACTCGGCCGATCCGCGCACGTTCGGCACCAGCACGGTCAGGCCGATCGTGGCCAGCGCCTGAATGATCGGCGAGAACCCCTGGTAGGACGCTGATTCGGGGCCACCGTGGATGTGCAACACGCTGGCTCCGGCCAGCTGCGGGTCCGGGTCCGCGGCGTAGACGAAACACGGGATCTGCTCCCCGTCCGGCGTGGGCACCCGATGGACCGTCGGGGCACGGAAGACGGCACGCAACTGCGGATCCGTCTCGGCCGCGGCGGAGGCCACCAAGGTCACCTCCCCAGTGCCGGCATCGACGAGGTACACCGCCCCGGGTTCAGTGGGGGTGGACCCGGAGACGACCAGCCGGCTCCCATCGGCTGACCAGGTCACCGACGGTGTGCCCAGAGCCGGGATGTCCAGAGTGTGCCGTAGGGAACCGTCGGACTCGTGCAGGCTCAGCGGGAAGGTGCCATCGACGTGGCGACCGATCAGCATCGCCGAGGCATCCGGAGCGACCCAGTTGGTCAGCCCCGTATGGTCGTCCTCGACCAGCACCTCCCAGTGCCCCCCGTCCAGGCTGACCCGGTAGATGGCCGAGTACTCCCGATTGTGGTTACTGGTCAAGATCAGCGCGCGATCGCCGGCGGTCCATGCCGGCTGCCCGTGCGTGGCGTACTCCTCGGGATCGGTGATGATCCCGGGACGCTGGGCGTGCGGGCCGACCACCTCCACCACCGTGGAGGTGGGCTGCAGGCTCAGGCGGACCACGGCGGCGCTGCTGCCGTCCTGGGAGACCTGAGCCCCGGCGACGAAACCACCGTCGTCGTAGATCACCTCCTCGGCACCGGTGCTCCAATTGCGCACCACGAGGTCCATATCCACGCCATTGCGGCGATTGGTGGTGTAGACCAGCGAGCTGGGCGTGACTTCCTGGAGTACGTGCAGATACTGCTCATCGCGGACCAGTTCGGTCAGGTCTGCCAGGCCGGCCGGCCCCTGGCGCGGCACGTCCAGGTCGAGCAGGGAGAGCTGCCCCTTCTCATCACCCCCTTGGTCGTGCTGGACCACGACCTGCCGGCGTCCGGGGACGTAGCGCCCCGCGCACCGTCCGGGTAGGTCGGTCAGGGGCGTGCGCGTGCCGTCGGGGGCGATCTCCACGAGTTGGATGGCGCCCAGTTCGTCGTGTCCTGCCAGGACTCGTCCCTCGTCGTCGACGTCGAAGGCCGTCCAGGTGCGGATGCTGAGCAGGTCGGTCACAAGTTTTGAAGTATCGATTTCGCTCACCCACCACACCCTATGGGCCCGCCCAATCGCCCCGCCGCACCACGCCGCGGCTCGCGTTACCCTGACCTGGGGTGGACCCCGGCCGGCGAAGGGCGCAGGTGGGTGGGTCCGGCCGGGGCAGTGGGGATCGGAGCAGGTTAGGCCGGGTCGGGACGGGGATCGAAAGGGTGCTCCGGTGGCTCCTCGCCGCGAGCCTGCGCCACTAGTGCGGTGATCGCGCGCATCAGCCGGGCAGAGGCCTCCCGTAGCACCGCACCGTCCACCGGGCGGTCATAGAGATCGTCCAGGTCCACCGGGGGCCCGGCGATGACTGTGATCGGTTTCGGCGGCAGGAGCCGGGGCAGACCACCTTCGGGCGGATAGAGCCGCTCGGCGCCCCACTGGCCCACAGGTATCAGCGGGGCCCGGGTAGCCAGGGCAAGGCGCGCCAACCCGGTCTTGGCGACCATCGGCCACAGTTGCGGGTCTCGGGTCAGGGTCCCCTCGGGGAAGGCCGCGATGCACTCCCCCAGCGCCAACTGGGACTCGGCCGCCAGCAGAGCACCGCTGGCTTCGGCAGAGCCCCGATGGACCGGGATCATGCCCACCGAACGCAGCAGGCGGCCGAGCAACGGAACTCCAAACAGGGTGTGTTTAGCCAGGATCTTTGGGTAGCGGCCCTGGTCGATGAGGAAGTGCAGGAACGTGAACGGGTCGGCGTGGCTGACATGGTTGGCGGCCACGAGGAAGCCCCCGGGAGGCAGGTGCTCGGTACCGCGCCAGCTCCGCCGGGTGCACAACCGCAACACCACCCGGAAGCAGGCGACGGCGATGCGATAGGAGCGCGGCACGGGAGGATGGCTCACTCGCCAGATAGTACGCACTCGCCCTGAATAGCGGCGCCGGAAGACCCGTGAACCCGCCCGGACATCACATTGCCGTCATCATAGCGCCTGAATGACATCCCATCTGTTGACTATGGCGCCTTTATGATGTCATGGTGATGTCATGCAGATCGACAGGTATCTCACCGCACTCCAGCAGTCGCTGGCTACCGCGGCTCAGACCTCCCCGGAAGAGGTGCAGCAGGCAGCCGATCGCCTCGCCGCGGCGATGGAACCAGCGTTGCGCCTGAACCTCGTGGAGTTCGCCGCCGACCTGGCTGCCGAGATCACCGTGCAGTTGGAGGAACACTCGGTGGACGTACGGTTCCGCGGCAGCGGCCCCGAGGTGGTGGTCACCCGCACCGCGGGCGAGCCCCCGAGCCCGGAGGCACCTGTGCCACCACCACCGCCTCCGCCACCAGCACCGCCGGAGGACGACGGCACCGCTCGCATCTCCCTGCGTCTGCCGGAAAGCCTGAAGGCCCAGGTCGAACAGGCCGCGGCACAGGACGGCACCTCGACCAACTCCTGGCTCGTGCGAGCCGCACAGGGGGCCCTATACCCGGGACCGCACTCCGGAACACCCACCACATCTGGCCGGCGGATGACCGGCTGGGTCCGATGAAGGACACCACCATGGAAATCGTCCCCCACGCCGCACTCGGCTTTCGCACCTATCCCGATCCGCAGAACAACCCCTCCTGGGCCAGTGGTGAACAGCGGCCCCGGGCCGGTATCCGCCCCAAGGGCCGCACGGAACGCACCACCCGACCCAAAGGACGACGTCGTCCGACCTCCCCTGACTCCCGCGACAACGGACGCCCAGAACGCACTGACTGACCCTTCCCGAACCGGCCCTCCCCAGCGACCACCGGTGGACCGATCATGCATGCGGCCCATCGTTGTCACCAACCCGCACCGATCGAGGACTCATGAACACTCACCAATTCCCCGTCGAGGGCCCCCTACAGGTCAGGGCCACCCTGCGCTCCAGCGATCTGCACCTGAGGGCTGCAGAGGTCACCGAAGCCCACGTCCGGCTCGAACCACGCCGCGATGACAACCACCACCGCCGCCTACTGGAGGACACCTGGGTGGACGTCGCCGATGGTGTGTTGACCATCGAGGTACCCCGAACGACGACGCTGGGTTTCGTTCGACAGGCTCCCGGACTACGAATCACCGTGACCGTGCCGACCGGATCACACCTGGAAGCCTCCTCCGGTTCCGGGGACCTCACCAGCGCCGGAGATCTCGGCGCCGCTGAATGGCACACCGGATCCGGGGACGGGACCTTCGGCACCCTGAGGACGCTGACCGCGGCCTCCGGCTCCGGGGACATCTCGGTCGAGACCGTCGTCGACGGCGAATTCACCACCGGCTCCGGACACGTCCGACTCGGTACCGCCACCGGCAGCATCCGCTTCAAGTCCGGATCAGGGGACCTGAGCGCGGACCAGATCGGCGACCTGAACGCCACCCCGGCATCCGGGGACATCCGGCTCGGTGAATTCACCGGGGCGGCCAAAGTTCGCACCGCGTCCGGAGACATTCGTATCCGACGGGCCGTGCGCGGCCGCATGGCGGCCTCCAGCGCCTCCGGGGACATCGAGATCGGGGTGGTGCCGGGCACTGCGGTGTTATTGGACTGCTCCAGCGCCTCCGGCCGCACCCACACCGATCTGAACTCCAGCGAAGCGCCTTCGCCGGATGAGAACGCCCTGGAACTGCGAGCGCGAAGCGCCAGCGGCGACATCACGGTGACGCGCAGTTCCTGATCCTCCCCTCGGCCCTGCCCGCTCAGATCCAGCCGTGCCGCCTGGCGGTGGCCACCGCTTCGTGCCGGTTCGCCGATCCGACCTTGGCGACCGCGGAGGACAAGTAGTTGCGCACCGTTCCCGGGGAGAGGCTGGCCCGGTGGGCGATCTCCTCCACCGGCGCCCCATCGGCCGCGAGTTCCAGCACATCGGATTCACGCGTGGTCAGTGGGCTGGCGCCGGAGGAGATCGCGTCGGCGGCCAGTTCGGGATCCACGTACCGCCCGCCGGCATAGACCTGACGGACCACGTCGGCCAGCACCTTCGCCGAGACAGTTTTCGGTAAGAAGCCGCGCACCCCTGCTGCCAGGGCCTTCTTCAAGTAGCCCGGCCGGCCGTGGCTGGTGACGATCACCGAGCGGCAGGCGGGAAGGTCCAGCGCCAGTCGCTCGGCGACCTGGATGCCATCGGCCCCCGGCATCTGCAGATCGAGTACCACGACATCGGGTTCGACCTTCGCCGCTGCTGCCAGGGCCTCGGGTCCGGAGGCCGCCTGGGCCACCACCTCCAGATCCTCCTCCATGGCCAGCAGCGAGACCAGGGCATCGCGGATCAGGTTCTCATCATCGGCAAGAAGCAGTCGGATCGTCATCTGGTGTTCTCCGCGGTCTCGATATCCAATGCCGCACGCGGCAATCGTGCTTCGATGCTGAATTGTCCGTCGTCGTGAGCGACGACCTGCAGATCGCCGCCCAGGGCGGCCAATCGCTCGGAGAGGCCGCGTAGCCCGTTACCCGAATGGGAAGCAGTGACGCTGGCGCCGTCGTTGATGATGCGCAGCCAGTACTCCTCGGCGGATTCGCGGACCTCGATCGTGCAGTAGGTGGCCTCCGAATGGCGTACGACGTTGGTGGCCCCTTCCCGGACCACCCACGCCAGCGCTTGTTGGACCCGGGCGGGCAGGTCCAGGTCTTCTCCAGCCACCCGCACCTCCACCCCCGAGGCATCCAGGATCTCCCGCGCTCCGGCCAGTTCGGTGCCCAGATCAGCGGCACGGTAACCCTGGACCACCTCACGCACCTCCTTCAGCGCGTCCTCGGCCAAGGTACGTACCTGCTGCATCTCGATCACCCCACGGTCATCACCACGCTCGGCGAAGGCCGCGGCAAGTTCGCTCTTGACCGCGACGGTGGACAGGGTCCGGCCGAAGACATCGTGCAAGTCCCGGGAAAACCGCAGCCGCTCCTCGGCCACGGCCAGGCGGGCATCAACCTCCCGGCGGCGCTCCTGCTCCCAGACCACCAGCACTGTCCAGACCGAGATCCGCAGCGTCAGGCCCAGGACCAGGCCAACGAGCATTCCGTAGACACCACCGAAGATGACATTGGATAGCGGGCCGGTGAGCGCGGCGAGGGCTGCGGCCAGAACCCCAACCAGGACAGCGGCCAAGGCCACCCGCCAGGCATTGATCATCGGGCAGATCGCGATCAGCGCCGCCAGCAGCGTCAGGACGACGGCGAAGGTCACCATCTCGCTGAACTCAGCGTCCAGCCGTGGGAACACCCACACCACCACGGCCAGCACGCCCACACAGGAGCCGGCCAGCAGCTGCAGCAACCGGACCGGCATCTGCCGCCGGCCCAGGACATGATCGAAGCTGCGAGCGCCGACCGTCAGGCAGACCCCGGTGTGGATCACCATTGCCAGCAGGTAGACACCGGCTCGCGCCCCGCTCCACGGCGCCGCACCGGTCAGCATCAGCAGGGCACCGAATGGCGTCAGCCCGAGCAACCCGTAAAAGGACCACCGGTTGTAGGCCTCGAACCGCTGGGGGTTACTCAGGCGGGACCACCGGAACAGGTCAGTGGAGGTTGCGAGGCTACACACATCGGTCACAGTACCGGCCTCCCGTTCTTCGACGACGGCGACGCCGGCCACCGCGCAGCTCCACCGCGGCGACCGGCGTCTGGCCCGAGCGTTGCTATCGGCGTGGTTCCCAGCGCATCCAGCGCCGGCTCGCGAGGGCGCCGATGACGCACCAGAGACCCAGCACCACTAGCGGCAGCAGACCGGCACTGAAGGTCTCGGCGAAGGTGAGTACCTGCCCATCGGCGTCAACGCCGGACAGGCCTAACTGCAGCAAGGTCATCACCGGGGCCAGCGGCGTCAGC
>Ga0209487_1002780_pt1 | contig 14054 bp, 13 predicted proteins | sample Poulit2012_FD_187524 | JGI IMG/M metagenome (GOLD analysis project Ga0209487, IMG submission 187524) | Agricultural soil microbial communities from Georgia to study Nitrogen management - Poultry litter 2012 (SPAdes) (version 2) | ecosystem: Environmental > Terrestrial > Soil > Agricultural land... | reverse complement strand
GCGATATCGAACTACGTCCCGGCACGGTTGTCCATCTACGTGCGATGGTAGTACACGAAGTATCCGCCCCCGACGATGCCGCGGACGAAAACGTGCTGCTCTTGACCATGCTGACTGGTGAACGCCACTCCGACACAAATATCACCTAATTCTCAGATAGAGATTTGCGACGGATACGGGGATTGGTTGAGAGTGCGGTGAGTACTAGCCTTAGTGCGTATTGACAATAAGGAGATCGCAGTCGGTTTCCGCTGCAATGGCTCGCGCCACACTCCCCAGAATTCGGGTAGGCCCCTGCACTCGTTTATTGCCCACCACAATTAGATCAGCTCCGACGCGCTCTGATTCTCCACTAATCGCTGCTCCAGGAGGCCCCTCGACTGCTCTGGAAAGCACAGTAAGATTCGGGAAGTCGTTTCGAAGAGTTTCAGCTACGCTAACTGCAATTCGTTCTGCTTCTTGAGCAGCATCGTGAACCATCGATTTGTAAGCACTCGCAGCCTCCCCAGGAAGAGACCTACTGCGAATAGACTGAATAGTCTCCGTCATATTAACGGCGTATGCAGAGAGGACGTGCAACTCAGCCTCAAAAGCGATCGCGTAAGAAGCTGCCTTCTTGGCAGCTTGCAGAGCAGTATCACTGCCGTCTACACCAGTTACGATTATTTTAGACATCATTGCCTTTCGGTAGGGCGGAATAAGTAAGCAATTGTCCCCATTTCTGATCTATATGATAAAAAATTGTTTGGATTCTACTGACCACCGTTCATCTATCACATTTACATTTTGGCCTAAAAGTCTGTAATGGTGCGACTGGCTACGACGTCTCGCAAAATTTCGAGACGTATGGAGCGGGCTTCTTCGAAGTGCTGACGAGCTGTGTCCCGTGCTGTCGTTACGTCCCGCGCCTGAATAGCCTTGAGCAGTGCTTCGTGTTGGCTTATAGAACGCTTCCAACGGTCACCTTCACCTAACGTAGAACGCGGTGCCTGAATCAGATGAGCGGAAAGTCTGTAGAGCAGATCAATGAGCACGGGGGTATGGGTAGCTTTCCAAATCGTTTCGTGGAATTCCAGATTTGTGCGGACCATGATCGGATCCTCAGGATCTGAGAGCTTTTGATCGCGATGTAATAGCGCTTCCAGCCGCAACACATCACTGATGGTATGTCGTTCTGCTGCTCGGCCTGCCGCCTCTTCTTCTAGCAAGATCCGCATGTCATATACTTGAACTACAACCTCGGGATCGATACCTTTAACCTCAAGTCCACGGTGCGTACGTTCAAGTAAGCCGCTCTCGGTCAGTCGCATTAGTGCATCGCGCACCGGAGTCCGCGACACACCAAAGCGCTCGCTCAACTGCACTTCTTTGAGGACTGAACCAGGACTTAGAGACCCAGTTGATATCTCTTGACGCAACGTCTGGTATATACTTTGCCGATCATATTTTTCGGCTTTTTCGGCGGGCATAGGACCCCTTTCGAACGTTCACACAGGTGCGCTATAACCGAGTTCACCTGCGAGAGCGTCAGGCGATCACGGTTATAGCGCATGGGTCAAGGTGTGATGAATAACAACTTAGGCTAGGTTACCAGCACGGCGTCCGAAGACCATGCCCGCTGCCAGTCCTGAGCCGCCAGGATAGTTGTTACTGAACAGGCCCCCCAGCATCTCACCGGCTGCATACAGGCCACTAATGTGTTCGTCTTGTTCATTGAGTACTCGACCATGAACATCGGTATTGACACCGCCAAAAGTAAAGGTAATCCCACAGGTAACCGGATAGGCGTAAAAGGGTCCCGTATCTAGAGCTTTGGCCCAGTTGGATTTACGCGGGCTGACATCAGAATAGCGACCATCCAATATATTGGGATCGTAGGTCGCGTCTTCGTTGATATTCGCGTTGTAATCTTTAACGGTTTTCAAGAACGCATCTTGATCCAAATCTAATTTTGCGGCGAGTTCTTCCATCGTGTCTGCTTCATAGACCGACACCCCCGGCATTTCGTAGTCAGCTTTGGACAGATTTGGGCGCAGTTCAGCATCGAAAACCTGGTAGGCACGAGATTCTGGCTGCTGAAGCACAACGCCACCGAATTTGGCATAGGTCAGGTTTCGATAATCTTCGCCTTCATCAAGGAAACGTTCACCGTTCTTATTCACCAGAATGCCTAATGGATAACCTTGACGGGACAGCCGGTTGGTCAGTTCGCTGTTGGACTCATTGATGGGGTGCTCAGCATCCCACTGAATCGAGTGACAGGTTGAGAAGTCCCCACCTGGAGCAGCACCAATATCCAACGCGGCTTCAATGAGATCCCCACGGTTAAACGGAGTACCACGCACTTTGGCGTTGGCCCAACGCTCACCTAAGTACTTGGCACGCAGTTGAGGGTCCGATTCGAATCCCCCTGCGGTCAAGACTACGGACTCAGCGTAGAGATCAACTTCTGTGCCATCGTGTTCCGCCACAACTCCTACCACTTTGTCATTTTCGACAATGAGCCGTCGAACTCGGTGACTGTACCGGATTTCAGCGCCGTTCTTCAGTGCCACACGCGTGTGATCAGCGATGAGGCCTTCACCGCCGTCAACGTTACCTACGTGCAGCCCACCCCAGAATAAATAGGAACCATCCGGATTCTCATAGGCTTGACGTTCATACATCAAACGGTATTTCAGACCCAAGCTGGTGAGCCATTCAACAGTAGGCCGTGCCTCATCCACTAACACTGCAGCCAACTCAGGGTCCGTTTTACCCAGAGTCACTTTTTTCAGATCGCCCAGATAATCCTCTTTGGTATACGGCGGAACTTCCGTAATTGAGTGACGCTCATCTTCAACAATAAACGACTGCAGATCCTCTAGACCACTATGAGTGATGCGCGTTGCCCCAGCGGTATAGAAACTGTTCCCGCCAGCAAGGTCTTCAGGACCAGCCTCCAGCAACAACACCTTTCGCCCACGCTCACTCGCAGCGTGCACCGCAGCAAAACCAGCATTACCACCACCTACCACAATAACGTCTGCTTCTAATTCGCGACTGTCTGCCACTTTATTCCCCTAAATGTTTTCTTATGTTTCCTATTCAGCACTTAGTGTACTACTAAGAATACAATTTCGTAGCTTTCGTGCCTGCAAGGGCGAACGATGCGGGCATTTCAGTGACACTGTATGACCGCATGCTCTACTGCTCAGCTGCTTGACTGGCGCATGTCTCTCGCTAAACATAAGACCAATTGTGCCCGAATCCACTTAACGAAGAACACTGAAGAACACTCACTCCATGCAAGAAACCCTTGAGTCTAACCACTGCACTTTTGCACTCATGACTGGGCCTTAGCGGACACGCCGGTTATACTAGGAGTGTCGTGCCGCTCATTTGCGGCACGGCATTAAAGGGTTGCCGCACCAACAAGGCGAAACAGGAAAACTCGAACTCATAACCGAATATAAAAAATGACGCCAGAACACCCGGGAATCGTGATTCTGCTAGCCTCAGAAAAAGGAACTTGTGTGCAATCAGGTGAAGAAACAACGCGCTGGTCCCAAATTGGTGGAGTACTAAAACTCTTGTGTGGAGCTGCCGTCGTCGGTCTACCGATGCACTATCTGGGCGTTCCGGCAGGTATGCTCCTCGGGAGCATCTTCGGCGCAGCACTTGTAAATCAACGATGGTCAGCAAGGCTCAAACCTTCTACGTTTCCGCGTCCACTTCGTAACGCTGGCCTGATGACTGTAGGACTCATTTCAGGAGTCCTTCTGACAGCAGAATCAATCTTTAGCACGGGGTCAATAGCCCTGCCCATTATCGGCGCATATTTAGGGCTTACCGCAGTGAATCTGCTGTTCGTTACTCTTTTAATGTCTCGTTACGACATAGATCCAGGCACAGCTGTGCTAGCAGTTACACCTGGTGGGCTGGGCGAAATTACATCAATGGCGCTAGACCGGGGGGCCAAAGTCGCAGTTGTTGTCACAATCCACACAGTTCGTTTGTTTGCCTTGGTTCTGCTCATTCTTCCGATTCTAATTTTGGTGTTTACACCATGACTGCTCTTCCACTTATCGCAGTTATGATTGGCTCTTTAGCTGCTGCGCTGTTCTTTCGTTGGCTGAAGCTACCACTCTGGCCCATGACGGGCGGACTTATCGGAGCTGCATCAGTGAATCTTGGTCTCGACTTAGCCGTGGAGGTCCCCGAAGCAGCAACCCTAATCGCCCAATTACTCATTGGGACAGCGATCGGTTCAACGATTGGCCCAGATGTGTTTCGACAGTTCCTCCACATCTTTGCGCCTGGAATACTTGCCGTGACCGCTCTTCTCATCGCAGGCTTACTATTCGGCTGGGCATTCTCAGCACTTGGCTTAATGGAACTTGAGGAGGCTATGTTCTCCTTGATGCCAGGGGGTGTAGGTGAACTCGTAACAGCCGCAGTCGCTCTAGGGATGGACGGCGCCGTAGTAATAGGTGCCCATGTCGTGCGACTATTTACCGTCATTTGGAGTCTGCCCCTAGTCTTCTGGGCCGCGGATAAGATTCATCAACGCTGGATTACTCCGCCGGACGGCGAAGACTCTTAATGTCAACTGTCCACTAAAATCTGCCCGATGAGCCTTGCAGGCTTCTTATTCGTCGAAGTTTCAAACCAATTTGCCATCTCGCTCGAACACCCTGGTACTATGACACAAAACACTCTGAAGCACACTTGAAAGGACATCCACCTTGAAGCGGAAAACATTTGTCAACACAGAGACTCAGAAGAAAACAATGCGAGGCAGGAACTCAGTGTTTGCCTTAGGTACCATTGCTAGTCTCGCTCTATTCATGACGGCCTGTAGCGACAGTGACGCAGAATATCCTTCACAATCCATCGACTACATCGTCCCGTACGATCCGGGCGGCGGTGCTGATCCTGCTGGTCGTCAATTTTCGACCATGATCGCTGATGAGCTCGAGGGGTCCGTTGATGTCATCAACGTACCCGGCGGCGACGAATCGATTGGGATCACACAATTAGCAACGTCCGACCCGGATGGTCACACACTGGGCTTGGGTACCTCCGGAGGTTTTATTGCTCAACCATTGATTAATTCCGATGCCCAGTATTCAGGTGAAGAAGACTTCACACCACTCGCCAGAATGACTGCGACGCCGTATGGGCTTTTCGTCTCGCCAGAATCCGAGTACGAAACACTTGAGGATCTAGTCGATGCAGCTCGCGAAAACCCTGGTGAAGTCCAGATCACTTCACCCGTGAAAATGGGGAATCCAGCATTGTCCATTTATACACTCGAGGACCAAGCTGACATAGAAGTTTCCTTGATCACGACTCCAGGTGGAACCGGTGAAGCCGCGCTTGAAGTCATGAGCGGTCGCGCGGATGCTGTTATAGGAAATGCATCAGGCCAGCTTGGCCTGGTAGAGGCTGGGGACCTGCAACCTCTCGCCTACTCTGGTTCCGCTGACTACAGCGAGTTCCTCCCCGGAGCTCAGTCCTTCGAAGAGGCCGGATATGATATTCCATTCACCTCTGATTACATGACCTTCGCGCCTGCAGACCTGCCCGAAGACGTAGAAACCAGGCTGAACGAAGCGGCTGATGCAGTAGTAAACAGCGAAGATTGGACCGATTGGGCCCACGATCAAGGTCAATTGCCTGATACGCTGACCGGCGATGAGCTAGTGACCTACCTTGAAGACATCCAAAACAGCATCGAAGTAGCCCTTGAACTGGCAGAATCCCGCTCGAGCTAACGCAGTTACCGCTGGTCAGGAGTAAACACTGTGGAACTACGAAGTTTTAAAGAGGATCCTAAGCGTCTTGGAAGAACATTCTTCGGCGCCGTATTTCTCGCCATTTTCATCGGTTATTACTTTATGGCTAGCGCTATGCCCAGCGGATCGATGGAATCCCCGGGAGCAGGCTTGTTCCCGGGGTGGATCGGCATCGCTGGTATCGCGATTTCTCTAATCGTAATCGGAGAGGCCGTAATAGGACGCTCGGAATCTGGTGAAATCGCTTTTCCCAAGGGTAACGATCTGAAAAATCTGGTGGTGTTCTTTGGGATGCTAGTTCTCTACGTTCTTTTGTTGCCGGTGCTAGGGATCTATATCGGATCGATACTGTTTGGAATAGCTTTTCTTCGTATCGTTGGGGACGTAGCTTGGCTCCGCTCCATAATAATCGGCGGACTCATGGGCTTTGTCTTGCCCTTCTTCTTCGACGCAGTCCTCGGTCTACGGCTGCCAACCGGCATGATCTTGTAGTAAGCGAGTTTGGAAATGGATACATTTGAAGGCCTCCTCTACGGCCTAGAATTAGCCATGTCGCCATCGCTCTTATTGGCGGCTTTTGTTGGAGCCCTAGCGGGTACTCTAATTGGAATCTTGCCCGGTCTGGGCCCGCTCGCGGGGGCAGCTCTACTACTGCCGATCACGTTTGCTTACGAACCCGCAGTCGGGCTAATCATGATTGCTGGCGTCTATATAGGGACGCAATTCGCGGGATCAATGACCTCAGTCTTGCTAAACATCCCCGGCGATGCCCAGTCTGTTGTTGCAACATTCGACGGGTACGAAATGATGAAAAACGGCCGGGGCGGAGCCGCCTTGACAATCATGACTGTCGGCTCCTTCGTCTCAGGTCTAATTGGGTTTGTGATTCTTCTGATCGTTACGCCCTTTGCACAGGGTGTAGCAATGAGCTTCGGTGCAGCCGAATTCTTCGCCTTGACTGGGGGAGGGTTGATCGTACTTGCACGGATAACAGGAGGATCTCTCGGCTCCGGTCTTTTACCTATGATCATAGGAGTAAGCCTCGCCACTGTAGGCTTAGACGTTAGTAGCTCAGCTAATCGTTTCACATTCGGGATAGTCGACCTGAGTTTAGGCATCGCTTTAGCGAGCGTAGCAGTGGGACTCTACGGCATCTCTGAATTGATGCTAATGCTGACTCAGAAAACCGATAAAACGGAAAAGCCCGAGAAAATTCGCACCCGCGACTTAATACCAACCAGAAATGAATTTCGTCGTTCACTAACTCCTTGGGGACGCGGTTCTCTCATCGGTTTCGGGTTTGGTTTACTTCCTGGTCCAGCTGCGGCTTTATCGACTTTTACTTCCTATAAAGTAGAACAATCAGTTTCGAAGAACCGCAGCAAATTGGGCACTGGTGCTGTTGAAGGACTTGCGGGGCCTGAAGCTGCGAACTCCTCAGCAACAATCGGAAGTATTATTCCCGTGCTCGTCTTAGGCATCCCGTTCTCCGGCACGCTGGCTCTGATGATTTCCGCTATGACGGTCCAGGGGGTACAGCCTGGTCCACTTCTGGCCACTCAGAGACCCGAACTGTTCTGGGCAGTCATCGCTTCACTACTCGTAGCCAATGTTATGTTGCTACTGCTAAATCTGCCCTTGATTCAAGTATGGATTCGGCTGATCATGACGCCGGCACGATATATGATACCGTTTATCGTCATCATTGCAGCGATAGGTGCATACAGTATCAATAACAACTTCCTTGACCTTCATATCGTGTTAATTACTGGGCTATTGGGCTACTTTATGCGTCTGCTTGATTTCTCACCCGCGTCTCTAATTGTCGGTCTCGTCTTGGGACCTATGATTGAACGATACTTTGTCCAGGGAATGGTGACATACAACGGTGACCTTACCGGTATGTTGACCGCTTCAGGGGTCTCCATCACTGTCTGGGTTATCGTCGCCATAGCGCTCTTCGGTGGGCTGCTGAAACCACTGTGGTCACGTGTCAAGAGGGTTGCGACACCAAAAAATATGATCACGAAATAGATTGTGTCTACTAAAAATCCCCGTGCCTGCGAGATATTACATCTCGCAGGCACGGATTGTTTCAACATAAAATCGAGATGGTTATGTCGGAACCAAAACAGAAATCAGACACTTCTGATATCCGTAGAACTGTCCTACATGCCCCTAGTGACTATGCTGACAAACAAGCGATAGAACATATTACTCCGTTGGCTGCAGTACCCAATCGTCTTCGTCTCACGACTGCAAGCTGGGAAGATGCATCCACTCTGTCGAGAATTCTCTCCGGTAGTCACGGAACCAAACATAAAGCTTAGGGAAAGGTGCGAACACGTGATTGATATACCTCGTGTTGTAGATAATGGAAATATCGGACCGGTCAACTCCGCACTTGTCCCCCGCTACAGTGGCGACGCTACCTTCGCACTGTTGCCCCGTTTGCGCGATCTGAAGACCGAAGCGCGCTCCGCTGATATCAAAATCGTCGGTGCGTCATTTGATACTGGCGTTTCGTATCGACCCGGGGCACGGTTCGGTCCGGCCCACGTGCGGCAATCATCGCGCCTTCTCCGACCATATAACCCTGCAACTGGCACCTCACCGTTCGCGCAAGTGCAAGTCGCTGATGCCGGGGATATGGCCATCAACCCATTCAACATTGCCGAGGCCATAGCCACGATCGAAGAAGATGCACTGGCACTAACCGCAGACGGTGGTTCACTTCTGACCGTCGGTGGTGACCACACCATCGCATTACCCTTATTGCGTGCGGCGTCGAAACGTGCAGGCAAGCCGGTGGCTCTCCTGCATTTTGATGCGCATCTTGATACGTGGGATAGCTACTTCGGAGCGGACTATACTCACGGCACCCCATTTCGAAGGGCCGCTGAAGAAGGCATCATTGATGCCTCAGCGCTGTGTCATGTGGGTACTCGCGGCCCCCTTTATGGCAAGCAAGATCTCAATGAGGACGCAGCATTTGGCTTCGGCATTATTACTAGTGCCGACATCTTCTATAAAGGTATCCAAGAAATCATTACGATGCTGCGCGAACGTATCGGCGATCGGCCACTGTATATTTCGTTGGATATTGATGTGTTAGATCCGGCGCATGCACCGGGCACCGGAACCCCGGAGGCTGGAGGTTTAACAAGCCGTGAAATGCTAGAACTTTTACGGGGTTTACGCGGTTTGAATCTCGTCGGAGCCGACGTCGTAGAAGTTGCTCCGGCTTACGACCATGCAGAACTGACTGGTATTGCAGCATCGCACCTCTGCTATGAGTTGTTGACACTGATGGCAGATCTTCGCGCAACGTGAGAAATTGATCGGGAGATACATATGAGAAACGGCGGCGACCTGGTAATTGAAACGTTGACCATGCTCGGAGCTACGACAATTTTCGGTATACCCGGCCAACATGCTCTCGGACTTTTTGATGCGCTGTCACACAGCGAACTACGGTTTATTTCGTCAAGGGTGGAGAATAATGCAGCCTTTGCTGCCGATGGGTATGCACGAGCTACAAACGAACCCGGAGTGCTGTTTGTTTCAACCGGTCCGGGCGCGTTAACGGCCTTAGCCGGACTGCAAGAGGCGTATGCCAGTGGTGTGCCAATGCTTGTCGTCTCCTCGCAAATTCCGGAGGAGGGTCTTGGTGGTCGACGCAAAGGAATGTTGCACCAGCTTGATGATCAACAAGAGTCGGTGCGCAATGTGACAAAGTCTCAAGAGACCGTTCATAAGGTCTCGTCAATTCCCTACGCCATTGAAGATGCTTGGCGCACGGCGCTGACTGCGCCGCAGGGCCCCGTCTGGGTAGAAATCCCACAAGATGTGTTGTTGAAATCAGCCAGCGTGCCACACCCGGGGCCCATAGACCTCCAGGTTCATCAGCCGCAACCCCACGCCGGTTCTATTGCATATGCTGCTGATCGTCTTGCCGCAGCAAAACGGCCAGCAATCGTGGCCGGCGGCGGCGTACGCCGATCAGGCACGCAGGCTGCCAAATATCTGCTGCAGCTCGCAGAACTCATTGACGCCCCCGTCATTTGCACCCCGGGTGGCAACTCCGCTTTTCCATATAATCACCGGTTATCACTGGGCGGTTGGGTTGAAGATAATTACGCGACTGAAGCGCTCGAAGATGCCGATGTCCTACTTTCGGTGGGCACTTCGTTGGGCGAAGTGAGCTCGAATTATTACACCATGCAGCCCCGCGGCGAAGTGCTTCAGATAGATGCGCATGTTCGCGTGCTGGAATCGAATTACGCGGGGGTGGGGATACGTTCCGATGCCAGCATTGCCTTGCAAAAAATCGTGCAAGCGCTCGAGGGCGTCGATGCTATTGCCACCAGCAACTGGCATGGTCAAACACCTGAACAGTTCGTCGTTGATATCCGCCAGCGCATCAACGACCGGTTAGCTAGCCAAGATCTCCAGCACGAACTCGCGATCATGTGTGCGATCCGAAATGCTATCCCAGATGATGCTGTCACGTATTGGGATATGACCATTGCAGGATACTGGGCTTGGAATATGTGGGACGCACAAGCAGGTGAAATGCACTCGGGCCAGGGCGCAGGCGGTATTGGGTATGCGTTCCCGGCTGCTTTGGGCGGAGCCGTGGGACAGCAGCAGCGTGTTCTCGCAATTTCCGGTGACGGGTCTGCTATGTATTCGATCACTGAGCTTGCCGCGGCCAAACAACACAATATTCCCGTGACCTGGTTGATCATTGACGATGGCGGCTACGGAATCTTACGCGAATACATGCGTGACACGTTCGGCAAGGCTAGCGCTACTGAACTTGCGAGACCAGATTTCGTGATGCTGGCTGGATCATTTGGGATACCAGCCGTCGTGGCCGACGCAGCAGGGCTCGAGGCCGCTCTACGAACCTGTTGGACCGCTGACGGTCCGAATGTTGTGGTGCTCCAGACAACATTAGCGATGTGGCAACCAACCCATCAGCGTTGAATCTCATTGGCGTAGGCACGACGCGAGACTGGAACATCGAAACTCAACAACGCCTGTGTATCTATAATGCGGTTCAACAGTTGAAACTAATCAAAAGCTGCCCAGGACAGAACTGCGAAGTTGGGAATGCGGAGCAACAGAAAGATACCGGTAGGCCCAACGGCCACTATGACATGCCAAACCCCAGAAATATGTATCTCTGCTGCAAAGCACACTACTGCCGATTAGGTCTGAACCCAGCCGAATATTGCTTTGCTTGCAGTACACTCCTGATTCTCTGTGAAGTCATAAAATATGATCATCATGAACGGGAAAGTCGTTTGCAGAGCGTCACGGCCCGAACAATATTGCTGATGCCCTGGAGCAACAGGACGGCCACAATTTCAGCAATCCACGCCACCCCGACGAACACCCGAGCCCGATCCCTAAACCGGCTGTAGCCACAGCAAGGCTGAAAACGCCATCGAGACCGCCGATCATTAGCTATTGAATGGCGCTACCCATCCCGGTGTGCCCGGTTCATAAGGCGTCCGTTATGTGATGCCGAAGATCTCTTCTCAAGCTCATAAAACAAGTCCTTTTTGGTTTTGTTCGGGTGACACCAGAAGACTGCCGTGCAACAGTGTGTCCCACCGTAGTCGGTTGTACAGGCGCAGTATTGATGGCAATGAAATCATTGCCTAATGTGCGGTGCGAGACAACACGTCGTTACCCATAATGATCACGATTTCACGGTCTTCTTCGGTTAACACGTTCAAGTACCCGGAGTCCACTTTCAATGTATAACCGTCAACACCACCGGAGGTGGTTTCAATATGTTCCAACGGAGCCCAGGGATCAGCCACCACCGTCGCAAGCATCAGGGCACCAATACTGCCAATCAACGCTGTACGACGCAGAATCCAACCAATAAACCGATACCCCAAGCCACGCCGCCACAACAACCGTACGACTACAATGCCGGCACCCAACGCCGCTGACCCTGCTATCAACCACCAGTACTGGTAGGTCAAAACCAGGCCGATGGTACAGGTTGTCAGAGCTACGGCGAAAAGCCCAGTTCCTGCCGTGTCCATGACCGATTCGTCGCTGGTTAGCGACCACACTGTTCCCAGCACCGTCAGTGGCAAAAGGACCATAATGATCACGGCCGTATACAACGGCTCCGCGAATAGTGTGCCAAAAACAATCGTGATCGCATCATTGAAGTTGATGATGTCTACGATGTGAAAAGCGGTTTTCCAATCCCAATGAGAGACTGCCATCAGCCGCAGTAGTAGGAAAATCACTGCGATCGTCGAGCCACTGACCAGTGGGTGTCGCAGTGTTGAGACATGTTCGGCATCGACTTCAGGTTCTTTTGTTCCGACGGCCATAGTATTGCGGTCATCCGATGGTTTTTGCATTGCTCAGACTGTACCCATCGCGTGACAAGTTAGGCAGCATTGTTGATGCGTCATTCCGCTCAACGTCGCCAGGCGCAGCGTGGTCGGTATGTTCGCGGCGTTTCCGGCGGCTAGTTTGTCCGACACAAAAGGTGCCCTATTTTAGGATTGAGTTTCCCTTCACTTGCCACCGCGTGAACCATGCGGTGGCAAGTGAAAGTTTACGGCGTAATCAGGATCCGACCACGGCTATCACCGTTTTCCATGGTTCGGTGCGCTTGTGCTGTGTCAGAAAGCCGGAGTTTTGGGCCGATACGCCCACGGAGCTGACCCCGCCGTAAGAGGATATTAATCATGTCAGCAGCAGCGGCCAGATCTGACACCGTAGCCTGGCTCATGGCAAAACCACAGATCCGAATGTCTCTGGTGTACAACTGTCCGAGGGGTAAGCTCGGTGCCGCGTCCATACTCGCGGTGATCAGAATCCGGGCTCGCTCAGCAAGTAACGGTAGGGTTGTTTCAAAATCGTAATGACCCGATGTGTCCCACCAGATGTCGATGCCCTCTGGCGCAGCGGCGGCAAGCTTATCCTTCAGGTTGTCCATGCGGTAATCAAATACCACCTCCGCACCAAGTTCCTCGCACCATTGATGATCACTAGGAGACGCAGATGCGATGACGCGCGCTCCCATGATGGAAGCCAGCTGAACAACAAAGCTGCCGACTCCCCCAGCAGCTCCACCAACAAAGACTGTTTCACCCGCGAGTAACTGCGCTTCTCTGACCAGTCCAAAATACGCGGTGGCTGCGCTATGCAGTACCGGGGCAGCCTTCGCAGCTTCAACGCCGTCAGGCAATCGATATAATCTGTCGGTACTAACTACCGTGTATTGGGCAAACGTCCCCTGGCGGCCGTCATATCCCATGCTATTGGTCCAAACCCGATCACCGATTTGAAAATCTGCCACACCTGGACCAACTTTAATCACGGTGCCGACAAGATCACGCCCAAGAATAAATGGAAAGACCAGGTGCGTTGGGTATGCTCCGGAACGCACAAAAGTATCAACATGGTTGACGGTTGTGGCTTCCAACTGGACTAACACATCGGCGGGACCAATTTCAGGTACAACGAGTTGCCCTGTTTGAATAACTTCAGGCCCACCAGTACGAGTGATAAATGCTCCGTGCATCGTCACAGACTGCTGTGTATTTCCCATTGTCCCTCCTCGAAAAATGCACATCGCGATAGATAGCTTTTGAGTTTACAAGCCACCTGAAATTTGATTAGCAAGTTTATGTTGTGAACCGACAGCTCAATGACCTGGTGCTAGATCCCATACCCCCGTTCACATTCTTAAACATTCAATTCCTAGATCGCCGAATGAACGGTTCGGGTGATGTCGTTTCACAGCAAAATTCTTTTCATCGACCTGTGTCCAAAAACCTCTACATTCGGCATCAGGTCTCGGCACCACCGCACCTGCATCTCAGTGGAGGGCACTGCGGGAGACTTGATCATCAAAAATCATGACCGTTTGGGTATCCATGACACCATCCAACGGATGGATCTGATCGAAAACCACTCGACGTAAATCCGCAGTGTCGCGAGCGCGGACCAGCAGAATGACGTCCATCGGGCCGCCGGTTAGCGTGACGTGCCAAACCTCTGGAATATCTAACAGTTTCTGCCGCAGAGCACGCCAATTGTGCTGTCGCAATTTCAATATCACGTGCGCTGAAGCACCCAGGCCTAATCGCACCGGATCCACCGTGACCGAGAACCCGGTGATGACACCGGTATCTTGCAGACGTTGCAGCCGTGAATAGCAGTGGGCGCGGGATACATGCACCTTGTCGGCGAGCGCCGTCATTGATATACGGCCATCCTCCGACA